>WNGF01001875.1_pt1 | contig 44412 bp, 36 predicted proteins | sample 5400641 | NCBI WGS metagenome assembly WNGF01 (sample SAMN13153371, study PRJNA577476) | soil metagenome | isolation source: 80 cm soil or saprolite under grassland replicate 2 | place: USA:California | collected 2016-06-15 | reverse complement strand
GAGATCCCGGCGGAGCTTCCTCCAGGAGCGAAGGTCGGTGAATGGAACGGGCAGAAATGCGTGGTGCTTGCTCCCGCCGATGCACGCGCTGCCAGCGCGGCCGCAGCGGCGCGCGGCGGCGGCGCACGCCGCGGCGGTGGGCGCGCCGAGATGACGCCGGAGGAGCAGGCCGCGCAGCAGGCTGCGCAACAGGAGCAGGCCTCGAAGCTGAAGGCGTGGCGGACCTCCGTGTCGATGGACAAGTTCAAAACGCTGCGCAAGATGTACAACGATGCCGGCGTGTCCATCTACGCATGGAAGCAGCTCAGCCCGAACATGTCCGACGAGGAGTTCGAGTACATCTTCAACGTCGCGGAAGCGCTCGGCTGCACGCACACGACGCTGGAGCTGCCGACCGACGACGCGCAGCTGAAGCGCATCGGCGATTTCGCGATGAAGAAGAAAATCTACGCCGCGTATCACACGCACCTCCAGGGCAGCATGACCGCGTTCGACAAGGCGTTCACGCTGTCGAAGGGGAACAAGGCGAACGTGGACTTCGGTCACTTCGTCGCGGCGGGCAACGTCGGCGGTACGCCGATGCAGTTCCTCCAGAAGTTCCACGACCGCATCGCGAGCTATCACCTCAAGGATCGGACGACGCCGGAACACTGTGCGTTGAACCTGCCGTGGGGGACCGGCGAAACGCCGATCAAGGAAATCCTCCAGATGACGAGCAAGAACAAGTGGAAGATTCCCGCGTCGATCGAGCTGGAATATGAGATCCCCGAAGGGTCGGATGCGGTGAAGGAAGTCCGGAAGTGCGTCGACTACTGCCGCGCGGCACTGACGGGAACGTCCACGGCGAGCCGATAGTCTTGGCCAGCCTGAAGGCTGGCCTCTCCGGTGGTGCCAGCCTTCAGGCTGGCCTCGACGATCGCGAGAACCACATCATGCACAAGAGACGAACATTCCTCGTAGCCGCAATCCTGATGGTCCTCGCGACTGGTCTCGTGACCATCGCGCAAACGCCGGCGGGCGTGCCACAGGCGCCCGCCGCGCAGGCGCCGCCGCAGGGCGCGCAGACTCCCGATGCTCCTCCCGGGCGCGGCGGCGGGCGCGGGCGCGGCGGCCCTGACTTTCTCGCGGGCGGTCCGCAGCTCGACGATCCCGCGTACGCAAACGTCGACTTCTCGAAGAAAGCGCCGGTGCCGGCGCTCGCGCCGGAGCAGGAACTGACGAAGTTCATCCTGCAGCCGGGATATCACCTCGAGCTCGTGTTGTCGGATCCGATCATCCAGGAGCCGACCGCGATCGCCTTCGATGGCAACGGGCGGATGTTCGTGCTCGAAGATCGCGGCTACATGCAGGACGTGGACGCCACCGCCGAGCACGATCCGAACGGCCGCATCTCGCTGCACGTCGACACGAACAACGACGGCGTGTACGACAAGCACACCGTCTTTGCCGACAATCTCGTGTTCCCGCGCTTTCTCCTCCCGCTCGGCCCGAACGCGCTCCTGACGAAGGAATCGCATTCGCAGGAAGTGTGGAAGTACACGGACACCAACGGAGACGGCGTCGCGGACAAGAAGGAGCTCTTCGACACCGGCTACGGCCGCTTCGGGAATGTCGAGCACGAAGAGAGCTTCATGACGTGGGGGCTCGACAACTGGATGTACAGCACCGTCAACGCCTTCCGATCGCGCTGGACGCCGCACGGGATCATCAAGGAGCCGACTGGTTCGAACGGCGCGCAGTGGGGCGCGTCGCAGGACGATGACGGGAAGCTGTGGTTCCAGGGAGGCGCGAGCGGCCTGCCGTCGTACTGGCAGTTCCCGATCGTGTACGGAAACTTCGGCGGCGGCCGCGGCAGCAGCGAGATGGATCCGGATCTCGGGATTCCGTGGGGCGCGCCGGTCCGCGTCGCCGACATGCAGGGGGGCCTCAGCATCACGCGCATGCCGGATGGATCGCTCCGCAGCACCACCGGCGCGGCCGGCGGCGATATCGTCCGCGCGCACCGCATGCCAAAGGATCTGCAGGGGGATTACGTTTACGGCGAAGAGGTCGCGCGCATCGTGCGGCGCGTCCGCGCGGAGAACCGCGAGGGGCTGACCTACATCCGGAACTTCTACGACGGAAATGAGTTCATCAAGTCGACGGATCCGTACTTCCGTCCCGTCGATCAGACGACCGCGCCGGACGGGACGATCTATATCACCGACATGTACCACGGCATCATCCAGGAAGCGCAGTGGTCCGGCCCCGGCACGTATCTGCGCGCGCGGATCCAGCAGTACGATCTCGACAAGGTGGTCCACAAGGGGCGCATCTGGCGCCTCGTGTACGACGGGGTCACATTCGATCGATCGGACGCGCTCCCGCGCGACACGACCGTGCCGCACATGAACGACGAGACGCCCGCGCAGCTCGTCGCGCATCTCGGGCATCCGAACGGCTGGTGGCGCGACACCGCGCAGCAGCTCCTCGTGCTGAAGCAGGACAAGTCGATCGTGCCGGCGCTGCAGGCAATGCTCAAGTCGTCGAACAACCTGCTGGAACGGTTCCACGTGATGTGGACGCTCGAAGGCCTCGCCTCGCTCGACGCGCTCACCGTGCGCAACCTGATGGAAGACGAAGAGCCGCGAATGCGCATCCAGGCGATTCGCGCGAGCGAAACGCTGTACAAGGCGGGGGACAAATCGTTCGCGGGTGATTACAAGCGAATGGCGCAGGATCCGAGCGTCGACGTCGCGATCCAGGCGATGCTCACGATGAGCAAGTGGAAGGTGCCCGACGCGGCAGCCGTCATCAAAGCGACGGCGGAAGCGAACAAGGCGCGCGGCGTGCAGGTCGTTTCGAGCGGGATCCTCAACCCCGCGCCGGCCGCGGGGCGCGGCGGGTTCGGCGGCGGGCGCAGCGGTCCGTCGTACACCGCCGAGCAGCAGGGGCTCATCGATCGCGGCGGGCAGATTTACAACGAGCTGTGCTTCTCATGTCACGGCAACGACGGCCTTGGCGCGCCGAGGCCCGGCGACACGTCCGGCGTCACGATGGCGCCGCGGCTTGCCGGGTCACCGCGCGTCAACGGGCATGGCGACTACGTCATCAACGCGATCCTCTACGGGCTGGCAGGCCCGGTCGACGACAGGGCCTACACGGACGTGATGGTCCCCATGGCGACCAATCCCGACGACTGGATCGCCGCGGTCGCGTCCTATGTGCGCACGAATTTCGGCAACACCGCTGGCCTGGTGAGCGCGGCGGACGTCAAGCGTGTCCGCGCGGCGAGTGCGGCGCGGAAGCTGCCATGGTCGATCAGCGAGCTCGAAGCGTCGCTGCCGCAAATGCTGATGGCTGATGCCACGTGGAAGCTTTCGGCGAGCCATAACCCCGCGGCTGTGGCCGGCGCGCTCACGCTCGCGTCGTGGAGCAGTCAGGCGCCGCAGGCACCTGGCATGTGGTTCCAGGTTGAACTGCCGAAGCCAGAGCTGATCGCGGAAGTGCAGTTCGAGTCGGCAGGTGCCGGTGGCCGCGGTGGACGCGGCGGCGCGGGACGCGCAGGTCAGGCTGGTGGACCGGGCGCACCGGGCGTGGCACCACCCGCTCCCGTCGCGCCGGTCCTTGGCTATCCGCGCGGCTACAAAGTCGAGACGTCGATGAACGGCACCACGTGGACGCCGGTCGCGGAAGGACAGGGCACCGGTTCGCCGACCATCATCACGTTCAGGCCGACGCAGACGAAGTTCGTGCGCATCTCGCAGACGGCGACGACCGAGAATGCGCCGCCGCTGTCGATCCAGCAGCTGCGGTTGTATCGCGCGTCCGCCCCCACGCGGTAACTGTAGCTTCCGCCTTAAGGCGGAAGCCACAAACGCATCAAGAGAACTCCTGCGACTCGCTTGAGATCTTGTGCTCGCTCAGGACAGGGCCTGCCGTGAGCGAGGTCAGCGAAGCTGCCGAGTCGAACGGATTAGCTTGAACCAGCCGCCGGAAGCTGATAATTGGAAGCAAGATGTCCGTCTCCGTCGTCTGTCCACAGCTCGCCGATCAAAAATTGCGGACGCAGTTGTCCGACGCCGTGTCGGCGATCGTGAAACGCTGGCGACCGTCGTTCGAGAGCTGGCGGCTCTCCCTTTTCCGATCGCAGGCCGGCGATGGATGGGATCTCGCGATGTCGGGACCGCGATTCCGCAAAGTGTTCACACTTCATGGTCCTCTCGAAGATTTGCCGGGACTCGTCGCCGCCTACATCGACGCCATCTTTGCCCACACGATCACCAATTAAGGATACGGATTCCGCATCCCGGATCCCGGATCCCGGATCCCGCATCCCGGATCCCGCATCCCGGATCCCGGCTGCGCTATCCTCCTGTGATGGCCGAGTGCGAGTGGGCGATCTTCTGCGAACACCCGTTCCGCGACGCGCAGCACCGGCTCGGGATGATCGGGATCTTCGACACCCTCGCCTTCGATGTCCTGCCGCAGCAGCTGCGGCATGGCTGGCTCAACCTGAAATTCCGCGGCAACGCCGGTGAGCGCGTCGCCTTCACGGTGCGCATCTTCTCCCCTGAAGCGGACGTGACGGAAACACCCGAACCGCCGCCGATCGTCGTCGGCGACAGCGGCACGATCGAGATGTCGCTCGACCTGCAGGACCTGGTGATCGAGCGCTTCGGGCGCTATGAGATCGAAATCAGCGTCAACGGGCAGCCGGGGCTCGTGACGACCCTGCGCGTGGCGCGCGCCGAGTAGTTCCCGCGCTCTGCGCGAAACCCGTTGTGCGATAAAGTCGGGAGATGGGCTTCTCAGATTGGATGCGCGTCGTCGATACCCTTGGCACCCTCGCGGGTCGGTTGAAGGGAGGCGTGCCCGCCACACAGCAGGCGCAAGGCGGCGCAGGCGCACTGGAAACGCGACTCGCGGGGGTCGTCGTCGCGGCGCTGAAGGAAGCGTTCGATCGCGATCGCGCCCGAATGGATCTCGAACGCACGCACGTGGAGGCGGAGCGGCGGCGCGCCGAAGAGGCGCTTGCCGCTGAGCTCAAGCGCCAGGCGGCGGAACGCGCGCTCGGGCAACTGAAACTCCTGGCTGTCATCGCGATCGCGATGTGGATGCTCTCAGCTGCCCTGGCGGTGTGGCTGCCAGGCATGCGCGCGGGCCTGCCGCGGACGCTGCTCGGCGCAGGCTGGGCCATGGCATTCGGCGCGCTTGGCTGCACGTTTGCAGGATCACAACGGATTTCCGCGTGGACGGCTGGCGCGGCAACCGCAACCGATCTTCCGCGGAGCGCCGCCGCCTCGGCGGCACCATGGCTGCTTCTCGGAGCCCTGGCGAGCACGGCCGCCAGTCTGCTCGCGGCGCTGTAGCGGTTCGCGATTCGTCGATTCAACGAATTCGCGGATTCAAAGATCCGCGGACTCGTTGATTAGGGATTCGTTGATTAGGGATTTGTTGATTAGGGATTTGTTGATTCGCGATGAGGGATTCGCGATTAGGGATTAGGGATTGGATCTTGTGAGCGTGATCACGGTATACGGCGCGGACTGGTGTGAAGATACGCAACGCTCGCTGCGGCATCTGCGCCGCCTCGGCGTGACGCATCAGTACATCAACATCGACGAAGACCTCGACGCGCTCGACCGCTCAAAGGCGCTGAACGGCGGCAGGCGCCGCACGCCGACCATCGACCTCGGGTTTGGCGGTGCGCCGCTCGTCGAGCCGGACAACGACGCGCTTACCGGCGCCCTCGTCGAGCGGGAGATGCTCGCCGACGACGAGGTCAGCGAGCGGCTGGCGGTGCAGAACGTCGGAGACTTCGAGCGCGTGCTGCGGACTCTCTCAGGCGCCGCGGTGCTGCTCGCGGCGCGGCTGGCGCCGCGTGCGCGATGGCCGCTCGCGCTCCTGGGAACGCTCGTCGCGGGGTCGGGGCTGACCGGCTGGTGCCCGATCTATCACGCGGCCGGAGTCACCTCGCTCGACGGTCCCGGCGACCGTCCTGACGAAATCACCCGGACGGCGTGGCTCGCGCCGCGGCGGGGCGCGTTGCGCGACATGGTCTCCCTCGCTTCTCCAGAGACACAGTAGTGAAACGCGACGCATTGCTCGAGGCGCTTGCCGAAGCGCGGCACGCGGACCCGTTCGGCGTGCTTGGACCGCACGTCGAAACGAACGGCGTGGTCATTCGGGCGATCGTGCCGACGGCCGAGCGCATCACGATCACGCGGAATGGTTCGCCGGGCGTTGACATGACGCGCCGCCACCCGTCAGGGATTTTCGAGGCGACGCTCGCGGGAGCGAAGGAGATCCCCGACTATCGACTCGACGTGTCGTTTCACGGCGGCGGCAGCTCGGAGATCGACGATCCGTACCGATACGGCCGCGTGCTGACGGACTTCGACCTGTACCTGTTCGGCGAAGGGAAGCACACCCGCATCTACGACAAGCTCGGCGCGCACCCGATGACTGTCGGCGACGCCGCGGGCGTTCACTTTGCGGTGTGGGCGCCGAACGCGAAACGCGTCAGCGTCGTCGCCGACTTCAACGCGTGGGATGGCCGGCGGCACCCGATGCGCTCGCTCGGCGCGAGCGGCGTGTGGGAGATCTTCGTGCCCGGCATTGCGCAAGGGGAACGCTACAAGTTCGAGATTCTCACGAGTTACGGTGAGGTCCTGCTGAAGTCGGATCCGTTCGGCTTCGCATTCGAACTGCCGCCGCTGAACGCGTCACTCGTTGCCGCGCCGAAGTACGAGTGGCGCGACGACGAGTGGATGAACAACCGGCAGTCGTTTGGATCCTGGTTCCACCGACCGATGGCGGCGTACGAGGTGCATCTCGGCTCCTGGGCGCGCGTGCCGGAGGACGGCGACCGCTATCTGTCGTACCGGGAGCTCGCCGACCGGCTCGTGCCTTACGTAAAGGAGATGGGCTACACGCATATCGAGCTGCTGCCGGTGATGGAGCACCCGTTCTCCGGATCGTGGGGCTATCAGGTCATCGGGTTCTTCGCGCCGACAAGCCGATTCGGCAGGCCGGAGGAATTCAAGGCCTTTGTCGATGCGTGCCACGCGAACGGCATCGGCGTGATCCTCGACTGGGTGCCGGGACATTTTCCGAAGGACGCCCACGGCCTCGCGCGCTTCGACGGCACCGCGCTGTTCGAGCACGCGGATCCACGGCAGGGAGAACATCGCGACTGGGGCACGCTCATTTTCAACTACGGCCGCAACGAAGTGCGGAACTTCCTGCTCGCCAACGCGCTCTTCTGGCTGCACGAGTATCACGTGGACGGGCTGCGCGTGGACGCGGTCGCGTCGATGCTCTATCTCGACTACTCGCGCAAGGACGGGGAGTGGGTGCCGAACCGGTTCGGTGGCCGCGAGAACATCGACGCCATCGACTTCATGCGCGAGCTGAACACGCTGACGCACGCGGAGCAGCCGGGCTCGATCACCGTCGCGGAAGAGTCGACCGCGTGGCCGTCGGTCAGCCGCCCGGCATACGTGGGAGGGCTTGGATTTACGTACAAGTGGAACATGGGATGGATGAACGACATCCTCGAGTACGTCACAAAGGATCCCGTGCATCGGCGCTGGGATCATCGCCACCTGACGTTCTCGCTACTGTATGCGTTCACCGAGAACTTCATCCTGCCGTTCTCACACGACGAAGTGGTGCACGGCAAGGGATCGATGTTCGGCAAGATCCCGGGTGATGACTGGCAGAAGGCGGCGACGCTCCGCGCGCTGTACGGCTTCATGTACGCGCACCCTGGCAAGAAACTGATGTTCATGGGATGCGAGTTCGGCCAGGGACGCGAGTGGAATTACGACCAGAGCCTCGACTGGCATTTGCTCGACCGTCCGCTTCACGGCGGCTTGCGGCAGTACGTGCAGGACCTCAACCGCGTCTACAGTACCGAGCGCGCGCTGCACGAGATCGACTTCGACGGAGCGGGATTCAACTGGATCGACTGCAACGACAACGAGAACAGCGTCGTGTCCTTCATCCGTCGCGCGCAGGACGGCCGCGACTTCGTCGTCGCCCTGGTGAACTTTACGCCCGTGCCGCGCGAGGGCTATCGGGTCGGCGTTCCCGCCGCCGGCCCGTACGCCGAAGTCGTGAACAGCGACAGCGAGATCTACGGCGGCAGCAACCTGGGGAACGGCGGCGTCGTGTTCACGGAGGGCATTCCGTCGCATGGCCATCAGCAGTCGCTCCGCCTGCGGCTGCCGCCCCTCGGCTTCCTGCTGCTGAAGCCGGCACGGTAGTGATCGAGTTCGCCGCGTTCGCCGCGAGAAAAACCCGCGAGGCGGAGACCGCGTCGATTGCGCACCTGAAAACGATCGAGGACCGGTCAGCCGCGTTCGGGTGCGTGCAGGTCGGCAACGGCTGGTCACAGGAATACTACGACGGCCTCTTTCTCCTGCCGGCACGAACGCAGGGGGATCTTCCCTGCCTGTCGCTGTGTTTCGTCCAGTCGCGCGATGGGAACACCGGCGCGCGGAATCCCGATGATCTCGGCGGCGGGCCCACGGACAAGCACCTGATTTATGAGGGCCTGTCGCGCGTCGCGGCGGACGCCGTGATGGCTGGCGCAACGACGGTGGAAGGAGCCAGCACGTTCTTTTCCGTCTGGCATCCGCAGCTCGTTGCGCTGCGGCAGGCGCTCGGGCTGCCGCGCCATCCCGCGCAGGTCGTGCTCACCGGGCGAGCCTGTGTCGATCTCGAACGCACGCTGCTCTTCAACGTTCCCGACGTCCCCGTCTACATCATCGCGGCGCCCGGGGCATGCGAGCGCCTCGAGACGGCCGTGGCGGACCACCCGTCGGTTGAGTTGATCCCGATGCGCGGCGACGACCTGCGCAGGCCGCTGGCGTATCTACGGCAGACGCGCGGCGTCGCGCGGATTTCGTGCATCGGCGGCCGGACGACGGCCACCACGCTGCTGGATGCAGGCTACGTACAGGATCTGTGCCTCACGACGACCGCGCGCATCGCTGGTGAACCGGGAACACCGTTCCATGTAGGGACGAAGAAGCTCGCGTTGGATCCGATGGTTCGCAAGCGCGCTGATGATCCGGATTACCCGATCACGTTCGAGCACTTCGCGATCCGCTGACGGCCACAGAAGATACAGATATCGGTGAATTGGTGACGGCTGTGGACTCGGTGGCTACCAGCCGTCCCAGTCCATGCTGTATTTACGCCGCAGATCGCGCTGAACGCCGGGATACACGCCCGCGGTGCGCGCGGCTTCGTCCGCCTGAGACATCGCGGCTCGCACGGTCTCGGCGATCTTCGTGACGTCCGCGAGCCATTACATGCACTCCGCGTCGGCGGTGTTGATGCGGGGCGGGTGGTCCCAGACGCCGAACCATTCGCGATCGCCGCCATTTGGCGCCACGGCCGGCCGGCACGCGGCGCGGAAGCGCTGCCAGTAATCGTCCAGCGAGTCGGCCCGCTTTGCGGCCGCCTGCATGATTCGCTCGTACTGCGCGGCCCCCTGCTCGCGCATCACCTCGGTCTGCGACTGCGCCGGACCGAACGCGCTCGCGAGCGGATTGCCTTGCTCGGTCGAAGACGGCTGCGCCGCGCGATCGAGCGGCTTCCCCTCGAGAAGAGGACGCACGTGATCGACGGCCACCGCGAAGGCCAGCGACTCCGCGCCCGCGGGGACCATCTTCAGCGTCGTGATCCCGATGACGCGGCCGTAGCGATCGAGAAGCGGGCCGCCGCTGTTGCCCCTGTTCACCGCGGCGTCCGTCTGGATCAGCATGACGCCCCCGGCGTTCCGGATCCCGCTGACGATGCCGCGCGTGACGGTGTTCTGCAGCAGCCCGAGCGGCGAGCCAATCGCGATCACTTCCTGGCCCGGGCGCGCGGTCGCGATCGACCCAAGCTGCAGCGTCGTCTGTCCCGGCCGCGGTGTGATGGGGCGCACAATCGCGAGATCCACCGAAGGCTCGCTCCGGACCACGCGCGCCGGCAGGCTGCCGCCGTCCGCCAGCTTCAGCGTCACGCTGCTGTTCCCCTCGACGACGTGCGCGTTCGTGACGACCGTGTCAGGAGCCGCGAAAAAGCCACTCCCGCGCGCGGTGGGCGTGTCGATCAGCACCACTGCCGCCATCGCGGCGCTCACGACTTCTTCGAGTGAGGACGGCATCGACGCCGCTGGCGCCGCTGCCGTTACGGCGGAAGGCGGCACGGGGATCGGCAGCGCCAGCGGTGTTGAAGGCGAAGACGGAACGGGTGAGGGTGCGGGCGCTTTCGCGGCCGCGGGCACCGTCTGGACGGTTTCCGCCTCGCCGTGCGGCTGCATGAAGAACCAGACTGCGGCGCCGCCCACAACGGCGGCAGCGACAATCAGAAGCGCCCAAGGCGTCCCCGATGACCGCGGCTCTTCAACGACCTCCACCGACGCGTCCGGCTGAATGGCCGGCGGTGACGCGGAAGGAAACGTGTAGCCGCAGCGGCACTGCCCGACGCGCGGCGGCACCTTCCGGTCGCACGCCGGGCACACCCGGGCCGTTGGGGTCAGATCTCGATTTTCCATTTGCGGGCGGGAATGAAATCGACAATAGCGTACTTCCGAAGCTTTCGACCAGCTGTCAGCTCATTTTCTCGATGCGATCCCATTCGTCGTCGCTCACGGGCATGACTGACAGGCGCGGCACGCGCGTCAGCGGAAATGCTGCGAAGAACTTATCGGCTTTCACGGCCGCGAGCGTAACGGGCTGCTTCAACTTGCGCACGGGGGCGACGTCAACTGCGTAGAGCTTGCCGGATGCGTCGGATGGATCCGGGTAGGCGTCGGCGGCAGCTTTCGCGATTCCGACGACCGCCTTCTCGCCACCCGTGTGATAGAAGAAGATGCGGTCCCCTTTCTTCACAGAACGCAGGTGCTTCTGCGCGACGGGATTCCTGACACCAGTCCATGACGTCTTGCCGTCGCGGACGAGATCGTCATAGCTGTAGTGCGTCGGTTCTTCCTTGAAAAGCCAGTTCATGGCTGAATGGTCTCATGGATTGGGCCCGCCTTCGCCTCACGGACCGCATCAAGCCTGGCGTGCGCGTGCTTTTCGTCGGGATCAATCCCGGTGTGCGGTCCGCACAGACCGGTCATCACTTCGCGGGATACTCGAACCGCTTCTGGAAGCTGCTGGCGGAATCCGGATTGGCGCCGGAGCCGATTACATACCTCGACGACAAGAGGCTGACCGAGTTCGGCTTTGGGATCACGAACCTGATCGCGAGACCGAGTCCGGGGATCGACGACCTGGGGCCTGCTGAATACGTGGAAGGCTGGAAGATTCTCGATCGGAAGATCCGCCGCTACAAACCGGAAGTGCTCGCGCTCGTCGGCGTCACGCTGTTTCGCGCGATCGAGCCGCTGCTTGCCGGGGAGCTCGATCGGAAGACGCGCGCGATGTTGAAGGCGCGCCCGATCGCGGTCGGCCCGCAGCCCGCGGTGATCCATGGGGCGCGCGTGTTCGTGTTGCCGAATCCAAGCGGACGCAACGCGAACTTCAGCTACGCCGAGATGCTCGACGCGTTCGTCGCGCTCCGCCGGTCGCTCAGTGTGCCGCGGCCGCGGCGCCCCCGCGCGGACGGCGCATCAGCAGCACGAGCGGCAAGAGCAGCAAAAAGATAAATCCGAGCAGCCGGAATACATCCACGAACGACACCATCGCGGCCTGCCGCTGCACCGCGCCGAAGACCGCGGCGTATGCACGGTGCGTCGCAGTGACGGGATCGGCGCCGGACGCGATGAATCCCCGGCGCGCCGCGTCGAGCGACGCCTGCGCGGCAGGCGAGAACGCCGTCACGTGCGCCCCCATGATGTTCACGTATTCCTGCTGCTTGCGCGCGAGCAGCGTGCCGGTCGTCGCGATACCGATCCCGCCGCCGAGATTCCTCATCAGATTGAACAGGCTCGTGGCGTTTCCCATCCGCTCGCGCGGAATCGGATCCATGCTGATCGTCGTCAACGGCACGAAGAGCGCGGAGAGTCCGAACCCCTGGAAGAACTGCGGCCAGAAGATGTCCCAGTAGCCGGCGTTCAGATTCAGGTGCCCGAGCCAGAAAAGCGTAAACGCTCCTGCGGTGAGCCCGAACGCAACCATCTTGCGCGCATCGATGCGTCCGATGAGCATTCCGATTAACGGCATCCCGATGAATGATCCGAGACCGCGCGGCGCCATCGCGATCCCTGCCTGCAATGACGGATACCCCAGCAGCGTCTGGAGCATGATCGGCAGCAGCACGAGGCTGCCGTACAGAACGAACCCGAGCGTCGTCATCAGGAAGACGCCCGTACTGTAGGTTCGAACCCTGAAGACGTGAAGGTCGATGACCGGCTCCCGCGCCATCAGCTCGCGGATCAGGAATGCGATGAGACCGGCGCCGCACACGCAGGCGAGCGTCATGATGAACGGGGACGAGAACCAGTCGTGCTCCTGACCCAGGTCAAGCGCGAGCTGCAGCGATCCAACCCACAGCGCGAGCAGGCCGATGCCCCAGTAGTCGATTTTGTGGGTGTCCTTGCGCAGGTAGTGCGGATCGAACACGTAGAGCTGCGTCATGACGAGCGAGGCGATCCCGACCGGCAGGTTGATGTAGAAGACCCATCGCCAGCTGTAGGTGTCGGTCAGCCAGCCGCCGAGCACCGGCCCGAGAATCGGCGCGACGACGATGCCGAGACCCCAGAAGCCCATCGCCTTGCCGCGTTCGTGCGGAGGGAACGCTTCGAGGAGCACCGCCTGGGAGAGCGGCTGCATCGCGCCGCCGGTCGCACCCTGAAGCAGCCGGAACGCGACGAGCAGCGGAAGATTGGGCGCCATCCCGCACAGCAGCGACGACACCGTGAACCCCGCGACCGACGTCATCAACAGGCGCTTGCGTCCGAAGTGCCGTGCGAGCCATCCGGTCAGCGGGAGGATGATGGCGTTCGCCACGAGGTACGACGTGAGCACCCACGTCGACTCGTCGATGGATGCAGACAGATTGCCCGCGATGTGCGGCAGCGACACGTTGACGACGGTCGTGTCGAGCACCTCCATGAAGGTGGCGAACATGACGGCGATCGCCACGATCCACGGATTCACATGACGATGTTCGGCGTCGGCGCTCATTACCGTGACGTGTAGATCGTCGGCACGACGGACATGCCGGGCCGCAGCCGATGGTTCGCATCCTGCCCGGGCTCGAACACAATCTTGACCGGCACCCGCTGCACGACCTTGACGTAGTTGCCGCTCGCGTTCTCCGGCGGCAGGAGGCTGAACTTCGCGCCCGTGGCGGCGGCGATGCTGTCGACGCGGCCGTCGAGCGACCGCCCGATCGCGTCGACGTGCACCGACACGTGCTGGCCGGACTTCACGTCCCGCAGCTGCGTCTCCTTGAAGTTTGCCGTGACCCAGACGTCGCCGAGCGAGACGAGCGCGAAGAGCGGCTGCCCGGGCTGGATGACCTGGCCCACTTCGATCGACTTGCGGCCGATGACGCCGTCGGCCGGTGCGACGATAGACGTGCGCTGCAGATTCAGCTCGGCCTGCGCGAGCGCGGCGTTGGCCTGCTGCACGCGCGCGGCGGCCACGTCCGCACGGGCGCGGGTCACCCGCACCTGCTCGGGGCCAGTCCGCGACGCGCTCAGCGCGGCTTGCGCCTGCGCGGCCGTGCCCTGCGCCTGACGCGCCCGGCTCTCGGCAACGGAAATCGCGGCCTGGGCCGACGCGACATCGGAGCGCGCGGCATCGGCTGCCGCACGCGCGGCGTCAGCCGCGGCGATAGCCGCGTCGTACTGCTGCTGCGCGATTTCTTCTTTCGCGGCGAGCCCCTTCAGCCTCTCGACGTCGCGCGCGGTCTTGGTCGCCGTCGCCTCCTTCTCGCGAAGGCGCCCCTGCGCGGCGGCGAGTTGGGCGCGCGCGGCCTCCACCTGCCGCTCCGCGACTGCCACACCGCCCTGCGCTTCCTGCACGCCACCCGCGGCGCTGCGGACACCGCTTTCGGTCGACACCTGCGTCAACGGGATGCCCGTCGTCGCAGCCGACGCGTTCCCCTGCGCGTCCGCGAGCTCGGCGCGGGCGCGATCGACGGCCACTTGATAGTCGCGGCGGTCGATTTCCGCGAGCACCTGGCCCGCCTTCACCGCCTGGTTCTCGAGAACGTTCACCTTCGCGACCATTCCGCCGACCTGCGCCGCTACCTGCGTAATGTGCCCGTCGATCTGCGCATCGTCTGTCGACTCGCGGCCCGACGTTCTCCACCAGAAGATCGCCACCGCGGCGACGAGGACGAGCGCACCGATGACGATCCAGCGCCCCCGGCCCGCGAACCTGGACGTGTTCCTTTCACCGACGCTGACTTCCGGCTCCGCCATCTACCTGGATCCTCCGAGAAACGACATCACTGATTGTTCGGCGGTGCCGACCGCGCGGGCGAGCGATGCCTTGGCAAGGTTGTGGGCGTAGAGCGCCCCGATGAATGTTTCCGACGCGGCCGCGACGGCCTCCTGCGCCTGGGTCACTTCCAGGCTGACGGCCACGCCCGCCGCGTACCGGTCGCGCGCTTGTTCGAGCTGCTGCCCGGCGAGCGTGACGTTCGACTGGGCCGCTTCGAGCTGCTGCGATGCGGCGCGCAGGTCGAGAAGCGCCGCGCGCACGTCGTACTCGACGCGCCCGCGGAAATCTTCGAGCTCAGCGCGCCGCCGATTGAGCTCCGCTTCTGACTCCAGCCGACGGCCGGTGGAGCGCCCCGCGTCGAAGATCGGAACCCGGAGAGTGGCGGCGACACGGAACGTGGGATGCGAATCAGACGCGGTCGGGCCGATGGTTCCGTAGTCCGCGTCCATGTGGACGGTCGGCAGATGATCGTCAGCGGCGGCGCGCCTGGAGGCCTCGGCGGCTGTGAGCCGCTCGCGCGCCGCCAGGTAATCCGCGCGATTCTCGAACGCGGTCTTGAGCGCGGACTCCAGCGAGACGTCGGGCAGCGGCGCGTATGGGATGCGGTCGGTCAGCGTGAACGTCTGCGCGGCCGGCAGTCCAATCGCACGCGCGAGCTGCAGCTTCGCCTTTTCGTACTCGTTTTCGGCGCTGATGGTGCGCTGGCGCTGGTTCTGCAGCTGCACCTGCGCGCGCAGCACGTCGATCCCTGCAACGATGCCTGACTGTTTCATGTCGGACGCCTGCTTGAAGAGCGCTTCCGCGGTTTCCTGCTGCGCGTGCGCGGCCTCGATCCGGCTCGACGCGGCGACGGACTCCAGGTACAGGTTCACCGCCACGAGCGTCACCAGGTCGCGTGCGGATCGGACGCCGAGCTTTTCGGCCCGTTCGTTCGCGGCCGCGGCGCGCGCATCGTTGAGCGCCCGGAGATCGACGACCGGCTGCGACAGATAGACCCGCGCGTCGAAGACGTTGAAGGGACCGATGATCGAGGGCTCGCCGGGGAAGCCGTACGCGTCGAGGTTGATGACCTGCCGCAGCTCGCTCGTCGAGGCCGACACGTTGGGGAGCAGGCTGGCAAGCGCACGCCAGCGTGCGCCGTGCGCCGCTTTCATGGATTCTTCCTGCAGGAGCAACCCGAGGTTGTATTTCAGGGCGCGTTCCAGGGCGTCTTTGAGCGACAGCGGCAGAGGCTCGGCGCTGACAGTGCCCTGCGGCGCGCTGCCGAGAAACGGGTTGTTGGGAGTCTGCGCGGCCACGGGTGCCGCGACGATCAGCAGCGCACCGAGCACCGCGGACACCGTGATCTTTCCTGTCATTCGGTTTTTCCCTTTTCCCTGTTTGCCTTTTGCCTTTTGTCTTTTTCCTTTTGGAGCCCCTGCCACACCAGGTCGGACAAGAATTGGACGTCGTGTGTCACGACGCGGGTCCCGGACGTGATTCGACGCGCGACCACCCCGCGCGTGATGTCGAAGATCGCGAGCGCGGTCGCGGCGGGATCGACCCGGCGGATTTCGCGCCGCGCGACCGCGCGCGCAATGGCCTGCTCGAGCCGGCGGGTCTGCCGGTTGAGGAGCGACTGGAACTCGGGCGGCTTCGCCTTCGCGCTCGTGACGTGCCGGGCAATCGCCGCGACGTACATGCGAAAGAAATCACGGTGCTCGAAGAAGTACTCGGCGCGCGTGGTGATGAACGCGGTGATCGCCTCCCGCACGCCGGGCGCCTCGTCCATGGCTGCCTGCGTGCGGGAATCGAGCTCCGCGAGACCGCTGCCGAGCGCCGCGTCGTAGATGCTCTGCTTTGAGCGGTAATAGAGATAGGTCGTCCCCTTCGCGACGTCCGCCGCGCGGGCGATCCTCTCCATCGTCGCGGAATCGAAGCCGCACTCGCCGAAGACGCGCACCGCCGCCTTGAGCAGCGCATCGCGCCGGTACGCGGCGAGGACATCTTCCTTCGTGCGGGTCGGTGCGGTATGACCGGGCATTCAGTAGACTGACCAAAAGGTCAGTGTATCATCGGCCGCCCATAAAGGTCGGCCCCACGTGGTACTGTGTAGGGCCGCGCTTGATGGGCGGCTGCAGGGACGTCCATTTATGGGCGGCCACGAACAAAGGAGGATCGATGTCTGCAAGAACCGGGGACAAGTCGCGTCACGCGATCGGCAAGCGGCGTGTCCGGGCGCATCGCGCGAAGATTCGTGAGCTGCTGAAGTCGAAGACTCAGCCATCCGGAGAAACGAAGACCGCGAAGTAGCGCGAGACGATGTTCCGGAAGCAGCTCATCGACGTGCTCGCGCAGCCGCGCAGCGTGTCGTCACTGGCGCGCGAGCTGGGGCTGAAGCGCGGCGACGTCGAGGACGACCTGCGGCACCTGATCCGCTCCGCGCGCGCCGCGGGTCACCAGGTCATCGTGGAGCCCGCACGCTGCAAGGCGTGTGGGTTCACATTCTCCGAAGACAAGCTGTCAAAACCTGGGAAGTGCCCGGAATGCCGCGGGACGCGCCTCTATGAGGCACAGGTCTCGATCAGAGCATTGCCAGAATCGCCGTAATTGCCACAATTGCCATAATTTCAAATTCAATTCCGGCGATTCTGGCAATTTTGGCAATTTTCTACCCGTGCACGCCGGGCGCCTCGTGGCCGGTGCGCTGGACGTATTCGACGTAGGAACCAGGGTAGGCGTGCGGCTGCGCGTCCTTCCCCGACTCTCCGCCAAGCTCGAGCACCCGGCTGCTCAATCCGCGCAGGAACGTGCGATCGTGCGAGACGAACAGCATCGTCCCTTCGTAGTCGCCCAGCGCGTGGATCAGCATGTCCTTGGTCGCAAGATCGAGGTGGTTCGTCGGCTCGTCGAGCACGAGGAAGTTCGGCGGGTTCAGCAGCATCCGCGCCATCACCAGCCGCGTCTTTTCGCCCCCTGAGAGCGCCCGGATCTTCTTCTCGACGTCGTCACCCGAGAACTGGAAGGCGCCGAGCAGGTTCCGAAGCACACCGATCGATTCGTGTGGAAAGTCGTTCTCGATCTGCTCCCAGATCGTGAGGGCTGGATTCAGCCGATCGAGCGCCTGCTGCGCGAAGTAGCCCATCTGAAGGCTTGCGCCGAGGCGAATCGTTCCCGAGTCGGGGGGCAGCACGCCGGCCACCATCTTCAACAGGGTGGTCTTGCCCGCGCCGTTCCGTCCCATCACGCACCACCGCTCGCCTCGTCGTATCGTCAGGTTCAGCCCGTCGTAAATCACGCGCCTGCCGTACGCCTTTCGAACGTTCTCGATCACGGCGACCTGATCCCCTGAGCGCGGCGGCTGCCGGAAGTCGAACTCGACCACCCGCCGCTTCTTCGGCGGCTCGACCTTCTCGATCTTCTCGAGCGCCTTTACGCGGCTCTGCACCTGCGCGGCCTTCGCGGCGTGCGCCGCGAAGCGCTCGATGAACCGCTGCTCCTTCGCGAACATCGCCTGCTGGCGCGCGTACGCCGCTTCCTTGTTCGCCTCGCGGATCGCCCGCTCGCGCTCGTAGAAGTCGTAGTTCCCCGAATACGCCGTGATCTCGCCGCCATCGATCTCGGCGATGCGCGTGACGACGCGGTTCATGAACTCGCGATCGTGGGAGGTCATGAGCAGCGCGCCGGGAAGTGATTTCAGGAACCCCTCGAGCCAGATGATCGACTCGATGTCGAGATGGTTCGTCGGTTCGTCCATCAGCAGCACGGCGGGACGCCCGAGGAGCACGCGCGCCATGGCGACGCGCATCTTCCAGCCGCCCGACAGCGCGCCCACGTCCCCGTCGATCGTGTCGTCTTCGAACCCGAGCCCGTGCAGCACCTCGCGCGCCTGGCTCTCGAGTGCGTAGCCGCCGAGATGCTCGTATTCCTCCTGCACTTCGCCGAAGCGCGCGAGGATGCGATCCATGTCATCGGCCCGATCCGAATCCGCCATCGCCTGATTCAACGCCTCGAGCTCGTGGTGGAGATCGCCGACGCGCCCGCTCCCCGCGATCGCTTCATCGATCACGGAGCGGCCGGACAGCTCCTCGACGTCCTGGCGGAAGTAGCCGATCGTCAGCTTCTTCGGGACGGAGACTTCGCCTTCATCGGGCGCTTCCTCGCCGACGATCATGCGGAAGAGCGTCGTCTTTCCGGCGCCGTTGGGCCCGACGAGCCCGACCTTCTCGCCGGGATTCAGCTGGAACGAGGTGTCGACGAAGAGCACCTGCCGGCCGTACTGCTTGCTGATGCGGGAAAACGAGATCATGAGGATTGTCAGCTGCGTTGTTCACTGTCGCCTGCGACGAGCCCACGGCAAAAAACACGAAGAACACGAAGGGCACTTCGTGAGCTTTGTGTAAGCCGTCGGCGCGTTCAGCCAGTCAGTGGCTGTCGTTCTTCAAGCGTAACACGCACGTCGCGGGCATCAGCGCAGTAGACTTGGCGTATGGCTCTTGTGCATCGCAAATTGTGGGTCACCGCGGCCGCGTTCCTCGTCGGATCCGCTGTCGTCGTCTCTGCGCAGTCCGGCGCTCGGGTGTCGACCGCCGCGGAGGCGCGGAAGTTCCTGGACGACGCAAACCGGGAGCTGCTGCGGCTGATTAACAACGTCAACCGCGCGAGCTGGGTGCAGTCCACCTACATCACGCCCGACACTGAAGTCCTCAACGCGCAGGCGAACGAGCAACTGGTCAACGCGGTCACGAAGTACGCGAAACAGGCGCGGCGCTTCGACAAGGTGACTCTGCCGCCGCTCGAGCGGCGCGAGATGACGGTGCTGAAGAACTCGATCACCGTGTCGGCGCCGCCGGATTCGAAAGAGGCGGAGGAGCTCACGCGGCTGCTCGCGTCGATGGAAGGCGCGTACGGAAGGGGCAAGTACTGCGAGAAGGGCGCAACCGGGGAGAACTGCCTCGACATCGAAAAGATCACCGAGATCCTCGCCGAGAACCGCGATCCAAAGCGGCTGCAGGAAGTGTGGGAGGGGTGGCACACGATCTCCATCCCGATGCGCAAGGACTACGCACGGTTCGTGGAGCTGTCGAACAAGGGGGCGCGAGCGCTGGATTATCCCGACACCGGCGCGATGTGGCGCGGCAAGTACGACATGCCGCCGGACGCCTTCGCGAAGGAGCTCGATCGGCTCTGGGATCAGCTGCGGCCGCTGTACCTGTCGCTGCACACGTATGTGCGCGCCAAGCTCCACGAGAAGTACGGCGCGATCGTTCCCGAGAATGGTCCAATTCCCGCGCACCTGCTGGGCAATTTGTGGCAGCAGGACTGGTCCAACATCTACGACCTCGTGGCGCCCGCCGGCGAGAAGCCGGTGTTCTCGCTGACGGAGAACCTGAAGGCGAAGAAGATCGAACCGCTGGAGATGGTGCGCTTCGGCGAGCGATTCTTCACCTCGCTCGGCTTCGAGCCGCTGCCGAAGACGTTCTGGGAGCGCTCGCTGTTCCTGAAACCGCGCGACCGGGAGGTCGTCTGCCACGCGAGCGCGTGGGACATCGACAGCGTGAACGACGTCCGCATCAAGATGTGCATCGACGTCAACGCCGAAGACTTCATCACGGTTCATCACGAGCTCGGGCACAACTTCTACCAGCGCGCGTACAGCACGCTGCCGGTGGTGCTGCGCGACAGCGCGAACGACGGGTTCCACGAAGCCGTCGGCGACACCCTCGCGCTGTCGGTCACGCCGGAATACCTGGTGAAGGTCGGCCTCCTCGACAAGGCGCCGGATGCCTCCGCCGACACGGGCCTGCTGCTCAAGACCGCGCTCGAGCGCCTCGCGTTCCTGCCGTTCGGACTCATCGTCGATCAGTGGCGATGGCAGGCGTTCGCCGGCCAGATCACCCCGGCGAACTACAACCGCGCATGGTGGGACCTCAAGCTGCGCTACCAGGGGGTCGCGCCGGCAACACCGCGCGGCGAGGAGTTCTTCGATCCCGGCGCGAAATATCACGTACCGGCGAACACGCCCTACGCGCGATACTTCCTCGCGCAGGTTCTCCAGTTCCAGTTCCACCGCGCGCTCGCAAAGACCGCGGGGTGCACGACGCCCCTCCACCGCTGCTCGATCTACGGCAGCAGGGAAGCGGGCGCGAAGCTGAAGGCGATGCTGGAGCTCGGCGCTTCGAAGCCGTGGCCCGACGCGCTCGAAGCGTTGACCGGTCAGCGCCAGATGGACGCCACGGCGATGGCGGACTATTTCGCCCCGCTCAAAACGTGGCTGGATCAGCAGAACCGCGGAAAGAAGATCGGCTGGTGAGCGCGACATGCGGCCCCTTAGCAGTTTCAAAACCCGTGTCAGGCGCGGGTCCTGCCCGCCAACAGCCCCACTTCACTCGACGCCCGAAAAGCATCGTCAAGGGGGACGGCCGTCGAGCTGAAGCGGGGCGCCCCGTTGGCGGTCACCCGCGATCGGGTTTTGAATCTGCCGATGCGAGCGATTCAGCGATTCAGCGATTGGAGGATTCGCCGACGCGAGGATTCGAGGATTCGCTGATTCGAGGATTCACAGACGAGGGATTCCCGATTAGGGATCATTAGGGACGAGGGATTCGAAAGACGATTAACCCGAGTAGCCCGAGCATTGCGACGAGACCACTGAGGCGATCCGCGAGCGTTCGCCACGTCGCAAGCGGCCGAGTGCCGGCACGCACCCGCTCCGCGGCGTTGACGAGTTCCGGGTCGCCGAAGCCGTGACCGTCGGGATCGAACGCGACGGTGCGTCCGGCGCGGATGGCCTCGCGCACGCCCGCTTCCGAGTACTCGCGCGCGAAAACGTACGTGCGGGAGAGGCCCATCGGCTGGCGGAAGTGATAGTCAGTGGATCCGATCGGCGCGAGGTGTGGATTCAATTCCCGCGCGGAGCGGAAGAACTCGACAAGCTCAGCGCGCGCTTTCGGATCGCCGATGACCAGGGGGTGCGCGATCTCCGCGCCATCGAGCGCTCGCTCGGCGGCGGCATCGTATCCGCGCCAGAACGACTTCACCGGGTGCGCCGCGATCGCGACTCCACCTTGCGCGTGCACCGCCGCGATGGCGTCCGCGGCCGGCAGTGAGCCCGGAATCGTGTGTTCAATGCCGACTGCGGCGATGTGATAGTGCGACGCGGTGATCTCCTCCCCGCGCAGCACGAGCGGAGTCGCCGTGTCTCCGGACACCCATCGTCCGAGGCGACCCCCGAGGCGGTGATTGTGATTCGTGAACGCGATCACGTCGAGCCCGCGCCGTCTGGCCTCGTTTCGCAGCGCCCACGCGGGAAGCGCGCCATCGCCGGGAAAGCCGTGAATGTGGAAGTCGGCCGCGAGCACCAGGAACTCTCCGTGACGCGGCGGCGCGGCCGGAGTCAGTCCCGCACCCGCGAGGGATCCAGTCAGCGCGCCCAGGACGAGCAGTGCGGCAGAAAGTCGCGTCATTTTCTAGCCTCCGGCGAACGCGACGATCCGCGGCCAGAGCGCGACCGCCCAGCCAACATAGAGCAACACGATTGTCCACGTGATCGCCTGGTGCAGCGCGATCCGCGCGATGGCCGCGTTTCGCGAATCGCCGAGCACGACGCGGCAGAAGGCGGCGGCGATGACGCTCGTCCAGACGATCGGGATGAGCGCCGTTGCGATCATTGGCCACTCGACGCGAGCCCACGTCGGAGCGTTGCCCGTCGCGAACATGGCGGCGAAGATCCAGAGCGACCACGGCGCGTGCCCCATGAACCAGAGATCCAGGCGGCGTCCGAGCGGCAGCGCAGAGGACGACGTCGAGCGTGACCGCATCATCGCGGCCGCTGTGGCGATCTGCAGAAGCGGGACGAAGCTCCAGCAGGTGAACCCGCTCAGGAGCAGCCCGAGCGTGAGGTGTCCGGTCGAAGCGAACGAGGATCCGGTCCCGAGAATCAGCGCGACGAGCGCTGGACGTCTGAGAGTCAGGCCGACACCACCACGGGCCACCCACCTGCCGCGCGGCGGACGTTGAAGCGCCTCCGCGTAGGTCCGGCTTGGGGCCGTCATGACGTGCAGGTCCGGGGAAAACGGCATGAATGTATGATGCGGACGTGAAAAAGATAGATCGAGACATCCTGGATTCCACCGAATTTCGTGGGCTCGTGTGGCGGCGGTGGCGCGTCTCGCTCCTGCTCACGCTCCTGCTGTTCGTTCTGTATTACGGCTACATCCTTCTCATCGTGGCCAATCGCCAGCTGGTCTCGCGGACCGTGCAGGGGGTCACGACGATCGGGATTCTCCTCGCCGCGGGCGTGATCGCCGGCGCCTGGGTCCTGACGGCGGCATACGTGGTGTGGGCCAACCGTCATTACGATCCCGCGGTCGCGCGGCTGCGCGATCGGCTGACGGCGGAGTAGCGGATGCAGACGGCCCTGGGCACTCCGACCCTCTCCGCGATCCTCTCGTTCCTCGTCATCGTCGCGCTCACACTCGTCGTCACCTACTGGGCGGCGCGCCGGACGCGCTCGACGCGCGAGTTCTACGCCGCCGGCCGCTCCGTGAGCCCGCTCCAGAACGGTCTCGCGCTGGCGGGCGATTACATGAGCGCGGCGTCGTTTCTCGGCATCACCGGGCTCGTCGCGCTGCGCGGCTACGACGGGATGATCTACGCGACGGGGTGGCTCGTCGGCTGGCCGGCGCTGATGTTCCTCATCGCGGAGCCGCTCCGCAACCTCGGAAAGTTCACGTTTGCCGACGTCGTCGCGTTCCGACTCCGCCAGGTGCCGGTGCGGATCGCCGCCGCGTTCGGCGCGATCCTGACGCTCCTCTTTTATGTGCTCGCGCAGATGGTCGGCGCGGGCAACCTGATCGCGCTGATGTTCGGGCTGCGCTACGAGTGGGCGGTGATCGGCGTCGGCGCGGTGATGCTCGCGTACGTGCTCTTCGGCGGGATGATTGCGACCACGTGGGTGCAGATCATCAAGGCGGTCCTGCTGCTGTTCGGCGTGACAGTGCTGACCGTTCTGGTGTTGTCGCGCTTCAATTTCTCGCCAGGCAGCGTGTATGCCGCGGTCGCCAGCCGCTACGGCCAGGCGGCGCTCGAGCCCGGAGGCCTCGTCAGCGATCCGGTTGACGCGATTTCGCTGGGGCTCGCGCTGATGTTCGGCCTCCTCGGCCTGCCGCACATCCTCATGCGGTTCTACACCGTGCCGGACGCGCGCGCCGCGCGCACGTCGGTGCTCTACGCGACCGGCTTCATCGGCTACTTCTACCTGATCATTCCGATCGTCGGCTTCGGCGCGTCGGCGCTCGTCGGACGCGAGATCGTCAGGAAGGTGGATCCCGGCGGCAATATGGCCGCTCCGCTCGTCGCCGAGCTCCTCGGCGGCACGCCGTTTCTCGGCTTCATCGCGGCGGTGGCGTTTGCGACCATCCTCGCGGTCGTCGCCGGGCTGACGCTTGCCGGCGCGAGCGCGCTGTCGCACGACATCTTCACGCACGCGATTCGCAAGGGGGCGGCGTCAGAGCAGGAGCAGATTCGCGTCGCGCGGATCGCCACCGTGGTCTTCGGCGTCGTCGCGGTCATCCTCGGAATCCTGTTCAAAGGGCAGAACGTCGCGTTCATGGTCGGCCTGGCGTTCGCGATTGCGGCGAGCGGCAACTTTCCGGCGCTGCTGCTGTCGATCGTGTGGTCGCGGTTCAACACCGCGGGCGCGGTGTGGTCGATTCTCACGGGGGCGCTGCTGTCGGTGATGCTGATCGTGCTGAGCCCGACGATCTGGGTGGACCTGCTGCATCACGCGACCGCTATCTTCCCGCTGCGGAATCCGGCCATCGTGTCGATGCCGGCGGGCTTCGTCGCCGGGATCGTCGCGTCGCTGCTGACATCGGAGCCCGACGCGGAAGCCAAGTTCCACGACGAGAAGCTGCGCACGTACCTGGGCATTGGAGCTGAATGATTCAAGGTGGTTTCACTCCCGCGGTTCGCGGTTCGCGGTTCGCGATTCGACTGACGCGGCTCGCGGTCGCTCCAGCGATCGGGATGCTGTTCGCGGCCTGCGGTGGCCCGAATGGGCCTGGTCCGTTGCCCGACGCGCCCGTCGCGGCATGTCCAGCGAACGTGACGGTGCCGGGCGTTGTCGGTGGCGCACAGGCCGTGAGCTATCCGGCGCCGAGCGTAACCGGCGGAACGCAGCCGGTGAGCGTGACGTGCTCGCCAGGATCCGGCACGACGTTTACGGTGGGAGCGACGACGGTTTCCTGCACGGCGACGGACGCGAGCGCCCGCACGGCGCAGTGCACGTTCACGGTGACGCTCACGCCGGCGCTGCGTCTGGGCATCACGACGTTCATGGCGTTCGGGGACAGCTTCACGGAAGGGGAAGACGGGCGAAGCCTGAGGCTCGTCCCGCACTTCATCGATCCTGCGGGAACCTATCCGTTTCTCCTGCAGGGGTTGCTCAACAACGAATACTCGGGTCAGGCAATCCAGGTTCTCAATTACGGCAGAAGCGGCGAAGCGATTGATGAGGGCCGGCAGCGTCTTCCGGGTGCTCTGGCGGGACAGCATCCTCAAGCGCTGTTGCTGCTCGACGGCTACAACGACTTGCTGGCATCGTGCGCGGAGTCGCATCCGCTGGGCGTGGCGTCCGCGAAATGCGCGCAGGTCACGACCGATGTCGTGACCGGCTATAGAAAGATGATCCAGATTGCGAAGGCCGCCGGCGTCGCATACGTCTTCGCGAGCACGCTGACGCCGTCCGGTCCATATATACCAGGGCCTAGTGTGAAGAACGACCGGCGTATCGCATTGTCGGCAATCGTGGCCACCAACACGAAGCTGGTGCCCATGGTGCGCGCCGAAGGGGCCACACTGGTGGATTCGTTTGCGGCATTCGTCGGACATGAAGCCGAGTATGTTGCTGACGACGGCTTGCATCCGCGGCGGGCGGGTTACCAGGCGCTGGCCAACACATTCTTTGCCGCAATCAAGAACACAATCGAGTCCACACCCGCGTTCGGTGGAGTGCACTGATGAGCAGACTGGCTGGGAAGACCGCTTTCCTGACGGCCGGGGCGGCTGGCATCGGCCGCGCAACGGCGCTGGCATACGCGCGTGAAGGGGCGGCGGTGATCGCGACCGACATCGACGCCGCGGGGCTCGAGTCTCTCAAGAAAGAGCAGCCGCGAATCGAGACCGCGCAGCTCGACGTGCTGAGCGCCGAGCAGTGCGCGTCGATTGCGAAGCGCTGGCCGCGGATCGACGTGCTGCTGAACATCGCCGGCTACGTCCACCACGGCACGATCCTCGACTGCACGCCGCAAGACTGGGCGCGATCGTTCGATATCAATGTCAACTCAATGTATCGCATCATCCGCGCGGTCCTGCCGGGCATGCTGCAGCGAGGAGGCGGATCGATCGTCAACATGTCGTCGATCGCCTCGAGCATCAAGGGCGTTCCGCACCGTGCCGTTTACGGCGCGACGAAGGCGGCCGTGATCGGCCTGACGAAAGCCATCGCCGCGGATTTCGTGGGCAAGGGAATCCGCTGCAACGCGATTTGTCCCGGAACGGTCGAAACGCCGTCGCTCGCGGGACGGATGGCCGCTACCGGCGATCTCGAAGCCGCGAGAAAGGCGTTCATCGCGCGTCAGCCGATGCAGCGCCTGGGAAAGCCGGAGGAGATCGCGGCGCTCGCCGTCTATCTTGGTAGTGACGAGTCCGCGTTCACCACCGGCACTATGCACATCATCGACGGCGGCTGGATCGGGTAAGCGCGTCAGGTCACCGTTTGAAGGCGCTTGTTGCACTGCCGACCAGCGCGAAGACGTCGACCACCACGCCTGTGCGAGTGAGAAATTCCGGTCCGCTGTCGAACTTCGAATGCGTATTCTGGAAGTCAGCCGCGTCGAATCCGTCGCCGAAAAACGAGCTGTCGAATTCGAGCCGAATGACTGAGGCCATGCGGTGGTTGCGTGCCCGCGCGCTGCGCAGAAGCGCCAGCGGCGTAAACGTTGCGCTGAGCGGCGTCAGAGAGACTTTCGAGAAACTGGTGAACCCGGCCCCGGATACTCGCATGAACCCGGCTCCTGCTCCCACGTGCAGGCTTCGGTGGATGCGGAACATCCAGAGCACGCTGACCGGCACCGCGTGAACCGGCTTCCGGTCATCGTCCGGTGTGTCTTTCAGATCCTTGAACCGGGAACGGTCCCCGCTGTCGTACCGGCCGATGCGCAGGACGATTGTCTGTGAAGTCTGGTCATTGGGAGCCCAGCAGACGTCCCATTGGCCGTTCCTGCAGGCCACCGAGAGCGACGCCATGTCGCCGTGGAACGGTCCTGGCCCGCTCAGCTCTTCGAGCCACGACCAGATGCTCGCCTGGGCGATCGCTGGCCACAGGGACGCGGCGAACACGAACACAAGCAATCGCGCTGTCCTCAAATGATCCTCCTCTGCTGGTGCTAACGCTGGCTGAAGATGCTCTCGACGATGCCCGTTGAATGGAGACGAGGGTCGTCTTTCCTGACGACCTTATTACGCGGGGGCGCGGTGTCCGGACAGTACAGCAGTGTGCGCGTGGCGTCCTCGCCGAGCACGTAACAGCGCCCTCCGTTGTACTCAGTGCGCATCACCTTGTTTTGCCAAAGCGTCCGGTAGGGCAGCTCGTTCATCAGCAGCAGCACGCCGACGACTGTCGCGAGCGCGACGACCGGGCCCTTGCCGCCCCGCGTGCCGAGCCGCGCCCGCAGCTGCAGTACCCGAATCAGACCGGCGCCGAACGCAAGGAACAGCACCGTCAGGACCGCGCGAAACAACACCTTCTCATCGATGTTCGCCGGACCCAGCCGCCACACGACGTCGGCGGGGGCGGTGGTGATATTGCTGACGAGCGCATCGATCAATCTCGAGAACTTCAGGATGACGGCCGCTATCGCGCAGACACCGAGCGCCGAGAGCGCCTCCGCCAGCGCGATCGGCTCGTTCAATCCCAGTCGGGCGGTCAGCGCGTTCCATCGCCCGGTGACCGTGTCCATGGTTCGAGCCATGGGAGAGATGAGCGCCAGTAGTTTCAGCAGAAATGGAGCGGCCCACAATACCGTCAGGACGACTGCGGCGTACGACGCCGGGCCGACGAACGACTGGAGGCCGATGACCAGATACGTTCGAGGCGGTTCGGCCGCAAACGTGTCGAAGCGGCCGAGCGTCGCGTTGAATGCCACGGAGCTCAGGCGTCCGAAGGACCAGAGAACGACCGGCAGCGCCGCGCCGGCGATCGCGAACTGCCGGATCCGCAGGAGCGCCCCGCGGCGCTGGACTGGAACAACCCTGCCGGGATTCGTCGCCGTGTGCAGAATCTCCGAGCGCACCGCATCGAGCGCCGATCCCATTTCGATCGCCGACTGAAAGCGCTCCGCGGGATCGGCGGCAAGGGCTCTGGCAATGACGTCCGCGAGCTGCGCCGGTACCTTTGGGTCGAGGCCGTCGGCGCGCGGCAGTTTGCGCACCGCCGCCATCAGCACGTCGAGTGGATTGCTCGAGGCAAACGGGCGACGGCCGGTCGCCATCTCGAACAGGATCACTCCGAGGCTGAAAAGATCGCTGCGTTCGTCGACGGCGCGTCCGAGCAGGTGCTCGGGCGACATGTAGGCGGGTGTGCCCGGCTGCGGGCCGCGGATCTCGGTCGCGACCGGCACGCCGGTGCTCGTCGTGGTCGTCGACATCGTTGCGAGCGCAGTCGCGATGCCGAAGTCCAGGATCTTGATCGAGCCATCCGGCCTGACCTGGATGTTGGCCGGCTTCAAATCGCGGTGGATCACCGCCTTCGCATGGGCCGCCGCGAGCGCGCCGGCGACCTGCCGGCCGATTGCAATCACGCGGTCCACGGCGAGCGGCTCGCGCGCGAGCAGCACGGCGAGGCTCTCCCCCTCGACGTACTCCATGACGATGAAGGCGCGGCCGTCGTGTTCGAGCACGTCGTGCACCGTCGCGACGTGCGCGTGGTTGATGCGGGCCGCCGCGCGCGCCTCGCGGATGATCCGCGCGCGGAGGATTTCGCCGCCCGCGGGGGACGCGAACAGGCACTTGAGCGCGACGAGCCGATCGAGGCGGGGGTCGCGCCCGAGAAACACCTCGCCCATGCCGCCCTGACCGAGCCGATGCAGGATGACGTAGGGCCCGACGTGGCTGCCGGTCGGAAGATCGGCGCGGCCGTCGGGAGCTGCGGGCGCAACCGCGGATGCCGTGCGGACGAGCGCCGCCATCGCTTCGCGCAGCGCGGGGTCGACGCAGTGCTCGCGGACGAACCGCTCGCGCTCGTCAACCGGCTGGTCGCACGTGGCGGTGATGAGCTCCTGCGTTTCGAGCCAGGTCTGGTTCATGGAACGGAACTGTGGAATCCGGGCTGGCGGGCATACTACGCGGTGGACGCGGGACTGTAAAGCGCGCGCGGGCCTGACGTTCGCGCGAGACGGACCACCGCGAGACAGGTACTTGCTGTATTAGCTGTACTAGTGTAAGTAGCTGTACTAGTGTAAGTAGTACAATCGTGCTGCCGTTCACCGTCGTCCTGCGCCCGGGACGGTCGCTGCACGACCAGGTCGTGTTCGCCGCGACCAAGGCGGTCATCACCGGCCAGCTGCAGCCGGGGGACCGGTTCCCTCCGGTCCGCACCCTCAGCCAGGAACTGCGAATCAACCCGAACACGGCCCAGAAAATCGTGACCACGCTCGTCGAGCGCGGCCTGCTCGAGGTGCAGCCCGGGATAGGGACGACGGTTGCGGCGTGGCGTCCGGCATCCAGCTTGGGGCGCCGCATCGCGTTGCACGAATCGGTCGAACGGCTCGTGGTCGAAGCGAAGAGGCTCGGTGTGTCGCTGGCCGATGTGATCGAATCGGTGCGCCGGGAGTGGAAGTAAGGGAGGGGAGCCGATGCACGAAGCTGTTGTCACCTCGCACCTGACCTGCCGGTACGGATCGACCGAGGCGGTGACGGACCTCACGCTGCGAGTTGAAGCCGGGACGATTTTCGCGCTGCTCGGACCGAACGGCGCGGGGAAGACCAGCACGGTGCGGATGCTGATGAACATCATTCATCCGTCGGCAGGCGCCGCCACCGTGCTCGGCGTCGACTCACGCCTGCTTGGCGCTGGCGAGTTCGCGACGATTGGTTACGTCTCCGAAAACCAGCAGCTTCCGCGCTGGATGACGGTCGAGGACCTCCTGGCATTCTGCCGGCCCCTCTATTCCGGATGGGACGAGGCGCTGTGCCGCCGGCTGCTGGATCAATTCGAGTTGCCGCGCGATGTCCGGATCGGACGCATGTCCCGCGGCATGCGCGTGAAAGCGGCGCTGGTGTCGTCGCTCGCATATCGGCCGCGTCTGCTCGTGCTCGATGAGCCGTTCACCGGGCTGGATCCCGTCGTTCGCGACGACCTGGTCCGTGGCGTGCTCGAACTGGCGGGGGAGGAACAGTGGACCGTCATGATCTCGTCACACGATCTCGACGAGGTCGAACGGCTCGTCGACTCGGTCGCGTTCCTCGACGCAGGCCGTCTGGTCCTGGCCGAGTCGTTCGCCGATCTTCACGCGCGCTTCCGGCGGATCGACGTCACGGCAGAGACCTGGGCCGGACGGCCGCAGGTGCCAGACACCTGGCTCGGTGCCGACGTGTCCGGTCGCGTGCTGCGCTTCGTCGAGACGCGCTACGTCGACGGTGAGACCGAGCGGCGCATCGCCTCCATCGCGCCGGGCGCCGCGATCGACGTGCAGCCGATGACGCTCCGCGAAATCTTCATCGCCCTGGTGCGGCGTCTTCGGTGGGCACTGCTGGTATGGATTGTCATTGTCGCAACGCACGTCGCGCTCGATATCAACAGGGCGTCCATCGAGCTTCACGGGGCGGCCGCAGCCATCGTCGCCAGCCAGATGGCCTCGCTGATTTCATTCATCGAGCTGGTCATGACGGGGCTGATCGTGTCGCTGCTCGTCCACGAAGATCCAGTCGTGGGCGGCGAGGCGTTCTGGCTCACGCGCCCCCTCGAGCCGCGCCGCGTGGCCGCCGCGAAGCTGGCGCTTGTGCTTGGAGCACTGATTCTGCTGCCGCTCGTAGGGGATCTCGCGACGATCGGCACGTTCCACGTCGGCGCGCGCAACGTCGGGCGCGCCGTACCGCCGATCGTCCTCACCCGGCTCGCATCGGTGCTGCCGCTGATGGTTGCGGCAGCCCTCACGCCGTCGCTCGCGCGATATGTGCTCCTCATCGTGGGCGCCATCGGTGCGTTCGTTTTGTTCGTGGCGGCCATGATGACGAGCGTTCTCCTGTTCGTGAAGATCAAGGAGTCATCGTCGGCGGCTCCGGAGCTCATGGATCCCGTGCCGTCGACCATCGCGGCGATCACGGTCGTCGTCGTATCGCTGTGGGTGATCGTCTATCAGTACCGGCGGCGGCAGCTGAAGCGCGCCGCGATCATGGCGGTCGCGGGTCTGGGGGCCGCGGTTCTCGTGCCCATGATCTGGCCCTGGCGAGCGGCACCGCCGGTCTTTGATCCGGGAGCATGGGCGCGCGACGACGTTCACACCGTGGCCGTTGTCGAGCCCGATCCCCCAGAAATCTCCGACGAGTTCTCGTTCAATCACCGCGACAGCTCGACGAAGCAAATCGCCGCGCACGTGCGCTTGGCGGGCATGCCGGACACCTTCTCCGTGCGCACGACCGAAGCACGATCGCGGTTCGAAGTTGCCGGCGCCACCATCGTCAGCACGCCGAATCGGATGGTGCCCGTGCGCCGCGCCGCGGCGCCGGGGGTGACGCCCGAGTTGCTGCGGCCGCTCCGGGCGGCCCTGGGCAATGTTCATTTCGTCGGCGGCAGCGCCGAAGAGGAGTACGACATGTGGCCCGTGGTGCTGCTCGTCAGCGACCAGGAGTTCTCGCAGTACGCACGGACGCCCGGCCGGCTGACCGCCGCGATCGATTTCCACGTGCTGCGCAGCGCCATAGCGGGCGAGGGGCCGCTGCGCGCCGACTGGACGTTCCAGGAAGACGTGCGCCGCACAGAGATCACGCGCATCGATCGCCGCGCGGACGGCTGCAGCGTCATCCTGCGTGAGATTCTGATCGAGCCGCTGCTCACGCCGCGCGCGCAGGAGGAGGAGGAATTCGTCCTGCGCAATTCAGCGCGAGCGGAAGCGATCAGAGGCAGCCAGGAATGGTTTGCCGCCGACACCAATTCTCCGATTCCGTTTCTGCTGAACGTCACGCTGGGAGTGTTCGGCAGCGGAACGTCGGCCGCGCGAGGATATTCCGTACGGAATTACGCGGTGCGGTACCCGGCCCGGAACTCGCCGGCTTCGAGCGCGCCGGTCATCGATGCCGCGTGGCTCGAGGGCGCGACGCTGGTCAGGGTCAGGAAATCGTACGCGGGACACGTGTCGCGCTCGGTGACCGTCGAGAACTTTCGGATGGTGGAGTGATCGGGGAGAGCCACTCACACCTCTCGCGTGAGCTGCGACACCTTACCCGAGAGGTTCTCCGAACCGATGGAGACGTACAACTCGCGGTCGTTGATGGAGAGGCTGAACGCCACCCGGCGATCGAGCCGTGCGACGAGTTGGGACACGAGCGCGCGATCGAGCGCATAGAGTTCCAGTGTCTCGGCGCGATGAATCTTTGCCCCCGCGAGCTGCTTCAGGAACTGCGCGGGGTCCTTGTGCGTGTACACCGCCACACGCGACGCGGTCTTGGACGCCTTGTGCAGCCGTGCCGCGTCCGGAGTCCCGACGTCGATCCACGTCCGAATCGCGCCGGTCAAATCGCGCACGACGATCGCGGGTTCTTCCGGGCTCGAGACGCCGCGGGAGAATTCGATGCCTTCCGAGTACTCGAGGAGATAGGCAAGCAGCCGCGCGACGAGGTACTCCTCGGACTCGGACGGGTGTCGTGCGACACGCAGCGCGAGCGACTCGTACCGAACGACGTTCACTGTCACACTGCATTCGTGTCAAGACAACAGGAGAAGGGGAGAAAGGGAGCTGAATGAAGCAAGATGCTTATAATGACCCCACCATGAATCGACGCGATTTCATCAGGGGCAGCGCTGCGGCGATTGCGCTCTCGCGGGTGCCGAAGTACGCCGGGCAGCTCGCCGACACCCGCAAGCGTGTGGGGCTGATCGGCGCCGGCTGGTACGGCAAGACCGACCTGCTCCGCATGATCCAGGTCGCGCCCGTCGACGTCGTGTCGCTCTGCGACGTGGACAAGCGCATGCTCGCGGACGCCGCGGACCTCGTCGCCACGCGCCAGAGATCGAAGCAGCGCCCGCGCACCTACAGCGACTGGCGCGAGATGCTGAAGGCGCGCGATCTCGATATCGTGCTGATCGGCACGCCCGATCACTGGCACGCGCTGCCGATGATCGAGGCCTGCAAATCGGGACTCGACGTGTGGGTGCAGAAGCCGATCAGCGTCGACGTCGTCGAAGGGCAGGCGATGCTGGCGGCGGCGCGGAAGTACAAGCGCGTCGTCCAGGTCGGCATGCAGCGCCGCAGCACGCCGCACCTGGTGCGCGCGCGCGATCGGGTGATCCGCGAAGGACGGCTCGGCACCGTCGGGCTCGTGGAGATCTATTGCTACTACCACATGCGCGCGACGGCGAACCCGCCGGACACGCAGCCGCCGGAGAATCTCGATTACGAGATGTGGACCGGCCCGGCGCCGATGCGCCCCTACAACTCGCTCGTGCACCCGCGCGGCTGGCGCGCCTTCATGGAATACGGCAACGGCATCGTCGGCGACATGTGCGTGCACATGCTGGACATGACGCGCTGGATGCTCGACCTGGGGATGCCGGCGCGCATCAGCTCCGCCGGCGGCATTCTGGTCGACAAGGCCAGCAAGGCGAACATCACCGACTCGCAGACGGCGACGTTCGACTTCGGCAAGCTGCAGGTCGTGTGGACGCATCGCACCTACGGCGACGCGCCGGATCCGAAGTATCCGTGGGGCGCGACGTTCTACGGCGACAAGGGCACGCTCAAGGCGAGCGTCATGGGCTACGACTTCACGCCCTCCGGCAAGAACAACGGCGAGGCGATTCACGAGGACGTGAAATACGAGCTCGACGAGTATCCCGAGGACAAGACCGAGAAGGATCTCGAGACGCACGTCGCGCCTGCGGTGCGCGAGCACATGAAGAACTTCCTCTCGTGCGTCGAGTCGCGGCAGAAGCCGGTGTCTGACATCGAGCAGGGCTACATATCAGCGGCCGCGTGCATCCTCGCGAACATTTCGATGCAACTCGGCCGGTCCATTCAGTGGGATCCCGCAAAGGATGTTATCGTCGGCGACGCGGAGGCGAATCGGCTGCTGCGCCGGCGCTACCGCGGCCCGTGGGTGCACCCCGACCCGGCCAGTGTCTAAACGCGGTAGTGGCCGCCTTCAGGCGGACCGTCAAGGAGACGAGATCATGCGCGCGTCGTTTGTTCCAGCGCTCGTTACGGCTCTCGGTCTGTCCGCGGTCATTCAGATGTCCGCGCAGGCGCAGGCGGCGTTCAAGCTGACCAGCGGCGATCTGAAGGGCACCTTTCAGCAGTCGCAGATCTTCAACGGCTTCGGATGCACCGGCGGCAACACGTCTCCGCAGCTGTCATGGAGCGGTGCGCCGGCAGGCACGAAGAGCTTCGCGCTCAGCATGTACGATCCCGACGCGCCGACCGGGTCCGGATGGTGGCACTGGATTGTCGTGAACATCCCGGTGTCGACGACGCAGCTGGCCGCCGGCGCGAGCGGAAAGAACATGCCGGCGGGTGCGCAGGAGATGCGGACCGATTTCGGCAAGCCGGGGTACGGCGGCCCGTGCCCGGCCCCCGGCGCGCCGCATCATTACATCTTCACGATTTACGCGTTGAAGGTGGAGAAGCTGGACCTCGACGCACAGTCGACCGGCGCGATGGCGGGCTTCACGATCAATCAGAACAAGCTCGCGAAGGCGACGTTCACCGCGATCTACGGAAGGAAATAGGTGCAGTCGGCATACGCCATTGCACTCGTTGCTGCGATCCTGCACACGAGCGCGTCGGCCTCGGCGCAGGCAGGCGCTTCGGCGCAGAGGCCGGCGGAGCAACCGCCGCCTGTCTTCCGTGTCGCGACGCGCCTCGTCCAGGTCAGCGTCATCGTTCACGACCGGCACGGCCAGCCCGCGACGGATCTGAAAAAGGACGACTTCACGATCACCGAGCGCGGGAAGCCGCAGACGATCAGGTTCTTCGCGATGGAAGCGGCCGATAGAGCGGCCGCGCCCCCTCCCGCTCTGCCTCCGCATATCTTCACGAACATCATCGCGCATCGGGCCGGGGTTCCGACGAACGTCACGGTCGTGCTCCTGGATCTGCTGAACACGTCGTTCGTCGATCAGCAGCACGCGCGGAACGCGCTCGTCAAGTTCCTGGGCCAGATTCAGCCGCAGGATCGCATCGCCATCTACGCGCTGGGACACCGGAGCCTGACGCTGCTGCACGACTACACGTCGGATGCCTCGTCGCTCGTGGGACGATTGCGGCAGACCAAAGGCGAAATCCCTTCTGAGCTGGATGCCTCGACGGTGAATTCGGATTCGCAGCAGGAGCTGCAGGCGCTCGGCCTGGACGCGCTCGCCGATGCGAACCAGCAGGAAGCAGATTTCTTTACCGGCGCGCGCGTCGTCAACACGCTCGGGACCCTCGAAGCGATCGCTCAGCATTTGTCGGGAGTGCCCGGACGCAAGAACCTGATCTGGCTATCGGGCGGCTTTCCGCTCACGATTGGCTTCGACGAGATGCCCGAGATCGGGTCCACGCGCGACAGCCGCACGTTCACCACCGAAATGGACGCCGCGGTTCGCGCGCTCAACAACTCCGGCGTTGCCGTGTACCCGGTAGACGCGCGGGGTCTGATGGTGATGCCCGGGTTCTCTGCTGACAGGCGCAACGCGCCGGGCATTTCCGCACCTCCCCGATCGCGTCTCGCGCCCATCCAGGACAACATCGATTCGATGAAGGAGATTGCGGACCGCACGGGCGGGCGCGCCGCGTACAACACGAACGATCTCGCGCGTGCCGTGAGGCGTGCGATAGACGATGCGCGGGTGACCTACACGATCGGGTACTACCCGGCGGACGAGGCGCAAGATGGGAAATTCCGCGATATCAAGGTGACCGTGGCGCGGCCGCACCTCGACGTGCGATATCGCAAGGGCTACTTCGCGGTCAGGCCGTCGGACACGAGCGAGAAGACCCGCAAGGCGGAGATGCGCGCTGCCGTGTGGAGCCCGCTCGAGTCAACCGCGGTCGCGATGAACGCGCGTGTGGACTTCATCGACTCGCCGCAGCCCGACACCGTAAACGTGTTCGTCCAGATCGATCCGGCGACGGTTGCATTCAAGAAAGAAGGGGATCGCTGGAAAGCGGAGCTCGACGTCGTGTACGTGCAGAAAGACGAGCACGGGGGGATGCGCGGCGACGGCGTGACCGACAGGATCTCCCTCGCGCTGGCCGACCCGACCTACGCGGACGTCGTGCAGCACGGCATCATCCGCCAGCGCCGCCTGCCGCGTCAGCCCGGCGCCGCCAGCCTCCGTATCGTCGTGCGTGACGCCGATACGGGGGCCACCGGTTCGCTCACGATTCCGTTCAGCCAGGTGGGAACGGACAAATAGCGCGTCAGCGTCGAGCGGGGTCCTTGCAGATGAAATTCGCGGCGTCGTTCGTATCTCCGCTTCCAGTGTACGTCGCCACCTTCGGGTAGACGCAGAGCGGGCGAGCGCGATCGACGACGCCGTTGATCGCGTGCGTGGCGACGACACGGTCCGGGGCGACGCCGCGCTCGACCCATTGCTCGAGCATCGGCTGCATGTCGAACGTGTTCGGGCCGGTCCCGCCGCTGCAGTGCGCCATTCCTGGTGCCATGAACAACCGGTAGAAGCTCTGCACCTCTGACGCCGATCCAAAGAACGACTGCACGCTCGCGTAGTAGTTGACGCTGTTCTGCGGCGCGATCAACTGATCGTTCCAGCCGTGGTACTGCAGCAGCTTGCCGCCCCGCCGGCGGAACTCGCGGAGATCGGGATTCGTGGCATTGAGAATCGGCGCGAACGTCGCTTCGGCTTTCTGGTGCGCCTGGTGATCCGCTGGCCGTGCCCAGTCGAACGTCTTCCAGTCCCAGTTCGGATCGGCGAACACGAGCCACTTGTAATGGGACAATGGGATGGGGAACGGACTGGCAGGATCGCGATGCGGCCAGAACGGCTCGCTGCCGCGCGCGAGGCCGGGATAGAGCTGCGCGCCGCTGACCGGATCCTTCACGCCGTCGTAGATGCGCCGCGCGGCCTCGACCTGCGGATCGGTGAGGCACGCCGATCCTCCCTTCCTCTTCGAGCAGGCGAGACTCGCGGGGTCGAACGCGCAGCGGCGGGGATCGTCGATCACGCCGTCGACGACGCCGTCCGCGCGGTCGCATGCGGCAAGGGCGCCGCGGTACAGCATGCCGAGCGCACCAGGTGAAAGATTGCTCGCCGGTGCCTTGAGCACGGCGAGCACGCCGTCGAAATCGCCGGCCATCAATCGCGTCCAGTTGTTGGCGGGCGCACCGGCGACGATGCCGTCATAGTCGGCGGGGAAGCGCTGCGCCTCCATCAGCCCTTCATATCCTCCAGACGAGCAGCCGATGAAGTACGAACGCTCCGGTGCCTTGCCATAGAACGCCTCGACGAGCGACTTTGCGGCAATCGCAGTCTCGTGGTGCGACCGGTACGCGAAGTCGATCAAACGCTCCGGTTTGTCATACGCGAAGCGCGCCATGTCGACGCCAGAGCCCGCTTCATGGCCCGTATTCGTCGACGCGGCTGCGTAGCCGCGGCGCAGCTGATCCGCGAGCGGACCGTACGAGATGACACCCGCCCAGCCGCCGTTCCCGACGCCGGCGAACTTGCCGTTCCAGTTCGCGAGCGGCATCCAGACTTCAAACCTGATTTCGGATTCCGGCGTCGGCGCGATCGTACCCGCGACCCGGCAGAACGGCGGAAGGTTGGCTGCGCCGTTCCCTGCCCCCGGAGGCGTGAAGGACCCGCCGGTGATTTCCTCGGCAGTCGTGATCGTCGTGTGCGGCAGCGCGCGCGTCGAAAGGCTTGCGCACGTGACGCCAGGCGCCTGGGCCAGCGGCTCCGACACCGACACCGTCAGGAGCGCGATGAGCAAGGAGCATTTCATGGCGCCTACGATACAACGGCGTGGCCGCCCCCTCGCGCGCTATCCGATCGGATACGACGTGCCTCTCGTGACGAGGAGGCCGGGGACGGCGAAGAACGACAAGACGATCCTGCCGAGAACGCAGTAGCGGTCAGCTTCGCGGTGCACTGAATGGGCGCCGGGTGATCAGGTCGAATCGATCGCCCGGGCCCAGGATGTGCAGCCGGAGATCGAACACTGACACGATTTTCTCCTGGTCTTCTTCGGAAAGATTCGTGTAGGACTCGCGCATGCCGTCAACGATGTAGACGGCGCCGCAGCCGATGACGCGGAACTCCTGGGACGTGGCGACAATGGCCGTGTCCTCGTCGATGCCGATGCCGAGCAGCCGCGGGTTCTGCGCGACGGCCCCTACCAGACGCCCGAGGCGCCCGCGCTCGGCGAAATGCTGATCGATGATCACGCCCCGGAGGAATCCGAGCCCGGGCGCCATCTGGAGCGAATCCACCGTGTGTGATACTTCGCCTGGCGCCGACACGAGCATCGTCTCGCTGACGGCAGACGCGCCGGCCGACGTCCCCGCGATCACGCCGCCGTTCTGGAAGATCGTCCGGATGGAATCGCACACGGGAGCCCCCCCGATGCGGCTCGTGATCCGCAGCTGATCGCCGCCGGTGAAGAATACCGCCTTGGCGCCCACGAGGGTCGAGAGCTTGTCAGCCGAGAACGCGTCGCCGCGGCTCTCGATGTGAAGGTGCGCGAGCGATGTGACGCCGAGGCCGCGAAAGAGCTGGCGGTACTCCTCCCAGACTTCGTCGGGATGCGCGGTCGCAATCGTCGCGATGACGAGCTTCGACCCCCCGACATGCGCGCAGACCTCCCGCAGAATGTGCTTGTCGCCGTTCTTGTCCTCGCGTCCGCCGATGACGATCAGCGATCCCGTGCTGCTCCCACGCGAGGCGGGGAGCATCTGCCGCTGTATGTCCTCGAACTTCGGCGCGGCAACGGCCGCGCGCCGCTTCGTGCCGCTCCGCCGCGTGCCGGCTCCGGACTTACCCCGCGTGGCCATCTACTGCGTCTGCAGCGCGCGCGGGCTGTGACGGCGGTCCGCCACCACGTGGTGGTGGGCTGCGGCCCCGACGCGTGCGCGCGTGTGGAGCGATGCCAGTCCTCCCGGCATGGGCGTCGCGCCCACGCCGGCGAGAATCTCCCGCAGCTCCTCGAACTCGTCGTAGAACAGGACGACGAGCTCGGAGCGTTCCATCGTGTCGAGCGCCGTCTTCAACGCCTGCCGCTGGTCCGGAATGATGGTGCAGGGACAGTCCGTGCCGCGGATGCGGCGCACTTCCCTCAGGATGACCGCGGGCATCTCGCCCGCCGCGCGCCCCCGCAGATCGTGATCCTCGCGCACGATGATTCGATCGAATGCGTGCGCGGCCGCCTCGACGGCCTCGCAGGTGACCGCTTCCATCCGGTCGCCCGGGAGCCCGAGGATGCCCGTCAGCCGTCGTCCCCGCCACCGGCGGAGCATCCCGGCGACCGCGGCAATCGCCGCGGCGTTGTGCCCGTAATCGACGAGAAGATAACCGTCGCGGACGGCGTAGAGGTTCGCGCGTCCCGGATTCTCCCGTTCGGGCGCGAAGGATCCCAGGGACGCGGCGAGCACCGCCGAGTCGAGGCCCATCGCGCGGCCGGCCGCCACGGCCGCGAGCGCGTTGCTCAAGTTGAATTGCGCTGCGCCGCCGAACGTGCACGGAATCGATGCGAGGCGGCACACCGCCTGCCGCACCGCTCCGCGAGCTTCCACGATCCAGCCGTTGCGCGGAAAGTACGCCGTGCCGCCCCAGTGGAGGTGCTGCTCGACACGCGGCTGGCGCGCCTGCAGCGAGAACAACACGATCTCGCGGCGGATGCGACGGATGCGCTCGTTATCCGCGAGGCCGGCGCTGCACTCGTCGTCGCCGTTGAGCACGATGGTGCCCCCCTCGCGCACGCGCTCGGGCACGAGGGACTTGATGTGCACGAGATCGTCGATCGTCCTGATGCCGTCCTGGCCGAGGTGATCCGCCTGGATGTTCGTGACCACGGCGACATCGCACCAGTCGAAGCCGAGGCCGGAGCGGACGATCCCGCCGCGTGCGGTCTCAAGCACCGCGACCTCCACGGCTGGATCCGCGAGCACCGCGCGCGCCGATCGTGGGCCGGTCATGTCACCGCACGCGACGGCGCGGCCACCGATGTACACGCCGTCCGTAGTGGTCAGGCCCACCGTCCGTGACGTGGCGGCAAAGGCGTGCGCCAGCATCCGCGCAACAGTCGTCTTGCCGTTCGTTCCTGTGATCGCCGCGATCGGGATCCGCCCGGTTGCGGGCGCCGGGTACAGCATGTTGACGATCGCCGTCCCCACGTCGCGCGGCGCACCCTCGCTCGGGTGATGGTGCATGCGGATGCCGGGACCTGAGTTCACTTCGATGATTCCCGCACCGCGCTTCGGCAGCGGCGACGAGATGTCGGGCGCGATCAGGTCGATCCCGCAGATGTCGAGACCGACGACGCGCGCGGCGCGCTCCGCTATCACGATGGTGTCCGGATGAACCGCATCGGTCACGTCGCGTGCCGTGCCACCAGTGGAGAGGTTCGCGGTGTGGCGAAGCCTGACGTGCACGCCTGGCGGAGGCACATCGCCGGAGAGTAGATGCTGCTCGTTGAGCAGCTCGCGCGCCCCCTCGTCGATCGTGATCCGCGTCAGCGGCTTCTCGTGCGATTCACCGCGGCGGGGATCGCGATTCGCGTGCTCGACGAGCTGTTCGACCGTGCGGCCGCCGTCGCCGACGACCTCCGCGGGCAGGCGCTCGCTCGCCGCTGCGAACCGTCCGCCCACCACGAGCAGGCGGTAGTCGCGGCCGTGCAGCATTTCCTCGACGACCGCGGCCTTCGAGATCTCGAGCGCGCCCCGGAACGCGTCGGCCACCTGCGACGGCGTGTTCAGATCCACCGCGACGCTGCGCCCCTGGCTGCCGTCGAGCGGCTTCACCACGGCGCGCCCGTCAATCTCCGCGAACAGGCGGATCGCATCGTCCTCGGTACGCGCGATGCCCCCGCGCGGCACGGGCAGAAGCGCACGGTCCAGGAGCTCGCGCGTGAGTTGCTTGTCGGCCGCGATGCTGACGCCAATCGCCGATGTCGTCGAGGCAACCGTCGCCTCGATCAGGCGGAGGTGCTTCCCGTAACCAAGCTGCACGAGGCTGTCCTCGTTCAACCGCGTGACGGGAATCCCCCGCCGGCGGGCCGCATCGACGATTGCGCGCGTGCTGGGCCCGAGCGCCGCGCGATCCAGCACGCGCCGCGCTTCCGCGAGGCGTTCCTCGAGCGCGGTGAACTCCCGGCCTTCGGCAAGCGAGCCGACGATCTCCACCGCGGCGTGCAGAAGGAATCGCATCAGCGGTGCGCACGTGTATTCCACGACGACGTCGTAGACGCGGCGGTCCGCGGTGACGCGCGTTCTGCCGAAGTTCACTGGCGCGCCTGCCACGCTCGACAGCTCGAGCGCGACATGTTCCACGACGTGGCCGAAGAACGTGCCGCCGCACAGGCGCTCGATGAACCCGCCGGCCCTGCCGGTGCCGCACACGTGCTCGTGCAGCCCCGGAAGCAGCGCAATGAGGCGATCGTCGAATCCGGCGAACTCGCGCGTGTCGCGATCCGTCAGTGCCTCGAGGTCCAGCTGCATGAGCAGTACGGAGCGATAGGCGTGAACGTTGGGGCCTTCCAGTGCCCGGATGGATCGGATTCTCATGATGTGGGGTGATGGGTGATAGCTCGTGGGGCTTGGGGCTATTGTTCACACGTCGCCCACAGGATGGAAGGCAAAGTGGTTGCCAGTGTCCCGCGGCGGCGTGCCGGACCCGCCCGACTGCGCCGGAGTCACGCGCAGCCGGCGCGCGCCCCCGATGCGTAGCCGAATCGTACGGGGGCGGCGCCGGCGGATTCGAGGAATCCTCAGCTGGGATCCGGGATCGGCTGAGGTGAAATCGGATGCGCGGCAAGGAGGGCGCAGCGATCCTGCACCTCGGCGAGGCGGCTGTGCAGGCCGCGGATCCGGCGCTCGAGCGCGTGGACGCAATCTGCGTCGGACGCGTGCGGGCCATTTGGTGTGTCGTCGCCGCAGCGTGCGCAGCGAGCTGGCGCCTCGAGGTCGAGATCCGCGCCGCTGACCTCTGCGTCTGCGCCGTCGATCGTCGTCCCTGACGTCGGTGTGGCCGTCGGGGTCAGGAACCAGAGCCACGCCCCGGGACTGTCGGGCAAAGGAGGAACGACGAGGACTGTGACGGACAACGGCTTCCGCTCGCGCGGCCGGAACATCAGAGATGCCGTAATCGAAGCCGTCTGATCGGCCGCCTCTCCAACGAGGGTCATGAAGGCCGTGCGATCCCGCGAGAACACCAGCAGGTTGCGACCCCTGAGCCGCTTCGGCCCCAGGTTCAGGAGCACGCCGCACGCATGGTTTGCGTCGAGGATGCAGCCGTTCCGGTCTGCGACCACGCAGGCGAGCGGCATCGCGATGAACAGGTGCTCCCATGCGTCCGCTTCGGCGCGCACATCGCCCCGCAGCCGGTCGCATTCCAGGTAGCCCGCCGCAAGTTCCTGCAGCATCGATTCGCACGTCGCCAGTGAGTCTTCGGTGACCTGCGCGACGGGATTCAGCTGACTGCCCGAGCGCGGCCCGCATTTGGCCGCGCGTCCGCGCAGATTGGCCAACTCGCGCGTCCAGGGACGCGTTCGCTCGATCCTGTTCCTTGCGGGAGCAGTCGTGCTGCGCGCATTACGATCCACATATTCCAGGATGTGCGTGACGTCTGAAGAGCCGGCGACTGGCTCGCCGCGCAGAACCGCATCTGCCTGAGACAGTTGGGCGGCGGCGCGGGCGAGCACGGCGCGCGCCGACTCGAGCCGCTCCTGCGATCTGTTCAAAGCCCGGTGGACGGGTGGTTGCGGACGCTCGGCCGAATGGGCCTGCTTTTCGGCGTTCATGGGATCCCCTAACCCTAAGAGTTTTCTGCCTTTTGCCTTCTTCCTTCTTCCTTCAGGCTGCGTTTTTCAGCAGCCTGCTCACCCTCCGGATCGCATCCTAGAGGCGTATTGGTTTCTTACGACGGCAGAAGAGGAGCTTACCGCGGGGGGAGGGGGGAAACTGTCGTGTAGCTAACGTTTCGAACTTGAGCGCGCACCGTTGGGAACGCGTCAATCCCACGAAATCTCGTCGCCGATCGCCGCGGTTTTCACCGCCGTGCCGTCGTGCATCACGGTCGTGACGGAGCCGACTCTGCCGTTGAGGAAGATGACAACGATCGCAGGCCCGCGACCGAGTGATCGGACGGCGGACCGAGGGTCAGGACTGCCGAAGCGCCCGCAACGGATCCAGTCGCAGCGTCCGGCGCGCGGCGATGTAACAGGCGGCCGCTGCGACGGTCGCCAGCAGTCCACTCGCGGCGGCGAACGCGATCGGGTCCGTTGGCGTGATCTCGAACAGGAGGTGCGTCATCACACGCGTCACCGCAGCGGATGCGAGGAGCCCGATAGCAATCCCCGCAATGGGTGTGCGCAGTCCCTGCGCCAGGACCAGCCGGACAATCTCGCGAGGCGTGGCGCCGAGCGCGATGCGGACGCCAATCTCGCGCGTGCGCTCCGTGACGGTGTAATGCACCAATCCGAAGATCCCGATCGCCGCGAGGGTCAACGCGAGCAAGGCGAACGCGCTGAGCAGCTGTGTCTGCAGCCGGCGGCGGCCGCTGAAATCCGCGAGCTGCGCGTCCGCGGTTGAAATCTGCGCGACTGCGGCAGAGGGCAGTGTGCGCGAGACTTCCTCGCGGATGACGGCCGCAAGCGCCAGCGGCGTTGTTCGCGTCCGCACCAGCAGATCCGTGCGTCCGCCGGAGGCGGGAAAGTACGGTCCGAAGTACTCCGGAATGCTCCGCCGCTCGAGCCCCCCGCGGCGCATGTCGCCAATCACGCCGGCGATCTCATACCAGTAGGTCTTGTTTGCCGGATCGATGCAGAAGCGCTTCCCGATCGGGTCCTCTCCGGGGAAGAACTTCTGCACGAACGATTCGTTGACCACGACCGGCTCCGGGATGGCGCGCCGCTGCTTCTCCGCGAGTGGCAGATCGGTCACGATCGGCGACCACAGTGCGCGGATCCGCTGGAGCGTATCGTCGCGTTTCAGGAATCTCCCGCGTTTCAACGGGACGCGCATGGTCTCGAGGAACCCCGGTGTCACCCATCCCGAGTTCAGTTCCGTCGTCAGCGGTTCTCCCGGACGCGAGGGGATCGTAATGGATTTGTTCCCCTCCGACGCGACGAACAGATCGTCGACGAAACTCGCCGACTCGACTCCGGGAATGGCCTGCAGACGCGCGATCAAATCGTTCATCAATTGTTCGCGCGCGCGGGCACGCGCGGGATCCGTCGCTGACGTCTGCCGTTGTTCGTCTGCCGCCGGCCGCGGATCCGACGGAAATTCGACGCGCATCGTGAGCACGCCGCGCGGATCGAAACCGGGATCAATCGAGAGCAGGCGATTGAGGCTTCGCAGGAGCAGCCCCGCACCCGTGAGCAGGATGACGGCGAGAGCGCATTCCGCAAGGACGATGATCCCGCGGTTCTTTCGCACGCGGAGCGAACCATGGGCGCGGCCCGCTTCGCGGAGCGCGTCTGTTGCCTCGGCCGCGGAGAGTCGAAGCGCCGGCGCCGTGCCGAACACGAGCGCGGCGGCGATCGACGCGGCGATTGCGGCCGCAATCACGCGAATGTCGAGTGACGTCTCCTCGATGCGCGGCACGTCCGGCGCC
>WNGF01003679.1_pt1 | contig 44415 bp, 45 predicted proteins | sample 5400641 | NCBI WGS metagenome assembly WNGF01 (sample SAMN13153371, study PRJNA577476) | soil metagenome | isolation source: 80 cm soil or saprolite under grassland replicate 2 | place: USA:California | collected 2016-06-15 | reverse complement strand
GAGCGCGAACATGAACTCCATCAGCGCGGAGCTCAAGGCGACGTCGACGAAGCTCGACGCGATCGTGGCGAAGGTGGACAGTGGACCGGGCAGCGCGGCCCAGCTCGTGAACGATCCCGGACTTTACAAGGACATGCGAGCGCTGCTGCAGCGGATGGATTCACTGATCGCGGACGTGAAGAAGAATCCGAAGCGGTACATCAACGTGAGCGTGTTCTAGAGCCCGCGACCGCGCTGAACGGAGAGCGGGAAAAACGAAGCGGGTGCGGACGAAAGTCCGCACCCGCTTCTCACTTCACGGCGGCGCCGGAGGTTCCCGGCGCCGCTTCGATATTTAGAAGCTGTACCGCAGCGACAGCTGCATCCTGTAGTTCGACGAAGCGTTCAGTCCGCTGAAACGGCGCAGGTTCTTGTCGAAGGTATAGATGCCCACTGCCTGTGCCGGCGACGATCCGAGCTTGTTGCCGGTCTGCGTCATGAGGATCGTCGCGCTGCAGTTTGCGCCGCAGGTCGAGCCCTGATTCGAGAAGAGCTGCTCACCCCACTTGCGGTTGAGGAGGTTGCCGAAGTTGAGAACGTCGAACCGCAGCTGGAGGTTCTGCTGACCGAACGCTCTCAGGTTCTGAGCGACCGAGACGTCGACGTCATTCTGCCACGGGTTCCGGCAGGTGTTGCGGGACATGATGTGGCCGCGGTTGTTGCGGATGCAGGGCGTCTTCGCGACGAATGCTTCGAAGGCGTCAGCCTGCGCGGCCGCGTCGGCTATGGCGGTTGCGTTCCCATTGTATCCGGTGAAGAGGATCTCATTCGGATCGTGTGCATCGGTCGGAACGTAGATCAGATCATTCGCCGACTGGCCGTCGCCGTTGGCGTCGCCCGAGCCGGTGCCGCTGCCACTGCCGTACACGTAATCATACGGCGACCCGGAGTTGCCGGTATAGATGAACGACAGGTCCGTGCGCGTTCTGGCAACGTGCCACGAGCCCGTCGCAATGATCTTGTGAGGCATGTCGTTCTTCGAGCGGGACACGTGCATGTCCGAGAGCGCGCCCGACACGTCACGCTGGAAGCGATAGTTCGATCCGGCCGTGCTGCTGGTGACCGTCACGACGTCGCGCGCCTGACTATACGTATAGGCGAGCGAGCCCTGGAAGCTCTCGAAGAACGTCTTCTGGAGCTGACCGGTGATGCTGTAGGTGTAATCCTTCGACTCGTCGGTCACATCGAGAACTGTCGTACGATTTCCCTGGAAGACCGCCGTCGTGCCGGTCGTCGTGATGTTGCCGTACATGACGCGGCCATGCGGTCCGAGGCCCTGGATACCGGCGAGCGCAAGGTTCTGGTAAAACGGGTTTGCAATCGCGTGGGTGTACAGTCCCTCGATCGTGCTGACCAGTCCGTTGGCGAACCGGTGGTCAAACGCGAGCGTCGCCTTCTGGTACTGCGGGAAGCGGAAGCCCGGATCGATGGTATTGATGTTCGAGCTCAATGAAGTGCTCGCACCCGCCTTCGTTCCGAAGGGAGCGCATGCCGTTGGCGGATTCGCGATGTTCGCCGCGGTGAATGCCGGCGCCAGGAGCGAAGTCGAGCCGCTCGTGCTGCCGCTGCAGGTAAGCGAGGCGAAGCCGCTCAAGCCGGAGTTTCCGAACGCGTTCGACAGATACACGAACGGCGGAGTTCCGGTAAACCATCCGAGACCACCGCGTAGCTGGTTACGCTGGTCCTCGGTCATGTCCCAGTTGAAGCCGATGCGCGGCGAGATTGTCGCCCGCGAAGGCACCGAACTCGTCGAGCGCGCATACACATCCCAAACCGACTGGTTGAACGGCGGCTTGTCGAGGAAATGCGGCTTGTCGACGCGCGCGCCGTACGACAGACGGAACGCAGGCGTGATGTTCCATACGTCCTGCACGTATGCGCTGTACATGTGCGCTCGGGCAACTGCGAGACCCTTTGCTGGATCGGTCGCGGAGGGTGCGCTCGTGCGATACTCCGAGGCGATTGCGGTTCCGCCGCAGGTGGCGCACGTGCCGTTCAGGGAGTCAAGGCTGCTGAAGAACCAGTAGCCGAGGCGGTTCTGGCCGAAGAGGTTCACCCACTTGTAGACCAGGTCCTTGCCACCGACGGTGATCGCGTGCGTACCGATCGGGACGGTGATGTTTTCCGTCACCTCGAGCGTACGCTGGTCGAGCGCGTTACCCTGGGACGAGTTCTCGGTGCCGAGACGGAACGTGGCTTTGCTCGTCGCGTCAGTTCGCGGAATGCCTCGGATGTCGAGCATCGGGAAGTCCACCGGAACAGTGCGGAAGTCGTGCGTGTTCGTGTAGTTGACCAGCACTTCGTTGTAGATGCCCCTCGGGAGGTTGCTCAGGACTTCGGCGACCGTCGAGTTGGTCTTCGAGCTGAAGAGGTACTGGTTCGATGTCAGGTTGAATACCGGCGAGGCCGATGTTGCGATGCTGCGGCCGAAATTCGTCAGATCCGCCGCCGCGTAGTTGTGGCGGAGCACCAGTCTCGTGTTCCACGGCAGATACGCATCGACGCGAGCAAAGACGTTCGTGAGCGGGTTGTTCTGGGTGATCTTGCCGCCGTTGCCGGCGTTCGGGAATCCGTACTTGTTGGTGAGGATATGGTTGACCGAATCGATGTACACCTGGTCGACGTACATGCAATTCGTCGTGGTGCCGCCGGTGGCGCAGGCGGGAAGACCCGCATACGGGCCGTTGGTCGGCTGCTGCTGGGTCTGGAACTCCGGGTTGACGAAGAAGAAGAGACGCTCCTTGAGGATCGGGCCGCCAAGCGTGTAGCCCCAGTTGCGCTGTCTGAAGTCCGACAGATAGTCCTGCTTCCGGGTCAGGTTCTGGCCGCGGGAGAAGCCGTACGCGCCGCCGTGGAAGGTGTTGTTACCGCTCTTCGTTACGGCGTTGATGAGCATGCCGCCGAAATTTCCCTGGCGCACGTCGAACGGCGACAGAAGAACCTGGTACTCCTTCACCGCGTCGAGCGGAATCGACTTTCCGCCCGCCTGGGCGCCCGGCTGTCCGGTCGTGCCCAATCCGAAGAGATCGCCTGAAGCCGCGCCGTCGATCTGGATTGCGTTCTGGCGAATGTTCACGCCGCCACCCGAGAGTCCGGCCGTCGTATTCGAGACCTGCGGAACGAGCTGAACGAAGTCGTAAAAGTTACGGTTCAGCGTCGGAAGTCTGCGGAGCAGCGAATCGCCGAGCGTCGTTCCCGTTCCCGTCTTGCTCGGGTTGATGACCTGATCCGTCGTGCCGGTAACCTTGATCGTGGAGAGCAGGTTCGTCTGGGCGACAAGAATGAAGTCCTGCCGGTTCGTCTGGCTCAGGGAGACACGCAGGTTGTCGCGCGTGATCGGCTGGAAGCCGATGCGGCGGACGGTGATACTGTAGTTGTCGTCCGGCTCGATGCCCTGGACCGAATACGCACCGGTGGCGCGAGAAAGCGTTCCGGTCGACGCACCGGTCTTGTTGTTGCGGACCTGGATCTGCGCCGATTCGATCGGCTGGCCGTCGGAGCCCGTGATGGTGCCGGCAATGGCGCCTGTGGTGACACCCTGGGCGGTGAGTCGGTCCGATGTCGCGCCCATAAACACGGCGAGCGCAGCTAACGCATAGCTAAGACGTTTCTGGAACATATGCGGAATTCTCTCGGTGAAAGGAGGGAGGCTAAAAAGTAGCCCTCTGACGTGAAAGTCAGCAAGAGAAATCTTCGTCAAATGACGACGCTGGAGGGAATCAAATCTGACTCAAAACCGGAGCGTTTTTCGGACGGAAAACTCCTATCGGTTCGACCTTGGGGCGAGGACGAATAAATAGACGGGAACTCCGAGAAGAATGACTCCCAGGACCGCCAGCGTCGGAACACGACTCGACTCGTCGATGAGCGCGCTTCCGAGCAGGAAAATCGTCGCAAGGACGAAGATCATCGGTACGACCGGATACCCCGGCGCGCGAAACGCCGGTTGATACCCGGCTCTCCGCCGGAGCGGGTATATAGCCGCGACCGCCAACGCGTAGAACGGGATAATCGCCGTCACAAATGTATCCGCCAGCCGCTCGAATGTGCCCGCGAGAACGAAAACCATCCCGAGGCCAGCTTCGAGCATTATCGCAACGCTTGGAGTCTGAAAGCGGCGATGAACGCGCCCGATCGGCTTGAACAGCAGCCCGTCATTCGACATCGCGAACAGAATTCTCGCGCCCGTCATCACCGATCCGTTGAGGGTCCCAAACGTGGAGACCATCACGGCGCCGGCGACGAACGCGACTCCCGCCGGACCGATCAGCCGGCTCGCGACGTCCGCAGCGACGAGCTTCGAATGGCGAATCTCCCCCACCGGCAGAACCGCGAGGTAGGCGAAGTTCGCGAGAAGATAAAGGCCGATGATGATCAGTGTGCCGAGTATCAGAACTCGCGGAAGATTCTTCTGCGGCTCCTTCACTTCCCCGCCGACGAAGCTCACGTCCGCCCATCCATCGTATACCCAGAGCACCGAAACGAGCGCCAATCCGAATGGGACTGTTGAAAAGCTTCCGGCGGGCATCACCGGGGTGTAGTAACCGCCCGTCCTCGGAAGTCCGATCGCGATCGCGAGAATGATTATCAGCATGAGTGCGCCGGTCTTCGCGAGCGTCGTCAGATTCTGAACGAGAGATCCCCACTTGATTCCGACGTAGTTGAACGTCGCCGTCAGCAGAATGGCGATGGCGGCGATGTAGTGGACGTACGAGCTGTACGGAGCGATCCCCGGATCGTGCCCCGACACGCGCAGCAGATATTCCGAGAATGTGGTGGCGATCGCTCCAAGCGCCGCCGCCCGGATGAGCAGCAGCTCCGACCAGCCGAACAGGAACGCGGGAAGCTTCCCCCACGCTTCACGGATGAAAACGTAAATGCCCCCGGTATTCGGATATTCGGCGGCGATCTCGGCGAGTGTGAGCGCGCCGCACAGAACGAAGAGTCCGCCGCCGACCCAGATCGCGACGAGCGGAAGAGGTCCGGGCAGCTTGTCGGCGATGCCCGCGGGTGAACGGAAAATTCCCGACCCGATCGTCGAGCCGACGAGAACTGCAATCGCGCTCCACATGCCGAGACGACGCGGGAGTGTCGGAGGCGCCGGTCTGCCGGTGTCTAACATTCGAATACGGTAGTGCAAAGGTGAGTCACGCGCGAGTAGCTTTACGCCGCGATGGGTCAGTCACTCGGCGAGATGATCTTCTGGATTTCGGCCGCGGCGTGCGCGGCCGCGGAAGCGTTCATCCTGCTGTCGAGCTTTCGTGCGGTCCGGGTGCAGCCGAAACAGAGCGGCGTCCTCTGGGAAGCCGTCTGGGCGATTCTTCCCGCAATCGCTCTCGCCCTGGTGCTGAGCGCGACGTGGGGCGCGATTCATCGCGGCTCATCCCACGAGAAAATGAACATGCCGATGACAGCGTCCGATGGCTGAAACTGGAAGACTTAGAGCGATCCGCGCGGTCACCGTCACCGCGCTGCTCATTGCGTTCGCCCAGACAGTCTTCGGGGCGATCGTGCGGATCACGGGATCCGGGCTCGGCTGCGGCGAGCATTGGCCTGACTGCTACGGATCGTACACGCCGGTAAAGCACAGCATCGGCTTGCTGATCGAGATCTCGCACCGCTACGGGGCCGCCATTCTTTCCGTCGCGGTGCTGACCCTTTTTGTCATGGTGTGGCGAGATCGCAATGAAGCGCACAGCCGCGGCGAGCGTGACCTCTTCGCGCCTGCATCCACGGCGCTCGGACTCGTCATCGTTGCGGCGCTTTTCGGCGCCGTGACCGTGAAGCTCGGCCTCGCGACCTGGGTCGTGGTGACGCATCTGGCAATCGCGATGTCCCTGCTGGCGGTACTCGTGGAGCTTCTCGTCCGCGCCGGCGGTTTCGGGGGAACACGGCTCTCCGAAGCGGGCGATTACTCACGATCGAGGCGATCGGCACGAGTCGCGCTCATTCTCGCATTCATCACCCTCTTGGTCGGAGCGCTGACCGCGAACACTGCTGGAGCGTCTGTCGCGTGCATCGGTTTCCCATGGTGCCGCACCGGAATGTCCGCAGGCACACCGCTCACCATTCAGATCACCCACCGCGTCCTCGCATTCCTGCTTTTCGGACATCTCATCGGCGTCATGATTATGACGCGGAAACGCCATCCGGGATCAAGAGTCGCGCGCACTGCTATCCTCGCCGTTTTCGCGATCGTGATTCAGTTGAACGTGGCGGCGGCGCTGGTCGAGATGAATCTTCCACTCGTGCTTCGCTCCCTCCACCAGGCGATCGGCACTCTCGTCTGGCTCGCGATCGCGAAATTGTATTCGCTCACTGGCGCGGCCATGGACGCAAGTCCACCGCCGGCGGAATCCTCGCGCGAGGCGCTGCGCCCGGCTGCATGACCGGCTCGACTGCGGTGGGTTCCAAGTCCTCGCTCGTCTCCGACATGGTGATGCTCACCAAGCCGAGGATCATCTCACTCCTTCTCGTCACGGCCATCGCGCCGATGTACGTGGCCGGTCGGCCGGGCTTCCTGCCCGCACTTGTGATGTTCGTCGGCGGATATCTCATCGCCGGCGGCGCGAACGCGGTGAACATGTATCTCGACAGCGACATCGACAGCATCATGTCGCGAACGAAGGTGCGCCCGATTCCCGGCGGGAGAATGGGACGGCGCTCGGTTCTCGCATTTGGGGTCGCACTCGCTACCGCCGCGACATTTCTCCTCGCGTGGACGACGAACGTGCTCGCCGCCGGGCTCGCCCTCGGCGGATTCTATTTTTACGTCTTCATCTACACGCGCTGGCTGAAGCGCACAACGCCGCAGAACATCGTCATCGGCGGAGCCGCCGGCGCGTTTCCTCCGCTCGTCGGATGGGCCGCCGTCACCGGCAGCATCGATCTCTTCGCGGTTTATCTCTTTCTCATCATTTTTTTCTGGACGCCGCCGCACTTCTGGGCGCTCGCGCTTCTCAAGCAGCGGGATTACGAGAAAGCGCGGATTCCGATGGCTCCGCTCGTCTGGGGCGAGCGCGCGACGATGAATCAGATGTTGGCGTACACAGTGATTCTTATCGCGCTCACGCTGCTTCCGTTCGCATTCGGAGCGCTCGGCCGCACCTACCTCGTTCTCGCATCCCTGCTCGATGCGGCTTTTTTGATCGAAGTGCTGCGGGTGCGTGTATCGACTGACTGGACCGCGCGCGCCTGGAAGCTTTACAAGTTCTCGCTGCTCTACCTCGCGCTGCTGTTCGCAGCGATGGTGATCGACCGGCAGATCTTCTTCTCGCGGAATCTCGCCGCGGGTGTCATGCCGACCGTAGCCCTCGGGTAGTGGCCGAAAAAACGAAGCGGCGCGTCGAGTCACCGGGACCCCTGCGCGGATTGCTCCCGAGGATTCGTCCCCACAAGCGTGAGCTCGCGATCGCGCTCGTGTGCCTTCTCCTCAGCGCGGCGATCGCTCTCGCGTTTCCCCAAATCGTCCGTCACCTCCTCGACGCCGCGTTCATTTCCGCGAACGCTTCGCTTCTCAATCGCATCGCGCTCGGACTGCTCGGTCTCTTCGCGATTCAGGCAAGCCTCAATTTCGTCCAGGTTTATCTGCTTACGGCAACGTCAGAGCGGATCATCGCGAAGCTGCGCGAAGATCTGTTCAGTCACCTCATCCACCTTTCTCCCGGCTTCTTCACCGAGCGGCGCACCGGAGAGCTGACGAGCCGGCTGTCGAACGACACGACCGTCCTGCAAACCGTTCTCAGCTACAACATCTCCGAGTTCGCGCGACAGCTGCTGTTCCTTGTCGGCGGCATCGTGCTGCTGACGCTGACCCACCCGCGCCTCACCGCGACGACGGTGACTGTGGTGCCGATCGTCGTCGGCGCGGCGTTCTTCTTCGGCCGCGCGCTACGACGCGCGAGCACCGGCGTACAGGACAAGATCGCCGAAGCGACCGGTACCGCCGAGGAAGCGTTCGCGCAGATCCGGACGGTGCAGAGCTTCACGCGCGAAGCGGAGGAGTCGCGGCGTTACCGCGATCATCTAAGCTCGGTCGTCGACGCGGCGATCAAGCGCGCGAAAATTCGAGGGACGTTCTTCGGAGTTCTCACCTTCTGCGCGTTCGGCGGCGTCGTCGCGGTGCTCTGGCAGGGAGGGCGGCTGGTACTCGAGGGAGCGCTCACCGCCGGCGCAATGGTTTCCTTCCTGTTGTATGCGCTGTACGTCGCCGGAGCCGTCGGATCGCTCGCGTCGCTGTTCGGCGCGTATCAGGAAGCCGTCGGCGCCGCGCGAAGAGTTTTCGACCTGCTCGACACGCGCCCGTCGGTCGCCGACCCTCTGATGCCGGTCGCGCTGCCCCGAGCCGTCCGCGGCGAAATCGCTCTCGAGAATGTCTTCTTCCGGTACAGTGTCGCGCTGCCCGAAGTGCTGCACGACGTGTCGCTGCGCATCACGCATGGAGAAGTCGTCGCCCTCGTGGGTCCGAGCGGAGCGGGAAAGACGACGATCGCGTCACTGCTGCCGCGCTTCTGGGACGTCACCTCCGGGCGCGTCACCTTCGACGGAACCGACGTCCGCGATCTTCCGCTCGTGGAATTGCGCGGCGCGATCGGAATCGTGCCGCAGGAGCCGACGCTCTTCAGCGGATCCATCCGCGAGAACATCGCGTACGCCGGCATCGGTCGTGACGGCTCGCGCCCTTCGGAAGATGACATCCTGGCAGCCGCCGCCGCGGCTCACGCCGAGGAATTCATCTCCAGACTGCCGAAAGGATTCGACACGCCGGTCGGCGAGCGCGGCGTCAAGCTGTCGGGCGGTCAGCGGCAGCGGCTTGCCATCGCGCGAGTGTTTCTCAAGAACCCGGCGATCGTTCTTCTTGACGAGGCGACTTCGAGTCTCGACAACGAAAGCGAGCGGCTGATCGAGGAAGCGATGGAGGACCTGCTGCGCCACCGATCGACGCTCATCATCGCCCACCGGTTGAGCACGGTGCTTCGCGCCGACAGGATCGTCGTGATCGATCAGGGACGCATCGTCGAGGAAGGACGCCACGACGACCTCGTCGCCGCCGATGGAGTCTACGCGCGGCTTTACCGCGGGCAATTCAGATCGAGCGAGCCGCTGATCTCAGCGCGGTAGCGCGCGCCTCGTAGTGTCCGCCGCGACGGAATCGGCGCGGGCTGAATCCGCTGCCGCCGAATCGGCTCCCGCCGAGGGCTTCGGAGCGACGAACCCACCGCCAGGACCGGTCCTCGGCACACGGATCGGAGCAGCTCTCGTGGCCGCTTCAGGAATCAGACGCAGCGCAAGATTCACCGGCTGCCCGGCAATCACGGTAACGCTGTCGTTCGCGACACCGAGTGCCGGATGCCAGGCGCGCAGATGGTATCTCCCCGGAGGAACGCCATCGATCGTGAATGCGCCGACAGCGCTGGTCGTCGCGTAGTACGGATGGTCGAGAACGGCGAGCCATGCGTGCGCCGAGGGGTGCAGATCGCAAATCACCTCGATTTCGGCGGGCTCGGTGAAGGTGTGGTCGAACGGGACGACCTCGCCCTCATCATTGAACGGAGCGAGGGCAATGGTTCTGCCTGTCGCAACATCTATGAAGCGGTCGAGATGCAGCACGCGGTCTTCCGACGTCACGTTCAGAGCGCCGTTGATGAGAATGACCTGGACGTGCGGATCGAGCGCGCAATGATCGTTCGTGAGCTCGAACCGGCGCACCTGAGGAAGAGTCTTGCCTTCACGAATGTCCGTGAGCCAAACGACCGCGCCGCCGATGTGCGTTCCACTGTGTGCGATGCCCGTGTTTGCGGGCGGTTTGCCGCAGGAAGGATCGCTGGAAACCTGAAGAGCCGCCGGAATCGTGCCGTTGAAGTCGACCGTGCCTGTGATCGAGCCCGCCGACGACAGCGGGACGACCTTGTACGCCTTTGACGGCGCCGTGATCAGCGACGACCGCGCCGGATCGGTCTGCATCGTGTCGCGCGTCGGCGCGGAATCACCGCGCCGGCACGCAACGACTAGAAACGCGGCGAAGACGAGTGGACGAAAATCTATTTTCGGGCGAAGCATCAGCTCTCTATCGGATTGTGTAGCACTTCGGTGGCAAGCGATGTGCCGCCTCGCGCGCGCTACTTGTTCCGATAAACGGCCTTGCCGCCGACGTAGGTCGCGAGAATGCGCGTCTTCATGATGTCCGTTTCCGGAATTCGCATGATGTCGCGGTCGAGAATCGTGAAATCGGCGTACTTCCCCGTCGTGATCGATCCGAGAACCTTCTCCTGGAACGCCGCGAACGCCGGCCAGATCGTCATCGAGCGCAGCGCTTCCTCGCGCGTCATTCGCTGATCGGGATACCAGCCGCCCGGCGGCTGGTTTTCCGGGCTCTGCCTCGTCACCGCGGAGTGAAATGTGATCAGTGGATTAACCTGCTCGACCGGAGCATCGGTTCCATTGGGAATGATCGTTCCCGTCTCCAGCAGGGACCTCCATGCGTAACCGCCCTTGATTCTGTCCGGACCGAGACGACGCTCCGCCCACGGCATGTCGCTCGTCTGATGGCTCGACTGCATCGACGGCAGAACGCCGAGCCTGGCAAAGCTTGGAATGTCGGCGGGACTCAGGATCTGCGCATGCTCGATACGAAAGCGATGATCTGCCCGCGGCACCGCCTTCAGCGCAGAGTCGAATGCGTCGAGCACGATTCTGTTGCCGCGGTCTCCGATCGCGTGAACGTTCACCTGAAAACCCTTTCGCAGCGCCATCTCCGCCGTTCCTTCGATCTGCGCCGGCGGAGTGAGAACAAGCCCGACGTTTCCCGGCTCGTCCGAGTAGGGGGCGAGGAGCGCGGCGCCTCGTGAGCCAAGCGCTCCGTCAGCGTAAAGCTTGAGAGCGCGAATCCAGACGTGGCCGTTGTAGAGCGCGCTCTGCGGACCGCGCCGGATGTAAGGATTCCTGCTCCCACTCCAGTGCGCGGCGTCGTAGACGCCGGGGTCGCTGAGCATGACGTAGCTGCGTACGGTGAGCTTCCCTTCCTTCGCCAGCTCTTCATATAAAGACGTGACGAGAGGGCCTTCCCCGGGATCCTGAACACTGGCCAAACCCCAGCGGTTCACTTCCGCGACGGCGGCTACGAGCGCGCGTTTGAGCTCTTCGCGTGAAGAAGACGGAACCGCGCGTCTAACAAGTGCCTCTGCGTTGTCGACGAATACACCCGTCGGATTACCGGCTGCGTCGCGGACGATTCTTCCGCCGGCGGGATCTTTTGTCGCTGCCGTCACTCCAGCGAGAGCCATTGCTTTTGCGTTCGCGAGAATCGCGTGTCCGTCGATGCGGGTCATCACGACGGGATTGTCCGGGACGGCGCGAGAGAGTGCCTCGTGCGACGGGAACTCGCGTGACGGCCAGCGGTTCTGGTCCCAGCCGCGGCCGAGGATCCATTCGCCCGGCTTCATCTCCTTCGCGCGCGCCGCGACGCGGGAGATTACTTCTTCATATGTCGTGACACCGACGAGATCGACGTTGCGCAGCGCCTGTCCGACGCCGAGCACGTGGATGTGCGCGTCGGCAAGACCCGGCAGCACTGTGCTTCCTTGAAGGTCGACGACTTCGGTCGAATGTCCGGCGAACTGCGTAGCCTCGCGGTCAGAGCCGGCGAAGACGATGCGATCGCCCTTGACGACGACCGCGGTCACGAACGGCTTGGCTTCGTCGACGGTGTAGATGCGCCCATTCCTGAGAATGAGATCGGCCGGCGCCTGCGCGCGCACGATCGCCGGTGCAAGGAAGACGGCGACTATATAGGTTCTCACGACATGTCTCATGAAGACGGAGTTTGCCGCACTCCGCGCAGATTCTCAAGGAGCGTGCGGCGATTCGCCTTGTTGTTGGCCGCGACCTTCGCGCTGTTCGGGTTTTCGTGCGTTCATCTACCGCCAGCGCTGCAGGCGCCCGACACGTACTGGGGCTTCGCGGCGCCGTGGGACGCCAGAAGTCTGGCCAGCATTCGCGAGCATGCGCCGGCGCTGTCGGTGATAGTTTCCGCCTGGATCGCCTTCGACAGCACGAGCTTTCGGCCGGTCGAGCTGTATCCTGACAGCGTACGAGGCCTCGAGGGTGCGGCGACGCGCTTCGCTCTAATCACGACGTATCAGGGAAACCGGTTTCATCCGGAGATCCTGCGCGGATTGTCGGAAACTCCCGGTCTCCTCGCGCAATACGCGGGCGCGATCGCCGCGCTCGTGGATTCCGGGCAGTATCGCGGAGTGGTGCTCGATTTCGAAGGGATGACCGTTCGCGATCTCGATGTCCTGCTCGCTTCGGTCCGCACGATCGGAGACTCGGCGCGAGCTCACGGTGCCTCGACGGTGGTCGTCGCCGTTCCCGCCGCAGACACGGCGGCGTATCCCGGCGCCTTGCTGCTGTCGTCCGCCGACTATCTGATGCCGATGATCTACGACCAGCATTGGTCGGGGTCCGCGCCAGGTCCGATCGCCGAGCCCGCATGGGCGCTCAAGTACGTCGGTATGCGCGCGGCGGAAGTCGGCGCGGGAAAAATCATCGCCGCATTTCCCGTCTACGGCTACCGTTGGCGCAACGGCGCGGCGACGGAAGTGATCAGCTACTACGATGCGCGCAGCCTTGCCGAGCTGACGAACACTCCACTTACGCGCGATCCCGCGTCAGGCACATTGCACGCGCTCTCTTCACAAAACTGGGAGATCTGGGTCAGCGATGCGGCGCTCATGGATACACTTGTGCGTCAATCGCGTCGCGTGGGAGTGAAGACTTTCGCTTTCTGGCGGCTCGGACTCGAAGATCCCGCACTCTGGCAGAGCGTTAAGCGCCGTCGTTAGCGGCGCTCAGACGATAATAAGCTCTCGCTGGACCGCTGAAGGCGTGACGAGCACGCTCCCGTCGCCAACGTACGCGTTCACCTCGGTTCGCATTCCGACGTCACCGGCGAGATAAATCCCCGGCTCGATCGAGAAGCCGACGCCGGGGATCAGCGTCCTCTCTTCGCGTGTCTCGAGGTTGTCGATGTTCGGTCCCGAGCCGTGAAGGTCGATCGGATCGATGGAATGGCCGGTGCGATGAATGAAGAAGTCGCCGTAACCGCGCTCGGCGATCACAGCTCTGCACGCGTCGTCGACTTCCGCTCCGCGAAGCGGCTTGTCTTTCTGAATACGATCGCGCAGCAGACTTAGGGCCGCGTCACGCGCGTCACGGACCGCTTCCCAGATTTTGCGATCGCGCTCGCTGACGTCACCGAGTGCTCCCATCCACGTCTGGTCGGCGAAAACACCGTTCGGCTCGCGGGCCCAAAGATCGATCAGGAGAATATTTCCGCGCTCGATCTTCGCAGAGGATTTTTCCTCGGGCTCGTAGTGCGGATTCGCGGCGTTGGGGCCGATGGCGACTATCGGACCGTGGTCTGTTTCGAGCCCCCCGTCGCGGAATCGGTCGAGTATCCAGGATCTTACCTCGTATTCGGTTGCCGGCTTTCCGGATTTCGCTCTCTCGCCGGCGACCTCGAACGCATCGCGCGCGACTTTCGCGATCGCCTCCGCGGCCCGCTCGTGCGAAGCGCGCTGCTGATCGCTCCAGGTCGCGTAGAATCTGCTGACAAGATCAGCGGATGACACGACGGTTGCGCCGGCGGCGCGAAGCATCTCGATGACGCCGGCGGGAACACGATCTACATAGGGCACCGCATCGCCGCTCGAGTATTCCATCGCGACCCGCTTGCCGGCAAGGAGTGCCTTCAGCGAAGACTCGAGCTGCCTCCATCCGCTGTAGCGGTTGTTCGTCCAACCATTCGGCAAGCCCGACCACGGTCCCTGCTCGATCGCATGCGTGACCGCGGTCGGAGCGCCCGTCGCGGGAATCAGAACGAAGAATCGGCGTGATATGAACCCCTCGAGCCCGAGCAGGCCAGTCGAGATCGGGTTCAGGCCATGAAAATCGTACAGCAGCCAGCCGTCGAGCTTCGATTCGCGGAGGGCTGATTGAATCCGCGCTACTGTTTCGCTATCAAGCATCTGCGGTGCCGGAAGACGAGGTGCCGGCGGGGCGTTTGTGCTGACCCCAATCGGCGCTCCATTCGCAGCTGCGCGCGCCGGTCTTCCGGCATCCGACATGATCGACAGTCACTCCGTCGCCCGCGACAAGGCGGAGCAGCTCTGCGATCGCGGCCGCGTAAAAGGTGCACCCTTCAGCACCGCTGGATCCCGCAATGGTCACGGAGTTAGTCACCTCGAGAATCAGATGCCTTCCCGATTTGCGCAGCGATCCGTCGAGGTACTTCGAGAACGCCTGGCGCATGCGACGGAAGGCAATCGGCCGCGCTACGAATTTCGGGAGGATGTGCGTCAGCTGACGGGTCGCACGAGGAAGACGCTCGTACATGCGATTGGCGATTATTCGCCCCGCATTCCGGAAAACCTGCTCGGCGTCGGCGCGACGGCCGATGAGACGCGCGAGAGAAGTCGCTTCATCCACAGCTATCGGCTGGCCGCGCTTCATCGCGTCGGCGTAACGCCGGATCTGCGCATAGACGGTGTCGCTCAGCCCGAATCGCTTGTTGCGGAGCTCCTGCACATATTCGATGTCGCCACCTTCCGGTGTGTCCACGTTGCGAATTGCCTCGAGGAGACTGAGTGGCAGCAGGACGTGGACGGTGTCTGGCATAGAATGTCGGAAGTGAGGGCAAGCTAACCGCGCCGGAAAGCGGGTTCAAGAAGAAATGGTGATCATGACATCGGAGATTCTTCAGAATCCGCTCGCCAGAGGCGCAGTGGGATTGCTCCTCGCGGTAGTCGTCGTGGCTGCTGCGCGGAAAACGCGGACACTCTCGACTAGCGGAGCAGTCGCCGCGGTCCTCACCGGCACGATCACAATGGCCGCGGGCTGGAGCTGGGGATTTCTCCTGATCGGTCTTTTCGTCACCGGCACCGCGCTATCCAGGTTCGGAGAATCGAAAAAGAATCAGCGCGTTCGCACGATTGTCGCCAAAGGCGGCGAGCGCGACTGGATTCAAGTCGCTGCGAACGGCGGCGTGTTTGTCGCAGCGGCGCTCGCCTCACTCCTTTTCCCGGACGCGAAGTGGCAGATCGCCGGAATCGGTGCCCTGGCCGCCTCGGCGGCTGACACATGGTCGACCGAAATCGGAACGCTGAGCGGCGTCATGCCCCGTCTAATAATTTCCGGAAGGAAAGTCCCCGCCGGCACGTCGGGCGGCATTACTCTTTCCGGTACACTCGGCGCGGTCGCCGGCGCCGCTTGCGCCGGCGTTGGCGCGAGACTCGCCGGATGGACTACCCCCATCATGGTAATAATCGTGGCAGGAACAGCCGGGGCGATCGCCGATTCACTTCTCGGAGCGACTATCCAGACGCGCCGCTGGTGCGCGCAATGCGGCATGTCGACGGAAAGGGACATTCACGTGTGCGGAGCGCAGACTACGCACGCCGGCGGAATTGCCGGCTTCGGAAATGACGCGGTGAACTTTGCCTCAACGCTCATCGGCGCAATGACGGCTCTGATGCTCCGCGGGCTTGGAGGAATCGCTTGACCGCGGAAAAGGCGCGCGTTCTTCTCGTCAGCACGAATCGCGAGCGGCAGCCGTATCCTGTCGTTCCCAACGGATTGGCGTGCGTCGCGTCGGCGCTCGACGCTGCCGGACACAGCGTGACTTTTCTCGATCTGTGTTTCGAGAGGGATCCTGCCGGAAGCGCAGCGCGCGCCGCGCGCGCGCTGCGCCCCGCCATCATCGGCGTCTCCGTTCGCAACATCGACAACAGCGACGCCATCGCCCTGCGTCACTACACGCCCGAAGCTCGCGCCGTCCTCGGCGCCCTGCGTACCGCGGCAGCGGACGCGAAGATCATTGCCGGCGGCGCTGCTTTCGGCGTGGCACCCGAGGCTCTCTTCCGCGATTTGCAGGTGGATTACGCGGTGGCAGGTGACGGCGAGCGCGCAAGCGTGGAGCTCGTCCGGCGTCTTCTCTCGGGCGAGTCGCCCGAGGGTATCGCCGGTGTCGTGCGCCAGGGCGAGGAGGCCGTCGTCTTCACGCCACCCGGCGAAGAGGCGGATCTCGATTCCCTTCCGCCGCCTTCGCTCCATCGCTGGATTGATCTTGCGCGATATCAGCGTCACGGCGCGACAATTCCCATTCAGACGAAGCGCGGCTGCGTGTACAAGTGCATCTACTGCACCTACCGAAACGTCGAAGGATGGGGATATCGCACGCGTGAGCCCGCGCTGGTCGCGAACGAGATGGCCGAGCTCCAGTCGAAAGCGAACGTGCACCACTTCGATTTCGTCGACTCAACCTTCAATTCCCCGCCCGGTCACGCGATGGAAGTGTGCGAGGCGATCGTTCGCCGGGGAATCAAGGCGAAGCTCGAGACGACGAACTTCACTCCTGCCGCGGTGCCGAACAATCTTCTCGACGCGATGCGGTCCGCCGGTTTCCATTCGCTCGGAATCACCGCCGAGAGCGCGAGCGACGCGGTGCTCGAACGGATGGAAAAAGGATTCGACGCGGCGAAAGTGAGAGATGTTGCCGATCGCGTCGAAAAGGCAGGAATCAGAACGCTATGGATTTTCCTGTTCGCCGGACCCGGCGAGACGATGAAAACGCTGAATGAAACCCTCGCCTTCGCGGCGAAGCGCCTGCGCCGCGGCGACGCGGTCTATCTCACCGTCGGTGTGCGCATTTATCCAGGAACGACACTCCACCGCATCGCGATCTCGGAAGGCGTCGTGATGCCCGGCGACGCTCTGCTGAGCCCCACGTTCTATTTCTCCAAGGATCTCGATTTCTCGCAGGCGCTCTTGCGTCTCAGGCGGTTTGCGGCTGAACATCCACGATTCATGTTTTCCGCCGATTCCAGGTCCGTCGTGCTTCCTTTCCTGATGCGCACCGCCTCCATGCTCCATCTTCCGAGGCCGCATTGGCGGTATATGGGCGCGTTTCAACGCGTCACGCGGGCGCTCCACGCATGAGCGGATTCGACGCTGAAGTCATCATCGTCGGCGGCGGGCCCGCCGGCTCCTCGACCGGCTATTTCCTGGCGCAGATGGGCGTCGACGTGACGATCCTCGATCGCGCCCGATTTCCACGGGACAAGGTCTGCTCCGAGTATCTCAGCCCCGAAGCATCGCGCATTCTCTCCACGATGGGCGTACTCGGACAGATACAGGCCGCGCCGACCGCAAAACTCACCGGCATGATGGTGCGGACGCCGCGCGGCCACGAGCTTCGCGGACACTTCGCCTCCGATCACGGATTCCGGGGATACAGCGATCACGGCATCGCGATCCGCCGCACGATTCTCGACGAGATTCTCCTCCGCCGCGCGGCAAGCGCCGGGGCACGCGTGCTGGAAGGCCTGAAGGTTACGGATCTGGAGCGCTCAGCGGCGGGACCCGTGGAGGGGGTGAGAGTCACCGATGCCGGTGGAGCGACACGATCTCTCCGCGCAAAGATGATTGTCGGAGCAGACGGACTGCGCTCCGTCGTCGCGCGCCGGCTCGGGCTCATGCGCTCCGGCGGCTGGCCCCAGCGCATCGCAATTGCGACTCACTACCGTGGGATCGAGGGCGTGGGAGACGTCGGTGAGATCCATGTCGACCGCGGCGGATATTTCGGGATGGCGAACGTAGGCGACGGGATGACAAACGTCGCACTCGTGGTGCCGACGTCCCGCGCCGGCGAGATCGCCGGCGATCGCACCGGATTTCTCGAGGACTGGATTCACGACCGTCCTCAGCTGGCCCCGCGTTTTCGCAGCGCGGAGCGCGTCACTGCCGTGCGCACAACCGGTCCGTTCGCATCGCGCGCCCGCAAGCCCTGGGTGCCCGGCGCGGCATTGGTTGGAGATGCCGCCGATTTCTTCGATCCGTTCACCGGCGAAGGCATCTACAGCGCACTTCGGGGCGGCGAGCTCATCGCGCCTCACATCGCCGATATCATGCGCAATCCGGCGACCGAAATCGCGTGTCTTCGCGAGTACGCGAGGACGCGGCGGAAGGTGTTCGGCGACAAGTGGAGATTCGAGCGGATGGTCGGGCGCGCGGTCTCGACGCCATGGATGATGGATCGCGTCGGCAAGGTACTTTCGCGGCGCAGCGACCTTGCCGACCTGATGGTCGGTGTCGCCGGAGATTTCGTTCCGGCGAAGGAGGTGCTGAACATTCAATTCCTTCTCAGATTCGCCCTCGCGCGCGAGCAGTGGGCATGACGCTCGACCCGGACTCGTTCCGCAGCGCGCTCGGAAGATTCGCCTCCGGCGTTACCGTCGTGACGACGTGCACTCCGGAAGGGGTGGATCACGGCATGACGGCGAGTGCGTTCTGTTCGGTGAGTCTCAACCCGCCGCTCGTCCTGCTCTGCATCGAGAAAATCGCGTCGATGCATGACGCCATCGTCTCCTGCTCGCATTTCGCGGTGAACGTTCTCGCCGAGCCGCAGGAGCCCATCGCTCGCCGCTTCGCCGCCGTCGACGGAAACAGGTTCGAGGGCGTCGGCTTCTCGCGCGGATCGAAATCGGTTCCGATCCTCGAGGACGTGCTCGCCATCCTCGAATGCCGCCGCACCGCGACGTATGAAGGCGGCGACCACACGATCGTCGTCGGCGAAGTGGAGTCCGCGAGCTGGCGAGATGACCGTCCGCTGCTTTACTACCGTGGCGGGTACGCGGGTATCGAGCGCTAGCGTTGGCGTCACTGCTGACACCACCGCGGCGGCGCGGCCAAGAGATCCTCGACGGGCCTGACGTCGCGCCCGACCTCGTGACGCGGTCGCTTTCCGACGTTGCCAAGGCAAACGCCCTGTTCGGCGGCGTGAGCGCAATTCTCGCCGAGCTCGAGGATGCGATTCCCGATCTGCCATCGAGCGCCATCCTCCTCGACGTCGGCTCCGGCCTTGGCGACATCGCGCGCTCGGCGGCCGCGGCGGGTCGTCGCCGCGGAATCCAGATCACGACCATCGGCCTCGACCTGGCCGCAGAAATCGCGGCGGCCAGCGCCACCGACGAGTTCATCCGTGCGGACGCGCTGCGCCTTCCCCTGGCATCGCGCAGTATGGATCTCGTGATCTGCTCCCAGTTTCTTCATCATCTGCTGCCCGAAGAAGCGACGACGCTCATCCGCGAGATGAGCCGCGTCGCACGCGTCCGCGTGATCATCAGCGATCTGCGCCGGAGCTGGATCGCGGCGGCAGGACTTTGGCTGGCGTCCTTTCCACTTCGCTTTCATCCGGTGAGCCGCCATGACGGGGTTGTGTCGGTGATGCGTGGTTTCACCCGCCGGGAGCTGCAGGAGATAGTCTCGCGTGCCGCCGGCGTTCGCGTGCAAGCGAAGAACCGTCCCGGTTTCAGAGTGACTGCGAGCTGGACCCCCGCTGCGCAATGACGACGGCAAACCGGGGTCTCGGTCCGCTTCCATCGTGGCTTCCCGTCAAGACGGTTGACGAGCGCGAGGTCGCCGCGCCTCCGAAAGGAATCTTCGATCTCGCACGCGCCGTCGAACAGTGGCCCGCGCATCTCGCCCACTACCGCTTCGTGAGATTCCGCGAGCGCGATGGCCACGGCGGCGGCATCGTCGAGATGTCCGCAAACAGGCCGTTCACATCGGCGGGCGGACTGGTCGCGCTCAACTGGCCGACGTGGTGGCTGTCGGAGATGCAGGTCGATGAAGCGAAACCCGCGATCCGTTTTCACCACATCGGGGGTATTACAAAACGAATGGAGGTCGAATGGACCTTCGCTCCTGCTCCGCGCGGGACGCACGTTCGCATCGTTCATGTTTGGGAGGGCCCGCGGTGGCCGCTGGTTGGACTCGTTGCGGCAAAATACTTGATTGGTCCAGTTTTTGTTCACGGAATAGCTTCGCGCACTCTAGCCGGACTCGCGGCAGTCGCGGAGCGGAATGCGGAGAATGATGGAGGAAGGCGCGTTTGAGCCAGAACGGTAAACGGAAGGTTGTCATCACCGGCATCGGCGCGATCACGCCGATCGGTCTCACTCGCGACGGCATGTGGGAGGGACTCTCGCGCGAGCGGTCCGCTGTCACCTCACTGACGAGGTTCGATCCGTCGCTCTTTCGAAGTCACAACGCCGCCGAAGTGAATGACTTCGTGGCCGGCGACCATCTCGACAAGCGAAAGACCAAACGGCTCGATCGGTTCGCGCAGTTCTCCGTCGTCAGCGCACGGATGGCGCTCGACGACGCCCAAATCGATCTCGCTCGCGAGAACAGGGATCGCGTCGGTGCGATGATGGGCACTGCGCTCGGCGGAATCGGATACGCCGAGAGCCAGCTCGCGGTGTTTCTCCAGGAGGGACTCCGCGCGGTGGACGCTGCGCTCGCACTTTCCGTGTACGGCGGCGCGTCGCCACGCGCAACGACGATCCGTCGACGTCGTCGCGTCCTTTCGACCGGGACCGCGACGGGTTCGTGATGGGTGAGGGCGCGGCGACGCTCATTCTCGAGGAGTACGGCAGAGCGAAGGCGCGCGGCGCACGGATCTATGCCGAAGTCGCGGGATTCGGTACGACCAACGACGCCCACCACATGACGGCTCCCCTTCCGGACGGATCGCAGGCCGCGAGATCGATCCGTCTCGCGCTCGACGATGCCCATGTATCTCCGACGGAGATCGGTTACATCAACACCCACGGCAGCTCGACGCCGCTCAACGATTCGACCGAGACCCTCGCGATCAAGAACGTTTTCGGCGATCACGCCTACTCGATTCCGCTCAGCGGCACGAAGGGCTACTACGGGCACGCGCTTGGCGCATCGGGCGCGATCGAGGCTGCAATTTGCGCGCTCGCATTCGAGAAAGAATGGCTGCCGCCGACCGTCAACCTATCTGTTGCAGACGACGCGTGCGACCTTAACTTCCTCCCTGCAAGGGGAAGGAAAGCGCGGGTAGAGCACATTCTGAGCAATTCGTTCGGATTCGGGGGCATCAACGCCGCCCTGGTTTTCCGTCGTGTGACGTAGCTCGCCGCTCCGCCCGCCCGGCCAAACATTATCCGGGAGAAAAGCATGCGCGACGCCTGGCGGCATTCCATCGCCGAGTTCATCGGCACATTCGCACTCGTTTTCGTAGGAAGCGGCGCGATCATGGTCGCGAAACAGACCGGCAGCTCCGCTGGGCTCATTGAAGTCGCGATGGCGCACGGCCTCATTCTCGCGGTCATGGTGACCGCGCTGATGAAGATCTCCGGCCACTTCAACCCGGCCATTACCATCGGCTTCATCGCCACGCGCCGCATCGAGCCGATGATGGGCGCGCTCTACATCGTCTCGCAGATCATCGGCGCCGTCGTCGCGGCGTACGCACTGAAAGCGACTTTTCCCGAAGCGGTCTTCGTCGCGACGCGCGGCGGCGGACAGGCGATCTCGCTCGACGTGACCGGCGGCCAGGCATTCCTGCTTGAAACGATTGCGACGTTCTTCCTCGCCTTCGTCGTCTTCGGAACGGCGGTGGATGGGCGCGCGCCAAAGCTCGGCGGATTGCTCGTCGGCCTGGTCGTCACGGCGGACATCCTCACGATCGGCCCGCTCACCGGCGCGTCGATGAACCCCGCGCGCTCGTTCGGCCCGGCAATCGCGAGCGGAGTTTTCGAGGCTCAGCTTCTCTATTTGTTCGCGCCCGTTACCGGCGCGCTGATCGCCGCGCTCCTCTATGAGCATGTCTTCATCAGACGTGACGTCGAGCCGTTCGATCATGGAGAGCTGTCGCGATGAAGCGCCGTGATTTCCTCCAGCTCGTCGGCCGTGCCGGCGGCGCCGGCGCGGTCTATCAGGCGATGGGCGCGCTTGGTGTAATCAACAAGCCGCTCAACCGCCGCCTCGATCTCACCGGAGATGCGAAGGGGAGGAAGATTCTGATCCTCGGCGCCGGACTCGCCGGCATGAGCGCCGCATACGAGCTGGGAAAGCTCGGCTACGATTGCCGCATCCTCGAGGCGCGAGGGAGGCCCGGCGGGCGCTGTCACACTATTCGGCGCGGCGACGTCGAGACGGAAGTGGGCGGCGCACGGCAGGTATGCGATTTCGACCCCGGACTCTATTTCAATGCGGGACCGATGCGCATTCCTGCGGATCATCTTACGACGCTGAACTACTGCAAGGAATTCAATCTGGCGCTCGAGGCATTTCTCAATGTCAACGAGAACGCGTATTACCATACCGCCAAACCCGAATTGCAGTCGCTCGGCGGCGGAAAGCTGCGGCATCGTGAAGCAAAGGCCGACATGTTCGGCTACACCGACGAGCTGATGGCGAAGGTGACGAGTCAGGGCGCGCTGGATAAGGAGCTGTCGAAGGACGACCGCGACGCGCTGATGCAGTTCTTCTCGTCGGACGGCTGGCTCGGCGCTCCGGTTGCGCCGGCCTCGAACGCGGACTTGAGCAGAGACCGCGGCTCCCCGATCTACGGTCCGAACATGCGGCGCGGCTACAGCGTGCTCCCGGGCGGCGCCGACCATCCGGGCGAGCTGAGCAAGCCGGTCGATCGTCACACGCTGTTCCAGTCGAAAGTGTTTTTCGGGTTCGGATATGAGCAGTACATCGACTTCCAGATGACGATGCTGCAGATCGTCGGCGGCACCGACTTGCTTGCGAAAGCGTTCGCCGACCGCGTCGGACATCTCATCACGTACAACGCGCCGATCCAGGAGATCAGAAAGGACGGCAGCGGCGTCCGCGTCGTCTACCGCCGCCCCGACGGCACGATGACGGAGACGAAATCGGAGCTTTGCATCAACACCATCCCGTTCACCGTGCTGAAAAGCATTCCGAACGACATGCCGGCGAACGCGCAGAAAGCGATTTCGACGATCGGCTCACAGTACGCGGTCACTGGAAAGATGGGGATGCAGATGAAGCGCAGGTTTTGGGAGGAGGACGATCGCATTTTCGGCGGCGTGACGCTGACCGATCAGGCGATGACACAGATCGTTTATCCGTCGGCGGGCTTCCAGTCAAAAAAGGGCGTCCTCATCGGCTATTACAACTACGACCAGGAGGCGGTGTCGTATTCCGACCTTTCGCCTGCAGACCGTATCAAGCGGGCACTGAGCGAGGGACGCCTGATCCACCCGCAGTACGACCAGGAATTCGAGAACGGGATCTCGGTTGCGTGGCACAAGGTGCCGTACTCACTCGGCGGCTGGGCGAACTGGGGACCGGACCAGCGCAGGAACGAATACGCGCTGCTGAATCAACCGCAGGGCGGGATGTATCTCTGCGGGGAGCACCTCTCGTACGTCGGAAGCTGGATGGCGGGCGCGTTCGAATCGGCGCACGAAGTCATAGAGGCCGTGCACACCCGCGCGTCGCAGATGCCGCCGGTCGCACAGGCGAGCGCAGCATAACTGCGAGCCGAAGCTCGATCGGGTGGGGAGCGGCGAAATCCGCTTCCCGTTTTGTTTTAGCTGGTCTTCGCGCGCGGTGAAAGCACGCCGCGATTCAAAAGCAGAATGAGCGCGAGAAATGCGTTCGTGCCGATCAGAAGTGCGGCGAGCACGGGCGCCGGTTCGACGCCGCCGTTCGCTGCACGCGCGTTGAAGAAGATTCCGGCGATGAGAAGGGCGAGGCCCGCACAGCCGGAGATCAGCTGACCGGCGAGCAGCGCGCCGCTCGCCAGATCGCCCCAGTCGTCCCACCAGCCGAGGACATATCCGGCGGTAAACAGTCCCTGAATGAGCATGGCGCCGCCGATCTCGACGACGATGTGTGGTACGTGGCCCTGCGGATCAGTCGCGGCGTTCACTCCCCACGTCGCCATGAGAACGAGTCCGCCCGCGATGTTTGCGATGGAGGACAGCAGAAGGAATGTCGCAAGCGCGCCTTCCTTTCTTGCGGCGTTCATCATCCGTCCGCCAGTCGGCGAAGCGCCGGGTTGTGCGGTGTCAAACCATTCAGCATTTCAGTCGCCCGCGCAGTGATTACGAGAGAAAATACCGAATCGTCTTCATAACGGCAAGTACTTTGCGGTGCAAACGATCGTTCTCTGTGCGGTTAAGCTCAGTTCCCGTCATCGGCCATCTCCACCGGCCCATTCTCCGCGAGCCATCCCCGCCACCCGCCGGCCATCGAGAGAACGTTTCTGTAACCCATCTTCTGCAGCGACTCGGTTGCGAGCGCAGAACGAAATCCGCCGCCACAGTACAGGATCACGTCGGCATTCTTGTCGGGAACGACGTTCTCGATGTCACGCTCGATCACGCCCTTTCCGAGATGCTCCGCGCCGCGCACGTGCCCCGCTTCCCACTCGCGGTCCTCGCGCACGTCGATCACCCGCGCGCCGCGCTCCATCCTGCGCTTCGTATCCTCGATGCTGATTTCACGAACATGCGCTTTCGCGTCTTCGACGATCTTGAGAAATCCGGGAGAGTGATCCACTAGGCCTCGGAGGGCGGGTTTTTACCGGTCACTTTCTTCCAGCCGGCCTGCGCTCCGTGACGACCGGCGAGCTGTGCGGCGGCAACGATGGTTGCGGACACGGCCGCCCAGGCGAGCGCGGTTCTCCAGCTGTCCGAGCGCGACGGATCGGTCGGCGGCTCCTCATCGCTGATCATGTGCCATCCCGTCTCGAGCCCGCGTTGCGCGATCATCCCCGCGAGAATCGCCGAGCCCGCAGCGACTAGAAACCACGTCTTCTGCTCCAGTCTTCTTTTCATGCCCTCTCTCAGGGCAAGCGGGATGCCGAATCAGACGTGACAGCTGGCCAATCCTCTCTTCTCCAGATAGCGCTGGTGATAGTCTTCCGCGCGGTAGAAAGTCGAGGCGGGAGTTATCTCGGTGACTATCGGCCGCGCGAAGCGGCCGCTCTCCTCGAGCTTCTTCTTCGACTCTTCGGCGATCCGCTTCTGTTCCGGCGTGTGGTAGAAAATCGCCGAGCGGTACTGTGTTCCGACGTCCGGACCCTGGCGGTTGAGCGTCGTCGGATTGTGATTGTCCCAGAACACTTCCAGCAGCTTCTCGTAGGCCGCCACTTCCGGATCGTACTCGAGCTGAACCACTTCGGCGTGGCCCGTTCGTCCCGTGCACACGTCCTTGTACGTCGGGTTTTCCATCGTGCCGCCGAGGTACCCGACGGCCGCGTCCTTCACTCCCTTCACGTTGCGGAAAGTCACTTCAACTCCCCAGAAACATCCCGCGCCGAACGTCGCAAGCTCAGTCATGGTGTCTTCGCCTCCTCGAACACGTACTGATCGACTTCCGTCACCGGAACATAACCAACACTCATCCGCCGAGCTCCTCCTGGGATGGAAAGCGGTGCTGCTTGCGTCCAGGCGGCCCGTCGAATTTTGCCGTTGTCTTGTAGAGCTCGAATCTCCCGTCGAGTGCCGATGGTCGGACCCGGTCGCGCAGCTCATCCATCTGTTCGCTCGTCATCGGCGTGAAATTTTGTGCGATGCGCAGGTTCTGCCTCAGAATTCTCATCGAGTCGATGCCGCTCACCGTTGTCGTTACGGGAAGACTCATCGCATACCGCAGTGCTTCATCCGGAGTCACCGTCTTTTTCTTCACCGGATCCCCCTCGCCGCCCATGCTCTTCATTCCGAGAATTGCCATCCCGCGCTCACGCGCGATTGGCAGCACCTCGTGTTCGAAGCTGCGGAAGGACGCATCGAAGCAGTTGAGCGGCAACTGTACCGAGTCGAAGGGAAAGTCGTATGACAGCATCATGAGGTGAATCGCCGGATCCTTGTGTCCGGTGAATCCGATGTGGCGCACCAGTCCCTTGTCGCGCGCCTCCACCAGCGCCTCGATCACTCCGCCGGGCGCGAAGTGGTTTTCCGGATCGGTGTAATAGACACACTCGTGCACCTGCCAGAGGTCGAGATAGTCTGTCTTCAGACGGCGAAGCGACTGCTCGAGCTGCCGCATGCCAACCTTCCTGTCGCGGCCGTGCGTGCAGACCTTCGTCATCAGGAAAACACGCTCGCGCCATCCGCCGGCGAGCGCCTTTCCCATAACCTCCTCGGCGCGGCCGTCCTGATATTCCCACGCGTTGTCCATGAAGGTGATGCCGCCATCGATCGCCGCGTGAACGACTTTGACCGCCTCACGCTGGCTGTCCATGCCGCCGATGTGGGCGCCGCCCAGCGTGAGAGCGGAGACCATGTCGTCACTACGTCCGAATTTCCGGAGTGGAACCAAGCCGCTGGTTGATTTCTGCGCCATGCTCTTCGTTCCTACGGCCCCACTTCGTGGAATTTTTTCTCGTAGCGCGCGATGGACTCGAGAATCACATGCGCCGCGACGTCGCTTTTCTCCCAGCCGACCATCTCGACCCGACGCCCTTCGAGATCCTTGTAGATGAGGAAGAAGTGCTCGATCTCCTTGAGCGAATGCTGCGGGAGGTCGGCGATGTCGAAGTACTCCTCATAGAACGGGTCGTTGCACGGGACAGCGAGAATCTTGTCGTCCGGCTCATGGCGGTCGAGCATCTTCAGAACGCCGAGCGGACGGCAGTCGATTAGGCAGCCGGGGAAAGTCGGCTCATTGACGAGAACGAGGATGTCGAGCGGGTCCCCGTCCTCGTGCAGCGTGCGCGGAATGAGGCCATACTCGCCGGGATAGTGAACAGCCGAGTAGAGCACGCGATCGAGGCGAAAAAGTCCCGAGGTCTTGTCGAGCTCGTAGTTGTTCTTGCTGCCGCTGGGAATCTCCACTACGGCGGTAACCGTATCCGGCGGATGGGACCCAGCGGGAAGATCGTGCCAGGGGTTTATCACGACGTGCTCCGCTGCATTCCGCTTTTATAGCAAAAGCGGAGGGCCGCGGATACCCTCAGGTTCTTCTCTTTTTCGAGGCTGGCCGCGGATTCGCGGCGGCGGGTGTGTCGAGGTGGAATTCGCGGGTCGCGGCCAGAACGTCGGTGTGAGTTACCGGCGTTCCCTCGTGCGCGAGTGCCCTCTTCAACGCTCCCTGCAGATACGCCAGCGTCAGGCCGCCCGCCCAATAACGCAGGTCGTCGATGTTGGGTTGCTCGGTTTCGCGCGGTCCGCGTATCCACGTCGCCGTCTCCACACCCGCCGGGCGGAATTCCAGCCAGCCTTCCCAGAGATTATCCTCGGCCACTCCGCCACAGACACGCGCGTCGTAAACACCCGCGTCAATTTCGACAGGCTCGTCGAAATGCACCAATACTTCGGCCATGCTCAATCCCCTATCGTCGGCGTTTCCCCAATTCTACCCGCGCTGAGACTGCAAACATGCGGCCGCGAGACGCCGATCAGAGAGCGGCTATTTCAATCCTCTAATCCAGACGGCGATCGCGGGCGCCAAATCGGGGACGATGGGCGAGCGCGGATCCATGTAGAGCGAGATCTGCGAGCTGACGTCCCGCCCGTTCGCCGCCTTCAGAACGTGGTTCGCGGTCGGAAGAACGAGAAGCGTCGCGGTTGGACGGGCGGTGGCGAGGAGCTTCGAGTCCTCTTCCGTCACCTGAATGTCCTTCGCCCCTTGCACGATCATGATGGGGACTTTTGCGGCAGCTATCTCGTCGGTCGGGACGTACGCCTGCAACCCCTGCATGAACCGCCGGTTCTCCGGCTGAAGCAGCGACATCAGCACGGCAGGCAGCTGAACGGTGGGATTCTCGTTTCTCAGGAAACCGGCGATCGCGGAATCGAACTGAAGCAGAGTCGCCGAATCGAGCTGTCGCTGAAGCTGCTGGTGAAGCACCGGCAGGAATCTCCGGCCCATCCCTGAAGCCATGATCACTCCGGCCGCGGGAGCGCCGCGATTTGCAGCCTGGAGAACCAGCTGCGCTCCCTCGCTATGGCCGAATAGAACGACCCGCGAGAATCGGGCATCGGCGGCGAGTTGCTTCGCGCCGGCGGCCACATCCCCGATGAAATCGTCGATGGATGTCGCCGGCAGATCGATCTTCGCCGCGTTCGCGCCGAGGCTGCGCTTGTCGTAACGCACCGACGCGATGCCCTGGCCCGCGAGCGCCCACGCGAGCTGCGCGTACGAGTTGGGGCGCGGAAGCGGCCCGGCGTAACCCGGCGCAACGGAATTTCCATTTCTGTCAGTCGGGCCCGATCCGGCGACGATAAGCACCACCGGGATCCGACCGCTCGCTTTCGCCGGCAGCGTGAGCGTTCCCGGCAGAATCAGCTTTCCGCTCGTTATCGCGTAATCGGTTTCCCGAGCTCCTGCGGGTGCCACCGTGTCGACGGCTCCCGCCGGCGGCACCGTCGCGACTACTTGCGCGCGGGAAATTCCCGCAACGGTGGCGAGGAGCGAAACACACAAAAGCGCGGCGGCAGCGCCAGCGCAAAGCGCGCTGCGCGGGTTACGTAAGCTCATCGGATAGTCGCTGAAATGTTTTCTGTCAGGGGGAAGAGGACGGGCGCGGAATGGCGCCTTCCCGCCGCCATTCGACATATGAATAGACGACCAACACCAGCGCCATGGCACCGATGAGTCCGCCCATCCACGGCATCAAAAGTCCGGTGCCGAACAAGCCGCCAAGCGCGACGATGAACCCCATAACCACGAACAGATATCCGCCCAGCCGGTGTGTCTTCTCCCAGACGCGATCGCTGGAAAGCGTCCACGGCGTCCGGATGCCGACGAACCAGTTCGGGCGTGCGCGCGGGATCAAATTCCCGATCACGACGAAGAGTGCGCCCACCCCGACGGGAACCCAGCGCTCGATCGCCACCGGGTAGCCAAGTGCCCCGGCAAGGAGGATGACGTGAACCGCGAGCATGAACACCAGCACGGAGATGAAAACGCCCTCGTACGTGCCGATGAACTTCGGGTAGTTCTCACTGCGCGGATCGATCTTTGGAAGAACGCGCATCAGCAGCGCGATCGCCGCCATGACGATCGGAATCACCAGAGCTCCCCACGCGCGCGATGACCAGCCGTTCACCTCGCCGTGCACTCCCCAATGGGTCGGCATTCGCGCCGGCAGGTGTGAGAAGGCGATTGCCGACGCGGCAAGTGCGATCGCGACGAGAACGGGAGGGATCCATTTACGCATTCGCTTTCCTCGGCTTGAGCCATTTTATGAGATGTTCGACGACGTCCTGAAAGACGGTGGTATTCAGCTCGTACGTGATGTGCTGTCCGTCGCGCTCGGCGAGGATTAAATCGGCGTCCCGCAAAACGGAAAGATGACGCGACACGGTTGCCCAGCTGGTACTGAATCGCTGGGCGATCTCGCCGGACGTGCGCGGTCCGGCGCGGAGGAGCTCGAGGATCTCGCGGCGCGTCGGGTCGGCGAGAGCTTTAAAGATGTTGTTAGTCATTTAGCTAATTATCTAATTACAGATTGGCCCCGCGTCAAGGATTTTAATCGGGCGCTCGGGGAGACAAAATGGCGGGTTAGGCCACCCCATCAACAACCTAGAGCCCGAATGGGGGCGAAAGAGTTAGCCTTGCCACCGCCTTGAATCTCGGGCCGATAATTTTGAACATGAGATCGAATGAATGGAGCGGCATTTGAGGTCCGTGCAACTTCGTTCTTACCCACCCGCCTGACCCCGTCAATTCCTCGCGTTGAAGCGAGGCATGTCGAGCTTGCTTTTCGTCCAGATAAGAATCGTTCCACACCCTCGCGATACGCCACTGTATTTGGGCGGTCCGCTTACACCGCTAGGATAAACTTCTATTGCGCCTACATCGTTCGCGGATATGACATCGTCCAGGGTTATCGCGTCTAGCGACGAGCCAAGACCCCTGTCCGCCGCTGAACCAATTTCCACGCGGGACCCGTCGATGTACAAGTTCATCAAACACACTGCTTGGCTTCCGATTTTTACGTAACCGCCTGTCCCCCACGGTAGCCCACCCATACCCCTTCTCGGGGAAGCGATAAGGACTCCGTTCACTCCTCTCAAGAAATCGCTCGTTCGGCTGTTGCCTCTTTTAGCAAGGACTTCAGGTCGCACCAGAGTCCAACATCAACGTGAATTCACCAGCGCCGTAGCCGATCTTGCGCACTGTGAAAGTCACCCGTCCCGATTTCAGCCCGTGAAGACGGAACGCGCCAACCGAATTTGTGCTCGCTTTGGCTCGTCCATCGATCGAACAGACCTCAACTCCCGCAATCGGCTGGTAGAGAGAATCCGTAACAACGCCGTCGAGGGAAGCCGTTTCGGTGCTGTCCGCGAGCTGGCTTAAGGGAGAAAACGGTCTATGGGCGGCCCGGGCAGAAACGAGTGACGTTGCTGAGGCAAGAAGTATCATTGAGCCGAGTGTTGTAATCGAACAGAAAAGCGATAACGACGAATATCTTTTCTCGGTTTTCATGTGACTGCCCCGCAAGAATCGGTTAAGATGTCTTTCTTGGTTGCACCACACCCGCAGTTGTCAGTTGCCGAGAAGCGCGGCCGCCTCCGTCGCAAAGTACGTAAGAATGAAGTCTGCTCCAGCGCGGCGTATTCCGAGCAATGATTCCAGAACCACCCGCTCCCGGTCGATCCATCCCCTCTCCGCCGCGGCGCAGATCATCGCGTACTCCCCGCTTACCTGGTACGCCGCCACCGGATATCCCGTCTCCGCCTTCACGCGCGAGACGATGTCGAGGTATGGGCCCGCCGGCTTGACCATTATCGCGTCAACTCCTTCCTCGATGTCGGCAAAAACTTCGCGCAGCGCTTCGTCGGCGTTTCCGGGATCCATCTGGTAACCGCGCCGGTCGCCACTCCGTGGAGTTGATTCCGCCGCTTCACGGAATGGCCCATAAAACGCCGAAGCGTATTTCGCGGCGTAGCTGAGAATCGCCGTGCTCGAGAATCCATTCTCGTCGAGAGCACTGCGGATCGCCTGCACCCGCCCGTCCATCATGTCGCTCGGCGCGACGATGTCGGCACCGGCGCGCGCGTGCGAGAGCGCAGACCGCGCGAGAAGCTCGAGCGTCGCGTCATTGTCCACTTCTCCGTCGCGCAGAACGCCGCAATGGCCGTGATCGGTGTACTCGCACATGCAGACATCGGTGATGACGACGATGCCGGGCAGCTCCTTCTTGAGTGCCCGCACCGCCTGCTGAACCGCGCCCTTTTCAGCCCATGCACCGGTTCCGGTAGCGTCCTTCGACTCGGGGAGTCCGAAAAGAATCACTCCGCCGACGCCGGCTTTCGCCGCCGCTTCGGCATCACGCAGCATTTCGTCTACGGAAGTCTGGGCAACTCCAGGCATCGAGCCGACGGGTTTCCGAAGCTTCTTCCCTTCACGAACGAAGAGCGGAAGCACGAGCTGCGCCGGCGCGAGCGTCGTCTCGCGCACGAGATTTCGGAGCGCTGCGGTTCGGCGAAGACGGCGGGGACGATACTGTGGAAAGCTGGACATCGTTATTCGGGCTGGGGCGCGGGAAGCGATTGCGGCTCGCGCAACTCGATCATCAGGCTGTTGCCGCCACGCGCGCGGATGTCGGCGGCGAGAAGCTCCCCCGCCCTCTCCGGATTAGAAGGATCGACCGGCTGTTCCCCGCGCAGGACATGGGTACCAGCAATGTTCGCAAGCATTCCATGCAAAGTATGTGTTCCGCCGGTCTCGATGACCAGCGCGCCAATCGGCACCTGACAGCCGCCCTCGAGCGCTCCAAGGAATGCGCGCTCCGCCCGTGTCGCCAATGAAGTGGCGGCGTGGTCGAGCGGCGCAAGCATATCGCGCATGCGCGAATCGCCGCTGCGAATCTGGATTGCGATGGCGCCCTGACCGGGCGCAGGGAGCCACTGCGGCGCGTTCAGAAATTCGGTGATGCGGTTTCGCGCGTCGAGCCGGATGAGTCCGGCGGCGGCGAGAATCGCCGCGTGCACCTGGCCGCCGTCGATTTTCTTGAGACGTGTCGGCACGTTCCCGCGAAGCTCGGCAACCTCCAGATCCGGACGGAGCGCCCGCAGCTGCGCGCGGCGGCGCAGACTCGACGTTCCCACCCGCGATCCGGGCGGAAGATCTTCCATGCTCTCCGCCTGCGTCAGAGTGCTGATGACGACCGCGTCGCGCGGATCCTCGCGCTCGAGCTGCGCGACGATCTCGAGACCGTCCGGCGAAGCGGTCGGCAGGTCCTTGAGAGAGTGAACGCAGCAATCAACCTTTCCCCGCTTGAGCGCCGATTCGAGCTCCTTGGTGAACAGCCCCTTCGCTCCGATCTCGCTAAGCGGCTGGTCGAGCTTCTTGTCTCCGGTCGTCTTGAAAGTAACGAGCTCCGACTCGATACCGCGCTCGAGCAGCGCGTCGGCGACGAGACGCGCCTGACGCTGCGCGAGCTCGGAGACACGCGTCGCGATCCGGATCACCGACGGATCGCGCTCAGTCTTTGTAGGCATCGGCGATCGCCGCTACGAGTCCGTCGATGGTTGATTCCTTCGCTTCGATCTTCACTTCGATGCCCGCCGCGCGAACGGCGTCGCTCGTCACCGGGCCGATGGATGCCGCGGGAACCCGCATCACGCTTTCCGCGCCGACTGCATCGACGAATGCACGGACGGCGGACGGAGCGGTGAACGTGATGAGGTCGATGCGGTCGGCAGCAATGCGCTTTCGCATCCGCTCCGCGCCGGACTCATCCGGAGCAGAGCGATACGCCTCGATGACCGTAACGTCGGCGCCGAGCTCACGCAGGCCGTTCGGAAGTATCTCGCGGGCGTTTTCAGCGGTCACATAGAGTACTCTGCCGCCGGCGACGTCATCGCGCTCGCGCAACTTTTCAAGAAGACCTTCGGCGACAAACCGCTCGGGAACGATGTCGACAGTAATTGCTCTCACGAGCAGCGCCGCCGCCGTTGCCGGACCCACCGCGCCGATACGAAGCGGTGCGAGTGCGCGCGAGTCTTGACCTGAAGCGAGGAGATTGTCCCAGAAGATCGCGACGCCATTCTGACTGGTGAATAGAAGCCACGCGAATTCATCGAGATGCGACATGATTTCTCGAAGCTCCGACGAATCGAGACGCGCGATCCGCGTCGCCGGCATCTCGATGACGTCGGCGCCAAGATCGGCGAGCTTTTCCGAGAGCGACGCGGCCTGAAGCGCGGCGCGGGTCACTGCGATTCTCTTCCCGAACAGCGGCCTGGTCTCGAACCACTTCATCTCATCGCGCAGTACGACGGGCCACCCGATCACGGTCACCACCGGGGCCGTTAGTCCGGCTTTCTCCGCCGCGGCTGCAATCGAGTCCAGAGTTGCGACGACGGTTTTCTGTCTTGCGCGCGTGCCCCACTGGATCGCCGCCGCGGGAATTTCTTTCGGCATTCCACCGGTCACGAGCTCGTTCACGATTTCCGCGAGGTTCTTCGTTCCCATGTATAGCACGATCGTGCCGCCGGTTTTCGCGAGCGCACTCCAATTCGTCTGCGTGGTGCTCTTTGACGGAAGCTCGCTCGAGCTGACGAACGTGACGGAACGGGAGAGGCCCCGCTGCGTCAGCGGGATTCCCGCATACGCCGGCGCGGCCATTCCCGACGTGATGCCCGGCACAATCTCGAACTCCACCTGCGCGTCGTTGCACGCCTGGATCTCCTCGGCACCTGTACCGAAAAGGAGCGGGTCGCCGCCCTTGAGACGCACGACACGCTTCCCCTCGCGCGCCAGCTTGACGAGCAGCGAGTTGATGTCCTCCTGGGGAACTCCCTTCTTCGATGGACCGCGCTTGCCCACGAAGTACAGCTCCGGTGAGCCGGACTCGCGCGCGTTCGCGGGGATCAGCGCCGGATTGACGAGGCCGTCATAGACGATCGCATCGGCGGTCTCGATCAGGCGCTTTCCACGGACGGTAATGAGACCCGGATCTCCGGGACCGGCGCCGACGAGATAGACCTTACCCGGCGCGGAAACATTATCTACGCCGAACGCGTCAGCGAACATCTATCTGATTCAACCTGTCTGACTTCGCGCGTGAGTCACCGGCCGGCGCCGGACGGAATCGTCTCCCGCAGCTCGGTGTGCGCTTCGACTTCAGCACGCGTCATCCAAACCGGTTTCATCTCCTTGCGCGCAAGCAGCGGAAGCTGGTCGGTCCGGTGCGGCGATCCGCGGCGTGAAGCATTCCCATATCCGATGAGCGACATCGCCCGCACCGGCGACGCAAACTCGATTGCCGCGAAATAGGACTCCCCGCCAACCGCGCGATAATGGTTTTCCGGAGCCGACGCGTAACTCATCGTCCGAAAAACACCGTATGCATCCGCTGCTCCATTGGCGGGAAGATCGACCGAATCCCGGCGGAACCGATACACGTCCCCCCACGGAACGTCGAGCGAGCCATATCGAGATTCGACCGTCCTTACCGCGGCGCCGAGCGAAGCCAGCGCTACCGACGAGTCGGAGATTCCCGACGGGGTGTCGAGCGGACGATCCGCACTCCACCTGACCGCCCAGCGATTCCTCTCTCCCATCTCCCTGCCGTACTCGTTCCACCATTCGGTGAACAGCACCGCGCCTCGGCTCGTAGCGTCCGCCGAATGATCCCAGCGCGACAGCACGTCCGCGGCGCGTTTGCCGTCAGCAGTGCTGCCCCGCGCGAGACGCAGGAGGTCATCGAGCACTCTGTCCGCTAGCTCCATTCTCGTCGAATGCTTGTACTGAATGAACTTGGCGAATGTGATGCTCGAATCCGCTTGTAGAATGTGCACCGACCGCTGCGGGCGCAGTCCCATACCCAGCGGGCCCATGTACGGCGGATAATCGCGCGGGTTGATCGTCACTGGAAATGTCGACCACCACGGCGGATTGTTCGCGTTCTGAACCCAGCCGCCTGGCGGATCGAGAGTGATCGGGATGTCCGCGAACGCGTGCAGCTTTGTCCAGAGCGTCGACGAGCTGTCTCCGGGAATGATGCCCGCCCAGAACGCCCGGTTTGCGGGAGTGCGGACCGGCGTGTTCCCTCCGTAGAACATCATTATGTGTCCGTCGCGGTCGGCATAGGTGATGTTCTGGCCGGAGATCTGGTTCGGACGGATCGCCGCCTGAAACTCGGCGAGATTTCGCGCGCGCCCCATCTCCCACCACTGCTGATACGCGAACGGGGTGAGCGGAGGATCCATCCCGACGGCGCGCAGCGCGATCGCCTTCCCCGCTTTCATCGCGACGACCGGACCCTGAACCGAGCGGCGTATGCGAAGGGTGTCATCGGCGCCTCCGCGAACGTGAATCACCTGGAGGCGCTCGTCGAAGGGCCGTACGCTGCCGTTGAAGAGATACCCGCTGCCGGAAAGGGTCAGCTCGTAGAGATCCTCGACGTCCTGTGTGTTGACCGTGTGCGTCCAGCCGAGGTTGTCGTTGAAGGCGATCTGAAGAACCGGGTTGCCGACGAGCGCACTGCCGTGGAGGTCCACGCCCGGCATCGAGTACTCCGCCTCCATCTGTGTGAAAATGTCGGACCACGGGAGATGCGGATTCTGAAGAAGAAGCGTGTGCCCGCCAGCGGAGCGCGAGGGGGCGACGGCCCACGCGTTGGAGCCGCGCTCCCAGGAGCGCGTTTCTTCGTCGACCTTCCCGCGCGAGGTCAGGAACACGGCGTACGTAAGCCGCGCCAGGTCTGCGAAAACGTCAGTGCCCGTTACCGGAAGCACCGCGCGGACCGAATCCCCGATCATCTCCGGGTGCGCCACCGCGAAAGCGTTGATGCCGGCGACGAACGCGTCCACGTGCGCGCGCGTCTCCGGCGTTTGCAGCGAGTAATCGCGCGCCGCGATTGCCGGAATTCCGACGGTCCAGGCCCAGCGGTCGTCATCCAGATAATTTTTTCCGAGAAGCTCGGCGCCAAGCCCTCTTCCTTGCGCGAAAAGCCGCAGAATGAGATCGCTGTGATTCAGCATCTGTGCCCAACCGAACGCATAGGCGAGGGCCTGACGATCGGCGGCGTAAATGTGCGGAACACCATATGTATCCCAAAGAATTTCCGTTTGAGCTGACGAGGTGCGCGGAGCCGAGCTGCTGATCGGGGCGCAACCGCTCGCAAACGTGAGCGCGACGAACGGAGCCGCCAAGAGCGCAAGGGACCGGCGCAGTATGTCAGTGTCTTTCATCGCCTGAAGTTCGCACTCTGGCGAGCATCATGCAAAACGATGTATCCTAGAGCCGCACCCGCCATCCCATTGGATAAAATGACTGATATCGACGTTCTCCTCCAGGAAAACCGGAAATTCGAGCCGGACGCGGCGTTCCGTAAAGCGGCGCACATCTCCTCGCGCGACGCCTACGACAAGGGCTCCGCCGATTACGAGAAATACTGGGCGGATCAGGCACGGCAGCTCGATTGGATCAAGCCGTGGAAAACCATTCTCAACTGGAAGCCGCCGCACGCTGAGTGGTTCGTCGGAGGGAAACTGAACGTGTCGGTGAACTGCATCGACCGTCACCTCGATGGCGTGCGCCGCAACAAGGCGGCTCTCATATGGGAGGGCGAGCCCGGCGACCGGAGAACGCTCACGTATTGGGACCTCCACTGTGAGGTCAACAAGTTTGCGAACGTTCTTCGCAAGCTCGGTGTGAAGAAGGGCGACCGCGTCGCGATCTACCTGCCGATGATTCCCGAAGCGGCGATCTCGATGCTCGCGTGCTCGCGCATCGGCGCGATTCACTCGGTAGTCTTTGGCGGATTCTCGCCGGACTCGCTGCGCGATCGCATCACCGACTCCGAGTGCAAGGTACTGATCACCGCCGACGCCGGCTATCGGCGGGGCCAGGTCGTTCCGCTGAAGCGAAACGCCGACAAGGCGCTCGAGGACACGCCGTCGATCAAGCACGTCGTCGTCGTCCAGCGGCGGCCGGGATCATCGGGCGACGAAGCATTCGCTGAAATCGTGGAGGGGCGGGATCACTGGTACCACCGTCTGATGGCGGAGGCGTCGCTCGAGTGCGAGCCGGAAGCGATGGATGCCGAAGACGTCCTCTTCATCCTCTACACGTCGGGCACGACGGGAAAACCGAAGGGCATTGTCCACACCACCGGTGGATATCTCACCGGCGCGACGACGACGATGAGAGAAGTGTTCGATCTCAAGGACGAGGACGTTTTCTGGTGCACGGCGGACATCGGCTGGGTGACCGGACACTCGTACGTCGTCTACGGTCCTCTCGCCAACGGCGCGACATGCGTGATGTACGAAGGCGCACCCGACTGGCCGGAGAAGGATCGCTTCTGGGACATCTGCGAGCGGCTCGGCGTGACGATTATCTATACCGCCCCAACGGCGATTCGCGCGTTCATAAAGTGGGGCGACGAGTATCCGGCGAAGCACGATCTGTCACGCCTGCGTCTGTTGGGATCCGTCGGCGAGCCGATAAACCCCGAAGCCTGGATGTGGTACCGCGAGCACATCGGCGGCAATCGGTGTCCGATCGTGGACACGTGGTGGCAGACCGAGACGGGATGCATCGTCATTTCGCCCTTGCCCGGTCTTACCGCGACCAAGCCCGGCAGCGCGACAATGGCTCTTCCAGGCTTTACAGCAGAGCTGCTCGATTCACAGGCGAAGCCGATTCCGGTCGGCGGCGGTCTTCTCGCACTGACGAAGCCGTGGCCGTCGATGCTGCGCACCATCTGGGGCGACGACGACCGGTATGTGCAGACTTATTTCACAAAATGGCCTGAACGGCCCGATCTCTACTTCCCCGGCGACGGCGCGAAGCGGGATGAAGAAGGCTATTTCTGGATTCTCGGAAGAGTCGACGACGTCCTCAACGTCGCCGGCCACCGGATCGGGACCATGGAAGTCGAGTCGGCGCTCGTCGAGCATCCGGCAGTCGCGGAAGCTGCGGTCGTCGGTAAGACGCACGAGCTCAAGGGTCAGGCACTGGCCGCGTTCGTGACGCTGCGGGAGGGATTCAAGCAAACCTCGGAGCTACGTGAGGAGCTGCGGAGCTTCGTCGCTGAGAAAATCGGTGCGATCGCGAAGCCGGATGACATTCTATTTTCCGCCGATCTGCCCAAAACGCGATCGGGAAAGATCATGCGGCGGCTTTTACGCGATATTGCAGAGGGCAGAGCTCTGGGCGATACCACGACGCTTGCCGATCCGAATGTCGTAGCGAGCCTGAAGGTGCAGTACGAGGACAAGGAATAGCTGGTACGAACCCTGCCTTAAAAACCGCGGATAGCGACTTCGCAATTTTCTCCGGAAGACAAAATGTTCGGCAACCTGTTCCCTGAATCGATCTTTGGCCGTAAGCTGAATCCCAACGCGGAGCGTCGGCTGCGGCTGTCGCAGGCGCGCGCGGAAGAAACCATCATCCGCGCCCACGTGGACAACGCGCTGATGTTCGTGGACACCCTCGCGGAAGATCTTTCGTTCGACCGCGCGATCGACACGTACATCCGCGTGATGGCAATTCCGGAGCCGCTGGCGAGCACCGTAGCGACGCGGGCGCTGGTCCACCTCGGCCGCGACCTGGTGCCATTCCGACGGCGCGCGCAGGAAGGTCAGGACGTTGTCGATAACAAGCCGCGGCTGCGGCTGGACGACGCGGCGACGCGCGAAAAGGATATTCGCCGAGCTTAGCTCTTCGCGAAGGCCACGCTTCGCGGCAATTCTCTTCGAACGTCATTTCGCCCTGCGGGCGTCGGAGCATTCTCGTCGAACGTCCTCGCGGCATCGCTCCGCGACGACGCAGCTTCGCTGCTCCGCTGCGGAGTGTTCTCCAAGAACGCCCCTTCCGCCCGCCCCAGGCAAAGTTGCTAATGTTCTCCGAGAACCGCCGCGTGCACGTGACCAGCCCGTCAGGCCAATCAGGGCTCATTGAGCGGGACAAGCCGGAAGGGCTAAGATTCGGCGATGAGTCAGACCGAGATAATCATCGAGCGGCTGTTCCCTGACGTCGTGCTACCTTCCCGCGCGACGGAGCACAGCGCGGGCTACGATCTGCGCGCGTACCTGGACGAGCGGCCGATCAAGTGGAGTGACGGAAAAGGCAATGTGGCAGAGCGCGCGTGCAGCGGCTCGGGCGATTCGCGCTCCTTCGAAATCGCGCCGGGCACGACCGCGCTGATACCGCTTGGATTCAAGGCAAAACTTCCCGAGGGATACGAGGCGCAGATTCGTCCGCGCAGCGGCAATTCCTTCAAGCGCAACCTGATGATTCCGAACTCACCGGCGACGATTGACGCCGATTATCCGGACGAGTGGATGGTGCTCGTGCGGAATCTCTCCGCGACCGAGCCTCTCGTAGTCGCGCACGGCGAGCGCATCGCGCAGATGGTGATCGCGAAGTATGAATCGCCTGCGTTCGTCGAGGGAAAGGTGGACGTGACGACGGGCAGAACGGGCGGGCTCGGCTCTACGGGTTCTTAGCCGGGGAAGCGAGCGGCCGGGGCGTTCTCGGAGAACATTCCACAGCGGAGCAGCGAAGCTGCGTCATCGCGGAGCGATGCCGCGAGGACGTTCGACGAGAATGCTCCAACGCTCGCCTCGCGCAAGTAACTACTCCTCCAGAAGCCGGGGCCGGGAAAGATCGCGAACGTCCAGCAAGCTCAACATGAAGATGAGCAACACGATGACTGCGGAGGTCACGCACCAGATGCAGATCGCGTGAATCCGGAAGAACTCGAGATATGTGAGCCATCCGGAAAAAAGCACGCCGACGCCCGCCCAAAGCACGAGCAGCCACGAAACGACTGACCTCTGGGCGAAGAGCGGTTGAATCCCGATCAGCGCGAGAATGAGCACATCGAGATAGAAAAAGACGCCCCACGCGGCGACCGGCAGCCCCATGAAATTCGCCCACCTGCTGGTATTGACTGTTTCACAAGAGCCGATGCTGCAGGTGAGGGCGCCGATCTTACCCAGCTTGTACAGCGTCAGGTACAGCGCGATGAACAATCCGATCATCGCCAGCACCGCGATCAGCATCCGCTTCGTCATTTTTTCGGCGGCGCGGTCGCCGGGATCTTTCCGACTGGCGTGGCCGCACTTCCGCGGGCGGAGTCGACGACCGCCTTCAGCTCGTCATATCCCATCGATCCGGTATGCAGCCTGTTGTCGATGATGAATGACGGCGTCGCATTCACGCCTCGCCGCAATCCTTCCGCGAGATTGGCGTTTATCCGCTTCTGGTATTTCCGCGCGTCGAAGCACTGCTGCCACGACGGGACGTTCAAGCCGATGCCGGCTGCGAGCTCGGCGAATATTTTGCCCGGCTGATCGGTTGCCTCGCCGTTCCACCTGTCCTGGCTGTCGAAGATACGGTCGTGCATCTCCCAGAATTTGCCCTGCTCATCCGCGCACGCGGCGGCGTTGGAGGCCGCTTCGGTGTTGCGGTGGATTTCCGGGATCGGAAAGTCGTAAAAAGTGAACGAGACCTGGCCGGTGCCGACGAGGCGCTTTCGCAAATCCGGCTCCGTGAGCGTCGCGAAGCGCGCGCACTGGGGGCATTCGAAGTCACCGAACTCAAGGATCTGAACCGGCGCATCAGTCTTGCCAAAGGAATATCCGTGCGAGGCTCCGGCGTTGGCCGTGTCCGTCGAGACGGTCACCTCCTGCGCCCGGGGTTTTGGCTTGGCGAGCACGTAAGCAAGCGCTCCGATCCCCGCGACCGCAACAAGCGCCAAAACGATGTAGAATGCGGTTTGCCGGGACTGCGCCTTTTTGGCGGCTTTTACCGGATTCTTCTTGCCTTGCTGCTTCCTGTTGGAACCAGTGTTGCGATTCGCCATGGCGCGTTCCGTTCGAGTTGCCTGAATTGTTCAATCAGACGCGAAAGCTATGATCGGGGTATAGAGATGCAAGCTGACATCCTCCGCGTTCCGGTGGGTCCGGGTGCGATGCACGTCGAGCGCTACGGGCACGGCGGGACCGCGGTGCTGCTGCTTCACGGATTCGGAACGTGCAACTTCCTCTGGAGGAACATCGCTCCGGAAATAACGGAAGCCGGACACACTGCATACGCGATCGATCTCCTCGGTCATGGTCAGTCCGACCGGCCGCAGAACTCCGACTTTGGAATTGCGTCGCAGGCCGAGTATCTCGATGCGGCGATGACCGCGATGCGGATTCAAAAGGGGGTGATCGTCGGAATCGACATCGGCGGCGACGTCGCGATGCGCCTCGCGGCGACGCGCCCCGACCGCGTCGAGAAGCTCATTCTCATCAATACACCCGCCTTCGACGACCTGCCGGCGAAAGACATTACACGAATGCAGCGCCGAACCGCGAAGTTCGCTTTCCGGCTGTCGCGGGGCGTAATGGGCGCGGCGCCTCTCCTCGAGGGCGTTCTGAACGGCAGCGTTGCCGACCGGAAGAAAATGCCGGTCAAGCTCGTCGCAAGATATCTCGCGCCGTTCGTCGGCCCGGACGGCGCGAACCACCTTCTTACCCTTGCGAGCTCGATCAATGACGGCGATCTCGACGAAGACGACCTGCGCAACATTACCGCGCCGACGCTCATCGTCTGGGGAGAAGCGGATCGGTGGTGCGACGCGAAGGTTCCCGACCGTCTCGCGAACGCGATCCCCGAAGCGCGGCTGGTGACGATTCCCGGGGTCGCTCGCCTCGTTCCCGAGGAGAATCCGGAGTATCTCACCGATTTGATTCTGGATTTCATCAAAAAACGCTCAAACGCCTGAACTTTTTCTTCTCGAAAGGTGTCTAATCAATTAGATTTCAGGACGAAGAACGCCCAACTTTTTTCACATTTTCCCGGGTTAATGAGCAAGCAAGTCAACATCCGCAAACAGACCGTCCGCCCGCAGGTCAGGCCGTTCGAGGCAGCCAGAGACGAGCTCTTTCAGCACATCATGCGCTGTGGGGTAATCGGCTCGGAGCCGGCCGATCAGAAGGAGTGGTTCGACAACACGCTGGATTACCTTCAGGATCGCTATCACGAGCTGTCTCCCTCCGATCTCTCCGAGCTGAGAGTGCTCGGTGAGCGGTTCGCCAAACCAGCGAAGACGAAGAAAGCGGTTTAAAAAGAAAGGCGCCTGAGGGCGCCTTTTTTATCGGCGTCCGCGAACCGCCTGGCGGAGAACGACGCCGAACCTCGCTCCGCCGCCGAAGCCGAGCTCGAAGGCGGGCGCCCATCCGGCGGCGCGGATTCCGCGCAGCGGTCCCTCGAAGCCGATAAAACCTAGGAGGTACGCGTGTGTCCGCGGCGAGTCTTCAGCCGCGTATCGTCCGCTCAGGCCGCCGCCCGCGTATGGCGCCCACCGGCTTTGCCGGAACGGATCGAGGTTGAAGCGCGAGAACAGGTCTATGCGCGTATCGAAACCACGGCCGCCCCCGCCAATGCCGGCGGACATTCCAGTCCTCACATACAAACCCGACGGCACGCTCACTCCAACCGCGCCCTGGCCCGCTGTCCACCGCGAGACGATTACATCGGCTCTCGATTCGACCTGAATACGCTGCTGCTCGGTCTGCGCGCCGGCGGTGCCCCCAACCAGGAGCCCGCTAAGCGCGACCAGCGAGCGAAACGTGATCATGCCGAAGAAGAAGCTTTCACCGCACGCGCTCGTGCCAGAGCGCCAGCGTGTAATCGACGATCGCGCCCGCCGAGAAGAGAGCGATTGCGGCGATGAAGAGATCGATGTGTCGCGGAAACACGATAATCCCGACCAACGCCGCAAGCTGCGCGACGGTCACGATCTTGCCCAAGAGTCGCGCCTTGAATTCAACCGGCTTGAGCCAGGGCACCGACTTCGCCACGATGAATCCGACTGCGGTGGCAAGATCACGCGATATGAAGATGAAGTACTGGGGCGTCGTCAGAATGTCCTGCACGAGATACGCCGATACCGCAGCGAGAACGAACACGCGGTCGGCGAATGGATCTATCAGCGCACCGGACATGGTTTCGGAGCCGCCGTGCCGTGCGATCCACCCGTCGAGAAAATCCGTGGCGCCCGCCGCGAGGATCAATCCGACCCTGTCGCTCGTGTGCGTCGAAAGAACAAACGCGACCGCGAGCACGAGGCGGGAAAGAGATACGGTGTTCGGAATCGTGAACAGCGCGCCGCGATTCATCCGCGCCAAAGCTACCGACGGTGTGCGATGCTTGCCAGCACGCGGAGCCATATCTAGCTTCGCCCGATGATCTCCCACCGGCTGCTCGCCCTCGGATATCTGCTCTTTTCCCTGGCGGTGATCGGCTGGGACATTCTGCTCGCCGGGCGGATCGCGCAGCTCCCAAAGACGCCGCGCGTGTTCCAGGCGGTCACCGCGTTCGCCGCCCTCCTCCTCGCGCCGGCGGCGCTCGTTGCGATCTCCGCGGCATCGGTTCTCTATGGCCGCGCGCTTCAGACCGTGGGATGGCTTTGGCCGCTGACCACCCTGCTGTTTGCGGTCCAGGCGCTGTACGCGGTTGGACGGCGACTCGTCACGCCGGTGCTCGGCTTTCCGCTCTTCGCCTACAACGGGATAATCGCCCTCGTCGCCATCGCGAAATACATCATCTCCCGCGGCGGCGAGCCGAGCGAGATGATGCTCGCCCTCACGGCGGCGCAGACGACAATGCTTCGATTCTTCTTCGCCGCGCCCGCGCTCTGGTCACCGGCGTACCTCCAGATCCCGCTCTTCTCACCGGCACTACCGGCACGGTGGAAGTTCACGCGGTTCGTCAGAGTCGTCCTTGCCATCGCGGCGATCGGCATGACGGCGCTGGTGTTCGTCGAGCTGCCCGCCGGTTACGCCGCAGTTCGCAGCTACCAGCCACATGCGAACGACAAGCTTCAGGAGCACCCGGAAGGCGATTTCAAGATCGGCCTGAAGATTTTTCCGAATCTGAGGAGCGGTCCGCCGCCGATCGCGCTCACCAACGATCTCAATCTTGCCGACACGCTGGCGATCGATGCGGTGAGCATCGTGATCGATCCGGAAGCGGCACGCGGCGTTGCACTCGATTCAATTGCCCGCTCGGTTGACCAGCTGCGCACGGACAGCACGCAGCTCATCGTTGCGCTCGGATATCCGAAAGACGCTGGTGATCTTTTCCGCAGATCGCGTGATGCCTACACCGCCGCACGCATTCGCGACATCAACCGGATAGCGCGCCGGCTGCGCCCTGATTATCTGATCCCGGCGGTTGACCCGTACTCGGAGGGATCACGGCTTCTCGGGTCGCAACCGGTCGAGTACTGGATCGACTATCTGACGCGGGCGGCGAATCTCGCTCATTACATAGCCCCGCGCATCAAGGTGGCGGTGGCAGCCAGCGCATACGGAACACGCGACAGCGCCCTGTACGCCTGGGCCGCAGGCCCGCAGTCGAGAATCGACGCGGTCGGATTCTCTCTGCTCGCCGGCTTCGACGGAGTTACGTCCACCGATTCGTATCACCACATCGCACAGCGATGGATGCAGCAGTACGCAGCGCACCCGAAGGAGCACTGGGTATTCGCCGCCGGCGGATATCCGATGGTCCACGGCGAGCGCAATCAGCGCCTCGCCCTCTGGGATGTCCTGTCGT
>WNGF01002152.1_pt1 | contig 44506 bp, 44 predicted proteins | sample 5400641 | NCBI WGS metagenome assembly WNGF01 (sample SAMN13153371, study PRJNA577476) | soil metagenome | isolation source: 80 cm soil or saprolite under grassland replicate 2 | place: USA:California | collected 2016-06-15 | reverse complement strand
ATTCGCCGTGGGGCCAGGACACCTCTGTCAGGTTAAGTTTTAGCTAACGCACATTATGCCGCTCTGCGCGGCTCTGCTGCCCGCGAAGGGCCATTGCAGTGGCCAATCTCAGCAAGCCCCCTGCCGCCCTTGGGCGGGGTAACCTGAAGCAATAACACTCCTGTTCGACAAAAGTGCCAGCGGGCGGCATCAAATTGAACGCGCTACGGGCAGGCTAAAGCTTACCCTCGTAGTGTGTCTCGTGGGCCCCGTTATGTATTACCGACGGCGTCCACCACCACGGTGGGCAACATGCGCCCTACCTCCACGATGGTGGGCAACATGCGCGCCACGTACCGCGGCTCCGCCTCGGACAACAGCGCCACCTCTTACGACCGCGCCGCCGCGATAAACTCCGCCTCCGCCGCAATATTCATAGTTTGGATCACAATAGCCGCCGCCATAGTAACCACCGCCTACAACTGCTCCTCGTCGAACGACCGCTCCACCTCGATAAACGGCACCCCCCCGGTGAACTGCGGCGCTTCGGTGAACTGACCCGCCTCGATGGTGGCCGCCGCGACCGGCCCTGACTTGCACAATCTGGCTGTCATCAACCGGAAGAACCGTGAGAAGGTCTTTGGAGACCGCGATAGGCGCACTCATGGCCGGCAACGCAAACAGCGCCACGCCCGCCAAGGCCGCAACAGACAGCTTAAAACCCAAATTACTCAGTTTCCGTACCATGGTTACGCTCCTTGGGTTGGACCTTGTGGACCGTGAAAACGTACCAGTGTGAAGTTTACGATAATTGAACCTGAACGGGAAGAGCGTAGACACGGCTGCGGTAAGCTCAGCCGCCGCCGGGTAAAGGGGCTGATGTTTCAAATTGGCTGAGATCGAAAGCCCCCCACGGCGCTAACGGTGCCTGAGGCTCATTCCGTCTAGGTCACCGGCCTCGCCTGAGCTGGCTAAGAGCGATGTGGAGCGCGTTCTTGACGCCCTTCCAGGGTCGCTTGAGGGGGCGCGCAAGGCGCTGCAATTCTCATTGACGCCATGACATGAAGAGATTGTGGCCGCCCGCCGCCGCGATCTCGAGCGCGCGCTTGGCGCTTTCCTGGCCCTTGATGTCCTTGAGGTCGAGCGGCGGCTCGGCGAACTCGCGCACCTTCGGGGCCGGCCGCGAAAGCACCTGGGTGCCCTTGAAATGATTGGCGAGCTGGATCAGCGATTGCGCCGCGATGATCTCCATCTCGGGGCTCGCCCAGGCGGCTTCGGGGCCGCACGCGAACGGGCAGATCAGGCCTTCGCCGCGCGAATTGGCGCCGATCGCGGCCGGCAGCACGCCCGCGACCGGCGCGATCGAGCCGTCGAGGCCGAGCTCGCCGAGCACGGTGAAACCCGCCACCGCGTCGTGCGGGATCGCGCCGATCGCCGCCATCAGGCCGAGCGCGATCGGCAGGTCGTAATGGCTGCCTTCCTTGGGCACATCCGCGGGCGCGAGATTGACGATGATGCGCCGGGCCGGCAGCGCGAGGCCCGACGCGACGAGCGCGCCGCGCACCCGCTCGTGGGCTTCCGAGACTGCCTTGTCGGGCAGGCCGACGATGATGAAGGCCGGCAGCCCGGGCGCGACCCCGACCTGAACGTCGACGGCGCGCGCCTCGATGCCTTCGAATGCAACCGTAGAAACGCGCTGTACCATGCGGGCCCCCACAAGCCAGAGTAGCGGATCGCGCGTTGGCCGGCAAGAACAATCCAAGAACAAGACGACCGGAAGCGTGGAGATGACGTGCGATGAACCGACCGGGCATTCAGCTCCGGTCCGGGAACGCGCCGCGCGTCCGAACGCCTGTTTCGCCCCTCACACAGAAAGTAGCAAGAAGATCTACTAAGTCGTGCTGTTATGCGAATACATTCTTTTGATCGCGCTGTTATTGCGCTCGAGGAGAATTATGTTCTAATTCGTGTTGACGGGACGCAGCCCGCCCAACCCGAGCTGCCCAAAGCGAGCCGCGGATGAAAGTTTCCCCCATCCCGAAGACCGCGCCCTTCGCCGAGGATGAGATCGACATCCTCAACCGGGTCGTGGGGCCGGCGAGCGCCACCCAGCGCGCCTGGCTCGCTGGATTTCTGGCCGGGCTCGATGCCGCCCATGCGGCACCGCAGCCTGCCGCGCCGCCCCAGGCGGCGGAGCCGCTGACCATCCTCTACGCCACCGAATCCGGCAATGCCGAGCGGCTCGCCTCCGACATGGCGAAATCCGCGCGCAAGCTCGGCTTCAAGCCCATGCTCGTCGACATGGCCGATCTCGAGCTTGCGAGCTTGGCGAACGCCCGCCGTCTCGTGGTGATCGCGGCGACCTGGGGCGAGGGTGAGCCGCCCGCACGCGCCATCCACGCCTATGCGGAGCTGATGGGCGAGAAAGCGCCGCGGCTCGAGGGCGTCGAATTCGGGGTGCTGGCGCTCGGCGACAGCGCCTATGCGGAGTTCTGCGCCATCGGCAAGGCGATCGACGCGCGGCTTGCGGCGCTCGGCGCCAAACGCGCGGTCGACCGGATCGATTGCGACGTCGATTTTGCCGAGCCTGCCGCGCGCTGGATCGATTCGACGCTCCACACGCTCGCGCCGCCGCCGGAAGCACGCGGGACGGTGATCGCGGTGGATTTCGCCGCGCGCCAGCCGAGCGCGCGCGAGCTCGAGATCGTCGAGGCGGAGATCACGGAGAAGATCAACCTCAATTCGTCGCGCTCGGACAAGGAGACGATCCACCTCGAGCTCGCGCTGCCCGCAGGCTTTGCCTATCAGCCCGGCGATTCGCTCGACGTTTATCCGGAAAACGATCCGGCCTATGTCGACGAATTGCTGCAGGCATCGGGTATTTCCGACGACGCGGCCTTGCGCGCCAAGCTGATCCAGTCGCGCGACGTCACCACGCTCTCGCTCAAGTCGCTGCAAAGTTTCGTCGCGGCCACGGACCATCCGGACGCTAAGGCGCTGCTCGATTCCGGCAATGCCGGCGCCTGGATCGCAGGCCGGCAGCTCATCGATCTCGTCGAGGCATTTCCGGCCGCGCTCTCGGCCGATGCGCTCGAGAAGATCACCCGACCGCTCGGCCCCCGCGCCTATTCGATCGCCTCCTCGCAGCGTGAGGTCGCGGACGAAGCGCACCTTTTGGTCGCGCCCGTGCGCTACGACAGCCACGGCCGACAGCGGACCGGGGTCGCTTCGAGCTACGTTGCCGACCGGCTGAAGAAGGGCGGCGCTTTGCGCGTGCGATTGCGGCCGAACCGGCATTTCGCGCTGCCGGCGCCCGACAAAGACATCATCATGGTCGGGCCGGGGACCGGCGTGGCGCCGTTCCGGGCTTTCGTCCAGGAGCGCCGCGCGACGGCGGCGAGCGGGCGCAGCTGGTTGTTCTTCGGCGACCGCCGCTTCACCCACGATTTTCTCTATCAGCTCGAGTGGCAGGACGCGCTGGCCGACGGCGCGCTCACCCGGATCGAGCTCGCGTTCTCGCGCGATAAGCCCGAGAAGGTCTACGTGCAGCATCGCATGTGGGAGGAACGCCGCGATCTCGTCGATTGGCTCGACAACGGCGCGTATTTCTATGTCTGTGGCGACGCCAAGAAGATGGCGAAAGACGTGCGGGCGACGCTGGTTCGAGCGCTGGCCGACGTGAGAGGCCTCGCGCCCGATGCGGCCGAAGCCGCGGTGCGCGAGCTCGAAAAAAGCCGCCGCTACCTTCAGGACGTTTACTGAGCTCCACCGAATCCATGAATGCCGCGAAGGAACCCTCGCGCGTCGAGCGCATCAAGGAGGCGAGCGCCTATCTGCGCGGCACGCTCGAGGAGGGCCTGCGCGCGAAGGTCACCGGCGCCATCTCCGAGGACGACGCGCAGCTCGTGAAATTTCACGGCATGTACCTGCAGGACGACCGCGACCTGCGCGGCGAGCGTGCCAAGAAGAAGATGGAGAAGGCGTTCGCCTTCATGATCCGCGTGCGCTTTCCCGGCGGGATCTGCACGCCGGCGCAATGGCACGCGCTTGAGCGCGTCGCGCGCGACTATGCCAACGGCACGGTGCGCATCACCACCCGGCAGTCGGTGCAGCTCCACGGCGTGATCAAGTCGAATCTGAAATCCGCGCTCGCGGCGATCGATGCCGCGCTGCTCACCACGATCGCGGCCTGCGGCGACGTTTGCCGCAACGTGATGTGCAACCCGAACCCGTTCCAGTCCCGCGCGCATGCGGCGGCGCTGAAGACGGCGCGCGCCATTTCCGAGCATCTCACGCCGCGCACGCCCGCGTATCGCGAGATCTGGCTCGACGGCGAGCGCATCGCCGGCGGCGAGGCCGAGGTGGTCGAGCCGATCTACGGCAAAACCTACCTGCCGCGGAAATTCAAGATTGCGGTCGCGGTGCCGCCGTCGAACGACGTCGACGTCTATGCCCACGATCTCAGCTTCATCGCCATCCTCGACAAGCGCGGCGACCTGGAAGGCTTCAACGTGATGGTCGGCGGCGGCATGGGGATGACCCATGGCGAGCCCGACACCTATCCGCGCACCGGCGACTTGCTCGGCTTCTGCCGCACGCGGGATGCGGTCGCGGTCGCCGAAGCGGTCGTCACCGTGCAGCGCGACTGGGGCGACCGGTCGAACCGCAAGCATGCTCGGCTCAAATATACCGTCGAGGACCGCGGCCTTGCTGCGTTCCGCGCCGAGGTCGAGCGCCGCATCGGCAAGCGCCTGAGCGAGCCGCGAGCCTTCGCGTTCACCTCGACCGGCGACCGCTACGGCTGGACCCAAGGCGAGGACGGGCGCTCGCATCTGACGCTGTTCGTCGAGAACGGCCGTGCCCGCGATATTCCCGGTGGACCGCAGCTGCTGGCCGGGCTCACGCGCATTGCCGAGCGGCATGACGCCGATTTCCGCTTCACCGCCAATCAGAACGTGATCGTTGCCAACGTCGCGCCGGAACGGCGCGACGAGATCGAAGCGCTGGTCGCGCAATACGGATTAGGCAAGATCAGTTCCGGGCTGCGGCGCAATGCGATGGCCTGCGTTGCGCTGCCGACTTGCGGCCTCGCGCTCGCCGAGAGCGAGCGCTATTTGCCCGATCTCATCACCGCGCTCGAAGCGCGGCTCGATGCGCACGGGCTCGCCGACGACGACATCGTCATCCGCATGACGGGCTGCCCCAACGGCTGCGCGCGGCCGTATCTCGCGGAGGTCGGCTTGGTCGGCAAGGGCCCGGGCCGCTACAATCTTTATCTCGGCGCCGCCTTCGACGGCTCGCGCATGTCGAAGCTCTACGCCGAGGATTTGGAACACGATTCCACTCTCTCGACCCTGGACCCGATTCTTGCCGCTTATGCGCGCGAGCGCGTCGACGGCGAGCATTTCGGCGATTACGTCATCCGCGCCGGTTTCGTTTCGGCGTCCGGCAACGGCCGCGAATTTCACCAGGACACCGGCGCCAAGCGGCGGGCCTAGGCGGAAGCGTGCTTGGGACGCGGTCCCGCCGGCGTCCTCACTTCCCCCGCATCGCCGCGATCTTGTCCCAGATCAGCGCCGCGATGTCGGGGCCGCCGAAATTCTTGACCGCGCGGATGCCGGTCGGCGACGTGACGTTGATCTCGGTGAGGTAACCGTCGATCACGTCGATGCCGACGAAGAGCAGCCCGCGCTGGCGCACGGCCGGGCCCAATCGCGCGCAGATCTCGCGCTCCCTTGGCGTGAGCTCGGTTGCGTGTGCGGCGCCGCCCCGGACCATGTTGGAGCGCAGATCGTCCGCCTGCGGCACGCGGTTGACCGCGCCCGCAAATTCGCCGTCGACCAGGATGATGCGCTTGTCGCCCTGCCGCACCGCCGGCAGATAGCGCTGCACCACCCAGGGCTCGCGAAACGTCGCCGCGAACAGGTCGTAGAGCGAGCCGAAGTTCATGTCCTCGCGGCCGAGCCGGAACACCGCGGCGCCGCCGGCGCCGAACAGCGGCTTCATCACGATCTCGCCGTGCTCGGCGTGGAACTGCTTGATCTCGGCGCGATCGCGGGTGATCAGGGTCGGCGGCATGAGATCCGCGAACTCGATGACGAACAGCTTTTCCGGCGCATTGCGCACGTGTGCGGGATCGTTGATCACCAGCGTGTCGGGATGGATGCGCTCGAGCAGGTGGGTGCCGGCCACATAGGCGAGGTCGAACGGCGGGTCCTGCCGCATCAGCACGACGTCGAAGGACGCGAGCTCGACGCGGCGCGCTTCTCCCAGCGAATAATGCTCGCCCTGCCGGTCGACCACTTTTAGCGGCCGCACCCGCGCGAACAAGGTGCCGTCGCGCATCGCCAGCTGGTCGGGGGTGTAATAGGCGATGGGAAATCCCCGTGCCTGCGCCTCCAGCAGCAGGGCGAACGTCGAATCGCCGCGGATGTTGATCCGCTCGATGGGGTCCATCTGCACCGCGACGTTCAAGCTCATGGTGGCAGCAGCCCGCCTTTGCCGTGCCGCGGGAAAGCGCCCGCGCCGGCGACTTATCGCATCGAAACGTCTTGGGCCGAAACCATTGAATAAATGTGGACTTCGCTCAAGGGCTCGCATCGAACGCCGCGACGATGTGGCGAGGCCATCGCCTCGGCATAACGAGCACCGCATCGAAGCGGATTTCGGCGGCTGCGTATTCGGGATGACCGGCGAGCCAAGCCTGGGCCGCCGCGGCGATCCGGCGGCGCTGGCGTTCGCTCACCGCTTCCGCCGCATCCTCGAGCCGAGCGCGGGCTTTGACCTCGACGAAGACGAGGACGCGACGGCGCCGCGCCACGATGTCGATCTCTCCGACCGGAGTTTGCCAGCGCCGCGCCAGGATGCGGTACCCCTTGACGAAAAGCATGACCGCGGCGCGGGTCTCGGCCGAAAGCCCGCGGTGAAACGCTGCCCGCCGCGCCGGGCTGGGACCCAAATCTCGAGGCGGCGTCGAATTCGGCCGCTCAATCCGCCGGGTCATGTCTGGTGCCCTCTCGCAGCGCCAGCGCGTGCTGATAGAGCTCGCGCCGGGAACGGCCGGTCAGCGTCGCGACTTCGGCGACCGCGTCTTTCACCGAGCCGCGGGCGAGCGCATCGCGCAGCAGATCGCCGATCTCCGCCGGCTCGTCGTCCGTGGCCTCGCCCGCGGCCGGCGCGATCACGAGCGCGATTTCGCCGCGTTTTTCGCCCGCATGCTCATAGTGCTGCGCAAGCGTCGTCAGGTCCCCGCGGCGGACTTCCTCGTGCAATTTCGTGAGCTCGCGACAGACCGCGGCTTGGCGCGGGCCGAGACCCGAGGCCAGGTCGCGGAGCGCCGGCGCCAGCCGCGGGCCGGTCTCGAACAGGACGAGGGTCGCCGGGACGCGAGCAAGCTCGGCGATCCGCGTCCGCCGCTGGGCCGACTTGGCCGGCAGAAAGCCATCGAACAGGAAGGAGTCGGTCGGAAGCCCGGCAAGGACGAGCGCGGTCAGGACCGAGGAAGCGCCGGGCGCGGCCGTGACCGGATGCCCCACGATTTGCGCGTCGCGCACGAGCTTGAACCCGGGATCGGACACCAGCGGCGTGCCGGCGTCCGAGATCAGCGCCACGGCCGCTTGCTTGGCGAGTGCACTCAGCAGTTTCGGCCGCGCCTTCTCCGCATTGTGATCGTGATAGGGCGTGAGCGGCCGCCTGATCCCGTACCGATCGAGCAATTTCCGGCTCACTCGGGTGTCTTCGCACGCGATGAGATCGGCGGCAGCCAAGATTTCGAGCGCCCGCAACGTCACGTCGCGCAAGTTTCCGATCGGCGTTGCCACTACATAGAGACCGGGCGCGAGCTTCGGCGCCTCGATCTCGGCCCCGGCGATAGCGTAGCGCCTCGGTGTTTCCCCACGAGCCGGGCCGCGTGTCTCGTCCATGACTGCGTTCCCGATCCCTTCCTTGAATGCATCCGAAAATCCGTCCGACCAAGCAGGCAGGAATCCCATGATCAGGTCATCCGCCGGGTTCCTGGAATCTTCCGTGCATTCGGCCGGCAGCTGCCAGGATACCGGCTTGCCTTCGCCATCCGATTGTGGGGAGGCCTTCGCCAAACAATCAAGCGGGCTTTTAGGAGGCGTGGCGGGCCCGCCATCCGCTACCGGCCGTGCTTTGACTTGCCTGACGTTCGCCCACATTATGGCCATTATGAACGGGCGCCGACGTGGGCGGTAGGAGGGCGGCCGTGTCCGGGAGAACGCACGGGAAGACGCAGCGCGCCGGGCCGGCAAGGCGCGCCGTGGTGGCTCTTGCGCTGGGGTTCGCCGCATTGGCCGCCGGCTGCTCGGGATTTCCGGGCAGCGGTTTCTGGAGCGGTGCGCCGCCACCGCCCCCGGCTCAGTCCGGGACTGCGATCGGCACGGGTCAGGTCAAGGTCGGCCTCGTTCTGCCGCTCTCGGCGAACGGCAACGCCGGACTTGCGGCGCAATCGATGAAGAACGCCGCGGAATTGGCGCTCTCCGAGTTCAGCAATCCGAACCTGCAGCTTTTGGTCAAGGACGACGGCGGAACCGCGCCGGGGGCGCAGCAAGCCGCCCAGCAGGCCATCGGCGAGAACGCCGAGATCATCCTGGGTCCGCTGTTCGCGCATTCGGTCGGCGCCGCGGCGCAGGTCGCGCGGCCGCGGGGCGTGCCGATCATCGCATTTTCCACCGACGCCAATGTGGCCGCCAACGGCTTGTATTTGCTGAGCTTCCTGCCCGAATCCGACGTCGACCGCGTGGTCGATTACGCGGTGAGCAACGGCAAACGTTCGTTTGCGGCGCTGGTGCCGGACAATGCCTATGGCAGCGTGGTCGACGCGGAATTCCGCCAGGTCGTGGCGCGCAAGGGCGGCCGGGTCGTGGGCCTCGAGCATTATCCAGCCGACAGGCAGCAGATCCAGGACCCGGTGCGGCGGGTGGCGGAAGCGGCGCGCCAGGCCGACGCCATTTTCATTCCCGATACGGCCGATGCGGTCAGCCCGGTCGTGCAGGTGCTCGGCGCCAGCGGGCTCGATCGCAAGCGCGTTCAGCTCCTGGGCACCGGATTATGGGACGACCCGAAAATTTTCGCCGACGCCTCGCTCCAAGGCGCCTGGTTCGCGGCTCCCGATCCCGGTGGGTACCGCAATTTTGCCGGGCGCTACCGGGCCAAATTCGGCCAGGATCCGGTGCGCACGGCCACGCTGGCCTATGACGCGGTCTCTCTGATCGCGGCCCTGGTCAAGACCCAGGGTGCACAGCGCTTTGCGCCGGAGATATTGACCAATCCGTCCGGCTTCTCGGGTGTGGACGGAATTTTTCGTTTCCGCGCGGACGGCACCAATCAGCGCGGGCTCGCCGTGCTGCGCGTAGCTCCCGGAGGCCCGCAGGTGGTCAGCCCATCCCCGCGCGCCTTCAACGCCGGGACGTAGCTAGGGTCAAATTTCCCGGTTCCGGCGTAACGCACATCAGCACGCAGCAGCGCTATCCCGGCATTTCGCCGGGGCTCCCGCGGCTCAGGCGGCGAGATCGGCCACCACGGCGTCGAGCAGCGGAAAGCCCGCCGGCGTCACGCGCAGCCGGCCGCAGCCGTCGATCTCGAGCAGCTCTTGCGCGCATAGATCCGCGATGCGGCTCGCATCGAGCGGACGGCCTGCCGTGGCGGCGAATCGCGCCGGATCGATGCCTTCGGCAAGGCGCAATCCCATCAGCAGCAGCTCGTCCGCCTGTTCCTCGCGGCTCAGCATCTCCTCGACGACGAGGCCGTGACCGCGGCTTTCGACCCGCAGCAGCCAGCGTTCGGGATGCGTCTCGGTTGCGGTGGCGACCCGGGCGCCATCGACTCCGAGCCGGCCATGGGCGCCCGGACCAACGCCGACATATTCGCCGTAGCGCCAATAGATCAGATTATGTCGGCACTCGGCACCGGGGCGCGCGTGGTTCGAAACTTCGTAGGCGGGAAGCCCGCGCGCGGCGGTGACGTCCTGGGTCAAGTCGTAAAGGACGCGCGCGCGATCGGGATCGGGAATTTGCAGCTTTCCCGCCGCATGCAGCCTGGCGAACGGCGTATCGGCCTCGATCGTCAATTGATAGAGCGACAGGTGCTCGGGATTCTCGTCGAGTGCCCGATGAAGCTCGGTTTGCCAGGCCTCGGGGGTCTGGTCCGGCCGCGCATAGATGAGATCGAACGAAAATCGCTCGAAGCTATTGCGGGCGACCGCGACCGCTGCGAGCGCTTCGCGCGCCGAATGCAGACGACCGAGCTTCGCCAGCGCGCCATCGTCGAGCGCTTGGACGCCGAGCGAGACGCGGTTGACCCCGGCGGCGCGGAAACCGCGGAATCTCGTCGCCTCGACGCTGGTCGGATTGGCCTCCAGCGTCACCTCGACGTCGGGCGCAATCGACCAGTGCCGCGCAATCGCATCGAGGATTGCGCCCGCCGTCTGCGGGGCCATGAGCGAGGGCGTTCCGCCGCCGAAAAAAATACTCGATACCGTGCGTCCGGGCACTCGTGCGGCCGCATGGGCAATTTCCGACTGGAACGCGCACACGAACCGCGTTTCATCGATCGCCGCGTGGCGCACATGGGAATTGAAGTCGCAATAGGGACATTTCGACAGGCAGAACGGCCAATGCACATAGACGCCGAAGCCCGGCCAAACGCCGCCGGCGCCCGTGCGGGCGATGCTCGCGATCTCAGCGTCGGTCAAGGCAGGCCTCTGCAAGCTTCAGGAATGCGCGTGCGCGGTGCGAGAGCGCGCGGCCCTTCGGCGGCAAGCCGTGCTTGTCCTCGCTCGTCATCTCTCCGAACGTGAGCGCGAATCCGTCGGGTTGAAACATCGGGTCATAGCCGAAGCCGTGCTCGCCGCGCGGCGGCCACACCAAGGTGCCGTCGACCCGCGCCTCGAATTCCTCGGCATGTCCGTCGGGCCAAGCGAGGCACAGCGCGGAGACGAAATGCGCGCGCCGGTCGGCCTGCCTCGCGGCCCCCCGCTCCCGCAACAGGGTTTCGATGCGTTGCATCGCCGCGCCAAAATCCCTGTTCGGTCCCGCCCAGCGCGCCGAGTGGATGCCCGGTGCGCCGCCGAGCGCATCGACCACGAGCCCGGAATCGTCGGCACATGCCGGCAAGCCCGCCGCCTTCGCGGCGGCCGTTGCCTTGATGCAGGCGTTCTCGCGGAAAGTCGCGCCGCTCTCGGCCGGCTCCTTCAGGCCGAGCTCCGCGGCGGAGACCGGATCCACCCGGTAAGGCGCGAGCAGCTCGCGCATCTCTCTGAGCTTGCCCGGATTATGCGTCGCGATCACCAGCCGGCCCGACAAGGCGCGGTGGTTTGCGGAATCCGCCGCAAGCTCGCGCGCCATTGCGCTCACATCACCGCGATCTTCTGTAGCTCGACCAATCGGGCAACGCCGGTGCGCGCCAGCGCGAGGAGAGTCGTAAGCGCCTCCTCGCTGAACGGCGTCTTCTCGGCGGTCGCCTGAACCTCGACCAGGTTCCCGTTGCCGGTCATGACGAAATTCGCATCGGTCTCGGCTTCGGAATCCTCGGCGTAATCGAGGTCGAGCACGGCGGTTGCCTCGCAGATGCCGCAGGACACCGCCGCGACGTGGTCGCGCATCGGGTCGCGGCGAAGGATCTCGCGCGCCCGCATCCAGGCGAGACAATCGTGGAGGGCAATCCAGGCGCCCGTGATGGCCGCGGTCCGCGTCCCGCCGTCGGCCTGGACGACGTCGCAATCGACGGTGATCTGCCGCTCGCCGAGCGCCTCGAGATCCACCACCGCGCGCAGAGAGCGGCCGATCAGCCGCTGGATCTCCAGCGTACGGCCGGTCTGGCGTCCGCTCGACGCCTCGCGGCGGGTGCGCTCCAGGGTAGCGCGCGGCAGCATGCCGTATTCGGCCGTGATCCATCCGCGGGCCTGGCCCTTGAGCCAGGGCGGCAGCTTGTCCTCGAGCGTCGCCGTCACCATCACGTGGGTGTCGCCGAACTTCACGAAGCAGGAGCCCTCGGCATGTTTCACCACGCCGCGCTCCAGCGTCACGGCCCTGAGCTCGTCGGGCTGCCGGCGGCTCGGTCGGGTGAATCCGGCTCGGCCCGACGGGAAAGGCGGCGTGGCTTGGATCTTCAACGACATGAAAAAGGCGACCCTGTTGCGGTTACGGCAAGCGATACAGGAACGCCCGCGCGAACGCCACCCGGCACATGCCGCTAACCCTAGTCTCGCTCGAATCCGCGAATGACTTGAATTCCCCATGCCGAATGGACAATTCTGTCGGCGCCATGCGCGAGATCCGTCCGATTTTTCACGACGTGCCGATCGGCTCGACCGAGGTCAGCCTGGGTCAGCTCAATGAGCGGTCGCGAGAGATCTTTCGCCGCATCGTCGAGAGTTATCTCGCGACCGGCGAGCCGGTCGGCTCGCGCAATCTGTCGCGTCTGATCCCGATGACGCTGTCGCCCGCTTCGGTGCGCAACGTCATGTCGGATCTCGAGCAGCTCGGGCTGATCTACGCCCCGCACACTTCCGCGGGACGGTTGCCCACCGAGCTCGGCCTGCGCTTCTTCGTCGATGCGCTGATGCAGATCGGCGACTTGACCGAGGAGGATCGCCGCTCGATCGAGGCCCAGGTCGCGGCGAGCGGTCAGGGCAAGTCGCTCGAAGGGGTGCTGACTGAGGCATCGGCGCTGCTCTCGGGGCTGACCCACGCCGCCGGCGTGGTGCTTACCGCCAAGTCCAACATCCGCCTCAAGCATATCGAGTTCGTCCGGCTGGATCCGGGGCGCGCCTTGGTGGTCCTGGTCGCCGAGGATGGTCAGGTCGAGAACCGCATCGTGAGCCTGCCGGCGGGGCTGCCGAGCTCGGCCCTGACCGAAGCCGCCAATTTTCTCAACGCGCGCATTCGTGGCCGCACGCTTGCCGAGGCGAAGGCCGAGTTCGAACGGGCGCTGGAGGCGGGCAGGGCCGAGCTCGACCAATTGACCCAGAAGATCGTTGCGGCCGGGCTTGCCAGCTGGTCCGGCGGCGAGAGCGAGGAGCGCAAGCTGATCGTGCGCGGCCATGCCAATCTGCTCGAGGACCTCAAGGCGCTCGCCGACCTCGAGCGGGTCCGGCTGCTGTTCGACGATCTGGAAACCAAGCGCGACGTCATCGATCTGCTGGGCCGGGCCGAGCAGGCCGATGGCGTGCGGCTCTTCATCGGCTCGGAGAACAAGCTGTTCTCGTTGTCGGGGTCCTCGACCATCATCGCGCCCTATCGGGACGGGGCCGGCCGCATCGTCGGGGTCATCGGCGTGATCGGGCCTACGCGGCTCAATTACGCACGGATCATTCCGATGGTGGACTACACCGCCAAGGTGGTCAGCAAGGTGCTTGCCGGCTGATCGAAAGGGCGCAAATCACCGCCTTTTCGGCTCGGAGGCGGGCGCTCTCGCCTTTGCGGCGGCTTGATTTTTGCTTTGCGAGCCCTGATATGCGGGGCGCAACCCATCCATAGACACGGGACTGAACGGCGATGACGGATACTCCCGCCCGCGCAGGAGAACAGGCGACCGAGGAGCAAGAGGGCGCCGCCCCGGCCGGCGCGCCTGCCCCGGAAAGAGCCGCCGACCCAGCAGTGCTCGCCCAGGAGGCGGCCGAGCTCAAGGATCGCTTGCTGCGCGCGCTTGCCGAAATGGAGAATTTGCGGCGCCGCACCGAGCGCGAAGTCGCGGATGCGCGCGCGTACGGCATCAGCGCGTTCGCCCGCGATCTCCTGGCCATCGCCGACAACATGCGCCGCGCGCTCGATGCGTTCGGCGCAGAGCCGCATGAGGTCCCCGATGCCGGCACCAAGGCATTGCTGGAGGGCATCGAGCTGACCGAGCGGGAGCTACTCAAGGCGCTGGAGAAGCACGGGGTGAGAAAGCTCGATCCGGAAGGAAGCAAGTTCGACCCGCACCGGCACCAGGCCATGTATGAGGTGCCCGACGAATCGGTGCCGGCCGGGACGATCGTCCAGGTGGTGCAGCCCGGCTATACGATCGCGGAACGGGTGCTGCGCCCGGCGCTGGTCGCCGTCGCCAAACGCGGGCCGAAAGTCTCGGCTCCGGAAGCGGCCGGCGAAGAGCCCGCCGCGGCCTCGGCCAACGACAATTCCGCTCCGGACGAATCTCCGGGCTCAGGGTAAGCGTTCGCCTGCGAGCCTGTCCCGGCGGGCAGCATGGCCGCTTGGGTGCCGTTGCAGCGGGGGTCGGGGAATATCTCGATCGTCCCGATCGGTAGCGGGGCGCTCCGCACCGCCTCGCGGAAGCGCTGAGTGGGTCATTTCGGCTCGATGCCGTCGCGCACGGCGCGGAACCTGGGAAACATCTTGTCCCAATCGTCCTTCCTCACGGCGCCCAGCAGCCGCAGCGATCCGTTCGCTCCGAACCGCAGCCATTGCACCACCCGCAACTCCGTTTCGGTCTTGGCGTCCTTGGCGTCGACCACGATCTCGTGGCCGGGTTGGCCGACGATGCGCATCGGTTCCGAGCGCACGATGCGCATGTCCTTGACGCCGGGGGTCGCGGACATCGCGCGGCGGGCCAAGCTTTCGCGATCGAGAACCTGATCCGCGGCTCCCGGGAGGAATGTGATCAGCAGCAGCGGCTGATCGTTCAGCTCGATTGCGTCCTTGGGTCCATCGGTGAGCAGCGCGGCGCCGGTGGCGGCGGCTCGCACGATGCGAAACCCGGCGAGATCCTTGAGCGAGAACGGCAGCAGGTCGAGCTGCTCCTGAACCGGCACGGCGGCCCGCGTGGTGAAGGTCGCGAGCGAGGCACGCAGGGCAGCATCCGGATAGGCATCCTGGGCCGCATCCGGAACCTGGACGCTGATGACCGCCGTGAGGTCGTGCTCGGTGGCGACCAAGGCCCATTTGCGGGTAGGGGTGCCGGTCAGGACTTGGTGGGCGATGACCAGGAAGCCGCGCCCTTCTTTCAGCGGCAGTTCCTCGCGGGCCTGGACGTCGATTCCCTGCGCTTTGAGCGCTTCGACCGCAAAGCCCTTCTCGATCTCCGGGTACGCCTCCTCCGAGAGTTCGATCAAGACGATGCTTGCATTCTTCTCCCGGTCCTCGAAACCCTGGAACAGTTTGCTTGCGATCATGCCAGCGGGCGGCACCAGGCCGATCCGGGATCCCGGCGGGAACACAGGCTCGGCCGCTTCGGCCGGAAAGCCAAAGAGCAGCATGAGAACCAGGACCGTCCCGCGGATGAGCATCGGGGCCATTGAGCAGCATGCAATCGGGCGATGGCAAGCCCGCTGCGAAGGACCGACCAGCAACGCGCAGGCTCGGGCGCTGAAGTCGCAGGCGGGGCCGCGTCAGGGCAGCGTTACGCGGCGCATCGTCAGGTTGATGCGGCCACCCTGCGGCAAAAGGTTCGAGGTGCCCGCCAGGATGCGATCGACCCCGTGAAACGCGAGGCGCGCGCCTCCGGCCAGGAGGAGCGCATCGCCGGACTTCAGCGGAACCGACCGCGTGGGGTCCTTGCGCCGAAGCCCTCCGATCCGGAACAGACAGGTGTCTCCCAGGGAAAGCGAGAGCACCGGCGCCGAAAAATCCTCCTCGTCGCGATCCTGGTGCAGGCCCATCCGCGTTGCCGGTCCGTAGAAATTGACCAGGCAGGCCTCGGGCGGATGCGGATAACGGGCGAGATCCTGCCAAGCCTCGAGCAACATCCGGGGAATCGGCGGCCAGGGGCTTCCCGTCACCGGATGGGTCGCCTGATAGCGATAGCCTGTCTCGTCCGAGACCCAGCCGAGCGAGCCGCAGTTGGTCATGCGCACCGAAAGCGGCTTGCCGGAGCGCGGCATCCTCGGACTGTAGAGCGGCGCGCGTTCGAGCACTGCCGCGATCGCGGCCGCGAGGGCCTCCTGGGCGGGGCGGCCGAGGTGACCGGAAATCAACCGGAGCCCGGACGGGGAGGACGAGAGCATGATCTCAAAATAGCCACCAAGCCGGCCAACACCAGACCCAATGATTGGCAGCATGCCCGTCGCCCCCGGGCATTGCCGTAAGCCTCGTGCCTTGCGGGCGAAAATGCCGGTCCTTATATCAGCCGCACACCACCGCATTCGCGGCGGAGCAATTCGTGAGGGGGTCGGACCGGGGGCGCTGCGGGCATGACGTGACCCGCATAAGCTTCCCTCCGAGCGCTTTTCAGGCTCGGCCGGCCTGCCGGAAAGAGAGGACTTAAACCATGGCAAAGGTCATCGGCATCGACCTTGGCACTACCAATTCCTGCGTTGCGGTCATGGAAGGCGCGACGCCCAAGGTCATCGAGAATGCGGAGGGCATGCGCACCACGCCCTCGATCGTGGCCTTCACCGAAGACGGTGAGCGGCTCACCGGACAGCCGGCCAAGCGCCAGGCGGTCACCAATCCGGAACGCACTTTCTTCGCCGTCAAGCGACTGATCGGCAGGCGCTATGACGATCCGATGGTGGAGAAGGACAGAAGATGAAGGAGACCGCCGAGGCTCATCTCGGGCAGAAGGTCGAGCAGGCGGTCATCACCGTTCCGGCGTATTTCAACGACGCGCAGCGGCAGGCCACCAAGGACGCCGGCAAGATCGCCGGGCTGGAGGTCCTGCGCATCATCAATGAGCCGACCGCGGCCGCGCTCGCCTACGGGCTCGACAAGAAGAAGACCGGCACGATCGCGGTCTACGACCTCGGCGGCGGCACGTTCGATATCTCCATCCTGGAGATCGGCGACGGCGTGTTCGAGGTGAAATCCACCAACGGGGACACCTTCCTCGGCGGTGAGGATTTCGACATGCGGCTCGTCAATTACCTCGCGGACGAGTTCCAGAAGGAGCAGGGCATCGACCTGCGCCGGGACAAGCTCGCCTTGCAGCGCCTCAAGGAGGCGGCCGAGAAGGCCAAGATCGAGCTCTCCTCGACGACGCAGACCGAGATCAACCTGCCGTTCATCACGGCCGATGCTTCCGGTCCCAAGCACATGACCATGAAGCTCACGCGCGCCAAGTTCGAGGCGCTCGTCGACGACTTCGTGCAGAAGACGATCGAGCCCTGCCGCAAGGCGCTCAAGGACGCCGGCCTGTCCGCGGCCGAGATCCACGAGGTGGTCCTGGTCGGCGGCATGACCCGCATGCCGAAGATCCAGGAAGTGGTGAAGCAGTTCTTCGGCAAGGAGCCGCACAAGGGCGTCAATCCCGACGAGGTCGTCGCGGTCGGCGCCGCGATCCAGGCCGGCGTGCTGCAGGGCGACGTCAAGGACGTGCTGCTGCTCGACGTGACCCCGCTCTCGCTCGGCATCGAGACCTTGGGCGGCGTGTTCACGCGGATCATCGATCGCAACACCACGATTCCGACCAAGAAGAGCCAGGTGTTCTCGACCGCCGAAGACAATCAGACCGCCGTCACCATCCGGGTGTTCCAGGGCGAGCGCGAGATGGCCGGCGACAACAAGCTGCTGGGCCAATTCGATCTCGTCGGCATTCCGCCGGCGCCGCGCGGCGTGCCGCAGGTCGAGGTCACGTTCGACATCGACGCCAACGGCATCGTCAACGTCTCGGCCAGGGACAAGGCGACCGGCAAGGAACAGCAGATCCGCATTCAGGCTTCGGGCGGTCTGAGCGAGGCGGACATCGAGCGCATGGTCAAGGACGCGGAGAGCCACGCCGAGGAGGACAAGAAGCGCAAGGCCCTGGTCGAAGCCAAGAACCACGGCGAGGCTTTGATCCACGCCACCGAGAAGGCGCTCGCCGAGCACGGTTCGAAGGTCGGTGAAACCGAGCGCAGCGCCATCGAGAACGCGATGGCGGATCTGCGCGAGGCGGTCAAAGGCGAGGATGCCGACGCGATCCGACAGAAGACCAATACGCTCGCCCAGGCCTCGATGAAGCTCGGCGAGGCAATGTACGCCCAGGCGCAGGCCGGAGCCGGCGGCGCGGGCCCGGACTCCGGGGAAGCCAAGAGCGAAACCAAGGAAGACGTCGTCGACGCGGAATTCACCGAGGTCGACGATGACAAGAAGAACAAGAAGTCGGCCTGACGCCGACCGGGAGACCGGCGCGATGGCAGACCGATCCTGAATCCGAGAGGCCCGGTGCGCAAGCGCGCCGGGCCATTTGTTTGCCTCTCGCGCGAGAGGACGGAGCGACCGACCGGGGCGCCGGCGTTCCGCAGCAGGAATGAAAATCCGCCCTGCCCGCAGCGGAGCGAGGCATGCCGGTAATGGCCAAACGGGATTACTACGAAGTCCTTGGAGTGGCGCGCGGCGCGAGCGATGCGGAGCTCAAGGCCGCATTCCGCAAGCTCGCGATGAAATACCATCCGGACCGCAACCCCCACGACAAGGACTGCGAGCACCGCTTCAAGGAAATCAACGAGGCCTATGACGTGCTCAAGGCCGGCGACAAGCGCGCCGCCTATGATCGGTTTGGCCATGCCGCCTTCGAGCACGGCGGGCCCGGCGGCGGATCCGGCTTCGGCGCCGATTTCGGCACGACCTTCGCCGACATTTTCGAGGGCATTTTCGGGATGGCGGGAGCGCGCGGCCGCCCATCCGGCCGCGAGCGCGGGGCGGACCTGCGCTACAACATGGAGATCAGCCTCGAAGAGGCGTTTTCCGGCAAGGCCGCGCAGATCCGCATTCCGACCTCGGTCACCTGCGAATCCTGCTCGGGCACCGGCGCCAAGACGGGATCGAAGCCGAAAACTTGTCCGACCTGCGGCGGCTACGGAAGAATTCGTCACGCCCAGGGCTTCTTCACCCTGGAGCGGACCTGCCCGTCTTGTCACGGACGCGGCGAAGTCATCGACAATCCCTGCCCGGCGTGCGCCGGATCGGGTCGGGTTACGCGCGAGCGCACGCTCTCCGTCAACGTGCCGGCGGGGGTGGAGGACGGCACGCGGATCCGGCTCGCCGGCGAGGGCGAGGCCGGCACGCGCGGCGGGCCGCCGGGCGATCTCTACATCTTCCTCTCGCTTGCTCAGCACGTGTTCTTTCAGCGCGAGGGCGCCGATCTGCACTGTCGGGTGCCGATCTCCATGGTGACGGCGGCGCTCGGCGGCGGCTTCGACGTGCCGACCATCGATGGCGGCCGGACCCGGGTGAAGGTCCCGGAGGGGACCCAATCGGGACGGCGCTTCCGGCTACACGGCAAAGGCATGCCAGTTCTGCGTTCGCGCGGGACCGGCGACATGTATGTTCAGGTGATGGTGGAGACGCCGCAGAAGCTGACCAAGCGTCAGAAGGAGCTGCTGGCGGAGTTCGAGAAGCAATCCTCCAGCGAGACACATCCGGAATCCGCGGGCTTTTTCGCCAAGGTCAAGGAGTTCCTCGATGGCCTGGGCAAGACAACCAGCGGGCCGTGGGATCGGCCGGGGGCCGGATAGACTTGACCCTCGGGCGAACCCGATTTACCCGTGATCGATGCCCGTGAAACGAACGGGTCCCGCCGTCCTGCGTTCGATGGTCATGCGCCCTCAGCCGCTCCGGATCGCCGCACGGAAACCGCTTCGCCTCGACGACGAAGTTCATTTCATCCGCTCCTTGATCGAGCGTCCGCTCGCGACCGGCGCCGTGACGCCGTCGGGTCGAATCCTGGCCCGCACGATGGCGCGCTACGTCGAGCCGGAGCTTCCCGGCCCGGTGGTCGAGCTGGGGCCCGGAACCGGGCCGGTGACCGAGGCGCTGGTCGAGCATGGGATCGATCCGGCGCGGCTCATTCTGGTCGAGTTCAATCCGCGCTTCTGCGCGCTGTTGCGCGTGCGCTTTCCGACCGCGACCGTGCTGCAGGGCGATGCCTATCGGCTTCGCGAGATGCTCGCCGGATTGCTTCGCCAGCCGCTCGCCGCGGTCGTCTCGGGCCTGCCGTTGTTCAACAAGCCGTTGCGCACGCGGCTCAGATTGCTGCGCGAGTCGCTCTCGCTGCTGCGTCCGGCGGCGCCTTTCGTGCAATTCACCTATGCGGTCGTGCCGCCGATCCCCAAGGCGGCGTCCGGCGTGCACGCCGAGGCTTCCGAGCGGATCTGGATGAACCTGCCGCCCGCCCGCGTCTGGGTCTACCGCAAGGGCTGATCGCCGGCTTGGCGAGCACCCGCGTCGAGCCGATTAATGCCGCCCAAAGTTCTGGTGTTCGCCGGCTCGATCCGCACCGGCTCGTTCAATGCGCGGCTCGCGGCGCTCGCCGCCAAGGAGCTGACGCGGGCGGAAGCCGATGTCAGCCTGATCTCGCTCATCGATTATCCGCTGCCGATGTACGATGGCGATCTCGAAGCGCGATCCGGACCGCCGGAATCCGCACTGAAGCTCAAGCGCGCGTTTTGCGCCCATCACGGCATCTTCATCGCCAGCCCGGAATACAATGCTTCGCTCACCCCGCTGCTCAAGAACGCGATCGATTGGATCACTCGGGTTCGCGAGGGCAAGGAACCGCCGCTTGCCGCCTTCAAGGACCGCATCTTTGCGCTCGGCGCGGCCTCGAACGGCACCTATGGCGGCATGCGCTCGCTCCTCGCCTTGCGCCACGTGCTCGAGCTCGGCTGCGGGGCGCTCGTCCTCCCGGAGCAGATCGCGGTGAGGGGCGCGGCCCAGGCGTTCGACGACATGGACGAGTTCAAGGACGAGGCGATGGCCGCGCTGCTGAGGCGGGTGGTCGCGCGGCTCGTCGACATGGCGCGGCGGTTGGCGTGAGGGGAGGCGGCATGCAGGCGCGCGAGAAGCTGATCGTGGCGCTCGACCTCGACAACGTCCGCGACGCGGAAGCGCTCGTCGAGCGGCTGGGCGACGCGGTGACGTTCTACAAGATCGGCTATCAGCTGGCGTTCGCGGGGGGGCTGCCGCTCGCAAGCGCGCTCGCCCACGCCGGCAAGCAGGTCTTTCTCGACATGAAGCTCCACGATATCGGCAACACGATTGCGCGCGGCGTCGCCAATGCGGCGCACATGGGGGTGCACTTCCTCACGATCCACGCCTACCCGCAGACCATGCGGGCGGCGGTCGAGGCGAAAGCCGGCTCCGATCTGAAACTGCTCGCCGTGACCGTGCTGACCTCCTACGACGACGGCGATCTGGCCGAGGCGGGCTATGCGCTCGGGGTCGATGCGCTGGCGGCAAAACGCGCCGCGCAGGCGCGCGCGACGGGCGTCGACGGCCTGGTATGCTCGCCGCGCGAAGCTGCGGCGCTGCGCTTGGCAGGCGGTCCGGCGATGCTGCTGGTGACGCCCGGCATCCGGCCGCAAGGAATCGCCGCGGCCGACCAGAAACGGGCGCTGACCCCGGCGCGCGCCATTGCGGCAGGTGCCGATTATCTCGTGGTCGGCCGGCCGATCCTGCAGGCGAGCGATCCGAATGTTGCGATCGAGGCGATCGTTGCCGAGATCGCGGCGGCGCAAAGGAAATGAAAGCGGGCGACGAACTTTGCGGTGTCATCGCCCGGCCGGGATCCCATCGCGCTCGCGATGGGGATCCCGTGTCCGGGCGACCCAGTAATCTCCGGCATTAGAGATGTCCGAGCGTCGTTTCGAGGCAGGTGGATACTGGGTCACCCGCATTCGTGGGTGACAACACCGTATGAGAGGGAGGAGAACGGCATGGCCAAGGGATATTGGATCGGACGCGTCGATGTCACCAACCCGGACGGCTACAAGGCCTATGTGGCGGCGAACGCCGAGCCGTTCCGGAAATACGGCGCGCGGTTTCTGGTGCGCGCCGGAAAATCCGAGACGATGGAAGGCGCGAGCCGATCGCGCAACGTCGTCATCGAGTTCAAGGATTACACGACCGCGCTCGCCTGCTACCGCTCGCCGGAATATCAGCGGGCGATGGCGCTGCGAAAGGGCCATGCGGACGCCGACATCATCGTGATCGAGGGCTACGACGGCCCGCAGCCGGCGGATTCCTGATCGGGCGCGCCCGCGCGCCTTTGCAGCGGAGCTTGCGGCCCGCTATACGGGCACGACTCTCGGAGAGCCGGAATGCCGGAGATGCGGCTGATCGTGGTCGGGGCCGGCGGGCGGATGGGCCGCACGCTGGTCAAGACCATTGCGGAAACCGAAGCCGTCGCGCTCGCGGGTGCGGTCGAGCAGCAAGCTACGTTGGTCGGCCAGGATTCCGGCTTGCTCGCCGGAATATCCGCAAACAACATTCCGCTCGTCCCCGATGTAAAGCCGCTGCTTGCCAATGCCGACGGCATTCTGGATTTCACCGCGCCCGTGGCGACGCTCCAATTCGCTGCGCTGTGCGCCGAGGCCGGGAAAATTCATGTCGCCGGCACGACCGGCCTTTCCGCCGAGGATGAGGCGAAGCTCAAGGCATTCGGCCGCAGGGCCGTCATCGTCCGCTCGCCGAACATGAGCCTCGGCGTCAACCTGATGGCGGCGCTGGTCAGGCGCGTCGCGGCGACGCTCGACGAGGAGTTCGACATCGAGATTCTCGAGATGCATCACAACAAGAAGGTCGATGCGCCGTCCGGCACCGCGCTGCTGCTCGGCGCCGCCGCCGCGGAGGGCAGGGGCGTCGAGCTTTCGAAGCGCAGGATCGCGGCGCGCGACGGCATCACCGGCGCGCGAAAGAGGGGCGACATCGGCTTTGCGTCGCTACGCGGCGGCAGCGTGGTCGGCGATCACAGTGTGATCTTTGCGGCGGCGGGCGAGCGCATCGAGCTCGTGCACCGCGCCGAGGATCGCGGCATCTACGCGCGGAGCGCGGTCAAGGCGGCGCTGTGGGCCCGCGGCAAGCCGCCCGGGCTCTATTCCATGGCCGATGTGCTAGGCCTGTAGAACTTCTGAGCCCTTAAATTCGAGGACCCTCATGCCCGATCGTCTTCTCGTGCTGGTGCGCCATGGCCAGAGCGAATGGAATCTCAAGAACCTGTTCACCGGCTGGCGCGACGTCGACTTGAGCGAGCAGGGAATCGCCGAAGCGCGTACCGCCGGCCGCAAGCTCAAGGCGCAGGGATTGCGTTTCGACATCGCCTTCACGTCGGCGCTCCTGCGCGCGCAGCGCACCCTCGACATCATGCTCGACGAGCTCGGTCAGCGCGGCATTCCGGTGCTCAAGGACCAGGCGCTGAACGAGCGCGACTATGGCGATCTCGTTGGGCTGAACAAGGACGACGCCAGGAAACGCTGGGGCGAGGAGCAGGTGCACATCTGGCGCCGCTCCTACAACGTGGCGCCGCCGGGCGGCGAGAGCTTGCGCGACACCGCCGCACGCGTGCTGCCGTACTACATTCAGGAGATGCTGCCGCGAGTGCTGCAGGGCAATCGCGTGCTCGTCTCCGCCCACGGCAATTCGCTGCGCGCGCTCGTCATGGTGCTCGACCGCCACACGATCGAATCGATCCCGAAGCTCAATCTCGATACCGGCGTGCCGATGGTCTACCGGCTCAACGCGGATTCCACCGTCGCGGAGAAGCGCGATCTCGCCGCGTGAACTAGTCATGAATTGGCAAGACGCTGCCTTGGGAATGGCTGGGGTCATTGGAGGCGCCGTGGCGCTGGGTCACGGCTACCTCATCCAACGAAACATGGTCAGGCCGATTGCGGAGCTTCTCGCGGACAAGCGGATGGCCGGTTCAATCAAGAGGCTCGTGCCGGGGCTCTTGCATTTCAGTACGGTCAGCTGGTTCCTCGGCGGTCTCGCCTTGATCGCCGCTGCAATCGGCTTCGGGCACGACGCAAGGCTCGCAACTGGCCTATTCGTTGGCGCCTCCTACTTGTATGGCGCGATCGGCAACCTTTGGGCAACGCGCGGTCGTCATCCCGGCTGGATGCTCATGGCCGCTGCGCTCATACTGATCGCCTTGGGTGTCAACAAATCCGTCGGCTGAGGCGGACCTTCGCCAGGTTCGAAATGGGTCGGGGGCAGAACTTCAAACTGAGACACTACCGACTGGGGAGAGGTGGAGAATGCCTCACCTGCGTCATGCTACATCGGTGGTGTGGCAAACATGCCGGAAACGAGAACTGCGGAATCCCCCTATGCACACTGTCACGACCGATCCCACATCGCTCCCCGCGCACAAGCTCGCGCAAGCGATCGCCGCCAAGCGGCTTTCGCCGGTCGATGTCGTGGCCGCGTTCCTCGACCGGATCGCCGCGCAGGACTCCAAGCTTCACGCCTTCGTCGAAGTCTATGCCGACGAGGCGCGGCTTGCGGCCGAGGCGGTCGACAAGGCGATCCGGTCGGGCCACGCGGTCGGGCCGCTGCACGGCGTGCCGATCGCGCTCAAGGATCTGATCGAGATCGAGGGCAGGATCGTCACCGGCGGCACGTCGATCTGGCGCGACCGGCGCGCCGAGCGCACCGCGACCCTTGCCCGCCGGCTGATCGCGCAGGGCATGATCGTGCTCGGCAAGACCCACACCGTCGAATTCGCGTACGGCGGCTGGGGCACCAACCAGCGCATGGGAACGCCGTGGAACCCGTGGGACCCGCAGGTGCCACGCACGCCGGGCGGCTCGAGCAGCGGCTCCGGCGTCGCGGTCGCAGCACGGCTCGCACCCTGGGCGATCGGCACCGACACCGGCGGCTCGGTGCGGCTTCCCGCCTCGTTCTGCGGCCTGACCGGGCTCAAGACCACGATCGGCCGGGTGAGCACCTACGGCATTCTGCCGCTCAGCCCCACGCTCGACACGCCGGGTCCGCTGGCGCGCTCGGTCGAGGATGCCGCGCTGCTCTATCGCGCGATGCAGGGCCCCGATTCGCTGGATCCCCGCACGCTCGGCGTTCCGCCAGGCGATCTCACGGATCATTGGAAGCGGGGCATCCGCGGCATGCGGCTCGCGCGGCTGCCGGATGCGGAGCGCGGCGTCGTCGCCGCGGACGTGCTCGCCGCGTACGAGGAATCGCTCGACGTGCTCGCCCGGCTCGGCGCCGAGATCGCGGCGATCGAATTGCCGCTCGGCTTTGCGGAGGCGGGTGCGCTCAACGGCCGGATCATGGGCGCGGAAGCCTATTCGATCCTCGGCGACATCGTGGACGACGAAAGCTTGCCGCTCGACGAGGACGTGCGGCCGCGCATCCGCGCCGGCCGCGAGGTGAGCGCGCGCGCTTATCTGACCGCGCTGCGGGAGCGCGAAGCGCGCAAGCGCGCATTCGCGGCGGCGTTCGCCTCCTTCGACGCGCTGCTCAGCCCGACGACGCCCACGACCGCCATTCCGCTGGATTCCGTCGACCAGTCGAAGACCCCGGCGCATTTCACGAGATTCGCCAATCTGCTCGACCTGTGCGCGCTCGCGCTGCCGAACGGAATTGCGAAGAACCTGCCGACCTCGCTGCAGATCATCGGCCGCGGCTATGACGAGGAAACGGTGCTGCGCATCGGCTGGGCTTATCAGAGCGCGACGAATTGGCACGAACGCACGCCGCCGGGGAGTTGAGCTGGTAGCCCGGATGGAGCGAAGCGTAATCCGGGGGCGGCATTCCCGGATTACGCGGCGCTGAGCGCCGCTCCATCCGAGCTACAGCAATCAACGATCAAGCTCGGCCTTCGCCAGATCCCACAGCAGCCGATAGCTGCCGAACGAGATCGTTTCGGCGCCCGGCAACTTGGCGTTTCGTCCGAATCGCTGGTCGCCAAGCTGCCGCACGGATTTCTCGTCCGTCCCTTCCACGACAACGTACCAGTCGCGCGCGCCGATATCCGGCGCGGAGGCATCGGCCGGCTTTCGACAGCTCGGGATTGGATTCCAGGAGATGCACCGAGGTGACCCGATCGAGCATCGCATCGAGTTGCGTCGTGATGGTTTTCCGCAGCGCGGCTGCGTCGGCGTCGGAAGGGCGGATCCGGCTGAACGCGAGCGCGCCGCCGCGGCCCTGGCCTCGGCTCGCGCTCACGCGCGCGACCGCGCGGGTGAAATTGCGGAACTTCGGCATGTGGTGCTGCGTCCACGCCGTCGGATTGCGCAGCGCCTGCAGATAGGCGGGGCTACGCAAGACATCGAGCGTCTCGGTCGTATAGAAATTCAGATATTTCGGCTCAGCCGCGACCGCAATGTAGCGCCGGGCTTCGAGGAACCCCGGGATGCTCACGCGCTCGATGATGTGCTCATTGTCGTACCATTGATTGAAGTCCCGCTCCTCGGCCGGATCGGCGTCCATCAAGGTGATGAGCATTGCCTGGCCCGACAGCGGCATGTGGTTTCCTCTACCTTCCGCAAGCAAAGCGGGCCTTTTATAAACGTCTCGCGTCGAACGGAACAGCGTGAGTCTCGGCGGCTACTATCCGCCTCTGTGGAAGACGGAACAAATGGTGGAGGCCCGCCAATACAACGCGTTTAAGTTGACCTCCGAATCTTTGGCGTCCATAATTCAAGCCGCGGGCCGCCGTGCCGGCTACCGCTCGGGATCGATGACTGCGAAATAGGAGGGGTTTCCATGCCTGAACAACTCGTATGTGCACCGAAGGTGCTGCCTCAGCACAAATGGCAATCAGCTGCTCAGATCGCCAGGCAGATCAATCCGGTCAATCATCCACCCGTCGAGCGGCTGGTTCGCGCGCTTCCAGGATTCAGCCCCACTCCGATGCACATCGCGGTGCTGACCACAAAGTACTGGGGCAGCGGAGGTGTGCGCTTGACCGTCGGCTTCCTAGACGATGCGCCACGCGATCTTAGGACCCACATCCTGTTGCATATGAATGCATGAGCCACAACAGCGAACGTGGAATTTGTCGAATCAAAAACCGATCCGAAGGTACGCATAGCACGGGCCGGGGGGCAAACGGGCGGGTATTGGTCGTATTTGGGAACGGACATTCTCAGCATCGAGCACAATGAACCAACGATGAACCTCGAAGGGTTCACAATGGCAACGCCGGAATCCGAGTTTCATCGGGTCGTTCGGCATGAGACCGGTCATACGATGGGATTCCCCCACGAGCACATGCGTCGAGCGTTGGTGAACAAGATCGATCCGGAAAAGGCGATCAAATTCTTCGGCGAGACGCAGGGCTGGTCGGAGGCGGAGGTGCGCCAGCAGGTTCTGACTCCTCTTGAGGAGTCGGCTCTTTGGGGGACACAGGCGGACCCAAACTCGATCATGTGCTACCAGATTCCTGGCTCGATTACGAAGGATGGAAAACCGATCCTTGGTGGGCTTGATATCGACAAAGGACTCCACTTTCGCCGCCAAAATCTATCCGAAGCCGTCCCAAGCCCGGAAACGGACCAAATCCGCGGCCACGCGGCAGAAGGGCAAAACCAAATCGAAGAGCAAACGAAAAACCCGCGCCCGGGCAAAACTCAAGGCCAAGGCCAAGGGCAAACGCTGACAGGGCTGCCTGGTCGCGCTCAATAGATAGCACCAGCACGCCATAGGTGCTGGGAGCGAGAAACGCGCGAGTAGCAAGGCTCAGGCCGCTTCGACCCGGCCCGCCTCCCAGCCGAGCATGGCGCGCTTGCGGGTGATGCCCCAGTGGTAGCCGCACAGCTCGCCGCCCTTGCCGACCACGCGATGGCAAGGCACCACGAACGAGATCGGGTTCTTGCCGACCGCGGCCCCGACCGCACGCGCGGCGCTCGGCTTGCCGAGCAGCGCGGCGATCTCCGAATAGGTTCTTGCGCCTCCCATCGGGATGCCGAGCAGGGTCTCCCAGACCCGCAGCTCGAAGTCGGTGCCGATCAGCACGATCCGCAGCGGGCGATCCGGCCGCCACAGTTTCGGATCGAACACTCTTCTGGCGAGCGCCGCGGTCGTATGCGCATCCTCGACGTAGCCGGCGCGCGGCCAGCGGCTGCGCATGTCCTCGAGCGCGGCCTCCTCCTCGCCCGGGTCGGCGAACGCCAGTCCGGCGAGGCCGCGGTCGGTCGCCATGACGAGCGCGGTGCCGAACGGGGAGGGGTGGAACCCGTAGCGGATCGTCAGCCCCTGGCCACCGGATTTCCACTCGCCCGGCGACATCGCCTCGTGGGTGACGAAGAGGTCGTGCAGGCGTCCGGGCCCCGAGAGCCCGACCTCGTAGGTGGCGTCGAGCACGCTCGCCGAGGCGCGCAGCAATTTGCGCGCATGCTCGAGCGTGATCGCCTGCAGGAAGGCTTTCGGGGTCAGCCCGGCCCAGCGCCGGAACAGGTGATGGAGTTCGGCGCTCGACACGGCGGCCGCTTCGGCGATGCGCTCGATTTCCGGCTGCTCGCGCCAATGCTCGGAGATATAGGCGATCGCCCGGCGCACCACGCCGTAATCTTCGGCGGCGGTGACGAGCGGGGTCAGGTCGGTCGCACGATCCGGTGACAACATGGCTTCCTCGCGATGGCTGATCATGGCGGAAACCTAGTGCGCTGACGCCCGGGCGGCCACCCGATTCCTGCAGGCGACGGCGGGCGTTTTTAGCCTATTCCAGGACGGTGCGGGTCGGGCCGCGGCGGGCCTCGGTCAGCGCTGCGGAAAACGCCAGCGCGAAGGCCTCCTTCTCGCGCGGCCCGAGGAAGCCGGCGATCGGCAACCGGCGCCCGTGCGAGACCAGGATCAGGCGCTGGATGCCGAACTCCTCGTGGGTCTGCCGGTCGAGCCGGACCCAGACCGGGTTGAGCCTCCATTCGGCGATGGCGCCGCGGTGACTGACCTTGCGCACGCGCAGCTCGCTCGGGGTCATGGTCACCGTCTCATAGGCGGTCGCGGCCCGATAGTTCGCCCGGAACGCCACATAGACGAGCAGCACGTCGAGCCCGAGAAAGCCGACGATCGGCCAGGCGCCGATCAGGTAGAACACCAGCCCGGCCGCGAAGCTCACGGCGCTCAGCAGCGACATGAGAACGAGGAAGCCGACCGCGCCGAGCGAGCGGTGCGGGGTCAGCACGGCGGAAAACAGCGTGGGCTCGCTCGCTTGGGCGTTGCCGTCGGTCATGGCCACTGATTATACCGGGATCATGGCGCGCAAAACGACCCCGCGCGGGGGCAATGGCCGGCAATCGAAGCGACGCTCCTCCGGTTCCGGGGCGGCTCCGCCAAAAACAGACCGGCGCCGCGCCGTGCCGCCTGCGGGTCCCCCGGCGGCGTTCACGACCTGGGCGCCGGGCGAGGTCGAGGAGGCATTTCGCCGGTTCCAGGCCGACAATCCCGAGCCGCGGGGGGAGCTTGCGCACCAGGATCCGTTCACGCTGCTGATCGCGGTGGTGCTCTCGGCGCAGGCGACCGACGCGGGCGTCAACAAGGCGACGCCGAAGCTGTTCGCCCTCGCCGATACGCCGCACAAGATGCTCGGGCTCGGCGAGGCGCGCCTGCGCGAATTGATCAAGACGATCGGGCTTTATCGGACCAAGGCCAAGAACATCATCGCGCTCTGCCGCGCGCTCCTCGCCGAGCACGGCGGCAAGGTGCCGCACGACCGCGAGGCGCTCCAGGCCCTGCCCGGGGTCGGCCGCAAGACCGCCAACGTCGTGCTCAACGGCGCATTCGGCGAGCCGGTGATCGCGGTCGACACCCATGTGTTCCGCGTCGCCAATCGCACCGGGCTCGCGCCGGGCAAGACGCCGGCCGAGGTCGAGCTGTCGCTCGAGCGCGTCGTGCCGGACCCATACAAGCGCCACGCCCACCATTGGCTCATCTTGCACGGCCGCTACACCTGCAAGGCGCTCAAACCCGCTTGCGGCCGCTGTCTGATCAACGATCTGTGCCGCTGGCCGGACAAGAATCTGGCCTCGGTGTGAGCTCTACCTCCCCTTCAGGGGAGGTCGGCTCGCGGCGTCAGCTGTGAGCCGGGTGGGGGTGGTGGACTCACATCACCCACTGTCACCCCACCCCGCGTGCCGACGGCGCGCGACCCTCCCCTAAAGGGGAGGGATTTGCCGCCGCTTCATCATCTGCTTGTGCACATGCACCATGAAGGCGGTCGCGAACAGCGGCGTGGCGAGGTTCAAGACCGGGATCGACACGAACGCGGCGATGAACAGGCCGGCGACGAACAAACTGCCCGAGTGGTGCTTGCGCAAGCGCTTGGCTTCGGCGGCGGGGTGAAAGCGCATCGCGGCGAGCTCGAAATAGATGCGGCCCTGCACGTAGGCGGTGGCGAAAAAGAATATCAGGAACCCGAGCCCGGCGATGAGCAGGAACGGCACCGCGAGGAGATAGATCAGGATCGCGAGCAGCGCGGCCTTGATGCCTTCGAGGATCGCAATCCCGATCGGCACGGCGGTGCCGACCGGATCCTCGGGGTAATGCGCGCGCTCCACCTCTTCGGCGATGGCATCGGCGAAAAAGCCGGCGACCAGCGCGGTGACGGCCGGCATGAGAAAAACGGCGCCGGCGATGATGCCGAGCCCCGCCGCGATGGCGACGATCCATTCGAGAATGTTGACCGGCGTGTGGGCGCCGGATCCCACATGGGTCTCGATCCAGGCGCCGCCGCGCTCGACCAGCGCCACGAGCCCGCGATCGATGCCGATGCCGAGCACGATGATGAGCACGATCGCGAGCGCGATCGCCTTGAGGAGCAGCGTCCGGAACGGCGGCGACCCCATCTGGGCCAGCGCCTTGATGGCCGCATCGAGCATGGTCGAGTCTCCGCGGAGGAACGAGTTCGTAGCCCGGATTCCGCGTCGCGGTGCGACGCTCCCGGCTACATACTACGCGCCCGTTTTCGGATCAGCCTGCCGCGGCGCTGTTGCGATCGTGCGCCCACGCCGGCCGCCGAATGCGCGCGGCATGCTTCGGCCGCTCCATCGGCACCGCCTCGGGACGCGGCGGCAGGTCGGCCCAGTGCACCTTCTTGTAATCGAAGCCGCGCTCGAGCGTCGGCTTGACCACGGCGAAATACGGCGAAATGTCGAAGTCGCGCGGCGCGTAGAGCGAGGAATGCCGGATCTCGAGAATCTCCCGGCGCGCGGAGCGGCTTTCCACGCGGGTGACCTTGGGCAGGATCGGATAGCGCACGAGCTCGAAGGCCTGGGCGATCAGCGCCGAGCAGATCAGCCGGGTCGGGTCGCCGGACCCGAGCGCCATCATGCGCCGGCGCCAGCGCTGCGGCACCGGCAGCGGCAGCAGATAGCGCAGCAGGTCCGCGATGTTTTTCAGGTCGTACTCGAACCCGATACGCGCCACCGCATAGGCGCACACCCGCGCGCAATCCTCCGACGAGAGCCGCACCGGCCGGCATACCCGGGTATGGCAGTGAAAATATTTCGAAAGCGGCGCCGACACCACGCCTTCGTCCGCATTGGCCTCGATCAGCACATGCGGCTCGCCCTCGCTCGTCGTGCGGCCCTCGATCGGCCCGACGTGGAGCGCGGCATGCGACCAGGTCGATTGCGTCAGGTACTTGATGACGCCGGAGATTCGGTTGTTGCCTTCGACCAGCAGCACGTCGCCGGGTCGGAGCGCCGCGCGCAGCCCGTCGGGATCGCTGGGCGTGAACGGCTCGTAGCCGGGCAGCGGCTTTTCCAGATAGCGCGCGATCGCAGTGCCGAAACGGTCGAGCACCCAGCCCATGGCGGCGTCCCTCGTCGCGGAGTTCCGGTTTGGTTAGCGGACACGAAACATCACGGTTCAACTTAGGGGGAACTCGTTGCATTTTCGTTCATATCGCGGTTCGGGCGTTTGCAGGCCTGATCTCGTTCGGGCAAGCTCGCCGGCCGTCAACCTTCCGGAAACCATGCCTGCCTTGAGCCGCCGCTCGTTTCTCGCCGCTTCCGCCGCCGCTGCGGCGGGTCCCGTGCTCGCCGCTCCGGCGCCTTCACCCGACGTCGACGTCATCATCGTGGGCGCCGGGGCTGCCGGCATCGCGGCCGCGCGTCGCATCGTGCCGACCGGCCGTAGATTCGCGTTCCTGGAAGCGAGCGACCGCGTGGGCGGGCGCTGCTTCACCGACATGCGCACCTTCGGCACTCCCTACGACCGCGGCGCGCATTGGATCCACATGCCCGACCTCAATCCGGTGGCGAAGCTCGCGGTCAGGACCGGGCTCGATATCTATCCGGCGCCGCCGGGTCAACGGCTGCGGATCGGGCTGCGCAATGCGCGCGAAGGCGAAATGGAGGATTTTCTGGCGAGCCTCGTGCGCTGCAATCGCGCCATCTACGATGCGGCTCACGGCAGGGCCGACGTCTCCTGCGCGCAGGCGCTGCCGAAGGATCTCGGCGAGTGGCGCCCGACCATGGAGTTCGTGCTCGGACCATTCGGCTGCGCCAAGCCGCTGAGCGAGGTATCGGCGGCGGATTTCGCCAAATCCGCCGAGCGCGACGTCGATGCGTTCTGCCGGCAGGGGGTCGGCACGCTGCTCGGCAAGCTCGCGGCCGGGCTGCCGGTCCAATTCTCCGCGCCGGCGACGCGGATCTCCTGGGACACCAAGCTGGTGGAAGTGGAGACGCCCCGTGGCGTGCTGCGCGCCCGCACCGCCATCGTGACCGCCTCGACCGGCGTGCTCGCCTCGGGGAAGATCAAGTTCCAGCCGGGCTTGCCCAGGCGCCACATCGAGGCGATCGGCAAGCTCGGGCTCGGCAGCTACGATCACGTGGCGATCGAGTTCAACGGCAATCCGCTCGGCCTGCAGAGCGACGATCTCGTATTCGAGAAAGCCACGGGCCCGCGCACCGCCGCATTGCTCGCCAATGTCTCCGGCTCGCGGCTTTCTCTGGTCGACGTCGCCGGCAAGCTCGGCGCCGACCTCGCCGAGGAGGGCGAAGCCGCCATGACGGCGTTCGCGCTCGACTGGCTCGCCGGGCTGTTCGGCTCCGACGTGAAGCAGGCGGTCAAGCGCACGCATGCGACGTGCTGGACAATGGAGCCCTGGGCGCTCGGCGCATTCTCGGCGGCGGCGCCGGGCGGACAATGGGCCCGCCGGGCGCTGTCCGAGCCGGTGCAAGAGCACCTCTGGTTCGCAGGCGAGGCCGTGCACGAGACGCTGTGGGGCACACTGGGCGGCGCCTGGGAGGCAGGCGAGCGCGCCGCCGACGCGGCGCTCAGGCGGCTCGGCAAGAAATGAAGAAGGCGCTGATCGCCTGGTCGAGCGGCAAGGACAGCGCCTGGGCGCTGCACGCGGCGCGTCGCGCCGGCGAGTTCGAGATCGTCGGCGCGCTCACCACGGTCACGCACGAATTCTGCCGCGTCAGCATGCACGGCGTTCGCGAGGAGCTGCTCGCCGCGCAGCTCGAGGCCGCGCGCTTGCCGGCGATCGTCGTGCGCATCCCGTTCCCGTGCCCGAACGAGATCTATGAACGGGAGATGGCGACGGCGCTCGCCGAGGCCAAGCGCGCCGGCGTTTCCCACGTGGTGTTCGGAGATTTGTTCCTGGAGGACATCCGCGCCTATCGCGAATCGCGGCTCGGCGAGATCGGCATCACGCCGATATTTCCGCTGTGGCACCGGCCGACCGCCGCGCTCGCGCGCGAGATGATCGAGGGCGGCCTTGAGGCGTACCTCGTGTGCATCGATCGCAAGAAGCTGCCGGCGAGCTTTGCTGGGAAAAAATTTGACCGCGCTCTGCTCGATAGCCTGCCGCCCGAGATCGATCCGTGCGGCGAGAACGGCGAGTTTCACACCTGCGTGACGGCGGGCCCGATGCTCGAGCACGCGATCAAGGTCACGGTCGGCGAGACCGTCGAGCGCGACGGCTTCGCGTTCACCGATCTGATGCTGGACGGGAGATCGGTTGCTGCGGCTGTCGATCGATCGGGATCGCCGATGTGAGACGGATCCTGCATCTGCTGAGGAGCGCGGCGCGCGCTCCCGAAAAGCTGGGTGTGCCGCCTTTTGGCTTCCACCTGACCGGCCGGAATGGTAGCGTTCGCGCCAATCCCGGGTACCCGGCCAACAACTTCAGGATGGGAGGAAGTGCCTATGCGCAAATGGCTTTTCGCCGCCGCCGCGGTCGCCCTGTTCATGGCTCCGGGCGCCGGCATGGCTCAACAGGTCGTCATCAAATTCAGCCACGTCGTCGCCGAGAACACGCCCAAGGGCCAGGCCGCGCTGAAATTCAAGGAGGAGGCCGAGAAGCTCCTCCCCGGGAAGGTCAGAGTCGAAGTCTATCCGAACTCGCAGCTGTTCGGCGACGCCAAGGAGATGGAGGCCCTCGCGCTCGGCGACGTTCACTTCCTGGCGACATCGCTGTCGAAATTCGACAAATACACCAAGAAGCTGCAGGTGTTCGATCTTCCCTTCCTGTTCGACGACGTGGCGGCGATCGACCGCTTTCAGGCGAGCCCCGCCGGCAAGGCGCTGCTCAAGGAAATGGAATCCAAGAACTATCTGGGGCTGGGCTATTGGCACAATGGCATGAAGCAGCTCTCGGCCAACAAGCCGCTGCTGACGCCGACCGACGCCAAGGGACTCAAATTCCGCATCCAGCAATCGGACGTCCTGGCCGCGCAGTTCCAGGCCGTAGGGGCGGTGCCGCAGAAGCTCGCCTTCAGCGAAGTCTATCAGGCGCTGCAGACCGGCACCGTCGACGCCCAGGAGAACACCTGGTCCAACATCTACTCGCAGAAGTTCTTCGAGGTGCAGAAGCACATCGTCGAATCCAACCATGGGATCGTCGACTACATGGTATTGGTCAATGCCAAGTGGTGGAACGGCCTGCCCAAGGAACTCCGCGACGGTTTGGAAAAGGCGCTGGCCTCGGCGACCAAGACCAACAACGAAATCGCCGATCAGTTCAACGCGCGCGACAAGAAGCGCATTACCGATGCGGGCACCACCACCATCCATCCGCTCGCGCCCGATGAGCGCGGTCAATGGAAAAAGGCGATGGAGCCGGTGTGGAAGCGGTTCGAGGCTGAGATCGGCAAGGACCTGATCGCCGCCGCCGAGAAGGCCAACAGCGGCGTGACGCAATAGGGGCTGCCGCGCAATAGGGGCTGCCGCCGGGCCGCAGTCTCGCGGCGCTCGGCGAGCCATGTGGGGGAGAGGCCGGTGCTGCGCGCGATTGCCAATCGCGTCGAGGAAGGTTTGATCGCCACAATCCTCGGGGCGATGACGGTGCTGACCTTCGTGCAGGTCGTTCTGCGCTATCTGTTCAACATCGGCATCTTGTGGGCACTCGAGGCGGACTTCTACCTATTCGCTTGGCTGGTCCTGATCGGCATGTCGTACTGCGTGCGCACGCGGGCGCATATCGGGGTTGACGCGGCCGTGAGGCTGCTGCCGCCTCGAACCCTGCGGATCGTCGGCCTGGTGGTGGTGGCGCTGACGCTCGTCTATGCCGGGCTGATGCTCTACGGCTCGTCGGTCTACGTCGATCGCATGAAGATCATCGACGTCGAAGCCGAGGACATTCCGGTGAAACGCTGGATCCTTAGCCTCTGCCTGCCGATCGGTTTCGCGCTGCTGTTCGTCCGGCTGATGGAAATGGGCTGGCGCATTCTGACCGGACGCTCGCCGGGCTACGAGCTCGCCGACGAGGCCAAGGAAGCGATCAAGGAAGTCACCGGGGACGACATTCCCGACGCCACGACGATCTCGCGATGACGACGGCTTTTCTCTTCCTCGTCCTGTTCGTCTTCCTGTTCCTCGGCACGCCGATCGCGATGTCGCTCGGGCTCGCCTCATTGTTGACGATCTTTCTGTTCGCCAACGACAGCATGGCGTCGCTGTCGCTGAAATTCTTTCAAACCATGGAGCAGTTCACGCTGCTCGCCATTCCGTTTTTTATCCTGGCCGGCAATTTTCTCACCACAGGCGGCGTCGCCAAGCGCATGATCAGCTTTGCGGTGGCGGCGGTCGGCCATTTGCCGGGCGGGCTGGCCATCGCCTCGGTGTTGGCGTGCATGCTGTTCGCGGCGGTGTCCGGCTCCTCGCCGGCCACGGTGGTGGCGATCGGCTCGATCGTCATCGCCGGCATGGTGAGGGTCGGCTACACCCAGGCGTTCGCGACCGGCGTCATCGTCAATGCAGGCACGCTCGGCATCCTGATCCCGCCTTCGATCGTGATGGTCGTTTACGGCGCGGCGACGGAAACCTCGGTCGGGCGACTGTTCATGGCCGGCGTGATTCCCGGCATCCTGCTCGGCACCTGCCTGATGATCGCCATCTACATCGCCGCGGTGCTCAAGGATCTGCCGCGGCAGCCCAAGGTGTCGTGGTCGGAACGCCTCGTATTGTTCCGCGAGGCGGCATGGGGCCTGCTGCTGATCGTGATCGTGATGGGCGGTATTTACGGCGGCGTGTTCACGCCGACCGAGGCTGCTGCGGTCGCCGCGGTCTACGCCTTCATCGCGGCGGTGTTCATCTACGGCGACCTGAAGCTGAAGGACGTGCCGCGCGTACTGGTGGATTCCGGCCGCGTGACGGTGATGCTGATGTTCATCATCGCCAACGCCTTCCTGTTCGCGCACGTGCTGACCACCGAACAGATTCCGCAAACCATCGCCCAGACGCTCATCGACTGGAATCTGCAGCCTTGGCAATTCCTGCTCATCGTCAACATCGTGCTGTTGATCGCCGGCAATTTCATGGAGCCTTCCTCGATCATCCTGGTGCTGGCGCCGATCGTGTTCCCGACCGCGATGAAGCTCGGCATCGATCCCGTCCATCTCGGCATCATCATGGTGGTCAACATGGAGATCGGGATGGTGACGCCGCCGGTGGGGCTAAACCTGTTCGTCGCGTCGGGCATCACCGGCATGCCGCTGATGTCCGTGGTCCGGGCCTCGATCGGTTGGCTGATGGTCCTGCTCGGGTTCCTGATCTTCGTGACCTATGTGCCGCAGATCTCGCTCGTCCTGCCGAACGCCTTATTCGGCCGCAGCATCGTTCAGTGAAGCCTTGCCGCCGAGCGAGCGCAAACACGAGTGACGATCGGGAGCCGCGGCCGTTTGCGCAAAATTGACTGCAGGCCCGCGCTGGAACTGCGGCCAGCGTTCGTTCGGCATGGAAATTCCGCTACGCCCGCAGCACGCCGCCGGTCCTCTTTCCCACTTCGTCGACGATCCGCGTGGCGATCGCCTCGATCTCGGCGTCGGTCAGCGTCTTCTCCCGCGGCTGCAGCCTGACCGCGATCGCGATCGATTTTTTGCCCGGTGCGATGCCCTCGCCCTCGTAGATGTCGAACACGGCGACTTCGGCGACGAGGCTCTTGTCCGCCGCTTGCGCGGCGCGCACGACGTCGGCCGCCTTGACGCCGCGGTCGACCGCGAAGGCGAAATCGCGCTCGATCGGCTGCAACGGCGAGAGCTCGAGCGGCGGCTTGGCCCGCGTCGGCTTTTGCTTCGGCTCCGGGATGCGCTCGAGGATCAGCTCGAACGCGGCGGCCGGCCCCTCGGCGTCGAGCGCATCGAGCGCACGCGGATGGATTTCACCGAAATGGCCGAGCACGTGCGGCCCGATCTGGAGCGTGCCCGAGCGGCCCGGGTGATACCAGAGCGGACCGCCCGGCACGACCTGGATCGCCGTCATCGGCGCGCCCGCGGCGGCGAGCACGGCCAGCGCATCGCCCTTCACGTCGAACGCGTCGGCGGCGCCGTCGTGGTCCGACCAGTGTCGGCCGGTGCCGAACGATTTGGAGCGTCCGCGCCGCACCGCCGCCGCGGCGGTGAGCTGATCCTGCGGCCGGTCGCCCTTGAAGATCTGGCCGACCTCGAACAAGGCAACGTCGCCAAAACCGCGGTCGGCGTTGTGCTGCGCGGCCGCGACGAGGCCCGGGACCAGGCTCGGTCGCATGTCGGTTAGCTCGGCCGAGATCGGATTGGCGATCGCGGGGCCGCCGCCGCCGAACAGTTCCGCGCTCTGCCTGTCGATGAACGACCAGGTCACCGCCTCGACCAGCCCGCGCGCGGCGAGCGCGCGCTTGGCGCGTCGGGTGCGGACCTGGCCTTGGGTCAGCACCGGCTTGCGCGGGTTCTCGCCGCGATCGAACGGCGTCGAGGGCACGCGATCGACACCGAGGATGCGCACCACCTCCTCGACGATGTCCGCCCTGCCCTCGATGTCCGGGCGCCACGACGGCACGGAGATGCTCAGCTTGGTGTCCTGCCCGGCAACCGAGAAGCCGAGCGCGCCGAGCACCCGCCGCACCTCCTGCGGATCGGCGTTGAGGCCGGCGAGCCTCTCGAGCTCGGTGAGCGGGAATTCGATCCGCTTCTGCTCGACGCGAGCATCGCCCGCGACAAAAATTTCCGACGGCGAGCCGCCGCACAGCTCGAGCACCAGCTTGGTCGCAAGCTCGAGGCCGGGCACCATGAAGGCCGGATCGACGCCGCGCTCGAACCTATAGCGCGCATCGGAATGGATGCCGTGCTTGCGCCCGGTCTCGGCGATATTGGCCGGAACCCACAGCGCGGATTCGATCAGCACGTCGGTGGTTGTCTCCGAGCAGCCGGTCGCCGCGCCGCCCATGATGCCGGAAAGAGACTCGACGCCGCGGACGTCGGCGATGACGCACATGGTCTCGTCGAGCACATAGCTGCGCCCGTCGAGCGCCACGAGATTCTCGCCGGCGCGGGCGCGGCGCACGACGAGATCGCCATGAACTTTGGCGGCATCGAACACGTGCAGCGGCCGGCTGCGGTCGTAGGTGACGAAATTGGTGATGTCGACGAGCGCATTGATCGGCCGCAGCCCGATCGCGACGAGCCGGCGCTGCAGCCAATCCGGCGAAGGTCCGTTTCTGACGCCGCGCACGAGCCGCAGCGCGAAGCCGGGACAGAGCGAAGGCGTTGCGCCGAACTCGAGCTTCACGTTGACCGGACACGGAAACGCACCTTTGACGGCATCGATCGGCGCATTTTTGAACGTGCCGAGGCCGGCGGCGGCGAGATCGCGGGCAATGCCGTGCACGCCGGCGCAATCGGGCCGGTTCGGCGTGAGATTGATCTCGATCACCGGGTCGCCGAGCCCGATCAGGTCGGCGAATTTTTTTCCGACCGGCGCGTCGGACGGAAGCTCGATGATGCCCTCGTGATCCTCCGAGAGTTTGAGCTCGCGCGGCGAGCACAGCATGCCGCGGCTCTCGACGCCGCGGATCTTGCCGATCTTGAGGTCGAGCCCGGTGCCCGGAATGTGGGTGCCGGGCGGCGCGAACACCCCCTTCATGCCGGCGCGCGCGTTGGGCGCGCCGCACACGACTTGCACCGGCGCGCCGGTCCCGGTGTCGACCATGCACACCCGCAGCCGGTCGGCATTGGGATGGCGTTCCGCCGAGATCACGCGCGCGATGATAAAGGCGCCGAGCTCCTTGGCCTTGTCCTCGACGCGCTCGACCTCGAGCCCGATCATGGTGAGACGGTCGACGATCGCCTCGAGCGATGCCGCGGTGTCGAGATGCTCGCCGAGCCAGCCGCGGGTGAATTTCATCGCGGCTCCTCGGCGGACCAAGCCGTGTATCTCGCGACGCGCCACTTGCTCGGATTCCCTCCCTCGCTTGCGGGGGAGGGTAGGGAGGGGGCCGACTCCAGAACCTCGGCAATCAAGCTCAATACGCGCGTGAGTTTCATTGGCGCGAGTTCCCAGTGCCGCCAGTATTTCTCGGAGCTCCTCCCGAACTCTGGCCCCCTCTCCCCTTGAGGGGGAGGGAGAGGGAGGGGGGGCGTTTGTCATCCACGGCGTCGAAGATGGTTTGCAAAACTCCGGGCCGCCGGTGCGCCGTGTTTGTCATACCCCCCTCCCGGTTCGCCTTCGGCGAACCGGCCTCCCCCTCAAGGGGGGAGGCGAACAGAGTTCGTGGCAGGACCGCGGTACTCTCATCTCGATTAGATTCCCCTCACCCACTCAGGCCTCCCGCGAGCGTCGGAAGATCGAGCGGGCGGAAGCCGTAGTGCTCGAGCCAGCGCATGTCCGCCTCGAAGAACGCGCGCAGGTCCGCCATGCCGTATTTGAGCATGGCGATGCGATCGATCCCCATGCCCCAGGCAAAACCCTGGAAGGCGTCGGGATCGATGCCGCAGTTCTGCAGCACCTTGGGGTGCACCATCCCGCAGCCGAGGATCTCCAGCCAGTCCTCGCCCTCGCCGAACCGGACGCCCTCCTTGTCGCGCCGGCACTGAATGTCGACTTCGAGCGAGGGCTCGGTGAACGGGAAATACGACGGCCGAAACCGCATCTTGACGTGATCGACCTCGAAGAACGCCTTGCAGAACTCCTCGAGGATCCATTTGAGGTGCCCGAGGTGCGCCTGCCGGTCGATCACCAAGCCTTCGACCTGGTGGAACATCGGCGTATGGGTCTGGTCGGAATCGCGCCGGTAGGTGCGGCCGGGACAGATCACCCGGATCGGCGGTTTCTGATGGAGCATGGTGCGGATCTGCACCGGCGAGGTGTGGGTGCGCAGCAACAGGCGCGAGCCGTCCGGCTTCTCCGGGAAGAAGAACGTGTCGTGCATGTCGCGGGCCGGATGGCTCGCGGGAAAATTGAGCAGCGTGAAATTGTACTCGTCGGTCTCGATATCGGGCCCCTCGGCGACCGCAAATCCCATGTCGGCGAAGATCGCCGTGAGCTCGTCGTTCACCTGCGTCAATGGATGCAGGCGGCCGGCCTCCGCGGGCGGCTCGCGGACCGGCAGGGTGACGTCGACCGTCTCGGTGTTGAGCCGCGCATCGAGCGCCTGCGCTTTGAGTACGTCCTTGCGGGCGGCGATCGCGGCGCTCACCGCATCCTTGAGCCCGTTGATGAGCGGCCCGTTCTCCTTGCGCTGCTCTGGGCTCATGCCGCCGAGCGTCTTGAGGAGCTCGGAGATCGATCCTTTCTTGCCGAGCGCGGCGACCCGCACGCTTTCGAGCGCGGCTTCATCGGCCGCGGCCGTGACGGCGGCGAGGATCCGCGATTCGAATTGGCGGAGATCGGACTTGAGATCGGACATGATATCGGACTGGGGCTCGCTCGATGGGCGAGAGGTTGTGACCGCCCGCAGCGCATGCCGTCAAGTCCGCGGGCGGATGGGTCCGGAGCGCGGCTCCGGCATGATCGGCCCAGAAAGGCGGCGCGTGGATCAGGCCAACGCGGCTTTCGCTTGGCCTACGATCGCCTCGAACGCCGCCGGCTCGCGGATGGCGAGATCCGACAGCACCTTGCGATCGACCACGACCCCGGCCTTGCCGAGGCCGGCGATAAATCGGCTGTAGGTCAGCCCGAACGGGCGCACCGCCGCATTGAGACGTTGAATCCAAAGCGCACGGAACGTGCGCTTTTTGCGCTTGCGATCCCGGTAGGCGTATTGCTGGGCGCGCTCGACCGCCTGCTTGGCGACCCGAATGGTGTTCTTGCGGCGACCGTAATAGCCCTTGGCGGCCTTCAGGACCTTCTTGTGCTTGGCATGCGCGGTGACGCCTCGCTTGACGCGGGCCATGGCTCACTCCATCGAAAATGTCGGGCGTTCAGCCGTAAGGCATCCATTTCTTGACGATTTTTGCGTCCGACGGCGACATCATCGTCGTGCCGCGCAGCTGCCGGATCTGCTTGTTGGTGCGCTTGATCATGCCGTGGCGTTTCTTCGCCTGGGTCGAGATCACTTTGCCGGTTCCGGTCAAGCGGAAGCGCTTCTTGACCCCGGATTTGGTCTTCAGCTTGGGCATTTGGCTCTCCCGGGGCCGAGGGATGCGCGAACGCGATCCGCCGACCCGTCCTGAAATGCGTGCTGGTATGGAGCACAATACCGCCGCCACGGCAGCCCTTGGCCGGGCGGCGGAAGGCCGGCGTTATGGCAGATGGGCCCTTTGTTGGCAACCGCCGGGATATGCCAGTCGCCAGCCGCTAGCGCGGGGCGAGCACCATGACCATCTGGCGGCCTTCGAATTTCGGCTCCTGCTCGACCTTGGCCATCGGCGAGAGGTCGCCGCGGACGCGCTCGAGCAATTTGGTGCCGAGCTCCTGGTGGGCGAGCTCTCGGCCGCGGAAGCGCAAGGTGATCTTGACCTTGTCGCCTTCCTCGAAGAACCGCCGGATCGAGCGCATCTTCACGTCGTAATCGTGATCGTCGATCATGGGCCGGAACTTGATTTCCTTGATCTCGACGATCTTCTGCTTCTTGCGCGCCTCGGCGGCCTTCTTCTGCTCCTGGTATTTGAATTTGCCGTAGTCGAGGATCTTGCAGACCGGGGGGGTCTTGTTGGGGACGACCTCGACGAGGTCCAGCCCCGCTTCGGAGGCGATGGCGAGCGCGTCGCTGATCTGAACGGTGCCGTGGTTCTTTCCTTGTTGATCGATCAGCTGCACCTCGCGAACGCGAATCTCATCGTTGATGCGCGGGCCGTCCTTCTGAACGGGCAGCGCGGCTTTCATCGGGCGACGAATGGCGAAGACCTCCTTTGCCTGTTGCGACGCGCCGTTTCGCGGATACCGGCCCGCATGCGAGCGCCGGCCTCATCCACTACGTGGCCCGGAGAAGATCGGGAGAAACGACGCAGAAGTCAACGCCGTTCCGGGCACGACGCCAAGACGTGCCCGACGGCTTTGCGAGGGCCGCGTCGGCAAGCCCAAATGCGGAGAATTCCGCAAAAAGCGCGCGCGTCACGCATTGTTTTCGAGCAGCCCCGTATAGACGGCCAAAACCGCGGCAATGATCTGACCGGGCGAAAGCAGCAGCGTGGCGAGCCGTCGCGCTTGCGCTCCCACCGAGCTGAGCGCCGCAAGGTCGAGGGCTTCGGCCGCCGCAAGGCCGCGGGCGAGCGCCACCGGGTCCGCGGGCGCGACGAGCCAGCCGGTTCGCGCGGATTCCGGCGCGCGCGGCGGGGAGAGCACCAGCTCCGGCAGCGCTCCGAGCTCTGAGGCGACCACGGGCCGCCCCATAGCCAGCGCCTCGGCCGCGGCGCGGCCGAACGTGGGCGGGACCATTGCGGGCAGGGCGACGAAATCGGCGGCCGCATAGGCAGCCGGCATGTCCGGGCAGATGCCGACCTGCCGGACCAGATGACCGATGCCATGGGCGCGCGCGCCCGTCGCGAGCGCGAGTGCATAGGCAGGCTGCGGGCTCTTGTCGCCGGCGAGCACGAATACGACGTGCCGCAAGCCGCCGCTTACCAGCATGCGGGCGGCCTCGATCAGGACGTGCTGGCCGTTGGCGGGATCGATCGTCGCGGGAACGAGGACGATGCGCTCGCCGCGTTGCACGCTCCAGGTTTGCCGCAGCGCCGCGATCCGTTCGATGGCAACCGCGGACGGATCGAACAGCGCGGTGTCGATCCGGCGCGGGACCACGATGGCGCGTTCGCGCGGGATGGCATGAGCCTCGATCAACAGGTCGGCGAGATACCCCGAATGGGCCAGGATGCGATCGGCACGCAAGAGCGCCCGCGAGAACGCCCGGTCGCGGCCATGCGCCAGCGCTTCATCGCCGCAGCCGAGGACGAGCCGCGTTGCGAACGGTTCGATGGCTTTGGTGGCGAATTTTGCCGCCGCGACTCCGCGCGTATGAATGGTGTCGATCCGCTCCGTGGCCACGAGTTCCGCGAGCACGGGCCGGCCGGCTCCGGGCATTCGCCAGAAACCGCCGCTCTCGCCCGCGTGGGCGATCCACTCGCCGCCGAACCCTTGCAGCTCCGGGACGAGGGCCCCCTCGGGGCCCGCGACGATCGCGCGCGCGCCGGCATGCACGAGCGCCAAGGTCAAATCGATCACCTCGCGCCCGCTATGATCGTCATCAAGCGCCGGAACGATCTGCAGGACCGTGGCTCCGGGAAGCCCGCGGGGCGCGAGGCGCCGACCTTCGGCATCCATGCTCATGCGCGCGCCTCGCCGTCCGATCCACGGCCGCGACATGGACCGCCCGCATGGTTCGGGCCGACGCTTGCCTTGACCGCGGGCTTGCGGCGAATGAATTGCGTGCAGCGCCCCATACGTTGCCCTCGGAGTTCCCGTTCCGCGCGACGGCGCGACCTTGTTTCCCTAAGATCGGCCCGACAGGCGAGCGAGATGAGCGATTGTTGCGCAAAATACCTGGACGTAGGAGCCGATTCCGCGGCGCGTCGCATCGCCGTGCGGGTCCAAGCCGGCACCGCGCCCGGCCTATTCTGGCTCAGCGGGTTCAAGTCCGACATGCGCGGGACCAAGGCCCAGGCGCTCGCCCGCTGGGCGAGCGAGCACGGGCGCGCCTGCGTGCGGTTCGACTATTCGGGCCACGGCGAATCGGGCGGGGATTTCGCCGAAGGCACGATCGGGCGCTGGCTCGAGGAAGGACGTGCGGTGTTCGATGCGTTCTGCCGGGGGCCCCAGGTGGTGATCGGCTCCTCGATGGGGGGCTGGCTCGCGCTGCTGATGGCGCGCACGCTGAGGCAATGCGCCGCGTCGGCGGGAGCCTCGGTCGCCGGCCTGGTGCTGATCGCGCCCGCGGTCGATTTCACCGAAGTGCTGATGTGGCAAAAATTCCCCCCGCAGCTCCAGCGCGCGATTCTCGAACAGGGCTTCCTCGCTCGGCCCTCGCAATATTCATCCGAGGCCTACGTGATCACCCGCGGCCTGATCGAGGAAGGGCGGTCGCATCTCCTGCTCGGCGGCATGATCGAGACCGGATGTCCGGTTCGCATCCTACAGGGCGTCGAGGATCCCGATGTGCCGTGGGACCATGCGGTCGAGCTGGTTTCGCATCTCGCCCAGGATGACGTGGTGCTCACGCTCGTCAAAGACGGCGATCACCGGCTGTCCCGGCCCGAGGACATCGAGCGACTGATCGCGGT
>WNGF01000878.1_pt1 | contig 44557 bp, 38 predicted proteins | sample 5400641 | NCBI WGS metagenome assembly WNGF01 (sample SAMN13153371, study PRJNA577476) | soil metagenome | isolation source: 80 cm soil or saprolite under grassland replicate 2 | place: USA:California | collected 2016-06-15 | reverse complement strand
CTGCCGAATGTCTACGTCACGTGCGAGCAGTGCAAGGCCCGCCGGTATAACCGCGAGACGCTCGAGATCAAGTATCGCGGGAAGTCCATTGCGGACGTGCTGGACCTGACGGTCGATCAGGCGCTGCCGCTTCTCGAGAATTTTCCGCCGATCGCGAACAAGCTTCGCACGCTGCAGGACGTCGGCCTCGGCTACATCGAGCTCGGCCAGTCGGCGACGACGCTCAGCGGCGGCGAGGCGCAGCGCGTGAAGCTGGCGAAGGAGCTGTCGCGGCGCGGCACGGGACGGACGCTCTATATCCTCGACGAGCCGACCACAGGCCTTCATTTCGACGACACGCACAAGCTGCTCGACGTCCTGAACAAGCTCGTGGATCAGGGCAACACGGTTGTGATCATCGAGCACAATCTCGATGTCATCAAATCGGCAGACTACGTGATCGACCTTGGGCCCGAAGGAGGCGAGGGGGGCGGCCGTATCGTCGCGAAAGGCACTCCAGAAGAAGTCGCGAGGAGCCGAGAATCCTTTACAGGGCGGTTTCTGGCGGACATCCTGGGTGCGCGGCCCGCGCAGGCCGCATCATGATCGCGACGTGAGCGCGTCTATGCCTCAGACGTGGTGTGGTAACAAAGCCACACTTTCACTCGACAATTCTGTGGTTGGCTGGCCACAGCCTCCCGTGATTCCGCCGGAGCCGGTGCGCGTCGACATCGCTCAAATCCATATACATCAACAGTTTCACGGGTCGGTTCCCCCCGTCGTGTCCGTGGCAGGAGCTTTGCTGAGCTCGATGCAGCTCTCCCAGCTGCGATCAAAGAGGCCATGAGCGCTCAGCGAACCCTCCGTCGACCCGTGTCCTGCACCGGAATCGGACTTCATTCCGGCAACAAAGTCACCCTGTCGCTCAAACCAGCGCCGGCGGACTTCGGCATTCGTTTTCAGCGCGCGGATCTGGGCGGGCTGGAAATCCCCGCGACCGTGACGCACCTTGGCGGCATTCAGTACCAGACGGGACTGACGCGCGAGGCGGTGTCGGTCGAAACCGTCGAGCACCTGCTCGCGGCGCTGACGGCGCTCGGCATCGACAACGTCATCGTCGAGCTGAACAGCCCCGAGGTGCCGATCATGGACGGCAGCGCGGCGCCGTTCGTCTATCTCGTGAACGAGGCAGGCGTGAAGCGGCTGCAGACTCCGCGCCGGTACCTGAAGGTGCTGCGTCCGATTTCGCTGACGCAGGGGGACAAGCGCATCGCGCTCTATCCCTCGGATCACTTCAAGGTCACCTACAGCATCAGCTTCGATCATCCGCTCCTCCGCCACCAGTCGCGGACGATGAGGATCACGGAAGATACGTTCGTGGAAGACATCGCGCCCGCGCGGACGTTCGGCTTCCTGAAGGAGGTCGAGATGCTGCGGCAGCGCGGCCTCGCGCTCGGCGGCTCGCTCGACAACGCGATCGTGCTCGGGGAGACCGGCGTCCTGAACAACGCGCTCCGGTTCGAGGACGAGTTCGTGCGCCACAAGATCCTCGACGTGATCGGCGATCTCTCGCTCGTTGGCTACCCGGTGATCGGCCACCTCGTGGCGCACCGCGGGGGCCACGCGCTGCACACGGCGTTTGCGGCGAAGATCCTGGAAGAAACCGATGCGTGGCGCCTGGTCGATGCGCCGGCTGAGGGGACCGTGGGAGTGCCCGCGAGCGTGCCGGCGAAGAGTGCGCCGAGGCTCGCGAACTGAGGGATGCCGGACCTGAAGGGTCCGGCCTACTTTTTCGTCAGCTTCTTCATATACGCGCCCAGCCGCTCGTTTTCGTACGAGACGGTATTCAGAAACAGGCTTTCCGCCAGGTACTGCTTCCGCTCCTCCTCGTTCATCTGATCGATGAGGTGCTGGATCTCGCGCACCATGTCCTCGAAGGTGCGTTCGAGCTCGCGCTTCGCGGTCACTTCGACGTACAGCGACTCGACGATCGAGAGCAGATCGCCATCGAGCGTCACCGGCGTGCCGTTGGTCATCTTGATCGTGCGCATCGCTACGCTCCGAAGCTTTTGACGGCGCTCGGCTCGTCGGGGTGTACCTCGATGAAGTTCTGGGCACCCGTCATCGTCAGCATCGTCTCGACCCGCTTCTGCACCCCCGCCAGCTTCAGCGCGCCCCCGGCGGCGCTCGCCTGGCGATACAGATCCATCAGGCAGCCGATCGTCGCGCTGTCGACGTAGCCGACCGAGGAGAGATCGACCACGACCTTGCGCGTGCCCGACGCGATGAGCTGCGTCACGGCGTTCGAGAACTCCGAGAGCAGCGGATACATCAGGCGCGTTTCGCCGATCCGCACGACGGCGACGCCGTTCGAGGTTTCAGTTGTGAGATTCATTTCTTGCTCCGTCGACGCCGCAGCGCCGGCTGTTTATCCTGTATCCGCTTCAGCTGCCGCCCCAGTTCGAGCCGGCCGCGATTGATGCGCGACTTCACGGTGCCTTCGGGCAGCGCGAGGCGATCGGCAATCTCCTGGTACGACAGCTCCTGCAGGTCGCGCAGCACGACGGCGGTGCGCAGGGTTTCGGGCAGCGCCTCGAGCGCCTGCCTCAATTGTGCCCGCAGATCCTGGTGTTCCGCCAGCGCGTACGGCGTGCGCTCGCGTGACGGCGGCTGCAGGTCCGCAGTGTCGACCTCGCGCGCGATCGTCTGCCGCTCCTTGCGCACGCTGCGGTAGTGATCGATGCAGAGATTGCGGCTGATGCTGATAATCCATGTCTGGAAGTTCGCGCGGCGATCGAACGTCTTCAGCGCCTTGAAGATCTTGAGGAAGATGTCCTGCGTCAGATCTTCCGCCTCGTCGTGCTTGCCGACGAACTTGTAGGCGACGTTGAACACCTTGCGCCAGTTCTGGCGCACGATCGTCTCCCACGCCGCTTGATCGCCGCTGAGGCATTGCTCGATCAGACTGTCGGGCGTCAGCGGCTGCGCGGCGGGAGCATCAACAGACATGCGTGCGGCACGGGAATCATATCAAAGATCTAAAGTGTACAATTGAGCCTTCCGTGACCGCCTTTCACCGCTCCGACAACGCCCTCGTGTGCGAGGGTGTGCCGCTCGCCGACATCGCCGCCGCCGAAGGCACGCCGCTGTATGTGTACAGCGCGGCGACGATTGCGACGCGCTATCGCGCGATCGACGAGGCGTTCCGTTCGTATCCGCACGCGCTGCACTACGCGCTGAAAGCGAACTCGACGCTCGCGATCGCCCGGCTGCTGCGAAGCCTCGGCGCGGCCGCCGACGCGAACTCCGGCGGCGAGATCGACGTCGCGCTCCGCGCCGGGTTCATCCCCGAGCAGATCGTGTTCACCGGGGTCGGCAAGACGCCGGCGGAGCTCGCGCAGGCGATCGATCTCGGCGTCAAGACGATCAACGCGGAGTCGGAGGGGGAGCTCGAGCGGATCGACAGGCTCGCGCGCGAGCGCGGGTCGCGCGCGCGGGTCGCGCTGCGCGTCAATCCGGACATCGACGCCCGCAGTCACCCGCACATCTCCACCGGACTCAAGACGAACAAGTTCGGGATCGCGCTCGATGCCGTGCGCGAGCTGGCGCACCGCTTCTCGAAGGCGGACGGGATCGAGATCGTCGGCCTGCACATTCATGTCGGCTCGCAGATCACCAATCTCGATCCGCTGCGCCACGCAGCGCAGGCGATCGTCTCGCTGGCGCGCGAGTTGCGCGATGACGGCGTGGCGATCGATCACCTCGATCTGGGAGGCGGCCTCGGCGTCTCGTACGACGGAAGCGCGGTGCCGAGCGCCGAAGAGTACGCGGCGGCGCTGATTCCGATCGTCAAGGCGTCCGGGCTCGCGATCGTCCTCGAGCCGGGGCGCAATATCGTCGCGCCGGCCGGCGCGCTCGTGACGCGCGTGGTCGACGTGAAGAACAGGCCGGACGGAAAGGTATTCATCACCCTGGACGCAGGCATGACGGAGCTGATTCGGCCGATGCTCTACGGTGCGTTCCATCGAATCGAGCCCGTTGAACAGACCGAGGGGGCGGAGATCACGGCTGATATCGTCGGGCCGCTGTGCGAGACGAGCGACACGCTCGGCAAGGAGCGCCGGCTCCGGAGGCCGAAGGCCGGCGATCTCTTCGCCGTTCTCGACGCGGGCGCCTACGGCGCGGTCATGGCGTCCAATTACAACCGCCGCACGATGCCGGCGGAAGTGCTCGTCGACGGCGATCGGTGGACGGTCATTCGGCGCCGTCAGACGATTGACGATCTCCTGGCGCTGGAACTGTGATGTCACGCGTGCGTACGGCATGAGTTGCCCGCGAATCCGCGGGTCCTGTCCGCGAGTCTCCCCACTCGGTGCTCGCCCAGAAGCTCTTGTCACGGGCGTGGGCTCCGCGCCGAGTGGGGATGCCCCTCTCGCGGCCACCCGCGCGCATCATTTGCACAACGAGAGCAAGAACTGAATGCGCGGATTCCTCGTCGCCTTTGAAGGTCTCGATCAGAGTGGCAAGCAGACGCAGGCGGAGCGTGTCCGCGACCGGGTGACGGCGCTCGGCCGCGAGTGCCGGCTCCTCTCGTTTCCTGAATACGGGACGCCAATCGGCGTCGAAATCCTGAAGGCGCTCCACGGCGAACGCGACTATGCGGCGGATGTCCTGCAGCTGATGTACGTCGCGAACCGCTACGAGAAGCGCGACCAGATGACCAGGGCACTCGAGGCGGGAACGATCCTGGTGTGCGATCGGTATCTGGCGTCGAGCATCGCCTATGGCGAGGCGCAGGGCCTCGACCCCGCGTGGCTGCGCGAGATCCAGAAATATCTGCCGCAGCCGCACCTGACGATCCTGCTCGACATCGCACCCGAGACTGCCGTGCAGCGCAAGGCGACGAACCGGGACCGCTACGAACGCGACCTCGCGCTCCTGTCGCGCGTGCGCGAGAGCTACCGCCGCCAGGCCACGCAGGACGGCTGGCTCCGCCTCGACGGCGAGCGCCCGCGCGATGCCGTTTCGATCGACGTTCTCAGCGCGATCGAGACACGACTCGCGCGGCCGTAAGCGCGCGCACCTCGCGCGCCCCGCCTTCCAGCAGCACCCGCGCGCACGCGTCAAGCGTCGCGCCGGTCGTGCTCACATCGTCCACGAGCACCACGACGCATCCTTTCACCTGCGCGCGGCGGCGAAGCGCGAACGCGTTGCGCACGTTCGCATGCCGTGTGGCCGCGGGCAGGTCCGTCTGCGACGGTGTGGCGCGCACGCGCTTCAGAGCGTGATGCAGCGGAACGGGAAGATGCCGCGCGATCTCGGCAGCCTGGTTGAAGCCGCGCTTGCGCCGGCGCGATCGGTGAAGCGGAACGGGTGTGACGAAATCCGCGCCGTCGAGGACTTCGGCGCCGTCAACGGCAAGACGGGCGGCAAGCTGTTTCGCAACTGAACGCCGGCCGTCGTACTTCAGCGCATGAACAATCGCGCGCAGCGATCCCTCGTATTCGCCGATTGCGCGTCCGCGGCTGATCCACGTGCCTTTGCGGCGGCAGCGTGGACACTGCTGATGCTCGATGCTGATGGTGCGCCACGACGGAATCGGATCCCCGCAGCTCTCGCACACCGGCGGAGTGATGGCAACGATCGAGTTCCAGCAGTTCTGACAGACAGGGCCGCGTGTGGGTTCGTCGAGCGGCTGGTCGCAGGCGGCGCAGGTGGGGGCGAGCAGGACGGCCAGCAGGCCGTCTGTAATCGGCTGGATCTTCCGCCTGAAGAGGATCTTCCGCCCGACGAGGATCTTCCGCCTAAAGGCGGAAGCTACGGGATCACGGTTCGTCGCTGACTTCGATGCGCTCAGCATCTCCCCACAGCCGATCGAGCGAATAAAAGGCGCGCGTCTGCGGTGTGAACACGTGGACCACGAACGTGAAGTAGTCCATCAGCACCCATTCGCCGCGTTCGTACCCTTCGATATGCGCGGGACGGACTTTCCCCGCGCGCAGCGTTTCCTCGACCGCATCGGTGATCGCTTTCACCTGCCGCACGTTGAGGCCGGTGCACAACACGAAGTAATCGGTGAAAGCGGGCGTGTGACGCAGGTCGAGAATGACGACGTCCTGCGCCTTCTTGTCGAGCGCGGCGCGGACCGCTTTGCCGACATCGCCCGTCAACCGCTTCCTGCCGCTGGTCGTGCTTCGCCGCTTTTCAGTTGTTTTGGCCATGCAAGTGATCTGCCGTGGAGAATTCGGGGCGGCTCGAATAGAGATGATGTTGCCGGATGTGCCGTTCGACCGCGTCCGGCAGCATGCCTGACACGGTCTCGCCCGCGAGCAGCCGACGCCGGATCTCGGTCGATGAGATGTCAGGTGTCGGTGCGCCGATCAGGAAAATGCCAGCGAATCGCGACTCGTGAGCCGCGAATCGCGACTCGGCTCGCGCGTCAGTCACGCTGATCATGCGCTCGGCGAGCGACGGGAGCACTTCGCGGAGCCGTTCGACAGGAAATGTCGGACGCGAGATGACCGCAAAATTTGCGAGGTCCAGGACCTCCGGGTACCGGTACCACGTTTCAATTTCTGCAAACGCGTCCGCGCCCGTGATGAAGAAAATCTGCGAACCGTGGAGCCCGCTGCGCTCGCGAAATCGCGTCAGCGTGTCGGCCGTGTAGGACGGTCCCGGCGCGCAGAGCTCGATGTCGCTGGCCGACAGGCCGTCGATGCCGTTGATGGCGAGCGCCGTCATCGCAAATCGATGGTAACCCGACGCGAGCGGCTGCTGCGGCCGGTGCGGAGGCACGTGCGACGGAAGAACGTAGACGCAATCCAGCGCCAGCGTCCGCTTCGCAGCCTGTGCCGTCTCGAGATGCCCGAGATGGATCGGGTCGAGGGTTCCGCCGAGCAGCCCGATCCGTGCCGCGCCGCTCATTCAGACACGGGATCGCTGGCGGCCGCGGCATCGGCCCGTTCGCGCGACGCGGCGACTTCGCGCCAGATGACTTCGAGGAGCGCGTCAATCCCTTCACCGGTGGCGGCCGACGCGGTGTAGAACGCCACGCCGAGCTTCTCGACATGCTCGCGCAGCCGGGTGACGCGATCGGGATCGTCGAGTGCGTCGATTTTGTTGGCGACGGCAAGGACCGGCTTCTCGGACAACCGTTCGCCAGTGGCGTCGCGCCCGGGGAAGAGTTCCAGCTCGCGCGTGATCACGTCATAGTCGTTCACCGGATCGCGCCCGGTGGCCGACGACACGTCGACGAGGTGCACGAGCACCTTTGTCCGTTCGAGATGGCTGAGGAACCGATGCCCGAGGCCATGCCCCGCGTGCGCCCCTTCGATCAGTCCGGGAACGTCGGCCACGACGAACGATCGATCGCCGGAGAGTCCCACCACGCCGAGGTTGGGAACGAGCGTGGTGAAGGGATAGTCCGCGATCTTCGGGCGCGCCGCGGAAATGCGCGCGATCATCGTCGACTTCCCCGCATTCGGGAATCCGACGAGGCCCACGTCGGCGAGCAGCTTCAGATGGAGGCGAAGATCCTTTTCCTCGCCAGGGAGCCCGGGCTGCGTCTTGCGCGGCGCGCGGTTCGTGGAGGTCGCGAACGACGCGTTCCCGTGACCTCCGAGCCCGCCTTTCGCGATCAGCACGCGCTGCGCAGCCTCGATCATGTCCGCAACGAGCACGTACTCCCCGTCCTCGCGCTTCTCGTACACGGATGTGCCCGCCGGAACTTCGAGCTCGATGTCCTGGCCGTTCTTACCGGTACGGTTCGAGCCTTCGCCGTGCCCGCCGCGGCCCGCTTCGAAGATTTTCCTGAACCGGTAATTGAGGAGCGTGTTGAGGTTTGGATTGGCGACGAGATAAACGGAGCCGCCAGGCCCGCCGTCTCCGCCGCTGGGACCGCCGCGCGGGACGAACTTTTCACGCCGGAATGCCATGGCGCCCCGGCCGCCGTGGCCCGCTGTGACGTGAATGTCGACTTCGTCTACGAACACAGGCAGATCGGCGGGGCTTTAAAGCCCCGCCCTACAGTGGAGGGCAGGGTCTTGAGACCCTGCCAATGCGCGATTAGCTCTCGAGCGGAAATACGCTGATCACCCGCCCCTTGGCGCCGTGATCCTCGAACTTCACCTTGCCGTCGACCTTCGCGAAGAGCGTGTCGTCCTTGCCGAGGCCGACGTTCAGCCCCGGACGGAAGCGGCGCCCGCGCTGGCGCACGAGGATCGATCCGCCGGTCACGATGTTGCCGTCGTGACGCTTGACGCCAAGGCGCTGCGAGTTGCTGTCGCGGCCGTTCCTGGAGCTGCCCTGTCCTTTTTTATGAGCCATGACACTACATTGCTGATTGACGATTGACGAGTGCGGATTGCATCGTCGATTGTCGATTGACGATTGCTAAATAAGGATATCGGTCACGCGCACGCGCGTGTAGGTGCTGCGATGGCCGCGCGTCTTGCGGAACCCCTTGCGGCGCTTCTTCTTGAACACGCGAATCTTCGGCCCGCGCGATTCGCCGTCGACGATGCCCACGACCTTTGCGTTGGCGACGAACGGCGCGCCGGCGAGCATCTCGCCGCCGTCCTTCGAAAGGAACAGCACCTGGTCGAAGGTGATTTCCTTGCCTGCCTCGGCCTGCACGCGGTCGATCGTGACCACGGAGCCCGGGTTGACCTTCACCTGGCGCCCGCCAGCCTGGATGATTGCGAACACGTTCACGTCCTCCGGCAAGCCCTACGAATGGGCCTTTCTGCCTATATACAAAGGATTTAGTCTAACACTTCAGGCCGCCGCGCCGCAAGGCGCGCCGGAGCCGCGACGCGGCGGAGGCGGATGTTACCGCAGCAGGACGCGGGTGCCGCGGATCTTCTGCGTGCTGAGCGTGCCCAGGAATGCCGGGATCACCTTATCCATGAGCTCGAAGTATGACGACAGCGCAGGCGTGTTCTGCTGCGAGCTGTAGAGGATTTCCTCGTGCATGGTCTCGGTGTGGAGCGTGGTGCCGGTGCGCCCGTCGATGAAGATGAACTTCGGCGAGAGCGCAAAGCCCTTGCGTTCGATGTACATGCGCTGCGGCATCACCACGCGGCGCCCATACTGGTCGACCGATTCCTGGTTGCGGGTCACGAACCCCGCCGTCTGCTGCGGCGTGAAGAGCACGGTGCCGGTGACGATGAGCGGGTTTTCGTATTCCTCGCCGATCTTCTTCCAGAAGGCGACGTCGGAGAAGATCGCCTGGTACTTCTCGAGATCTTTCGCGTTGCGGATCTTCGGTTCAGGCTGCGCCGGAGCGGGAGCCGCTGCCGGAGCTGGCAACGGCGGCACCGTCGGGATCGCCTGAGCGTCACTCGACGAAGTAGACGGCGCGCTTTCCGGCGCGGCTGCCGCGGCCGGCGCCGTCGTGGTCTTCGCCTTTTCCGCCGCGAGCTCCGTCAGCGGCAGCACGTCGGCTTCGATCACGCGCAGCCCCGACTTCGATCGGAGCTGGCTGCGAAGCAGCCGCACCGTCTCGAGATTCGCATCCACGTCTTCGGTCCCGCCGCTGATGAAGCCGGCGACGAGCACGCGGCGGAACGCCGCGACATCCATCTTCGGCGAGAGCGGCGTCTCGATGGGCACCTCGAAGAAATTGGTGCACCCGCTCACGAAGGCGAGCAACGTGAGGCTAACGATCGTTGCGGCGTTTCGCGCGGTCATTGATTTCTTTGAAGAGGTCGTAGTTCTGGCGAATCAGGATGTTTTTCGGATCGAGCGCGACCGCCTTGTCATACGCCTTGCGCGCGTCTTCGAATCGTCCCTCGTGCTCGTACGCGATGCCCAGGTTGTTCCACGCCGCGGCATACGTGGGATCGAGCTCCACGGCTTTCTCCCAGCGATACGTGGCCTCCTTCCAGAGGCCGTTCTGCGCGACCTTGATGCCGAAATCCACCTGAGACTTCGCGGCGGAACGATTATCCGCATACACGGCGGGCGCCATCGCCGACACCAGCACGGCCAATGCCGCGGCTCGAGCGACGATCCGGGCTCGAATTCTCATGGGTGTTTGGTCCACTATAGTCACCGGCCAGAAGCACCGCAAGCGGTTTCCCGCGCGCCGCGAGACACAGACCCTGTCCATGTCAGCAATGCACGTACCATGACTAACGTGCCGCCAACTCGCTGGTGGCGCGTGGAATATCGGCCTTTTCCGTAAACGGATGACGGACCTCGTAACCGCGGCGCGTTGCGCGCGGAGACACCGCTCACCTATAATGTGGACAGAGGGGTCGGGCCGTATGGCTGCGCTGCAGCTGCTACGGTGCCGGCCCCTTTGGCGTTGGCGCCGGGGAGGATCAACGTGGACCTTCACACCGCCGTCAGCGTCTCGATGCTCTCGGTCTCTCGCGCCCGCGCATCCGCAGTTTTCAAGGAACTCCGGCAGCAGGATCCGGCGATCGCGCTCGAAGCGGTCCTCGAGGGAATGGCGATCCCGGGCGTTGACGTGCGCGCCATGTGCGATGACGCGCGGACGGCCGCGGATGGCGCGCTCACAGCCGCGCACGCGGCCGCGATCGAAGTCGTTCCCTGGTTCGACGGCCGGTACCCGCCGCTGCTGAACTGCACGAGCGACCCGCCTCCCGTCCTTTGGGCCAGAGGCGCGCTCGGCGTCCTGTGGCAGCCCACAGTGGCGATCGTCGGCTCCCGGGCGGCGACGTCTTATGCCTTGAGCGTGGGATCGCGCTTAGGAGGGGAACTGGCACAGCGGGGGATGGTGGTGGCGAGCGGCCTTGCCCGCGGGGTCGACTCGGCAGCCCACAGGGGCTCGCTCGACGCCGGAGGACGAACCGTCGCGGTCCTCGGATCCGGGCTCGATCGCGTGTATCCAACGGAACACGAGGAACTGGCGGAAGATATTACAAAAACAGGAGTTGTGCTGAGTGAGCTGGGCCCTGGGGCGCCCCCGCTCCCGGAGAATTTCCCGCTCCGCAACCGTATCATCAGCGGGATCTCCCTCGCCGTTGTCGTCGTCGAAGCCTCCGAGAAGAGCGGCTCCCTCATTACCGCCCGGTGCGCCATGGAGCAGGGGCGGGACGTCATGGCGGTCCCGGGCAGCGTCCTCAGCGGCCGTAATCGCGGCTCGCACAGCCTTTTGAAGGACGGGGCAAAGGTCGTCGAGACAGCGGACGATATTCTTGAGGAAATCGGCTGGCCAGGCGCCCGCGCGGCCGAAGAATCCTGTAAGTTATTGAGCAGTGACCCTTTACTGGCGAAAATGGAGCCGGGAGAGGTCTACGGGCTCGACGAACTGGTCGAAGCGACCGCCATGGGGGCGTCGAAACTGCTCCCGAGGCTGATGGAGCTGGAGCTCCAAGGCCAGGTCGCGGCAGCCGGCGGAGGCCGTTTTACTCGCGTGGTAAGGTCTTAAAAGGTCATATGTCAAAGGCACTCGTCGTGGTGGAATCGCCGGCCAAGGCGAAAACCATCAATAAATATCTCGGCCGCAACTACAAGGTCATCGCCTCGATGGGGCACGTCCGCGACCTCCCGAAGAGCAAGCTGGGGGTCGACATCGACGACGACTTCGAGCCTTCGTACGAGGTGATTGCGAGCCGCAAGAAGGTTCTGAAGGAACTGAAGGACGCTGCGAAGGGCTCCGACGACATCTTCATCGCGACCGACCCGGACCGCGAAGGGGAGGCGATCGGCTGGCACCTGGCGGAGGAACTCGGGACGGCGAACAAGAAGAAGATTCGCCGGCTGATGTTCAACGAGATCACGAAGAAGGGGGTCCTGTCGGCGCTCGATCACCCGACCGCGATCAACAAGCAGATGGTCGATGCGCAGCAGGCGCGTCGCGTGCTGGATCGGCTGGTGGGCTACAAGATCAGCCCGCTGCTCTGGGACAAGGTGCGCCGCGGCCTGAGCGCGGGGCGCGTCCAGTCGGTCACGCTGAAGCTGGTGGTCGACCGCGAGCGCGAGATCGAGAAGTTCGTCCCCGAGGAGTACTGGAACATCACGGCGCGGCTGGCCGGTCCTGTTCCGCCGGAATTCGACGCGAAGCTCCTCAAACGCGGCGCGAACACAATCAAGGTCACGAACCAGGCGGAAGCCGACGTGGTCCTGAAGGATCTGACGCGCGCGACGTGGACCGTCGCGAGCGTCGCGACGAAGGAGCGCAAGAAGAGCGCGGTTCCTCCGTTCATCACGAGCAAGCTGCAGCAGGCGGCGCGGTTCCCCGTCAAGAAGACGATGATGATCGCGCAGCAGCTGTACGAAGGTGTCGAGATTCCGGGCGAAGGCGCGATCGGCCTCATTACCTATATGAGGACGGACTCGACGCGTGTCTCGGACCAGGCGCTCACGGACGCGCGCGAGTACATCGCCACGACGTTCGGCGCCGACTACGTGCCGGAGAAGCCGAACCTGTATCGCGCGAAGGCTGACGCGCAGGACGCGCACGAAGCGATCCGGCCGACCTTCATGCAGTACGACCCGGAGACGGTCCGTCCGCATCTCACGGGCGACCAGTACTACCTGTATCGCCTGATCTGGAACCGCTTTGTCGCGTCGCAGATGCCGCCGGCCACCTTCGATGAAACGACGGTCGATATCGAAGCGGCCGATTACACGTTCCGCGTGAAAGGCTCGGTCCCGAAGTTCCCCGGCTGGATGGCGGTTTACAACCAGGAAGTCGAGGTGCGCACCGAGGGTCCGGGACCGGACGCGGCGTCGGCCGAGGACGAAGAAGGGACGGGCGTGCTGCCGCCGCTCAGCGAGGGGGACACGCTCGATTTGAAGGAGCTGAAGCCCGAGCAGAAGTTCACGCAGCCACCGCCGCGGTACAGCGAAGCGACGCTCGTGAAGGCGCTGGAAGAAAACGGGATCGGGCGGCCGAGCACGTATGCGTCGATCATCGGCGTCATCCAGGCGCGCGACTACGTCAACAAGATCGAGGGACGCTTCAAGCCGACGATCCTCGGCATGATGCTGGTCGAGAAGCTCCTCAGCCCTGCGTTCGACGACATCCTCGACGTCAACTACACGCGCGAGCTCGAAGAGGATCTCGACAAGATCGAGCAGGGCACGTCCGACTACGAGAAGACGCTCTCGAGCTTCTACAAGAAGTTCGTCAAGGATCTGAAGCGCGCCGAGAAGGAGATGCTGGATCTGAAGAAGGGCTACGAGCCCGATCCGGCGGTCGCCTGCGACAAGTGCGGCAAGCCGATGGTGATCAAGGCCGGCAAGTTCGGCCTGTTCCTGGCGTGCAGCGGCTATCCGGAGTGCGAGAACACGCGCGAGCTCGAGACGCCGGAGCCGGGTGCCGAGGGCGAAGGGCTCGAAGAGGCGTGCGAGAACTGCGGCAAACCGATGGTCGTCAAGCGCGGCCGCTTCGGCCAGTTCCTCGCGTGCACGGGATATCCGGACTGCAAGACGACGCGGAAGATCATCACGACGAAGCAGGGAATGACCGCGGCAAAGCCGGATCAGATCCTCGACGAGAAGTGCCCGAAATGCGAGTCGAACCTGGTGCTGAAGCAGGGCCGGTTCGGCGAGTTCACGGCGTGCAGCAATTATCCGAAGTGCAAGTACGTGAAGCAGAAATCGACCGGGCTCGTCTGCCCGAAGGACGCCGGCGACGTCGTCGAGCGCAAGTCAAAGCGCGGGAAAGTGTTCTTCGGGTGCGCGAACTATCCGGATTGCGATTTCGTCCTCTGGAATCGCCCGGTCCTCGAACCGTGCCCGCAATGCGGCGAGAAGTTCCTCGTGGAAAAAATCACGAAGCGCCATGGGCGTCAGCTGATGTGCCACAAGGAAAACTGTGATTATGTGCGGGCCGAGGAGCTGGCGCCCGCATGAGGGTGATAAAGGAAGAAACCTTTTGCCGTTTACCTTGACATGGTTCATGTAATTGGTGGCGGGCTCGCCGGCAGTGAAGCTGCGTGGCAGGCCGCCTCGCATGGCGTGGATGTTACCCTTCACGAGATGCGGCCGATTCGGGCGACGGCCGTGCACAAGACCGATCGCCTCGCCGAACTCGTCTGCAGTAACTCATTCCGCGGCGACAAGCTGGATAACGCGGTCGGTCTCCTGAAAGAGGAGATGCGACGGCTCGGATCGCTCGTCATGCGGGCGGCCGATACGGCGCGCGTGCCTGCCGGCGCCGCGCTGGCCGTCGATCGCGATCGCTTCTCCTCGGCAATCACCCGCACGATCGCGTCGCACCCGCGGATCACGCTCGTGCGCGAAGAAGTCCCGCGCGTTCCCTCGTCGCTCGACGGTCCTCTGATCATCGCCACCGGTCCGCTGACGTCCGATTCGTTGTCCGCCGATATCGCGGCCATGGTTGGCAGCGATCATCTCTACTTCTACGACGCCATCAGCCCAATCGTCCTGGCGGAAACGATCGACATGTCGAAGGTGTTCCGCGCCTCCCGCTGGGGACGGAGTCTGCGCGGCTCGGCGGGGTCGGCGGGGTCGATGGGGTCGGCGGGGTCTGAAGACCCCGCCCTACACACGGTTCGTCCGGCCGACCGTCGCGCGGGCTCTTTCGACCCCGCGCAAACGTGCGGCGTGGACGATGGCGAAGGCGATTACCTGAACTGCCCGTTGAACGCGGAAGAATACGCGCGCTTTTACGAGGCGCTGATGTCCGCCGAGCGCGCGCCGCTGCACGAGTTCGACGAAGCGAAGTTCTTCGAAGGCTGCCTGCCGATCGAGGTGATGGCGTCGCGCGGGATCGATACCCTGCGGTTCGGGCCGATGAAGCCGGTCGGCCTCGTCGATCCACGAACGGGACGCGAGCCGTACGCGGCCGTGCAGCTGCGGCAGGACAACCTCGCCGGCGATCACTTCAGCCTCGTCGGCTTCCAGACGCAGATGAAGTGGGGGGAGCAGGCGCGCGTGCTGAAGCTGATCCCCGGCCTCGAGCAGGCAGAGTTCGTGCGCTTCGGCATGATCCACCGCAATACCTACATCAATGGTCCCACGGTGCTGCGCGAGACGTGGCAGACCAAAACTCGCGAGGACCTGTTTTTCGCGGGGCAGATCTCGGGCGTCGAAGGCTATGTGGAGTCAGCCGCGTCCGGGCTCATTGCCGGCAGAAACGCCGCGGCGCTCGCGCTCGGCGAGCCGCTCAGTGTGCCGCCGAGGACGACCGCGATCGGGGCGCTCGCGTACTACGTCTCGCACGCGGAGCCGCGCAGTTACCAGCCGACGAACATCACGTTCGGGATCATGCTGCCGCTGACGGCCGACGGCGGGCGCAGGGTGCCGCGCAAGAAGGCCGACCGGAAGGTGGCGCTGTCGGAACGCGCGCTTGCGGATCTCGCGACGTGGATCGAGTCGCAGCCGGTCATCGCGGGGACGCTGCGGTGAAGGATCAACTCGAGCGCTTCCTCGAACACCTGCGGCTGAACGAGAACGTGTCCGCGAACACCGTTCGCGCGTACGAGAGCGACCTCGGCCAGTTCATGGTCTTCCTCGCGGCCCATCTCGGTCGGCGCCGCTCGGAGCTCGCGTCGTCCGATTTCGATCATCTTCACATCCGCGCGTTCCTCGGAGATCTCCACAGGCGCGGCAACTCACGCTCGTCGGCTGCGCGCAAGCTCGCGGCAATCCGGACGTTCGGCCGATATCTGCGGCGCGAGGGTCAGATCGACGGCGACCCCGCGGCGCTCGTCGGCACACCGAAGCGCGAGCAGCGGCTGCCGGCGCACCTCGCTGAAGCCGAAATGTCGAAGCTGCTGGAGGGGCCCGACACGTCCACGCCGCTCGGGCGACGCGACAAGGCGATCCTCGAGCTGTTCTACGCGTCGGGGCTGCGCCTGAGCGAGCTCGTGGGACTCGGATTCGAGGACGTGAATCTCAGCAGCCGCGTCGTGCGCGTGCTCGGCAAGGGGCGCAAGGAGCGGATCGTCCCGTTCAATCGATCGACGGAGAGCGCACTGCGCGCGTGGCTGAAGGATCGGGAGGAGATCGTCGTCGCGGTTCGCGGTTCGCGGTTCGCGGTTCGAAATACGCGCGCTCGCCGTTCGGAGCCTCTATTTCTTAATTACAAGGGCGGGCGCCTTTCGACGCGCAGCGTCGATCGGCTGGTCAGAAAATACGTCGCGCTGTGCAGCACGCGGTTCGGCATCAGCCCGCACGCGCTGCGTCATTCGTTCGCGACCCACCTGCTGGAACACGGGGCCGACCTGCGGTCGATCCAGGAACTGCTCGGACACGCGCGCCTGAGCACCACGCAGCGCTACACGCACGTCAATTCAGCGCAGTTGATTGAGGCGTACCGGAAGGCGCACCCCAGGGCGTGAGGTGCGCCTTGACACGCGCGGTCTACGAAGCCACCGCGCTCTCGATCGGCGGCTGCGGCATGGGCCGCCGGCCACCGCGCGAGTAGTCGATCCCGAGCGTCTTGATCTTGTAGTTCATCACGCGCGGGCTGATTGCGAGCAGCTCCGCCGCATCCTTCTGCACCCAGTTCGACATCTTCAGCGCTTCGATGATCGCCTGGCGCTCGATCTCTTCGAGCGGGATGCCGGTCGGCGGAATCTTCACGACGGGGCTCTGATCGCCTGACGGCTGTCCCGTCGACAGCTCGCCGAGCGAGAGATCCGAGCTCGAAAGCTGCGGCCCCTCGGTCAGCAGCACCGCGCGCTCGATCGCGTTCTCGAGCTCGCGGATGTTGCCGGGCCAGTTGTAGCGCATCAGCAGCTTCTGCGCGTCCGGCCCGATGCCGTCGACCCGCTTCTTCAGTTCACCCGCGAACCGCCGCAGGAAGAAACTCGCGAGCTGGTTGATGTCCTCCTTGCGCTCGCGCAGCGCCGGCATCTCGATCGACACCACGTTGAGGCGGTAATAGAGGTCTTCGCGGAACTGCCCGTTCGCGACCATCTGCGCCAGGTTGCGGTTGGTCGCCGCGATCAGCCGCACGTCCACACGCAGCGTCCGGGTGCCACCGAGGCGCTCGAACTCGTGCTCCTGCAGCACGCGCAGGATCTTGGCCTGCGTGTTGGCGCTCATGTCGCCGATTTCGTCCAGGAACAGCGTTCCGCCGTCCGCCTGCTCGAACCGGCCGACGCGCTGCTTGTCCGCGCCGGTGAAGGCCCCCTTCTCGTGGCCGAACAGCTCCGATTCGAGGAGGTTCTCCTGCAGCGCCGCGCAGTTCACCTTCACGAAGTTGCGCGCGGCCCGGAGCGAATTGTGGTGAATCGCGCCGGCAATCAGCTCCTTGCCCGTTCCCGTCTCGCCGCGGATCAGGACCGTCGTGTTGCTCTTCGCGACCTTCTTGACGATCGAGAGCACCGACTGCAGCGCGCCGCTCGCGCCGACGATCCGGTCGAAGTCGTAGATGTCCTGCTGCGTGTGCCGCAGGTATTCGATCTCGTGGCGCAGCCGGCGGTGCTCGATCGCCTTCGCGATCTTGAGCTCCATCTCCTCGATCTCGAACGGCTTCTGCACGTAATCGAACGCGCCGATCTTCATCGCCTCGACGGCCGTGTGGATCGATCCGAACGCCGTCATCAGGATCACGGCCGCTGTCGGCTGGAGCTGCTTGGCGGTGCGGAGGACGTCCATCCCGTCGCTCCCGCCCATCTTCAGGTCACTGAGCACGACGTCGTACTGCCCCTCGTGGAGCTTCTCGATGGCGACGTTGCCGTTGGGCGCTTCGTCGACCTCGTGATGCGCATCCGACAACGCGCGGACGATCCCGCGCCGAAGTGAATCGTGATCGTCGGCTACCAGAATGCGACCCATAAATAACGCCTCTCTCCTAATCGCTGACCACTATTCCCGGACTACCGAAACAGCTCCTGGCCGCCGCTGCTGAGCGGCAGCGTCACGCGGAAGCGCGTGCCTTTCTCGGCGCGCGCGCTCACGTCGATCCGGCCGTCGTGCGCGTCGACGATCTTTCGCACGATCGCGAGCCCGAGCCCCGAGCCCTGCGGCTTGGTCGTGAAGAACGGGCTGAAGATCTTGTCCATCACGTCCGCGGGCACGCCGGGCCCGTTGTCCAGCACTTCGACCTGGACCATCGGCGGGTTGTGCGTATCCGCCCCCGGAACCGCGTCCTCTTCCGCTGGCAGCTGCTGCGCGCGGATCCGCACGTGTCCCGTTCCTCCTCCCATCGCCTCGAAGGCGTTGGTGAGGAGGTTGGTGAAGAGCTGACGGAGCTGGTGCGGGTCACCGTAAATCGGCGCGAGCTCCTCCGGCAGTTCGACTTCCACGTCCACCTGCCCGCGCAGGACGTGGGTTTCGGCCATCGAGATCGCGTCGCGGACGACGTCGGCCAGCGAGATGCGCTCGACCTGGAGGCGGATCGGCCGCACGAAGTCGAGGACTTCCAGCACGATGGCGTTCGCCATCTTGGCTTCCTTGATGATGTCGCGCAGGATCGATTGCGCGTCCTCCATCTCCGGAAGCTGCCGCTTCAGAATCCCGGCCATCACCTCGATGCCGGCGAGGGGATTCTTCACTTCGTGCGCGATCGCGGCGGCCATCTCGCCGAGGGCCGCCAGACGATCGCGGAGGCGCTCGCGTTCCTCGAGCTGTTCGACGCGCGTCAGGTCCTTGAAGAACAGCGTCGCGCCGGTGATCCGGCCGCGGCGGTCACGGACCTGCGACAGCGTGTAGCCGATCACCTTGCCGGTGCTCTTCAGCCGCAGCTCGGCGCGATTTGGCAGGTGCGACAGCTCGAACGCTCCCGCGAGGATGCGCGAGACGTCGGGTCGATCCTTGAGGACCGTCGCGAAGGGCTGCCCGATGTCGGTCGTCCGGGGCGTCAGCCCGAGGTTGCGGTAGGCGACCTCGTTCATGACCGCGATTCGCCCGTCGCGCGTGACCGCGATGACCCCGTTCCGGAGGTTCCACACCAGATCCCGGTAGAAGCTCTCGGCAACCGCTTCGATGTCGTTTGCCAGGCGCGGGGGCCGTGATTTCTGGGCCGCGCCGCCGCGCGGGGGAGCCGTGGTCGTACGGTCCGCGGCGGTGCGCGGTTTTCGAATCGGCATAGGGGACGCGGCCGGAACGGACGGATCCGGACCTAACTCCAATATTGTAATTGCCCGATCTACGTCAGCCAAGCTCTTTTGCATCTGTAGTTTAGGGATGACGACCGGAGCGCCAGCGGGAGGCCGCTGCTCTCCCGATAACGCCGAGGTCGGCCGTGCGGCTAAGCGCAAAGCATATGCCTGTGCTAAAACGGATCGAACTTGCCGATTTCTGAGGAAAAACCAGGGGCGTGTGCGCCCTGTGCGCTCGACGTACTTACAAGAGTGGACGGGTATTACAGATCTGTTTGCTGGAGTTCTTCCCACTGGTGCATGAGGTCGCCGACCTCCCACATCAGCGCCTGATGTTTGTCGATAATCGGCTTGGCGCTTTCGTGATTGGCATAGAAGCCGGGCGCCGACATCGTCGCCTGGATGTCCTTGATGGCCTGCTCGCGCTCGGCGATGCGGGTCTCGAGGTCGTCAATGCGCTTCCTGCGTGCGTCGAGCGTCTTCTTCGCCTTGCGCCCCTCCGCCTCGTGACGCTTCCGCTCTTCGTAGGTGAGTTGCGGCGAATCGCCATTTGGATTGACCGGCTGCGCTGGCATTTTCTTTTGATGGCGGGGCTCCACACCGCGTCGGCTTTCGAGAGCCTCAGGTCGACCCTGAGCCTTGCCGAAGGGTCGCTGCCGCGCGGCGGCTTCGCGCCTCGCGGCGGGCGCAGGCGCGGGGGCCTTTTGCGTGATCTCTTGTTCCCGCTGTTTGCGGCTCCACAGGAATTCTTCGTAGGTGCCGGGATACAGGAGCGCCTCGCCGCCGCCGATGTTGATGACTTTCGTCGCGAGCTTGTCGACAAAGTAGCGGTCGTGCGAGACGAAGATCAGCGTGCCGCCGAAGTCTTCGAGCGCATCGAGCAGCATGTCCTTTGAATCGATGTCGAGATGGTTCGTCGGTTCGTCGAGCAGCAGCGTGTTCGACGGCCGCAGCAGCATGCGGGCAACCGCCAGGCGTGTCCGTTCTCCGCCCGACAATACGCGCACGGGCTTCTCGACGTCGTCCCCCGAGAACAGGAAGCCCCCGAGGATGTTGCGGATGTGCGGGACCATGTGCATCGGCGCGTCGCCGGCGAGCGTCTGGTACACGTTGAGCGCCGGATCGAGCCGCGTGGCCTCGTCCTGCGCGAAGTACTGCATCACGACCTGGTGGCCTTCGCTGCGCGTGCCCCCATCCGGGGCTTCGACGCCGGAGAGCATGCGCATCAACGTCGACTTGCCCGCGCCGTTCGGACCGATGAGCGCGATGCGATCGCCGCGCTCGATGTGCACGTCGATCGCGTTGAAGACGACGCGAGTCCCGTACGCCTTGCGCACGCCGCGAAGATCGAGAACCGTGCGGCCGCTCTTCGCGCACGCGGGAAACGTGAAGTGCACGCGCTTCCGCTCGGGCGGGATCTCGATGGGGACGATCTTGTCCATCATCTTGATCCGGCTCTGCACCTGCGCGGCCTTGGTCGCCTGGTAGCGGAAGCGGTTGATGAACGCCTGCATCCGCTCGATTTCCTCGTCCTGCTCGCGCTTCTGCTGCCGCAGGCGCTCCATGCGCGCCTCGCGTTCGACGAGATAGCCGCTGTAATTGCCCGCGTAATCGGTCAGCTTGCGCAGGCCGATCTCTGTGATGCGCGTGACCACGGCGTCGAGGAAGAACCGGTCGTGCGAGACGAGGATGACCGCGTGCGGGTAACCGGCGAGATATTCCTCGAGCCAGTTGCGCGCCTCCAGATCGAGGTGGTTCGTGGGCTCGTCGAGGAGCAGCAGGCCGGGGCGCGTCAGCAGCAGCTTCGCGAGCGCGATGCGCATCTGCCAGCCGCCGGAAAACGTCTCGCTCGGCTTGTCCAGATCTTCCGGAGTGAAGCCGAGGCCGCGCAGCACCGTCGTGATCTTCAGGTCAATGCTGTAGCCTTCGAGCCGGCGGAAGTTTTCCTGCAGCTCGCTGTATCGCTCGAGCATCGCGGCGTGCTCGGATTGCGCCTGCGTATCGTCGGCGAGCCGTTCCTCGAGCGAGTGGATCTCGGCCCGCATGTCGAGCAGCGGCTTGAACGCCAGTCCCGCCTCCTCGATGAGCGTGCGGCCGCTGTGATTCAGGCCGTCCTGCGGCAGGTAGCCGGCGAGCAGGCCCGATGGCTTGACGACCGAACCGGCATCCGGCTCTTCCAGCCCTGCCAGCATTTTGAGCAGAGTGGTCTTGCCCGCGCCGTTCGGGCCGGCGAGGCCGACGCGTTCGCGGTCGTCGATCTGCCAGCTCACGTTGTCGAGCAGCACCCGATCGCCGAAGCTCTTTGTGAGGCCTGAAAGTTGGATCACAAACGTTCCATTTTAGCAGATAGCATTGCGCCGGTGCCGGTAGGGATGCCGACTCGTGTTGATGCGGGATCAGGATGGAGAGAAGCTCGTTGCGAGCTTGCTGCTTGCGTGCTCAGCGCGAGAGGCGTGACATGTGCGAAGCGCAGAAGTTCGAGAATGCGATGAACTGGGCGATTGTGAGTCACGCGAAGCCGCGGGCGTCCGAGCGCCACGCGGCCTGCGCGCACGGGCTCACCGTCGAGTCCATCACGCCGAGTGTGGCGTCAGCTCCAGACTGCTTTCATCATGATCATCGCTCCAGTTTTCAGATAACTTCCGGCTCTAAATGCACCCGTTTAGGCGTCGAGCGCAGTCATTTAGCGAACTTTATAGGACAGCAGCGACATGAAGTCTATACCTCGGGTGATAGCTCGTCAAGGGCTTGGCCGGCGGCGGGAGGAAGGCCGCTAAATTGTTGGAATTGCTGGCTATTCGCCGAGGGCTTTGGCGGCGGCGGCGAGGACGCGTGGTACGCGGAATGGCTTGGTGAGGTACCCGGACACCCCCAGGTTCACTGCTTCGATGGCGCTCGCCTCGGTGGAGAATCCCGTAATGATAATGACCGGGATGTCTGCCTTCAGCCGGCGCGCCTCGCGAATGACGGCGAGGCCGTCCACGCCCGGCATCTTGAGGTCGGTGATCAGCAGATCGTAGGGGATGATGCGCAGCCGCTCGAGTGCCGTTCGCCCATCAGGCGCGAGGTCGACATCGTATTCCGCGAGCGCCAGCGTCTTCGACAACAGGTCTCGAATGCTCGCCTCATCGTCGACGACGAGCACGCGCGGCCGTCCCGCCGACGCAGCCGAGGCGCGCGCGGGCGCCGCCGCCGTCGGACGTGACGTGCGTGGCCGCTGGCTTTCGAGCCACGCGTCGATGTCGCGCTTCCGGAACCTCCACTGCCGCCCGACGCGCACCGCGGGGATCTTGCCGGCCTTGATCAGCCGGTAGACCGTCCGGAGGTTGACCTGGAGGTAATCGAGTACCTCCTCGGTCGTCAGGAAGCTTTCATCCATTTGTTTCGACGTACTCTATCAGACAGTTAATCCCTCGCCGCGGGGAATTCAATGGTGAATCGCGCTCCGCCTTCAGGCGCGTTCTCCGCCTGGATGGAGCCGCCGTGCTCCTGCACGATGCCGTAGGTGATCGCAAGCCCCAGGCCGGTCCCTTGCCCCACATCCTTGGTCGTGAAGAACGGATCGAAGATGCGCGGCAGGATCTCCGGCGGTATACCAGGGCCGCTGTCCTGGATCGCGAGCCGGACCGTGTCGCCGCCCGGCGCGGCGTCGATGCACGCATCGATGCGGCCTCCCGCGCCCGTTGCCACGATCGCATGCTCCGCGTTGATGAGGATGTTCAGCAGCGCCTGCTGGAGCAGCAGCGCATCACCTGAGATCGACGGCACGTCCGCCGCGATGTGGCGGCGCACGTCCACGCGGCTGCGGCGCAGCGACGCGGCGCGGCTGGTGAGCGCGCGAGACAGCACGCGCTCGACGCGCAGCTTCTGCCTGCTCATGCGTTGCGATCCGGTGAACACGAGCAGGTTCCGCACGATCTTCGCGGCGCGATCGCCTTCCTGGTAAATGCGCCGCAGCGTGGGGCGCACTGGCTTTGCGGCCTCCGACGTGTCGATGAGGAGCTCGAGGTGGCCGAGGACACCCTGGAGCGGGTTGTTCATCTCGTGCGCGATCCCCGCGACGAACTGCCCGAGTGACGCGAGCTTCTCCGACTGCTGCAATCGTCCGCGCAGCGCTTCGCGCTCGGCCTCGAGCTGCGTCTGCGCGGTGATATCGCGCGCGACGAGCACGCGTCCTACCGGCTGCCCGTCGCGGTTGATGAGCGGCGTTACCGTCGCGGAGAAGATCCCGCCGAGCCGCTCGTCGGTGAACTGCCGGCTTTTTCCGGCGCCCTCGCCGCGTTCCGCAGGCGGCGGTTCGGCGACCCACCGGGCGATCTCCGGGCCGACGAGCTCGGCGAGCGGTCGATCGATGATCTCGTGGCGCGGCCGTCCGACCCGCGACATGAATGCGTCGTTCGTCTGCACCACGCGCAGTGCCGTGTCGGTGACGACGACGAGATCGACGAGCGAGTTGAAGGTGTCCTCGAGCAGCCGGCGATGCTGGAGGACGTCTTCGAGCAGCTGCACGTTTTCGAGCGCGAACGACAATTGCCGGCCGAGATCGCCGATGGCTTCGATGTAGGCCTCTTCGCTGAGCTCACGCGGTTCGCCGTCGATCACCACGGTGCCGAGGGCGCGGCGCCAGCCGCGCAGCGGCGCGACGAGCGTCCGGACGGTGGCGCCGTGAGGCGTCAGGAACTGCGGCGTGTCGAGCCGCAGCCCGCGTCCGGGCACGGAGTCGGATGCGGTCGCCACGCGCATCCCCGCGGCGGCGTAACTGCGATCCGACGACGCGGCGAGGACCAGCTCGCGGGCGCGCCGTTCGTGGATCCACACCGAGACGCGCCGCGTGCCGAACAGCGTGTTGGTTTCTGAGGACAGGGCATCGAGCGCGGTGGCGACGCTCAACGTCGACGAAATGCCGCGCGAGAATCCCAGGAGCAGCTCCTGGATTCTTCGATGGAGCGAAGACGACGCCTCGGGGCTCATCTGGACGGGGTCGGATGCATTCTAAGGGGTTGAGCCGAAAAGGTAAAATGGACGTTCCGACTGCGCCCGGCCGCCCGGCGTCTAAACCTTCGAACGGCGGGCGACAGCTTGGTCCGGCCGGATCCGTCACGGCATGCCGTCCACAGATGAAGAGCTGGTCGCCCGCTCAATGGGGGGCGATCTCGACAGCTTCAACCAGCTCGTGCTGCGCTGGGAACGCCCGATCTATGCGCTGGCGTACCGCGTCATCGGGCGCGAGGAAGAGGCGCGCGATGTGGCGCAGGAAACGTTCCTCCGCGCCTTCCGCGCGCTCAAGGGGTTCAAGGGGCAGGCCAAATTCTCCTCGTGGCTCTATCGCATCACCCTGAACTTGTGCCGCGACTGGATCCGCCGCGAGAGACGCACCCCGGTGGCGCAGGCGCCCGAAGGGGTCGATATCATCGAGCTCGCCGGCGAGGCGACCCCCTCTGAATCGATCGAACAGCTCGTTGCGCGGCACGAACTTGGCCGCGCCGTCGGGAAAGCCATGTCGATGCTCCCCGAAGAGCAGCGCACGGCGATCATCCTGAAGGAGTACCACGGGCTGACGTTCCAGGAAATCGCCGATCTGCTCGATTGTCCGTTGAGTACCGTAAAGACGCGTTTGTACCAGGGATTGACCGTGCTTCGAAAGCAGCTGCGCGACGCAGGCGTCGAGAGCACCTTTGGAAAATGAGCACGCATATGTGTGACCACAACGAACAGCTGATCGGGTTTGTCTACGAGGAGCTCGATGCATCCGAGAAGCAGGCCTTTCAGCAGCACCTTGCCACGTGCGCGGACTGCCGCGCCGAGCTCGCGGACCTGCGCGCGACGCGCGGACAGATTGCCGCGTGGACGCCCCCCGAGCCTGGCTTTGATTTCCACATCGTGCGCGGCACTGCGGCGCCCCCGCCCGCGCCGGCGCGCGTGTTCCGTATTTCGCCGGCCTGGGGACTCGCGGCCGCCGCGATGCTGGTCGTGGCGATCGGCGCAGCCATCGCGAATCTCGAAGTTCGCGTCGGCAGCGATGGGCTCGTGATTCGCACCGGCTGGAACCGCAGCGCCGCTGCGGAGCCGGCGGCACGCGTGGACGCTGGCGCCGTGCAGCCGATCGACTGGCAGCAGCAGGCGCAGCAGTTCGATCAGCGCTTGCGCGCGATCGAGCAGTCGCCCCGCGATCGATCGGGATCCGTGCAGAGCGCCGCCGCGACGGGCATGACGGATGAACAGGCGCGGCGGCTGCGCGAGATGGTCGCGCAGAGCGAGACGCGCCAGCAGCGGATCTTCGCGGCGCGCCTTGCGGAGATCACGCGCGAGTACGATGCGCAGCGGCGGATCGATCTCGCGGCGATCGACCAGGGCATGGCGCGGCTCCAGAACACGAGCGGCGCGGAGGTCAGGCAGTACCGCGACCTGATTCAGCGCATGTATCGCGCGACGGCATACCAGCAGACCAAATAATGCGACGAGGTGAGATCGTGAAGCCAGGAATCGCTCTCGCGATAGTAATGACGCTGGTGCCGGGGCTCGCCGCGGCGCAGACGCCGGTGAGCACGGCGCCGGATCAGCTTCGGCGTCACGAGCAGATCAGCGTGTTCGAGGGTACGTTGACCGGCGCGGTGAACCTTGCCGCCCGGCGAGTCGCAAAGGAAGTGCAGTCGCGCACCCCTGGCGCGAACCTCTTCACGGGCGACGCGCGCGCGAAGGGCTTCGCGCTCGACGGCTATGGCGTGTTCGTCTACGTCGAGATACCGGCGATTGACCTGACGGTCAGCCTGATGATCGATCAGTTCGAACGCGATCTGCAGCGGCGCGCAACGGCGGAGACCCCTGCGGTCGCGAGCAACGTGGCCAACAAGCCGGACGCGCCGCCCAACGCAGCACCCCCGGCGCCGCCGAGCGCAAAGGAAACGCTGCGCGACGTGGAGGACACCGGGGAGCGGTACCGCTTGGCCGTCAAGCAGGCGCTGGCCGACGCGATGCTCGATTACAGCAAGAATCTCGAGCTGAAGCCGGACGAGTGGCTGTCGGTTGCGGCGCGCGGCAGCGAGAGCGCGCTCCTGCCGGGTGAGATCCTGCAGCTCACGACGGTCGTGCTGCGCGTCAAGGGCAGCGACCTCGTCGACTACCTCGCCGGACGAGTGACGAAGGAGCAGGCGCGCGCGAAAGTCGAAGTGCGACAGTTCTAGGCTAGAATCTCGGATATGTTGCGCGGGATTGCTGCTTCGCTCGCGTTCGTCGCCGCCGCGTCTTTCGTGGCCGCGTGCGGGCCTTCGGTCGATTTGAAGCAGGCGGTCCAGGTCACCGACGTCACGACCGGCTGGTTCGACGCCGGCATTGTCGAAGGCAAGAACAAGCTCGTTCCGAGCGTCACCTTCAAGTTGAAGAAGAACGCCGACGTGAAGCTGTCGTCGGTCTCGCTCAATCTCACGTTCACCTTCGCCGGCGACCAGGATCATACGGACGATGTGTACGTGCAGCACGTGGATTTCCAGGGACAGGAGACGCAGCCCATCACGGTGCGCACGAAGTGGGGCTACACCGCCGATCCCCCGCAGACGCGCGCCGAGATGCTGAAGCACAGCCAGTTCCGCGACATGGACGCGCAGATCTTTGCGAAGCAGAGCTCATCGCAATGGGTCGAGCTGCACCGCGTCCGCATCGCACGCCAGCTCCTGACTCAGTAGCGGACACGTGCCGCCCACGGTTCCTCCGCCCGCCGATTCAGTCCGACCCTCGAAGTCCGCGTCGCTCGAGCGACGGCTCGGCCCGTTCGACGCCGCCGCGATTGTCGTCTCGAACGTCATCGGCGGCGGCATCTTCTTCGTTCCCATCATCGTCGCGCAGATGGTTCCAGCCCCGGCGGCGACGCTCTGGATGTGGCTGCTCGGCGGCGCGCTCGCCTTCGCGGGTGCGATGGCGTACGCGGAGCTCTCCGCGCTGCGCCCGCGTGCCGGCGGCGAGTACGTTTACCTCCGCGAGGCGTTCGGCCCGCTCGCGGCATTCCTGACCGGCTGGACGTCGTTCGTCGCCGGGTTCAGCGGCGCAATTGCCGTGAACTCTGTCGCCGTCGCCGAATATATGGGCCGCTTCGTTCCCGCCGCGGCGAATACCACACCGCTGCTGAGCGTCCCGATCCCGGGGATGCCGCTCGTCATCTCACCGAAGTCAGCCGTCGCGCTTGCGACCATCACGATTCTTTCGCTCATTCACATCCGCGGCCTCGGACCCGGACGGATCGTCCAGAACCTGCTCGCGGCGATCAAGGCGAGCGCGCTGGTCGCCATCATCGCGCTTGGCTTCGCGCTGGGGCGCGGCCACGACGCCGCGGGACCGCTGCATGTGGCCGTGGCGCCGTCGGGACTGTTGCTGGCGCTCGTCCCGATCATGTTCACGTATTCAGGCTGGAACGCGGCGACGTATGTCGCCGAAGAAGTGCGCGATCCGGGTCGCAACGTGCCGCTCGCGCTGGGCCTGGGGACCGTCGCGGTCACCCTGATCTACCTGGGATTGAACGCGCTGTATCTGCACGTGCTGCCGGTGCCGGAGCTCGCCTCGATGTCCGGACGGCTGCTCGACGTCGTCGGCGAACGGCTGTTCGGGGTGAGCGCGGGCAATGTCCTCGCGGTGTTCACGATCGTGAGCTTCTGCGCGAGCATCAGCGCGATGACGCTCGCGGGGCCGCGGGTGTACTACGCGATGGCGCGCGACGGCTTGTTCCTGCCATCGGCCGCGACCGTGCATCCACGGTTTCATACGCCGGCGGTGGCGATCGTCGCGCAGGCACTGTGGAGCGCGGTGCTCGTCTCGAGCGCGTCGCTCTCGCAGCTTGTCAGTTACACAGGATTCGCCGTCGTGCTGTTCTCCGCCGTCGCGGTCGCGGCGCTCTTCGTGCTGCGACGCCGCGAGCCCGACGCGCCGAGGCCGTTTCGCGCGTGGGGCTACCCGTGGGCACCGGCCATCTTCGTGGTCGCAAGCGCGGTGATGCTCGTGAACGAGATCATTCGGAACGGCGTGACCGGACTGGCCGGGCTCGCCATCATTGTCGCAGGCGTCCCGGTGTACTTCGTATTCGCGCGCCGCCGGCGACAGAACAAACCCTGAACACAGAAAACACAGAAACACACACAGAAGACACCGTAAAGACAAACAAAAAAAGGGCGGAGTCTTTCGACTCCGCCCTGTGGCTTGCCGCGCGCCGGTCTTACCGGCGGCGCATGTCGCCCTTGTAGGTGATCGTCTCGCCAGGAATCACCATCACGTCGAACTGCGTCGGCTCGTAGCCGTCGGCGCGCAGCTCGATCTTGTGGGAGCCCCCCTCGATATTCAGGCGCTGGAACACGCCATCGAAGCTGTCGACCGTGCCGACGAAGTAGCCGTCGACGAAAACTTGCGCGTGTCCCGGCTTCACCTTCAGCCGCAGTGACCCGACGCCGCGGTACACCTGGCTCGCGCCGGAGCTGTAACCGCCGCCGCCGTAGTAGCCGCCGCCAGCGTAGCCGCCACCGTAATACGGATCGGTGTAGCCGCCGTAGTAATCCGGATAGCCGAACCCGCCGAACAGGAACGGGTCATAGGCCATGTACCCGAACCCATAGCCGTAGCCCCACGGGCTCCAATAGTAGCGGCTGCGATAGTACGGGTCGTAGTAATACGAGTAGTACGGATCGTAGCCGAACGTCGAGTACGAGTACGGCCGTCCATTGCGGTAATAACCGTCCGTGCGTTCCACCGCCGTGCCGATCGGGTTGCGTCCGTCGCGCGGACGACTGTAAGTCGGAACGGCGCGGCTGCGGCCCTGCCCCTGCCGATCGTTCCCGTCGTTCGACCGCGTGCTGCCGGAACTCGCGGTGCCCGAATTGCCGCCGTCGCCGCGCGGGACCGCGCGCCCCGTCGTCGATCCGCCGCCGCGACGCTGGTCGCCGTTCTCAGCGCGCTCAGGGTTGACGGGCGCACGCCGTGGCGCTTCGTATCCGCCGTTCCCCATCCAGCCGCTCGAGGCGCTGCCGGATGACGAGCTGCCGCCCGAGGACGACGTACTCGATCCGCCGGAGCCGGACGAGGAGGATGATCCTGAGGACGAGCCGGAGTCGCGCGGGCCCGCCGATCCGACCGTCGGGCTGTCCGCCGGGCGCGACCGGTCCTGCGCCCAGAGGGGCGTCAGGCTCAGCGCGAAAGCTGCGGCGGTCAGGCCGATCGTAGATGTGTAACGCTTCATGACAAGCCCCTCCGGGAGACCTGCTGACAGGAAAAGCAACCCTGCTGCCAGTCGCAGAGCTCCACCTGCGTGGGATTTCCTCTATTGTACCCCTTCGCTCGCCCTGTATCTGTCACATTTCGGAGCCATCCGGTCGCCGTTCGTGGACACCGGCGCAATCCCGGTCGGCCCAGCCGGACCGCAACCTCGACCCGCGAATCGCGAATCGCGAACCGCGAACCGCGAAATTGATAGACTCGGAAGATGCTTCACGCAACGACCGTCCTGGCCGTGCGGCACGGTGGCCGTACGGTCATGGCCAGTGACGGGCAAGTCACCTTCGGCGACACCGTCATGAAGCAGTCCGCCAAAAAAATCCGGAAACTGTACAACGATAGGATTCTCGCCGGGTTCGCCGGTTCTGCGGCCGACTCGTTCGCGCTGTTCTCGCGCTTTGAGGCCAAGCTGGAACAGTACCGCGGCAACCTGGAGCGGTCCGCCGTCGAGCTCGCGAAAGACTGGCGAACCGACCGCTTCCTGCGGCGGCTCGAGGCCATGCTGATCGTGATGGACGCGAAGTCCACGTTTCTCCTGTCCGGCAACGGCGACCTGATCGAGCCCGACGACGGGATTATCGCGATCGGATCGGGAGGTGCGTACGCGCTCGCGGCCGCGAAGGCGCTGGCGAAGCACACGGCACTCGATGCGCGCACGATCGCGCAGCAGGCGATGGACATCGCCGGCACGATCTGCATTTACACGAACAACATCATAACGATCGAAGAGCTTTTGACGTCCGCGTGACGGCGGACCACCACCGGCAATGCCCATCTATCTACCTGAAAAAACCGCGACGACAACAGAGTCGCTGACTCCGCGGCAGATCGTCGCCGAGCTCGATAAGCACGTGGTCGGGCAGGCGCAGGCGAAGCGTGCGGTCGCGATCGCGCTCCGGAACCGGACGCGCCGGCAGAAGCTGCCGGCGGAGCTCGCTGACGAGATCGCGCCGAAGAACATCCTCATGATCGGCCCGACTGGAGTCGGCAAAACCGAGATCGCGCGGCGGCTCGCGCGTCTTGCGCAGTCGCCGTTCATCAAGGTGGAAGCGTCGAAGTTCACCGAGGTCGGCTACGTCGGCCGCGACGTCGAATCGATGGTCCGCGATCTCGTGGAGCTCGCCGTCGACATGGTGAAGGAAGAGCGGATCGCCGAGGTGCGCGAGAAGGCGCGACAGGCGGCCGAGGAGCGCGTTCTCGATCTCCTGCTGCCGCCGCTGCCCTCGGCGTCCGAGTACGATGAGTCGGCGTCCTCGATGCGCGAACAGGCGCAGCGCACGCGCGAGAAGCTGCGCGAGCAGCTGCGCGAAGGGCGCCTCGATCACAAGCACGTCGAGATCGAGGTGCGCGAGAAGAGCTTTCCCTCGTTCGAGATCATCGCCGGGTCGTCGGTCGAAGAGGTCGACATCAACGTCAAGGACATGCTGCCCGGGTTGTTCCAGGGGCGCACGAAGAAGCGGCGGCTCCCGATCCCCGACGCGATCGCGGCGCTGACGCAGGAAGAAGAGCAGAAGCTCGTCGACATGGAAACCGTCGCGCGCGCCGCGGTCGATCGCGTGCAGCAGGCGGGCATCATCTTCGTCGACGAGATCGACAAGGTCGCGGGGCGTGAAGGAGGGCAGGGGCCCGACGTCAGCCGCGAGGGGGTGCAGCGGGACATCCTGCCGATCGTGGAGGGGACGACGGTCAACACGAAGTACGGGATGGTGAAGACGGATCACATCCTGTTCATCGCGGCCGGCGCGTTCCACGTCTCGAAGCCGTCAGATCTGATTCCCGAGCTGCAGGGGCGCTTTCCCATCCGCGTCGAGCTCGAGGCGCTCGGACGCGAAGACTTCGTGCGAATCCTGACGGAGCCGAAGAACGCGCTCATCAAGCAGTACATCGCGCTGCTCTCGACCGAAGGGCTGACGGTGCGGTTCACCGACGGCGCGGTCGGACGCATCGCGGACTTTGCGACCCTCGTCAACGAGCGCACGGAGAACATCGGCGCGCGCCGCCTGCACACCGTGATGGAGAAGCTGCTCGACGAGCTCTCGTTCGATGCGCCGGAGCTCGTGGGCAAGGAGGTCACGATCGACGACGCCTACGTCGACCGCATGCTGGCCGACATCGTCGGCAACAACGACCTCTCGCGTTACATCCTTTGATGATGCGGTCCGTGTCGCGGCTGGTGTTGGCGTGCGTGGTGGCGGTCACGCTCGCCTGCGGTCAGAAAGGGCCTCCGCTTCCGCCGCTGCACCTCCTGCCCGCGGCGCCAGGCGACGCCTCTGTCAGGCGTGCCGGCGGCGAGGCGCGCGTACGGTTCACCATCCCGTCGACGAACGTGAATGGTCCGGGCGTAATCGATCTCGATCATCTGGACATCTTCGCGGCGACCGTCGCGCCCGGCGCGGCGGTGCCGCCGAATCGCCAGTTCCTGACGCCGAAGTACCGCGTCGGGACCGTCGGCGTGAAGCCGCCGCCCGTCGAAGGAGAGACGCCACCGGCAAGCGCACCACCGGACACCCGGCCGTCGGCGGGGGAGAAGACGACGTTCGTTGAGAAGCTGACGCCCGAGGCGTTGAAGCCCGTATTCACGACAGTCGCGCCCAAGCCAGCGGCCACGGCTGCCACCGCAGCGGCTGCGGCCGCGGCGACGAAAGAGGAGCCGCCTCCGACCTACGCGATGCGAATCTACACGGTGCGGGGGGTGACGAAGAGCGGCCGGCCGGGGCAGCCGTCGCCACGGCTCCAGCTTCCGCTGATCGATCCGCCCGCGCCTCCGGCGGCGGTGACCGCAACGACCAGCGAGACGGCCATCACCCTGTCCTGGAAGCCGCCGGTATCGGAGACACCGGTCGCGTTCAATATCTATAAGGTCGGCGGATCCGATCCGATCAACACCGCGCCGGTCATGGAGCCGGCCTACGAGCGTGCGGGCCTGGAGTTCGGGACCCAGGAATGCTTCACGGTGCGCGCCGTGCAGAAGATCGGCACCGCGGATGCGGAGAGCGAGTCGTCGGAGCCGGCCTGCATCACGCCGACGGACACGTTTGCGCCGAAGGCGCCGCAGCACCTGTCGGCCGTCGCCGCGCCCGGCGTGATCAGCCTGAGCTGGGACGCGAATACCGAACCGGATCTCGCGGGCTACGTGGTCTTGCGCGGCGAAGCGCCGGGTGACACACTGCAGCCGCTGACGCCCGCTCCGATCGCCGCCACGAACTTCGAGGACAAGACCGCGAAACCGGACGTGCGGTACGCCTATGCGATCGTGGCGGTCGACAAGGCCACGCCGCCCAACCGCAGCGGACCATCGAACCGCGTCGAAGAAACAGCGCGATGAAACGAGTCTTCAGGATCGAGTACAAGGGCACCCCTCGCCACGCCGTCGAAGAAGGGGGCGCGTGGCGGCTGGTCGAAGGGGACATTTTCGGCCGCTACGATGCGGGTGACACGCTCGCGTCCGGCGGACACCGTCTGCTTGCGCCCATCGAGCCCTCGAAGATCGTGGCGGTCGGCCTGAACTACAAGGATCACGCTGCCGAGCAGAACAGGCCGCTGCCGGCCGAGCCGATGATCTTCATCAAGCCGTCGACCGCCGTGATCGGTCCCGGCGATCCGATCGTGATTCCGCCGGACGTCGGCCGCGTCGATCACGAGGCCGAGGCGGGTGTGGTGATCGGCTCCGTTGCTTCGCACGTGCGCGAGGAAGAGGCGCACGAGTACATCTTCGGCATCACGTGCGTGAACGACGTGACGGCGCGCGAGCTGCAGAAGAAGGACATCCAGTACACGCGCGCGAAGGGGTTCGACAGCTTCGCGCCGGTTGGTCCGTGCATCGCGACCGGCCTCGACTACGACTCGCCGCAGGGGCTTGCCGTGGAAGGTTGGGTCAACGGCATCAAGCGGCAGTCGTCCTCGACGCGCGAGTTGATCTTCCCGGTCCGGAAGCTCATCGCGTTCATCTCGTCGGTGATGACGCTGCTGCCGGGCGACATCATCGCGACCGGCACCCCCGCGGGGATTGGTCCCCTCCTGGCGGGGGATCGTGTCACCATAAAAGTTGAAGGCGTTGGCGAGCTGACCAATCCAGTCGCCCATGCGATCGCCGCGCGCGCCTCTTGACGCACGCGCCTTTGGAGAAACACCATGAAACTGTTCATCGACACCGGAAACATCAAGGAAATCGAAGCGCTGGTGCCGCTCGGCATCATCGACGGTATCACCACCAATCCCTCGCTGCTCGCGAAAGAGCCGGGCGACTACAAGGAGAACCTCAAACGCATCTGCCAGTTGGTGAAGGGTCCGACGAGCGCCGAGGTCGTCTCGAAAGATTTCGAGGGCATGATGCGCGAGGGGCGCGATCTCTCGAAGATCGACGACCACATCATCGTGAAGGTGCCGTTCACCAAAGAAGGTGTGCGCGCGTGCAAGGCGCTGTCGTCCGAAGGCATTCGTGTGAACGTGACGCTGGTGTTCTCGCCGACGCAGGCGCTGCTCGCCGCGAAGGTGGGCGCCACCTACGTCAGCCCGTTCGTCGGGCGCCTCGACGACATCGCGACCTCCGGCATGGGGCTCATCAGCGAGATCGTCGAGATCTACGAGAACTATCAGTTCACGACCCAGATTCTCGTCGCCTCGGTGCGCCACTCGATCCACATCGTCGAAGCCGCGCGCATGGGGGCCCACATCTGCACGTGCCCCGCGGCGGTGATCGAGGGGATGTTCCGGCATCCGCTGACCGACATCGGCCTCGAGAAGTTCCTGAAGGACTGGGAGAAAGCGCAGGCCGCGCGCGTGTAAGGTCCGCCTGAAGGCGGACGCTACCGGATACGTAGTGTCCGGCTTTAGCCGGACCCGAACCGATGGACATTCTCAAACATCTCGAGGACCTCGAGCGCCGGGCGGAACTTGGCGGCGGCGAAGAGCGGCTTCGCCGCCAGCACGACGCCGGCAAGCTGACGGCGCGCGAACGGATCGACCTGCTGTTCGATCCGGGAGCCTTCGAGGAGTTCGACAAGCTCGTCACCCATCGCTGCCGCGATTTCGGGATGGAGGCGCAGATCATCCCTGCGGATGGCGTGGTGTCCGGCGTCGGCCGCGTCGAAGGACGCACCGTCTACGCTTTCGCGCAGGACTTCACGGTCTTCGGCGGCTCGCTCTCGGAAACGAACGCCGCGAAGATCGTGAAGATCATGGATCTCGCGATGAAGATGGGGGCGCCGGTCGTCGGTTTGAACGATTCGGGCGGCGCGCGCATCCAGGAAGGGGTGCTCTCGCTCGGCGGCTACGCCGACATCTTTCTCCGCAACACGCTCGCCTCCGGCGTCGTTCCGCAGATCTCCGCGATCATGGGGCCGTGCGCGGGCGGCGCGGTCTACTCCCCTGCGATTACCGACTTCAACGTGATGGTGGAAGGCACGAGCTATATGTTCGTGACCGGACCTGACGTCATCCGCACCGTCACGCACGAGGAGGTGACGAAGGAACAGCTCGGCGGCGCGATGACGCACAACGCCACCAGCGGCGTCGCGCATTTCGCGGTCCCCGACGACCGCGAGTGCCTGCGGGTCATTCGCGAGCTTCTCGGTTACCTGCCGTCCAATAACGTCGACGATCCGCCGCGGCGCGAGACGTCGGATCCGCCGGACCGCGAAGACGAGGCGCTCGACCGTCTCGTGCCGCACGCACCGAACCAGCCGTACGACATGCACGATCTCGTGCACGCGGTGTTCGATGATGGCGCGTTTCTGGAAGTGCACCGGCATTACGCGCGCAACATCATCGTCGGGTTCGCGCGGCTCGGCGGGCGAAGCGTCGGCATCGTTGCGAATCAGCCGGCGCACCTGGCGGGCACGCTCGATATCGACGCGTCCGTGAAGGCGGCGCGCTTCGTCCGCTTCTGCGACGCGTTCAACATTCCGCTGGTGACGTTCGAGGACGTCCCCGGGTTCCTGCCCGGCACGCGCCAGGAATACGGCGGGATCATCCGCCACGGCGCCAAGCTGCTGTTCGCGTTCGCCGAAGCGACGGTGCCCAAGCTGACGGTGATCACGCGCAAGGCGTACGGCGGCGCCTACTGCGTCATGTCCAGCAAGCACATACGCACCGACGTCAACTTCGCGTGGCCGACGGCGGAGATCGCGGTGATGGGACCCGAGGGCGCGGTCAACATCCTGTACAAGCGCGAGATCGATGCGGCGGCGGACAAGGACGCGGCGCGCGCGAAGCGCGTGGCGGAGTTCAAGGAGAAGTTCGCGAATCCGTATGTCGCGGCCTCGCGCGGCTTCGTCGACGAAGTGATCCGCCCGCGCCAGACGCGCACGAAGCTGATTGGCGCGCTCGCCGCGCTCGACACGAAGCGAGACAAGAACCCGCCGAAGAAGCACGGCAACATACCCTTATAGCGGCGACAAAGGTCCTTTTGCCGTCGGCTCGTTCATCGGCGCGGCGGAGAGCTGCTACAATTACGTCAGATGCCCGAGGCCGGTCGGATTCGGTCCGGATCGCCCTGCCTGACGCTCTGGTTTCATGAAAATCCTCATCGCGAACCGCGGCGAGATCGCCGTTCGGATTATCCGGGCGTGCCGCGAAATGGGGCTCCCGACGGTGGCGGTGTACTCCGACTGCGACCGCGACGCGCGGCACGTGCGCGAGGCGGACCAGGCGTTCCACATCGGGCCAAGCGAGGCCGTCAAGAGCTACCTGCGAATCGACGCGATCGTGGACGCGGCGAAGCGTGCCGGCGCCGACGCCGTCCATCCTGGTTACGGATTCCTCGCGGAGAACGCCGCGTTCGCGCGCGCGTGCGCCGGCGCGGGGCTCACCTTCATCGGACCCTCCGCTGACGCGATCGCGCTCATGGGCAGCAAGACCGCCGCACGCGAGGCGGCGATCAGCGCCGGCGTGCCGGTCGTCCCGGGAACGGAGCGGCCGCTCGATGAACGCGTCAGCGACGACGAGATCGCGACGATGGCGGAGGCGATCGGATATCCGCTCGTCGTGAAGGCGGTGGCGGGAGGCGGCGGGAAGGGCATGCGCACCGTCGACGATCGCGCATCGCTCTCCGGCGCCATCCGGACGGCACGTTCGGAGGCAGGGTCGGCCTTCGGCAACAGCGCGATCTATCTCGAGCGGCGCCTCGTGCGTCCGCGCCACATCGAGATCCAGCTGCTCGGCGACCGGCACGGCACGGTCATCCCGTTCGTCGAACGCGAGTGCTCGATACAGCGGCGCCATCAGAAGGTCGTCGAGGAATCGCCATCCATTGCCGTGACCCCCGAGCTGCGGCGCCGCATCGCGACGGCGGCCGCTGCCGTGGCGCGCGCGGTGAACTACTCGAACGCAGGCACGATCGAGTTCCTGCTCGACGAGAACGGCGCGTTCTACTTCCTGGAGATGAACACGCGGCTCCAGGTCGAGCATCCCGTCACCGAGGTGGTGACGAGCATCGATCTCGTTCAATGGCAGATCCGGATCGCACGCGGCGAGAAGCTCACGATCGATCCGGAGCGCGCGCTGACGCCGCACGGCCACGCGATCGAGTGCCGCATCTACGCGGAAGATCCGGACCACGGATTCCTGCCGTCACCAGGCCTGATTCGCGGACTGCGTCCGGCGGCGGGTCCCGGCGTGCGCGATGACGGAGGCGTGAGCGCCGGCTACACCGTGCCGGTGTTCTACGACTCGATGATCGCGAAGCTCGTGACGTGGGGCGAGTCGCGCGGACACGCGGTGCGCCGCATGTCGCGTGCGCTGCGCGAGTACGAGGTGCTCGGCATCCAGACGACCATTCCGTTCTTCCTCTGGCTGATGCGGCAGCCTGATTACATCGAGGGGCGATACGACACCACGTACCTCGACCGGCTGCTGGCCGGGCGCAACGGGCAGTCGTTCAGCGAACTGACCGAAGCGGACGAGGAACTGGCGTCGATGGCCGCCGCGCTCGATACATATCTACGGAGCAGTGCGCCCTCAGGTGGGGCGGGCCTTCATCGCGAGCGATCCGGACTGAATGGAGCAAGTGGGGCCGGTCATTACGGCCGGCCTTCGTGGAAGCACGCGGCGCGCCGAGAGGCGCTGCGCGAATGACGTTCGAGGTCGACATCAATGGCCGCAGCCGCACCGTGTCGGTCGAGCGGACAGCGCAGGGACGCTATCGGCTGACCGTCGACGGGCGGCCGCACGACGTCGACGCCGCGCGCATCGGCGCGCTCGGGTTGTCGCTGCTGGTCGATGCGGCGGAAGGTGTCAGCCGCGACGTCCAGGTCGCGCCCGCGGGACGCACCGGCGAGCTGTTGATCCGGATCGACGGCCGCATCGTCGCCGCCACGGTCAACGGGCGTCGCACCGGGCGCGCCGCGTCGGACGCGGGCACACACGCGCACGGCGAACAGTCCATCGTGGCGCCGATGCCTGGCCGGGTCGTCCGGATCCTCGTCGCGCCGGGGGACGCCGTCACCGCGCGGCAGGGGGTCGTGGTCGTCGAGGCGATGAAGATGGAAAACGAGCTGCGCGCGCCGAAGGACGGCCGCGTGAAGGATATCGCGGTCGAACCCGGGGCTTCGGTCGAAGCCGGCCGCGTGCTCGTCGTGATCGAGTAAGCGTCAGAACGTTTCATGCACGTCACGCAGCCACCAGACGAACCGCTCGCCGGATCAGCCGAGCCGAACGCGGAGCCGGCGGCGCTGCCGCACGTCCGGCGCCCGCGGTGGCGACGTGTCGGCCTCGCGGTGCTGGCGTTCGTCGTCGCGGTCGTTGCGGCCCTGCTCATCGCGTTCCTCAGCGTCGACCTCGGCCCGTCGCTCCGCGCGCTCGCGGAACGCGAGGGTTCGAAATACCTTCAGCGGCCGATGCACATCGGGCGGCTGTCCGCGACGATCACGCCCGGCGTGTTTGTCGTCGAAGACCTCGTCATCGAGGGACTCGCGCCGACCGATCGGCCCTTCCTGAAGGCGAAAAAGATCCAGGTCGTGGTCCCGTGGTGGACGATCGTCAATCGCAAGCTGATCGTCGAATCGATCGAGATGACGGACTGGGACATGGTCGTCGAGACCTGGCCGTCGAGCCCGGGCTTCCCGAAGGGCCGGCACAACTTTCCGAAGTTCACGCGCGAGTCGAAATCGAAGGGGCCGAAGCGGTTCACGACGACGCTGCGGAGCGTGCTCGCGTCGCGCGGCACGTTCACGTATGAGGATCATGGAACGCCATGGGGGATTGCCTCCCGCGATCTGCGCGTGTCGATCAACCGCGGCATCATCGATCGCGTCTACCGCGGAAGTGCATCGTTCGCGGACTCCATCATCACGATCCAGAAGTACGAGTCGTTTCACGCGAACATGCGCTCGCGTTTCACGATCGACGGGCCGAACCTGGACTTCAGCCGCATCGATCTGCTGAGCGACGGTGCGCAGTCGCTGCTTCACGGGCGCATCGACCTTGCGCACTGGCCGGAGCAGACCTATCAGATCACGTCGAAGATCGATTTCCCTACGCAGAAAAACATCTACTTTCATCAGTACAAATTCGAGGCCTCGGGACGCGGCAACTTCCAGGGTTCCTTCCATCTGTTCAGCGGCGGCCGTGAGTTGAAGGGAACGTTCGACTCGCCGATGGCGGGGGTCAACGCGTGGCGCTTTCCGAACCTCAAGGGCTCGGTTCTCTGGGTGCCGGATCGCCTCGAGGTGACCGATGCGACCAGCGGTCTCTACGGCGGCGCCGCGCGTTTCGATTACAAGCTGTTTCCGCTGAACCAGCACGGCGTCCCCACGCGCGCGACATGGGACGTGTCGTATCGCGACGTGAGCCTGCCGCAGCTGACCGACTTCTTCGAGCTCCAGGTATTACGCCTCGGCGGGAGCATTTCGGGCCGCAACCATCTGGATTGGGATCTCGGCAAGTGGAGTGAGCGCCGCGGCGGCGGCGACGTGTACGCGGAAGCGCCGGCCGGCGTGCCGACGATGACGCGCGAGCTCGATCCGCAGGCGGTCGCGGCGGAAGCCGCGCTCCCGCTGCAGGCCGGGCCGTTCAATCCGCGCACGTCGCTCGGGTATCTGCCGATCGCGGGACACGTCGCCTATTCGCTCGATCCATCATGGATCTCCCTCGGCCAGAGCTGGGTCGCCACGCCGAAGACATACGTCGACTTGCAGGGACGCACTGCGTACGGCGAGCGCTCGCAGATTCCGTTTCACGTCAGCAGCCTCGACTGGCTCGAAAGCGATCGCGTGCTGGCGGCGATCATGACGGCGTTCGGATCGTCCACCGGCGCCGTCGAAGTCGGCGGATCGGGACAGTTCGACGGCGTGATGCTTCTCAGCTTCACGAAGCCGCGCATCGTGGGCACATTCACTGGCGATAACATGCGCGCGTGGGACACCGTCTGGGGGCACGGCACCGCGAAGGTCGTCATCGAAAACGGCTACGCGTTGATCACCGACGGGATCGTGAGCGCGGGTCCGCCCGACGCGCGGTCTGAAATCAGGGCCGACGGAAGCTTCTCGCTCGGCTATCCGCGCAAGGACAACGGCGAGGAGATCAACGCGCGCATTTTCGTCAATCGGCGCCCGCTTGCGGATCTGCGTCACGCGTTCGAGCTCGATCTCTATCCGGTCGACGGCACCGTCTCCGGCGAGTATCACCTGTACGGAAAGTACGAGACGCCGTTCGGATTCGGCCGGCTCGTGATCGACGACGGCATCGCGTACGGCGAGACGTTCGAGACGGCGAATTCGTCGCTGCGGTTCGAAGGCTCCGGGGTGCGCCTCGACGCCCTCCAGATTCACAAGAGCACCGGCCTTGTTACAGGCGCGGCGTGGGTCGGCTGGGATGGGAATTACTCCTTCAACGCGGACGGCACGCGCATCCCCGTCGAATCGATGAAGACGGTGGCGTTCCCGCGTGCGCCGCTCTCCGGCCTGCTCCAGTTCACGGCCACCGGGACCGGCACCTTCGACGAGCCGCGGTATGACGTGCGGCTGCGTGTCGACGATCTGTTCGCGGCCGATGAAGGCATCGGTCAGCTCACCGGCCGGCTCTCGCTTCGCGGCGAGCTGCTGACGCTGGAGCTCGAAGCCGCATCGCCTCGGCTGGCGATGTCGGGATCCGGCCGCATCGCGCTCACGGATGAAATGGACGCGGAGCTGACGCTGCGCTTCTCGAACACCTCGCTCGATCCGTACCTGCGCTTCTTCGAGCCGCGCCTGTCCCCCTTCACCAAGGCCGTCGCGGGTGGAACGGTCCGCGTCGTCGGCGAGCTCGCGGACGTGGACCATCTCGTCGTCGACGGGCGGGTCGAGCAACTGGACCTGAAGCTGTTCGACTACCAGGTCAGCAACCGCGATCCCGCGACGAATACCTATCGCCCGATCGAGCTCACGCTCGATCAGCACGTCGTCAACGTCGTCCAGCTGCGGCTGTTCGGCGAGGGGACGCAGCTGGATCTCGGCGGCAACGTCGACCTGCACGAGTCCACGATCTCGCTGGCCGCCTCCGGCGACGCGAACCTTGGCATCCTGCAGGGGTTCTTCCGGGACATTCGCAGTTCGGGTGCGGCGAGGCTGCGCGCGAAGGTCGACGGACCGCTGGCAAAGCCGGTGTTTTCCGGAAATGCCACAATCGCGAACGGCCGCGTACGCCAGCTCTCGCTGCCGCACTCCCTCGAGGCGATCAACGGGCAGATCTCGTTCGACGCGGGGGGGATTCGCATCGACAACGTCCGGGCGCGGCTTGCGAGCGGCGACGTGACGTTCGGCGGACGCGTCGCGCTGAACGGGTTCACCGCCGGCGACCTGAACCTGACCGCGACCGGTCAGCAGATGCGCATCCGCTATCCGGAAGGGTTCGTGTCGAATATCGATGCGGACCTCGCGCTTCTCGGCAGCCCGCAGTCGCCGCTGCTCAGGGGCACGGTCACGGTGCACGACGCGCTCTATTCGAAGCGGTTCGAGCCGAACGCGGACATCTTCAACCTGGGATCGGGAGGGGCGCCGCTGGCCGGCGCCGCGCCGGTCTCGACGTTCCCGCTGCGCTTCGACGTGCAGATCGACGCGCCGTCCGCGCTCCGGATCGAGAACAACCTCGCGCGGATGGTGGCGAGCGCCGACCTCCAGCTGCGCGGCACCTACGATCGTCCCCTGCTCTTCGGCAGCGCACAGATCGAGCGCGGCGATGTCATCTTCGAAGGCAACCGCTACCTCGTCACGCGCGGCACCATCGGCTTCGCGAACCCCGCGCGCATCGAGCCGTACTTCGATCTCGAAGCCGAGACCAGGGTCCGTGTCGCGGGCGCGGGGCAGAGCATCGCGTATCGCGTGACGCTCGGCTTCACCGGCACGGCGAACCGGATGACCATGAACCTGAATTCGGATCCGCCGTTATCGCAGGTCGGGATCGCGCTGCTGCTGTTCGGGCAGACGTCGTCGAACGACCTGAACTCGGAGCTGCGGATGCTCAACCCGAACGCCGCCACGCGCTCCGAGGAGGACCTGCTGAAGGCCGCGACCGCGCGGCTGCTGACCGGTTCGATTTCCGCGCCGGTGAATCGCGCCGTGGAACAGACGCTCGGCGTCAATCTGCAGATTACGCCGTCGATCGGCACGTCGGAGACGGATCCGCTCACGCCGTCCGCCCGCCTGATTGTCGGGCGCCGGCTGTCGAGCCGCGCGTATGTCACGTTCGCGCGGCCGCTCGGCACCGCGGCGGGCGCGACGCAGATCCTCGTCCTCGAGTACGACCAGAGCGATCGTGTGGGATGGGTGCTGACGCAGAACGGCGACTGGACGTACTCGATCGACTTCCGCGTGCAGCACCGACGCTGATGCCGCGCGCGCCCATCAGGTCGTCGCTCGCCGCCCTCGTCCTGGCGCTGCTTGCTCCGCTTGCCGGTCAGGCGCAGGCGCCATCCCCGGCCACCTCTCGTCTGGGGCAGCGCATCGTCGACATTCGGCTGGTACGCGAGGGGCAGCCGATCGAGGATCCTACCGTTCTCGCGCTCGTCGAGACCCACGTCGGCGACGCGCTGTCGATGGCGCAGGTGCGCGCGTCGATCACGCATATTTTCGGGCTTGGGCGCTTCCAGGACGTACAGGTGGAGGCGCTCGATGCCCCGGGGGGCGTGGCGCTCCGCTACAACCTGGTTCCACTTCACAGCGTCGAGCGCGTCGACTTCCACGGCGAGCCTCGCCTCGCGTTGCCGGAGGGGCTGCTGCGCGAGACGGTGCTGAACCGGTTCGGCGCGACGCCGCCGGTCGGACGCGCCGGCGAAGTCGCGCGCCTGCTGGAACAGCTGTATCGCGACCATGGATATCTGAATGCGATGGTTGTCCCCAGGGCGCTCGAGAAGCACGATCCCGATCGGACGTTGCTTGAGTTCACCATTCGACCGGGACGGCAGGCGTCCGTTGGGACCGTCCGCGTCGAGGGGGATCAGCCGGCGTCGCGCGACCAGTTCCTCCGCGACGTGCACGCGGTGGCGGGCCAACCTTACGAACCGGCGACGATCGCGGAGGCGCTTGCAAAGTACGCGCGCAAGCTGCGCCGCAGGTCGCGCTACGAGGCGGCCGCGTCGTACCACGCCACGCCGTCCGCCGACCGCGCAACGGTCGATCTCGTCATCGATCTGCAGACCGGCCCTCTCGTCTCGATCGCGTTCGAGGGGGACCCGCTTCCGAAGGAGAAGCTGTCGGAGCTCGTGCCGATCGCGAAGGAAGCGTCGGTGGACGAAGACCTGATCGAAGACTCGGTGCAGCGGATCCGGACCTTTCTGAATCAGCAAGGCTACTGGAAGGCGGATGCGTCAGCCGCGCGACAGGAGCAGGACGGGACGCTGCGCGTCGTATTCACCGTCCATCGCGGGCGGCAATACCGGATCGCCGAAGGGGGCGTCGAGGTGGACGGCAACCGTGCCGTCACGATCGAACAGCTGCGGCCCGCGCTTCTCAAGCTGCAGGCCAACGACATTTTCGTGGAAGCGAACCTCGGCGCGGCGGTCAGCGCGATCGCGGGACAGTATCAGCGCCTCGGCTACGCCCAGGCGAAGGTCGCCGCCGGCGCGAACGAGGTGTCTTCCTCATCCCGCTTGCAGGGGTTCGTGCACCCGGTGATCACGATCACGGAGGGCCCGCTGACCGCGATTGGCGACGTGACGTTCGAAGGGAACCAGAAGGTATCCGCGGACCAGCTGCGCAGCGTGGTCACCTCACAGACCGGCGCGCCGTACTACGAACCCCGCGTCGTCGCCGACCGGGAGGCTGTGCTGCTGGAATACCGGAACCGCGGCTTCGCATCTGCCAACGTTGTGGTGATGCCCACGCCGTCGCCTGACGGATCGCGCGCCGATCTGAAGTTCCGCGTCACGGAGGGACAGCAGACCATCGTCGATCACGTGCTGATCGTCGGCAACACCCGCACCAATCAGCGTGTCATCCAGCGGGAGCTGCTCATTCAGGAAGGCAAGCCGCTCGGCCTGGAAGACCTTGTCGAGAGCCAGCGGCGCCTCGGCGCCCTCGGGCTCTTTCGCCGCATCCGCGTCGAGGAGATGTCGCACGGCGCCGCGACCAGCGACGTGCTCGTCACCGTCGAGGAAGCCGCGGCCACGACGTTCAGCTACGGCGGCGGGGTCGAAGCCGCGAAGCGGCTGCGGAGGGATGCCGAGGGGCAGGCCCGCGAGCGGGTCGAGTTCGCGCCGCGCGGGTTCTTCGACGTCGGCCGCCGGAACATCGGCGGCAAGAACCGTTCTGCCGATCTGTATACCCGCCTTGGGCTCCGCCCGCGCGAGCCGTCCGCGGGATCGAGCAAGAGCAATCCGTTCGGCTTCAGCGAATATCGCGTCGTCGGCACGTATCGTGAGCCTCGCGCGATCGGTCTCAGCGGCGATCTCTTGCTCACGGCGGCCGTGGAACAGGGCGTCCGCTCGACATTCAATTTCGCGCGGAAGGGGATCAACGCGGAAGTGACGCGCCGGATCGCGCCGGGCGTCCGCTCGAGCGCGCGTTACTCGTTCGGGACGACTCGCACGTTCGACGAGAAGCTCAGCCTCGAGGACCAGGCGCGCATCGATCGTGTGTTCCCGAAAGTGCGGCTGTCGGCGTTCGCCGGCGCGATCTCGCGGGACACGCGAGACGACGTGCTCGATCCGGAGCGCGGCACGTTCGTGAGCGCCGAGGGCACGCTGGCCGCGCGGGCGATTGGCGGCCAGGTCGGGTTCGTCAAGTCCTACCTGCAGGGGTTCTGGTTTCACCGCCTGCCGGTCAAGCGGCGCGTCGTGTTCGCCTCGCGGGTCGCGGTCGGCATGTCCGACGGATTTCCGAGGGTCGCGCAGTCGACCGACATCCAAGGACGGCCGATTACGGTCACCGTGG
>WNGF01002973.1_pt1 | contig 44596 bp, 37 predicted proteins | sample 5400641 | NCBI WGS metagenome assembly WNGF01 (sample SAMN13153371, study PRJNA577476) | soil metagenome | isolation source: 80 cm soil or saprolite under grassland replicate 2 | place: USA:California | collected 2016-06-15 | reverse complement strand
TCACGAGGGCGGTCATCCTGGCTCGCTCATCGGAGATGCCGAGGGCGGCATCGAGGCCCGTGACCTCGAGCCGGTCGAAGGCGAACTCGCGCCCGCCGGTGATCTCGCCGATGATGTAGAAGTTCTCCTTCCCGAGCGCTTCCGCAAACTCGTGGATCACGGACGCGAAGAACCGCGCGGCTCCGGGATCCATGTGCTTGACCGTATCGAGACGGAAGCCGTCCACGTCGGCGAACGCGATCCAGAACTTGTAGACGTCACAGAGATGGCGCAACGTGGGAGAGACGGAGTACGCATCGATCGCATCGACGCCGTCCACGATCCGGCGTTCCCCGTGATGGAGGTCCTTGAGGCTGAAGAAGTCGCCGTCCGCGAACTCGGGAAAGAAGTCGAAGTTGCGGATGTAGCCCTCGCAGGTGAACGTCTCGGGGCGTTGAAACTCGGCCGGCCAGATCGCGCCGTCGGGAAACGCGCGAGGAAGATCGGCCGCATCGATCGGGCCAAAGGGCAGGCTGGCCGTTCCCTGATTGTCACGGAAACCTCCCACGGGTAACTTCTGCCCGCTCCAGGCAGGGTCGCCGTCGCGGTAGCGAAACACGTCGCCGCAGTGATTCAGGATGATGTCGAGGATGACCCGGATGCCCATTCCGTGCGCGGTCTGGACGAGCCGGCGGAGGTCCTCGCGACTGCCGAAGTGCGGGTCGACGTCGAGGAAGTTCTGGATTCCGTACCCGTGGTAAGAGTCGTCGGCGCGGACCTGCTTGAAGATCGGGCTGATCCAGATCGCCGTGACGCCGAGCCGCTGCAGATATCCCAGCTTGGATTCCAGTCCGGAGAGAGTTCCTCCGACGAACCGCGTGCCCGCGTCGCGCCACCGGGCGGCATCCGATTCGGTTCGAACCGCGTTGCCGTTCGCCTCGGGGACAAACGGAGGGGTCGCGCCGGTCGTCGCGATCTCGCCCGCGTTGTCGCGGAAGAGGTTTTCAGCGCCGTCCGAAAACCGATCCGCCATGAGGAAGTAAAGGACTTCGTCCTCCCAGTGCTGTGGTGAGGGAAAGTAACCTCGCCCGGCGATCAATCCCTTGAGGTTGATCTCGCGCAGGGATTTCTCAGACATCGCCCATCAAGGGTACGCCGTTTCAGCGACGCAGTTAAACCCTTGAAGGGAGCCCACGTATGCTTCGAGGAGGGAGGATCGCGATGAAGACTTCGGGCTGGGCATCGGCTCTTTCGGCTCTGATTCTCGTTTTGGCGAACGGGCGAGCGGCCGGGCAGGCAAAGAGCTCCAACGATATGGCGGAGCGCGTCAGCAAGCCCGTCGTCTACCAGGTCGAAGGGATGGACCGGGTCCGGGTGCGCAAGGACCTCGTCTACAAGAAGGACGGCGCGGTCGAGCTGAAGATGGACGTCAGCACCCCGGAGAAACAGAAGCCGGGCGAGTCTCTGCCGGTCGTCTTTTTCATCCATGGCGGCGTTCCTCGCGACGTTCCGGTCCAGCCGAAAGATTGGGGGGTCTACAGGTCGTGGGGCCGGCTCATCGCGGCGTCGGGAATGGCCGCGGTGACGTTCAACCACCGGGTGGGATTCCCGGACCCGAACTTGGCCCAGGGCGCCGCCGACCTGATGGATGCGATTGCGTTCGTCCGGGGCCGAGCCGCGGACTTTGGAATCGACCCCGAGCGCATCGCGCTGGCGGCCTACTCCGCCGGCGGGCCATTGCTCGCCGCGCCGATCCGCGAACCCAAACCGTACCTCCGCTGCCTCGTGGCGTTCTACGCTTTTCTGGACCTGCGTCCATCGGCACTCCACCGCAGATTCCTTTCGGAGGAACAGGTCAGGCAGTTCTCGCCCGCCGTCGCTCTTTCCGAGAGCACCGGTAAGCTGCCGCCGATTTTCGTCGCTCGCGCCGGGAAGGATCAGATTCCGGATCTGCTGCCGGGTCTGGACCGATTCGTCGCGGAGGCGCTCGCGCGCAACGCCCCCGTCGTGCTTTACAACCAGCCGGGCGGCGAGCACGGGTTCGACAATCAGGAAGGCGACCCGCGCTCGCGCGAGATCGTGCGGGAAGCCGTGGAGTTCTTAAAGAGGAACCTCGCGGCGCGGTAGCACGCCCCTCCCCGCCCTGCCTCTCTGGGAGAGGGGCAAAGGCAAGTCACGATCAGCGGTTCGCCCTCATCGAGTCAGGTATCGGGGCGATTCCGGCCACCTCGCGCCCCACCCACCCCGTCAGAACTCGGGCACGCGGCAGGGCTCGAGGGCGGGGTGGAGCGAGGAAAGGAAAGCGATCAGGCGAGGCCACATCTCGGCGCTTGCCGCGGCGTTGGCCTCGGGTGTTCCGCCCGCATCGAGCCGTCCTCCGACGAGGGTCGCTCCCGCCGGCAGATTCGGCAACCCGATGAAGTGCCCCGCTTCGACGTAGACGTGGGTTTCGTCGCGCGGTGAACAGCCGTACCGGCGGCGCCGCTCCCCAATCGCGCGCGCCATCGCCGCCGAAGGCCAGAGCCCGTCCCGTTCGCCGGCCGCGAGGAAAACCGGCCCGCGGATGCGCTCGACGGCGATCGCGGCCTTCTCCGCTGCCTCGCGGTTGCGCAACCGGTACTCGTAATTGACGGCCGGAGAGAAGGGAAACTGCGGAGGCGGCCGGTAGGTCGGGTCAGAACCCTGCGGGACGAAGGCGACCGTCTTCCCGGCGCGGGACCAGGACCCGCGCTCGGGGTCGTCGCAGATGCAGGACCAGACGACCGAGCTCGGCGCCAGAGTTACGACGGCCAGAGTGCTCGAAGATCCAGCGGCGGCTGCCAGCGCCGCTTCCGCCCCCTTGGAGGTTCCCACGAGCGCCACGCCTCCCCTGCGCACGGTCGAGAGCCTGAGCAGGGCGGCGATCGCGCGGTCGAAGTACTCGAGAGGGATCTCCCGGAGCGAGCCGGGAAGTCCAGGCATCTGGAAGTACGCGAGCGCCAGAGCGACGAAGCCGTGCGCCGAAAGAACGGCCGCGATCTCCTCCGATCCAGAGAGCCCGCCTTCCGAGCCGCCGAGAACGACGACGACGCCGGGGAATGGGCCGCTCCCCTCGGGGAGAAAGAGCCTTCCGACGAGGCCAGCATCCCGGATCTCTTCCGTCCTCCCTCCCGGCGGGCGGAAGCGCCGGACGGCAGTCCGGGCCGCCACTTCTCTTCTCTCGACCTCGAGAACGATCTCGAACTCGAGCGGGTCGGTGCGCGACTGCAACCGCGCTCTTCCATGGGCTTCCCCGGGAAGATCCATCGAGGTGAAAAGCCCTTGTGCCCCGCGCGCGTGAAAGCTCCCGTGGGCAGGCTCGGCGGCGGACAGATCCAGCGTCCCATCCGTCCCGGCAAGATAGCCGGCCCAGGCCTGCCACGTCCGACCGTCCGGGTCCTTCAACCGTGATCGGACGAGAAACGGCTGGCGCGGCGTAAGTCCCTTGACCCGGACGACGAGGGGCGAGTCGACGAGCGCGTCCGCCGGCGAGACCTCGAGCTCCTGCGCCGCCGCGAATCTCGCGCCGAGAACGAGGAAGAGCAAAAACGTCGCGTGTCGAGACCCCATCACGAGGATTAGACGGCTCCCCTTCCTTCCGGTTAGCCACCCGCCGGAAGATCTGTCTGCAACGGCGAGGGCGGCCAACCCATTGGTCGAATGGTTCAATAGCAGAGGCCCTGGGGGCCAGTGCGGGCCACCGTCTCCCTGTAACCTGACCCCAATTCTCCCAACATTGGGCATCGCGAGACATTGAGGTCCGAAAGTGGCCAGAGCCAGACATTGGGGTCCGGAAGTGGCCAGCAATCTCGCGAGGGAAAACAGTAGCGTCCTTTCGTGCACTCGCACTGTCGCAGAGTGCGCTCTCGACACGAAGGAGGCTACTGTGAAGACGTTAATGAAGCGATTCGTCGTACTCGTCGCAGCGTTGCTGACAGGTGTCGCCCACGGCGGTGTTTTCAAGGCGTCCCAAGACAACCGGCAGACTCAATACCACGTCACGAGCCTCCCGTCGCTCGGCGGCACGATCAGCCGGGGCAACAGCGTCAACAATCGGGGCTGGGTTGCGGGTTACTCCAACCTGGCTGGGAACCAGAGTCGCCACGCGACCCTCTGGCTCGACGGAACGAAAGTCGACCTCCGCACCCTCGGAGGGCCCAACAGCAGCGTGGCATGGCCCGTTAAGAACAACGTTGGCCGGCTTGCGGGCATAACCCAGACTGCCACGCCCGATCCGTTGGGGGAGAACTGGAGTTGCTCGGCCTTTTTTCCCCCGGCCACTGCGACCGGTTATGTCTGTCTCGGGTTCGTTTGGGAATCGGGCGTCATGAGGCCGCTGCCGACGCTCGGAGGCTCCAACGGCTTCGCCACTGGCTCCAACGATCTGGGTCAGACGGTCGGCTGGGCTGAGAATACAGTTCATGATCCGACCTGCGCCCCGCCGCAAGTCCTCCAGTTCAAGGCCGTCATCTGGGGCCCCGGCAAAGATCAGATTCAGGAACTCCCTCCGATCCCCGGTGACACCTCCAGCGCTGCAACCGCAATCAATGACCGCGGACAGGTTGTCGGAATCTCGGGCACGTGCGACCAGGCGGTCGGAAGATATACGGCGGCACACGCCGTGCTGTGGGAAAAAGGCACGGTGACCGATATCGGCAATCTTGGGCGTCTGTCCTGGAACACGCCCATGGCGCTCAACCAACAGGGTGATATCGCTGGATTTGCCGCTGTATCAGACAGCGACCCGGACAACCCGCAACTGCACGCTTTTCTGTTGGCCAAAGGCGGCAGTATCCAGGATCTCGGCACGCTCTCAGGAGACCTGTATAGCGAAGCCCATGGCTTAAACGAACGGCGCCAGGTCGTAGGCGTGTCGTGCAGCAATGCTGACGGCTCCGGTATCTGCCGTGCCTTTCTCTGGCAACATGGCGTGATGACGGATCTCAACACGCTCGTTGCGCCTGGCTATACCAACCTTCTGACCACGGCTCAGGACATCAACGATCTCGGGGTCATCACGGGTCGGGTTCTCGATCCGATCACTGGAGAGCGTCCAGCCTTCTTGGCGACCCCGAGTCTGACGCGGCCATGAGGGAGGGCTGGACACGTGGACCGGTGTTAAGCGGTAGTCCTGCCGGCTTCGGCTTGCGCTGCCATTACGGGCAGAGCCAGCCGAAGACTCCTCCCGGCAGGAGCGCGTAGATAAGACCGTCTATATTGGACTTCAGGGTGGTGGTTCAGGCCCGGCCGTACCAGATCGTGTTCGGCCAGAGCCCGAGGGCGTAACTAATGAACGCGGTGGCGCCGGCTCAGGCGTGCCGCGCCTCATCAGCACCCAATTGCCACTACGCCGCACGGTAGCTCTCACGCGGGCGAGGCCGCAGCGTCCTTCCGCAGGAGGAGCCGGAATACAAGACCGTGCGTGATCAGAAGCAACGGCACCAAGACCGTCGGAATGAAGTAGGCGGCACCCTGCAGTCCCGGATCGAGCCTAATGCTCGTCCGATTGCCTTCGTAGAAGGCGTGAAGCAGATCTGCGCTGCCCAGAAGGTTGAACGCCCAGACCAGGACGATTCCTAACCTGCTCCGCAGCGCCGCAATCGCGAGTAAAGCCAGGATCGAGGTGGCGAGATCGCCAAACGCGGCCGGCTGCGCGAAAACGATCGGTAGATCGGGCGAGACAACGCCGGGTACCAGGAATGCTAAGCCCACGAACCGGAAGCTGTGCAAGAGGAGTATGGGCCGCAGGGCGCCAGTCCGCAGCTGGCTGCGCAGTGCTGGCCAGATGTATTGCCGTACCACGATCCCCCACGCAACGAAGCTGAGGGCGACACTGATTGCGAATAAGGCTTGCGGAGGCATCATCGACTCCTTTCCCGATCCGGCATTGCTCAAGAATGGGCAGGACGAGCATAGCTGAGCCATTTGTTCCGTCGCCCTCATCCTGCGCGAAGGATCAATACCATAACGGAAGACTAAACACGGGTTCCCAACGCGGTTAACGGCCGGCTCGGGCACGGTGCGGGCACTGTTCAAAGGCGTCCGCGGACTGCCGGGGGGAGCGTTTGAGTCAGCCCTTTCTTTACGTGGTTCGTCTGGCAGTCGTCTTGCACGGATCGATCCTGGCGCTTGCGGTGGGGCGTAGAGCCGGCAGCAGTCGTCCGGAGGAGTTTCAATGCAGGTTCTCGTGACGGGCGCGACGGGCGTCATCGGCTGCCGCGTTGTTCCGCTTTTGGTCGCCGGCGGGCACCGCGTGACGGCGGTCGGTCGCTCGGCGGAGAGGCTGGCCGCGCTCGAGCGGCAGGGCGCCACAACTTCTCGCGTCGACCTCTTCGATCCCGGAATGCTGCGCGCCGCGGTCGCCGGCTGCGATGCCATTCTCAATCTCGCGACGCACATGCCGAAGACCACGACCCGAATGTTGTTTCCCGGCGCGTGGGCCGAGAACGACCGACTCCGGCGGATCGGATCGGCCAACCTCGTCGACGCCGCCCTCACTGAGAACGTCCGGCGGTTCGTCCAGGAATCCTTCGCGCCGGCCTATCCGGACCGGGGCGATCAGTGGATCGACGAGGATACGCCCATTCAGCCCGCCGGATACAACCGGACGATCGCGGACGCGGAGGCCTCGGCGGCTCGGTTCACGCAGAGGAGCGGAGGCGCCGGGATCGTTCTGCGTTTCGGGGCTTTCTATGGGCCTGACTCGCGTTTCCTGCGCGACATGATCCGCGTCGTGCGTCGCGGTTGGGTGCCGATGCCCGGCGCTCCCGAGAGCTTTCTCTCGCCGATTTCACACGACGACGCCGCCACGGCGGCCGTCGCAGCGCTCGAGGTCGGCGCCGGAACCTACAACGTGGTCGACGACGAGCCCGTCACGCGCCGCGAGTACTTCGACACCCTGGCGGCAGTTCTGGGCGTACCTCCACCGAAGTTTCCGCCGCAATGGACGGTACACCTGCTCGGCTCCGCCGGTGAGCTCCTCTCGCGCTCGCAACGGATCTCGAACCGGAAGCTCAAGAGCCAATCCGGATGGGCGCCGAAATACCCGAGCGTGCGCGAAAGCTGGCGCGCGGTCGTCTCAGCCATGGAGAAAAGCGGGCAGACCGCCGCCGCCTGACCGGCGAGTTATTCCTTCGCACGGTTGATCCCAACCTCCCACAGACGGTCCACGCACCCCAAAGACTCTCAGGATTTCTGGATTGAGTTGCTTGATGACGAACGAAGGATGTAGAACACTCACGCTTGGAGTCTCGTAGGTTTTCTCTTCCTCGGAGGTGTGATGTGATCGAGACGATTCTGTATGACAAGCGAGACCGGATAGCGTTCGTGACGTTGAATCGACCCGAGGCCAAGAACGCGATCGATCCCGAGATGCATGAGGAGCTGTGTCGTATCTGGAGGGACTTCCGGGATGACGACAGTGTCGACGTCGCGATCCTGTCGGGGGCGGGCGATGCTTTTTGTGCCGGCGCTGATCTACGGACGTACGTGCCCGCGAATTACGTCGATGCCACGCCGAGCCGGGTTCGCGAGATCGTCAACATGGGCTTGGGCGGGCTGACTCGCGGCCTCCACAAGATTCCCAAGCCGGTGGTGGCGGCGATCAATGGCTGGGCTCTCGCGGCCGGTCTCGAGTTGGCCCTCGCCTGCGACCTTCGGGTTGCGTCCGAACGGGCGATGCTAGGCTCATTCGAGGCCCGCCGGGGGTTTCACCACGGTGATGGCGGGATCGTGCGGTTGGTCAACACGTGCGGAGTCGGAGTGGCAATGCAGCTGGTCCTGACCGCGGAGCCAATCGACGCTCAGCGGGCATTGCAATGCAACCTCGTTACGAAGGTCGTGTCGCACGATCGGCTGTTGGAGGAGACTGAACTTATCGCTCGACAGATCCTGCGCAACTCCCAGCGAGCGGTGCGCTCAGCCAAGGAAACGATTCTCGAGGTGATCGGCAAACCGCTGGACGATCAGCTTCGGATCGAGGGCTGGAACTCTTACACGTGTGTTGATCGGAACGAGGCGCGGGCGCTCTTGCAGCGGTTCTACTCCAAAACCGACGCAGGTCGAGCCGGCGCGAAACCTACCGCCCTCTGACACCGCCCGGCCGGACCAATCCGCCCGGTTGGGTTGACAGCCCGAGCGACCCCGTCTCCTCACTCTCGGGCGCCGGTGTTCTGCCGTTCGTGACGCTCTCTCGGGACGACGATAATGAGAGCGAGAGAGGCAAGAACCAGAAGAGGCGCCGAGTACGTGCCAGCCAGAAGCCGAGACGAGTAGATTGAACCGAGAATGTGGCTGCAACCGTTGAGAAGCATGATTGTACCGAAGGCATAGGACGCGCCGCGTGTCCACGATGCTCCCTGGAACACGAAAGGGGACAGCCCCAGGAGCAACACGATGGCGCCGATGAGCCCCGTCAACCAGAGGCGAAACGTGAAGACCGGGATCGGAAGGAGAGGCACGGCCTGCCGGAGCGGCGCGCGATCGGGTTATAGAGGGAGAGAAATTCGTGGCTTGCCTCGTCCAAGACATGAAGAGCGAGGCAGAGGGTCAGACCGACCCAGGCCCATCCGTGGACTCGGTGATGAGACCTCCCCGGGGAACAATTCACGCTGCTTAGCGATGCCGGTTGCTCAAGACCTTCAAGGCTTGCTTCATCCAGGGATCACCGCTCGGGTCACTGAGATCTTCCCGCGTCAGACGCACCTGCGGAACAAATGCCTCGCGTGACGTGCCATTGACGTGAAAGAGCTTCTCCGCGGGAATGTTGATTCCGATGTGTGACTGCGGCAGTTCGAAATGGTACGTGGCGCCGAGCAGTTGCGCCATTGGGGTGCCCACGATCGTCGCCGCCCCAACGGCGTCGAATCCGATCGCCAGTCCCTCGCCCATACTGCCGGTCCAGTGGCCGACCAACACGACGACACGCTGCGGGTAGGCCGATCGCCCGCGCGGCGTCACGAGCTCGAGCCAGCTTCGCCGGACGCCGGTCTCCCGCTCTTCGGACGGCAAGAGGTGTTTCTGATAGGGCTTCTCAATTCGAACGAAGCGCCCCAGGATGGCTCGGGCCACGGTGGTGTTGCCTCCGCCCGGGGTGTCTCGCAGATCGAGAATCAGTCCTCCGGCGGACGGCTCGTGGCGTGCGAGCGCCGAATCGAACTCAGGGATCAGCCGAGAGTCGCCCAGGGATTCCTGCAACCGGATGTAGCCGACGTTTGTCGGCAATGTGCGAGAGACCAGGCGATCCTCCTGCGTCACGAACTGATCGGCTGCCGGCACAGTGCGGTTGAAGTCCGAACCTCCCAAACGGAACCGTATCCGGCGCTGCTGGTTGTGGTACCCGGCCAGGACAGCCCGTAGAGCCCACGAGCGGACATTGTCATCGACGTGCTGCAGCGACCGCCCGGTTCGTGTTCTCAGCGCGTCCGCGATCGGGACATCATTGACCGCCAGGATCTCGGCGCCAGCCCGCATGCCGGCGCGCTCCGCGTCAGAGCCTTCTCTGACTTCCTCGACGATCGCCCGTCCTTGCTGCCATTCAGCCCAAATGTCGGCGCCTGACGGAACGAGCCGCGGCGAGCTGGGCGTATTCACCGTCAGCTGCGCGTGGGCGTCGTACAGTTCGTCCAGCACATGTTCGAGCAACGCAACCAGTTCAGAACGAGTCTTGACTCTCTCCAAATCAGACTTGTACAAGTCCGGTACTGCGGCCCAGTTCGTGAGCCGGGAATCGAAATAGGCGTAGTTGTCGGCAACGTAATGCCACAGCGCATCGAAGTCAGCCCGCACCGCTGCCGGCGTGATTTCCGTTTGGGCGTTCTGAGTCGTCGAAGTTCCGATACCAAGAGCGGAGATGAAAACAACCAGGAGAGCCAGTGATCGGTGCGGCGACCTTCTGGTCCGACGGGATTGCGGTTTACGGCCGACTGCGCCACGGCCAGTGGTCCGAGACGTCATCTCCCCGCCATTTTGGAGCATGCGTCTCGCCGCAGGATCCGTCATCCCCGGCCATTCTGCCAGACTCCCCCCGACGCGCGCGATAGAATCCCGCCCCTCGGAGGGTCCGATGGCTGCTGCTCCGATGGTGCTCATCCTTGCGCTCGCCGCAGCCGGCGCGGACGCGAATCTGCGGCCGTGGCGCGCCAATCCCGTCTTTCGCCAGATCGCGGCGCGGCTCGATCGCGTCCGCGCAATCGATAATCACACTCACCTGCTCGAAAAGGGCCAGTTCGACCCGAGGATGGACTCGAGGGCACCGGTTGGCCTGCGCAGCTCGCGATCGGAATATGCCGAAGCGTTGGGCGACCGGTTCGGGGTGACCGTCGAGCGAGGCAACGTTGCTGCGGCCGCTGCACGCGCGATCGAAGTTCGTTCCGCGATGATCGCCCGTCTCGGTCTACAGGGCTATTGGATGGACCATCTGGATTTCACCCGAACGGAGATCGCGCTCGTCAACCAGCCGTTCCCCGAGGGGACGGACGGTCGGCGGCTGCGATGGGTGCCCCACGCGACCAACCTGCTGTACCCCCTCCCCGCGGAGGCTCTGATGGTCCGCAGCCCGAAGCACCGGGACGACATCACCCGCGTGCAGTCGAACCTGAAGCGATTCCTCAAGGAGGCGGGGCTCGGCGATGTTCCTCCGGACCTCGCAGGCTATTTGACGTTTGTCGAGGGCACTCTCTCGCGGTGGAAGGAGCAGGGCGCGGTCGCGGTCAAATTCTGGGATGCCTACCTGCGTACGCTCGTTTTCGAGGACGTGCCGGAGGCACGGGCGATCTCGCTGTACGCGAAAGGCCGAACGACTTCGCTCGCGCGCGAGGACTATCTCGCCCTGCAGGACTTCCTGGCGCGACGCATCTTCATCGCCGCAGGGCAGCGGAAGCTATCCGTCCACATCCATTCGTCGCTCGGCGTTCCGCCGTTCCTGCGAACGATCGAGTCGGACGTGCGCAATCTCGATTCGGTCCTCACCGACGTGCGCTACTTCGATACGCAGTTCGTGTTGATCCATGGCGGAGCGCCGCTCGTCGAGTATGCCGCGTATCTCGCCCTGAAGCCGCACGTCTGGTACGACATGTCGGCGATGACGTTCCTTTACCCCATCCCCGATCTCGCGGACGTGCTGCGAAAGGTCCTCACCTTCGCGCCGGATAAGCTTCTCTTCTCGACTGACGTGGCCGCTTATCCCACCATCCCCGTCGGCGCCGACTTGCACCACGTGGCCATCTCGCGGTCGGCTCGCGAAGCTCTCGCTCTTGCGCTGACTGGTCTCGTGCGCGACGGAGTCGTGGATCTGGAGACGGCGATCAAGATGGGTGAAAACGCGCTGCGAGGCAATGCAGAGCGGCTATACGGTTGGTCAGCAGCTCCGGCGCGTTGAAGTGAGCGCCCCGCCTCCCCACCCGATCCGACCCATTTGTTTCCCTATCGCGTCCGGGCAAAGACTTCGCTTTCATCTAAACCTGACCCAGGAAGCATACGGCTGACCCGTACTCCGCGCCTGCGAGGCCTCGACGCGCACGCGCACGAAGCCGGGAACTTCGCGCTCGACAGCCTCGAGGGGTTCTCACGTCCGGCAGACCTGGACGGCAGGCATCTTCGGCATGATTCCTCCGGCCTTCCTCCGCGGGTTGGATGGCACAGCGATTGCTCCATCATTTGGTCTCCGGAAGGGTCGCTACGATCGCGGTCCGGCTCGGACGATCACCAGTGAAAGACGGCAGCTCCTCCCGGTGGAAGCTCTGGCGCGACGTGCTCTGGCAGACCGTCACTCATTGGTTCGATCGGGAGGCGATAACCCAGAGCGCGTCGCTCGCCTTCTTCACGCTCTTCTCGCTGGCGCCGGTGCTGGTGCTCGTCGTGATGGTCGCCGGAGCGGCTTTTGGCGAGGAGGCGGTTCGAGAACAGCTCCTCCGCCAGTTCCAGCATCTCATGGGGAGGGAGCAGGCGGTCGCCGTCGAGAAGATCATGCAGGCGGCATCCCTTCAGGGCGGCCGCGGCCTGGCCGGAATCGTCGGGTTCTTCAGCCTGGCCTTCGGCGCCACGGCGGCCTTCGTGCAGCTCCAGTCCTCGCTCAATCTGATGTGGGACGTCAAGCCAAAGCCGGGGCCGCTGATCCCGATGCTTCTGAGGAAACGGCTGCTCTCCTTCGCCGTGGTGATCGCGCTGGGGTTCCTGCTGCTGGTCTCGCTCGCCTTCTCCGCCGCGATCAATGCGTCGCAGGAGTATTTTCAGGCGCGGCTTCCACTGCCCGCGCAGGTCCTCGACGCGGCGAGCGCCGCCTTCTCCTTCTTCGCATTCACCCTCCTGTTCGCCATGATCTTTCGGATTCTGCCGGACGTCGAGATTCCGTGGCGCGACGTCTGGTTCGGCTCTCTCGTGACCTCGTTTCTCTTTTCAGTCGGGAAGTGGGCCATCGGGCTCTATCTGGGCCGCACCGCTCCCGGCTCCGCCTACGGCGCGGCCGCCTCGGTGATCGTGATCTTGTGCTGGGTCTACTACGCCTCGATGTTGGTGCTGCTCGGCGCCTCCTTCACGCGCATCCACTCCCGATACATGCTCGGTTCTCGCCGGGTCGCGTCTCCAGGTGCCGAGCGCGTCCAGAAAGTGGAGACCCCAAAGGCATGAGCGGTCGAGCGCTGCTTCGCGCGATCGCCGTTCCCCTTCTCGCGGCGCTCGCGGCAAGGCCGCTGCCGGCGGCGCCCCGGGCCAGGCTCAAGGTCGAGATCGAGGGGCTCGGCGGAGCGCTCACCGGGCTACTGCAAAGCCAGAGCCTGAAGGGCAGCGACATCAAGCAGAACGTGCTCTCGGCGCTTTCGATCGACGACGCCCGCAAAGAGAAGGATCTGACCGACCGCCGCATCCGGCAGCTTCACGCCCTCGCGCCGGACGAGATCCGCAAGGCGTTGCAGCCCTTCGGCTACTACCGGCCAACCATCGACGCTTCGCTCGAGAACACCGGCGGCGACGAGTGGGTGGCGCGCTACAAGGTCGAACCCGGCGCGGCTCTGCACGTCGACGACCTGGATCTGCGGGTGACCGGGGAGGGGGCCGACGACTGGGGGTTCCGAACCGTCGTGCGGGACTTTCCGCTGAAGAAGGGAGACCAGCTCTTCCAGCCCGCCTACGACCGCGGTAAGGCGGCGTTCGAGCAAATGGCGGCTTCCATCGGTTACCTCGACGGCAAGTTCGACGAGGCGCAGCTCGAGATCGATCTGGCGGCGTACACGTGCCGCATCGCGCTGCACTACGACACCGGACGGCAGTTCCTCTTCGGCCCTGTCGTCTTTCGCCAGAACGTGCTCGATCCCGACCTGCTGCGCGGCTACGTGACCTGGGAGCAACGCGAGCCGCTGAACCTGAACAAGCTGATGGAGCTCCAGAACGCGCTCTCCGATGCACCCTACTTCTCCCGCGTCGAGGTGGTCAGCGAGCGCGAGCGGGCGGAGGGACTGGAGGTGCCGATCGACGTCGGCCTGACTCCTGCCAGGCCCCGGAGGTATCAGTTCGGGCTGGGGTACGGCACGGACACCGGTCCGCGCGCCACCGTGCACGCCGACTATCGCCGTTTGAATCACCGCGGGCATCGGGCGGAGGCGGATCTGAAAGTCTCCAGCATCGAGAAAAGCGCCGTGGCGAAGTACTTGATCCCGGGGGCGTACCCGCGCACCGACGTGCTGACCTTCACCATCGGGTACGCGCGCCTGACACCCCCCACCAGCGAAACCACGACCGAGCTCGCCGGAGTGGACTATTCCCGCATGGTCAAGAAGTGGCGCCAGGGACTCGGGCTCCTCTACGAGAGGGAGGACTACTCCGTCGGCGTGGACAAGGGGATCTCCAACCTGCTGACGCCGATCTTCACCCGCGAGCTGGTGGTGGCCGACGACCGGATCGACGCGCGCCGCGGTTACCGGATCCAGCTGAAAGTCTCCGCTGCCAAACAGGGCCTCGTCTCCAGCGTCACGTTCGGGCAGGTCCACGCGACGGCCAAGAAGATCGTCCCGTTTTCCCGGGGCAACCGATTGATCGGGCGCGTGGAGATCGGCTACACCGTGACCTCGCAGTTCCGACGGCTGCCTCCGCGCATCCGTTTCTTCGCCGGCGGCGATGTCTCCGTGCGCGGATACAAGTTCAACAGCCTGGGGGAACGCGACGAGGAGGGGCACGTCATCGGAGGCAAAGCTCTCGAGACGGTCAGCCTCGAGTTCGAGCATCGGTTTCTCCCGAAATGGGGAGCGGCGATTTTCATCGACGCCGGCGACGCGGCCAACGCCTTCACCGGATCGCCCAGGAAGGGGGTCGGCGCGGGGGTGCGCTTGATCTCCCCGATCGGGCCGGTGCGTCTGGACGGCGCTTACGCCCTCGACTCCCCGCGTGGACTCCGAATTCACATCAACATCGGACCAGACCTATGAAAAAGATCTCTCTCCGCAAAGTCCTCCTCACGCTCGGAATCGCGATCGGCGCGCTGCTGATCGTGGCGGCCGGCCTGGCCGGATGGGTCCTCTCGACGCAGTCGGGAGCGCGCTGGGCCATCGCGCGTCTGGGCGTGCTCATGAAAGGCTCATTCGAGGTCGAGAAGGTCGAGGGCCCTCTCAGAGGTCCGCTGACGCTGCGCGGCCTGACCTACAAGAGCACGACGTTGAACGCCCGTCTGGACACCGTGCACTTGGAATGGCGCCTTTCGCGGCTTCTTCGCAAGCAACTCGACATCACGCTCTTGACCGCCGACGGCGTGCACCTTCGGACCATTTCCCGGGAGACCAAGAAGGAGCGCGAGAAGCTGCCCGACGTGCACCTGCCGGTCAACGTCATCCTCCGGTCCGCCGCCGTCCGCCGGATCGACGCAACCAACGCCGGCGGGACCAACCCGCAGCGGCTGGACTCCATCGACCTCGTGACCAGCGCGATCGGAGACGTCGTGCGCGTCGACAGGCTGGCCGTCGCCGCGCCGACGTTCGCCGCCAACGCCAGCGGCCGGCTGCAACCGCAGGGAGACTATCCCGTGGACCTCAAGCTCGACTGGTGGATGCAGACGGCCGGCTCGCCGCGCTATGCCGGGCGCGGGACGTTCACGGGCACGCTGGAGAAGCTCGCCATGCTGCACGACCTGACCTCGCCTTTCCCCGCTCACGTGGACGCAACGCTGACCGCGCCTCTTCGCGATCTCGCGTTCTCCGGCAAGCTCGCCTTCTCCAGGCTTCGCTCGCAGGTGATTAAGCCGGACGCGCCGGCGGCGGAGCTGGCCGGCGCGATCGAAGCGCACGGAAGCCCTGAGAAGTTCTCCGCCCGCGGCAGCCTCGATGCCGACGTCGCCACGAACCAGCTCGGGCGCGTCCACGCCGATCTCGATCTCTCCCGAACAGGGGACGCGTGGCACCTCGGATCGCTGGTCCTGCGTTTTCCCGGCAGATCTTCGGAAATCTCCGCCCGTGGCGTCGTCCGAGTGGTCGAACCTGCCATGCGGCTGGACCTCTCCCTCGCGTGGCAGCGGATCTCCTGGCCCCTTCGCGGCAAGCCTATGACGACGAGCCCGCGCGGCCAGGCCACGCTCTCGGGAACCCTCGACGCCTACAAGCTTGCGCTGGAGGCGGAGATCTTCGGCCCGAGCCTTCCCCCCGGGCGATGGCGGCTCGCGGGCAACGGAAGCCGCACGGCGCTGACGCTCTCTTCCTTCGACGGTGCGCTGATGGAGGGGACGATCGCCGGATCGGGACGCTTCGCCTGGTCGCCGCAACTCTCCTGGGACATGACCGTGAAGGGGGACGGATTGAACCCCGCGGCCATCGCGCCGCAGTACGCCGGCCGGCTCGCGTTCGAGGCGCGGACTCATGGTCGGATGACTCCCACCGGCCCGGCGGGCGAAATCGCGGTCCCCACGCTGGCGGGTACCGTGCGCGGGCAGCCCGTCCGCGCTTCGAGTCGGGTCGAGCTGCAGGGAAAGACGATCGTTCTGCGAGAAACCTCTCTGGCGGTCGCGACCGCCCGCGCGCAGGTCTCCGGCTCCATCGGCCCTTCCTGGAACCTGCAGTGGGGGCTCGACGCGCCGGACCTGCGGCAGCTTCTGGCCGACGCTTCCGGCTCATTGCGGGCGAGCGGCTCCCTGTCCGGTCCCCGCGCCGCTCCGCGTGTGCGCGCAATCGCCGCCGGTCAGGGACTCGCTCTGGGCCCGCGAAAGATCGCGCGTCTCACCTTGGACGCCGATCTCGATCTCTCCACCTCCGGCAACATGCGCGCCGATCTTTCGGCCAGCGGCATCGTCGCGGCGGCCGGGGAGCGCCCGATCGAGAACCTGGCGATCAGCGCCCGAGGCGCTCGCGGCTCACATACGATCACGCTCGACGCCAGGAACGCCGAGGGAGAGCTTGCGCTGGCCGCGGCTGGAGGGGTCGTCGGACAGAGCTGGCGCGGCCGACTTCAGAAGCTCGACTTGCAATCCAAGCAGGCCGGACGCTGGAGCCTGGCTTCGGCCGCGCCTCTGGCGATCTCGGCCGCGGAGGTTTCCCTGCACGACTTCTGCTGGGTCTCCGGTGACTCGCGGCTCTGCGTGGCCGGGGGCTGGAGGAAGGTCGGGACCTCCACGGTCCAGGCGTCGATCAAGGACCTGCCGTTCTCCTTGTTCTCCCCCTGGCTGCCTCCCCAGGTCGAGATCGCCGGAGGCTTGAACGGGAAGATCGCGGCGGAGGCCCGCAGCGACGGTCTGTTGCTTGCGCGCGTGGACTTGACCGCCGGGCCGGGAGAGATCCGCTACCTCTCGGCTCCGGGAGAGCCGGTCGCGATCGCCTATCGGGAGACGCGGCTCCAGTTCAACGCGGACACCTCCGGAGCGTCGGGGACTCTGGCGGCGACGCTGGTGGACATCGGGCAGATCTCCGGGAACGTCTCATTGCCCCGCTACAACGTCCGCGGGGTTCCCGCCAGGAACCAGACGATCGAAGGCCGATTGAGAATGGAGCTCCGCGACATCGGCTTCGTGCAGGCTTTCGTGACCACCGCGGAGCGTATCCACGGAAGCGTCCATGCCGACGTCGCCTTCGCCGGAACGCTGGCCGATCCGAAGCTGAAAGGAGAAATGCGGCTGGCCGGCGGACAGGCCGATCTGCCCGAGTACGGGCTGGACCTGCGGGAATTGACTCTGACCGCTCACGGAGACGGAACCGGGCCTCTCGCGCTGGACGGATCTGTGCGCGCGGCGGCGGGCGGCCGTCTGACGCTGAAGGGACAATTGCCCCTCGCCCCCAATGCTTCCGCGCCGCTGCGCTTCACGATCGCCGGCGACGGTTTCCAGGTCATGAACACCTACGAGCGGAGGGTGACGGTCACGCCCAATCTGCAGCTCGCCTACGACGGCAAGACCATCACCGTCACCGGAGAGGTCGAAGTGCCGCAGGGACGGGTCGAGTACAAGCAGAAGTTTGCGACTCTCAAGACGTCGCCCGACGTCGTGTTCGTCGGCCGCGAGCCGGGCCCTCAGGAGGGTGCGACGATGGTCTCACGGACCGTCGTGGCCCGAGTCCGTCTGATCCTGGGCGACGCCTTCTCGCTGAAGGCGCTCGGGTTCGACGGGCGACTCCAGGGAAGCCTGCTGGTGATGGAGCGGCCCGACAGCCCCACGGCGGCCACCGGGCAGATCACCATCGTCTCGGGAACCTACAGGGCCTACAGCCAGGACCTCACGATCGAGCACGGCTACATCCGATACGCCGGCGGGACGATCGACAACCCCGGAGTGGACCTGAAGGCTTACCGGAAAGCGAGCGACGGAACGGTCGCTGGAATCATCGTCAAAGGCACCGCGCGCAACCCGCAGACCACCATCTACTCCGAGCCGCCCATGGGCCAGAGCGAGGCGCTCGCTTATCTCATCCTCGGTCACCCGCTCTCCCAGGCGACGCCTCAGGAAGGCAACCTCGTGGCCAACGCCGCGACGTCGCTGGGAATCGCCGGAGGGAACCTGCTGGGCAAGAAGATCGCCTCACGATTCGGCCTGGAGACCGCGCGCATCGAGACCAAGGGCGGGAATCTCGAGCACGCTTCCCTGTTCGTGGGCAAGTACCTCTCGCCGCGGTTCTATCTCGAGTACGGCATCGGCGTCTTCAACCAGTTGAGCACGCTGCGGATCAACTACATCCTCTCCAAGAAGTGGACGGTCCGGGGCGACACGAGCGCGGAAGGAAACAGCGCCGACGTCCTCTACACGATCGAAAGCGGCCCGGGCGGCAGCAAGCAAGCGGCGGTGGCGGAGACCCAACGCCCCCCGGTCGCCACGAATAAGAAGCCTTAGTGACGCCTCTTTCCTCAGAGGCATCAGAACGGCGGAAGCTGCGCGGTTGATGGTTTGCCGCCTGCAAGGGGATTCAGCCGCCACAGCTTCACCGTCGTGTCCTCGCTGCCGCTGGCGAGCCATTTTCCATCGGGGCTGAAAGCCACGGTGCGGACATCGTCCGAATGCTCCGCGAGAGCTTGCTGGAGGACCCCGTCGCTCACTCGCCACAGCCGGACGGTGGCTCCCCGGGCACCGCTCCGCCGAACGCCGGCGACCTGCTTCCAGAGCGTGCCCAGGGCGCCCCTCTCGCGGCCGCCGCTCGCCAACCACTGCCCATCGGGGCTGAAGGCCACGGTGTACACGTGGTTGGTCCCGCCCGTGAGCGTGTTCAGCAATCTGCCATCGTCCACGCGCCACAGCCTGATCGACGAGTCATCGCCGCCGCTGGCCAGCAATCCGCTTGTGGGGCTGAAGGCAACGCCGACCACGGCTTGCTTGTGGCCGGAGAGCGTCCGCTCCAGGACGCCCGTCTGGGTGCGCCAGATCTTGACCGTCTTGTCGAAGCTCCCGCTGGCCAGACGCTGACCATCCGGGCTGAAGGCCACGGCCCAGACGTTCAAGTTGTGCCCGCTCAAGATCTGGAGCGCGGCGCCATCGCTCGAACGCCACAGCTTCACGGTCTTGTCCTCACCGCAACTGGCCAGGCGCTGCCCGTCGGGGCTGAACGCAACGGACCACACCGTGCCTCCATGTCCAGTGAGCGTTCGCTCCAGCGCGCCATCCCGCAGGCGCCAGACCCTGACCGTCCGGTCGTAGCTCCCGCTGGCGAGCCACTGGCCGTCGGGACTGAAGGCGACGGAGGTAATCCCTTCCGGATGGGACAACGTTCGCGCGAGCTTCCCATCGGACAGGCGCCAGAATTTCACTGTGCGATCCACGCTGCTCGAGGCGAGCCACCGCCCATCGGGACTGAAAGCGACCCCTCCCACGGGCGCCGAATGACCGGTGAACGTGCGCTGCAGACCCGCCTTCAGGCCAGGTCCTCCCGCAAGAGGCGGTGCGTGCGGAGCGTCACGACAGGCCGGCATCGTGATGGCCGAAAAGAGCGTCGCGACGCCGAGCGCGTAACGTGTCGAATGCGGCAGCGCGAACATCCGGGAACGACGATATCCCGGGCTCATCCCGCCGAAGCCGCGGGGTCAGTCCCGAAACTAAGTATTATTTCGAGGGCCCAGGGTGCGAAGCCAGAATCAACAGCAATTCAGGCTGACGCCTCTTCTTCCCTAATTCTCTTCTCCGCGTCTCCACCAACTATGAGCAAGGCGGGCTAGCAGCACCCGGGGTTGGCGGCATCGGTCGGACGGCCTTTTCGTTTTTGAAGATCCGCCGCCCAACTCTTCCAGCTGTCGGACATCCGGGGGACCGCGAGCAACCGGGCGGCCTCATACCGATCATGTGTGTAGATGCGAAAGACATCCCGGATGGTGAGACCCGCATCGGGTTTCTCGACAATCCGAACCTCATCGCCGGCGCCGACATCACCCTCGGCGACGATTCGCAGGTAGGAGCCGGGGCGCATCGCCTCCGTGAACCGGCGCACAAACTGGTTGTCGTTCATTCGCGCGCCAAGCCGCCAGCAAGGGATCCGCGGCTCGGAAACTTCGAAAAGGGCGGTCCCGATCTCCCAACGCTCGCCGATGAGCGCACCGTTCACGTCGATCCCCTCCGTCGTGAGGTTCTCGCCGAACTCCCCGTATGCGAGCGGTCGGCCGATCTCCTTTTCCCACCACCGAGTGTCTTCGACGGCGTAGGCGTAGACCGCTTTGTCCGGACCTCCGTGCGCCACGCGATCTGCCTGATCGTCTCCAGCGAGATTGACTCCTCGGGCCGCGATCCGGCCAGCGGTGGGCGCCTTCCAGATAGCGCTCCTGACATTGCGCCCGCCGTATTCGAAGTCCCGTGGAGTACCGACGTTGACCGACACAACTCTTCCCGAGGCAGGTGCCATGGCTTCGCTCCTGTTGGGTTCTTCGAGCGGCCCAGAAATCATCCTATCGCTCCGGCCCGCAGGAACTCGTCTCTATTTCCCGGTATCGAGACCATTTCCTGGCCAGGGCTGTCCTGACTCTCCTTCTTGCGAGCTGCGCTTCCACGGCGAAATCGATGCACGAGCGCTTTGTGGAATCCCAGTCTTGCCCAAGATGCAGAAGGAGGTTTCCTGCGGCGATCTGCAGCAGGCCGGAATCTCCGGTCAGCCCTTATCACTTCGCGCCGGCGATGAGCTTCTGGAACCTGGGGTTGCCGCGCAGCGGATCGAAGTTGGGATCGATCTTCAACCAGCCGGGAGACAGAATGTAGGGAACCTTGAGAAGGGGCTCCAGCCGGTCGAGCGCCTTCTCCGGCTCGCCGGTGACGATGTAGATCCGCGCGAGCTGGTGTTGGATGTAGGGGCCGAAGGCGGCGTCCCTGTTCACGGGGAGCAGGCCGGCGGCGCGCTCCCCCTCTCGGATGGCTTCCTCCTTCCGTCCCAGGTAGGCGAGCGCGAGACCCCGGAGGACGCGGCGCAGCGCGTCTTCGGGGGCGGCGCGCAGCTGCTCCTCGAAGGCCTTCGCTGCGATTTCGGCATACTTGCGCACGCTGTCCGTATCCGCCTCGAGGGCGGAGGCCTGAAGGAGGCAGAAACCCCAGATGGCGCGGTCCTCGTCGAACGCACCCGGCGTCAGCCGCAGGAGGAGCGCCCGCTGCGCCTGGTCGAGGACCCAGACGAGATCGCCGGCGTTCGCCAGGTCGGCCACGAGCGCCGTGAGCTCGACCTTCCCGGCCGTGGCCTGGATCACGCCGTGGGCAGCCTCGAGATTTCCCTCTCCCAGGAATGTCATGGCCTTGTTCCCGATCAATTGGAGGTTGGCGGGAGCGACCGCGAGGCCCTTGTCGGACGCCTCGATTCCCAGTGTCCGAGCGACTCTTCCGCCAGCGCGGTCGCGGTCAGCAGGTCCGCGTTGGCCGCCGCGACTCGATGACCTCGATTGTACTGTTCGATCGCGCGGTCGTAGTTCTTGAGAACCAGCCTCTGATAGTTGCCCAGCGCGAGATACGCCTCGGGAAGGCCGGGGGCGAGGGCCACGGCCTTCTCCGCGGTCTCGCGCGCGCGCTCAGCGAGCGCGGGAGTCGGGGCGCTGTTGACATACAGGCTCGCGGTTCCCCACGAGATCCGAGCCCACGCTTGCGCGAAACTCGGATCGAGGGCCACGGCCTGCTCGTAGAAGCCGAGTGCCCTCCGCACGCCGGGCGGGTCGCCGACAGCCAGGCGTCTCCAGACCTCCTCACCCTTCAGAAACGCGTCGTAGGCGGCGAGGTTCTGCGTCGGCTTCTCCGAAAGGCGTTTCTCCTCCCCCGCCCCGAGCGCCATACCCAACGCCTCCGCAACTCGCGACGCGATGTCCGACTGCACCTGGAACACGTCCGTCAACGCCGCGTCGAACGGCTGCTGCCACTTCGACGTGGGCGCGTCCGGGCGCGTCACGTCCACGAGCTCGGGAGTGACGTGGACCCGGCTGCCGCCGGGGGCCTTCTCCCATCGCACCGTGGCGGTGAGCAAATAGGACGTATTGAGCTCCCCCGCAATCTGCCTGGGCGTCTTGGTCGTTTTCTTGTAGGGCGTGGAGCTGGCGCGGGCAATCACCTGGAGTCTCGGCAGCGAGGTCAACTTGGCCCTCACCTCGTCCGCGATCCCGTCGGCGAAGTAGTCGTCCTCGGGAGATCCCAGGTTCTCGAATGGCAGTACGGCGACACGCTTCACGCTCCCCACCTCTCCCGCGACCCCGTGGGTCCGCCGCAGGAGGAGGGCGCCCGCCACACCGAGAACAACGATGGCGGCAACGGCCGCAGCGCCGATCAGAATACTCCTCCTCCGGCGTTGCGGCGCGGCATCCTGCGCGCCGCTCGTGACGGCCTGCGCGGACTGCTCCGAGAGGTTGAACGCGACGTCCCTGGCCGACTGAAACCGGTTGTCCCGGTCCTTCTCCAGGCAATGCATCACGATGCGGTCGAGCGCCGGCGAGATGTTCCGCCCCGACTCCGCAAGCTCCGGCGGGTCCTCCTTCAGGATCGCCGACATCGTGTCCGCCGCCGTCGGCCGGGAAAACGCTCTCTTCCCCGACAGCAGCTCGTACAGGATCGCCCCGAAAGAGAAGATGTCCGAGCGGTGATCGACGAGAACCCCCCGCACCTGCTCGGGCGACATGTAGCCCAGCGTTCCCATGACCGTCCCGGGCTCCGTGTGACCGGAGACCGTCGGCGCGCTCGTTTCCTTCCCCGGCGCGACGGCCTCCACCCTCTTGGCCAGGCCGAAGTCCAGGATCTTGACATGACCATCCCGCGTTACGAAGAGGTTCTCTGGCTTCAGGTCCCGATGGACGATGCCCTTCTCGTGAGCGGCGGAGAGTCCCTTCGCGACCTGCAGCGCGTAATCCACGGCCTGCTTCCGGGAAATCGGACCCGCCTCGAGCTTCCCGCGCAGCGTCTCGCCTTCCAGAAGCTCCATGACCGCGTAGGACACGCCAGCATGCGTTCCGAAGTCGAAGATCGAGAGGATGTTCGGATGGGAGAGCGCGGCGACCGCCTTCGCCTCTCGCTCGAACCGGGCCAGCGTCTCGGGATCGCTCGCGACGGACTCGGGCAGCACCTTGACCGCGACGTCCCGATCCAGCTTCTTATCCCGCGCCCGGTACACCTCGCCCATCCCGCCAGCGCCGATCGGCGAAAGGATCTCGTAGAGACCGAGGCGGGTTCCGGAGACGAGGGCCATCTGAATCATCGAATCATACTTGCCGCGACCACCCAGCAACGCGCGCAGTGGAGGGGCCGTCAACAGAATCGCGGTCGGGCTCGGTAGCGACGCAGACGGGATGGGAGCCTGACTCTATCGAGGGGCGAGTCAGGTCAGGTCGAGCAGAGCCCTCCGCGGCTGCGCGACGCCGTTCCCGCCTCTCCGGGGCAGGGAGTCTCTATCGAGCCTACGCCGACTTCGCGCGGTCCAGAAGCAGCGCGTCGTTCTCGCCGAGGCATTGTTCGTGGCAGTGGCCGACCTTGCCGCCCCATCGATTGCAGGATTTCACCTTGAGGTCCGGTTCGCCGGTCAGGCTGGTCGCGGCCGCGTGAACGGCGTCGAGCCGAATCGTCGCGGCTCGATGCGTCTCGGGACAGGTGACGGTCATCCCGCCCGAAAAACGCCGGCGCGCTCGCAGAAAGTTCACGAGCACCGGCAAGCAGGAGAGAACGAGAACGATTCCGACGACCAAGAACAATTCCTTCACGGGCGCCTCCTTCGTTTGACGACTCAAACAGCCTAGACGCCGTTCGGGAGCCGATTCTTGATGCACTTGCATCAGACGGGGCAGACTTGGACAGGCTGCTAACCGCGGGCCTTGGCGGCCTTGCAGGCGATCAGCAGGAATCCTCTCGCCTTCATCCATTCCGAGCCCGTCGAGCCGCGCGCGGCCCGCGGCACTGCCGAACTTCATCTCAATCTCGCCGAGGTCGAGGCGCGCCTCGAGAGCGGCGGGGACCGTAGATCCGAGCGCGCCGGAGAGGCCTCGAGCCGCAGACCGGGACTACTTCAGTTGCTGGTAGAAATCGTTCCCCTTGTCGTCCACGAGGATGAAGGCTGGGAAGTCCACGACGTCGATCGCCCAGATCGCCTCCATCCCCAGCTCCTGATACTCGAGGACGTCCACCTTCTTGATGTTCTCCTCCGCGAGGAGGGCGGCCGGACCGCCGGGCGATCCGAGGTAGAAGCCGCCGTGTTTCTTGCAGGCCTCGGTTACCTTCGGGCTCCGGTTCCCCTTCGCGATCATGATCAGGGAGCCCCCCTGTGACTGGAAGAGATCGACATAGGAGTCCATGCGTCCCGCCGTCGTCGGACCGAAGGACCCGGAGGGCTTCCCCTTCGGCGTCTTGGCCGGGCCCGCATAGTAGACCGGGTGGTCCTTGAAGTACTGCAGCAAGCCGCCGCCGGCGTCGAGGCGCTCCTTCAGCTTCGCGTGAGCGAGGTCGCGCGCGACGACGAGGCGGCCGGTCAAGGCGAGTGGGGTGGAGACCGGGTACTTCGAGAGCTCGGCCAGGACCTCGGGCATCGGCCGATTCAGGTCGACCCGGACGATCTCGTCGTGTCCCTTCGAGCCGTCATGGACCGGCAGGAGCTTCTCGGGATGCCGCTCCAGCTCCTCGAGCCAGATCCCCTTCTCGTCGATCTTGGCGAGCACGTTGCGGTCGGCCGAGCAGGAGACGCCGAGGCCGACCGGGCAGGAGGCTCCGTGGCGCGGGAGCCGAATGATTCGGACGTCGTGGGCGAAGTACTTGCCGCCGAACTGCGCTCCGAACCCCAGCTTCTGCGCGGCCGTCAGGAGCTTGCCTTCGAGCTCGCGATCACGGAAGGCGCGGCCCGTCTTGTCGCCGGTCGCCGGAAGCGAGTCGTAGTAGCCGGTCGAGGCGAGCTTGACGGTTTTCAAGCACGCCTCCGCCGACGTCCCGCCGACCACGAATGCGATGTGGTACGGAGGGCACGCCGCCGTCCCGAGGCTCTTCATCTTCTCGACCAGGAAGGTCTCCAGGCTCGCCGGGTTCAAGAGGGCCTTCGTCTCCTGGAAGAGATAGGCCTTGTTCGCCGAGCCGCCCCCCTTGGCCACGAAGAGGAATCGGTAATCCGGCCCGGGGGTCGCGTAGATGTCGATCTGCGCCGGGAGGTTGTTCCCGGTATTGACCTCGTCGTACATCGTGAGCGCGGCCGTCTGGGAGTAGCGGAGGTTTTCCCCGGTATAGGTTTTCCAGATCCCCTTCGAGAGAAACGCCGCGTCGTCGGCACCCGTCCAGACTTGCTGCCCCTTCCAGGCCACGACCGTGGCGGTCCCGGTGTCCTGGCAGAACGGCAGCTCGAACTTCGACGAGACGACGGCGTTCCTCAGGAGCGTCGTCGCCATGAACCGGTCGTTGGGCGAGGCTTCCGGGTCGTCCAGGATCGCGGCCACCTGCCGCTGGTGCTTCGGGCGCAGCAGGAACGACACGTCGCGCATCGCCTCGCGGGCGAGCAGCGTCAAGGCCTCGGGCTCGACGACGAGGACCGGCTTCCCGGCGAAGGTCCTCCTCCGAACGTGATTCTTGCTCACAAGCCGGTATTTCGTGGTGTCTTCTCCGTGCGCGAACGGGTTCGTGTAAACAAAGCCGTCCTTCGGCGCGTAGGCTCCTCTCGCGCTCTTCCCGCGAGAGGCAGGCCTCCCTTTCGCCGGCTTCTTCCGGTCACGGACTGTCGCTGGGGTCGTCGGCATCGGCGTCTCCTCCACGCCCCAATCTACCCGGGGACCAGGAACACCGGCTGATCCGAATGCACTAGAACCGCAGGATAGAGCGCTTCACTGCGAGCTTTGAGCACGGACCGGATCATGCCGACCGGTCGCAGCCGTGCTCCCGACCGACGCAGCGCGATTGCCTTGCCGCTCCTGTGGCTTCCACCGCCGATCGCTTCGCTGGTTCGTCGCGCATCTCTAGCAGGCTGCTGAGAAATGGATGCGGGCGTCGTGTCTGGCCTTTTGCAACTCGCGACGCAAGAAAGTCCTTTCGCAGAGAAAACTTCTCGCTTGAAAAGCGCCGGGAGCAAAAGACCAGCCACCGCAAGCGGTTGCGGCGGCGCGCTCGCAACGCCGCCTCACACCATTTTTCAGCAGCCTGCTAGGAGCCGTGTCCGGCTAATCGCTGTCATCCTGAAGAATCGGATCCACGCATTGCTGGACCGGCCCTCCCCGGGTCATACAGGGCGGATGTTCTGGTTCTTGTGGAAGAAGTTGTGCGGATCGTACTTTTTCTTCAGCTCCTGGAGCCGCCTGTAGTTCGGCCCATAGGCCGCGGCCACGGGATCGCCCGGCTCATCGTCGCCCAGATAGTTGACGTAACGGCCGGCGGCCATGAAGGGTTGCATCGCCGAATATGTCTCCCGAGCCCAGGCCGTGCAGCGATCGGTATCGGAGGGGTTCATCCATTCCGACAGGATCAGCAGGTCATGACCCGGCGAGCGGTGCGGAAAGGCGGTCTCGGCTGGCCCGACGCGGGTGGCCGCGCCGTGAATGTGCTCGAGCAGGATCTGGCCCATGGGGGACGGGCACCTGGCGAAACTCTCGATCATCGTGTCGATCGCTTCGTCGCTCAACTCCGAGAGAAAATTCGCTTTCCAGTAGTTGAGCGCTCCCCTCGGGTAAGCGGCGTCCAGCATCGAGTTCACCTGGCTGTACGGCATCGGTCCCACCACATCCATTGCCGGAGATCCGAATTCCTTGATCGGCCGGACCGCCTTCTCCCCGTCGGGGAGCGGCCCGCAATGACAGAGCACGACGGCGGCCAGCTTCGTGCCGAGCCATCGGGAGCGTGGATCAGGCCCGCAAACAGGACCATCTCGTCGGGGAGCGACTCGGTGATCTCACGAAAGAACCGCAGCACATCGCGCGCAGCGGTGAACGGGTGCGCGATGAGCCCGCCGGTGACCATTGGTCCGACAGGATGCAGCCGGAATTCGAAGGATTGCGCGACGCCGAAGTTGCCTCCCCCGCCCCGAACGCCCCAGAACAGGTCGGCGTTTTCCTCCTCGCTCGCCTTCAGGACGCGGCCATCCGCGGCCACGAGGTCGGCCGAGAGAAGGTTGTCGACGGCCATCCCGTACTTACCCATCAGCCAGCCCAAACCACCGCCCAACGTTAGTCCGGCAACTCCCGTGGAGGAAACGACGCCGCCGGTCGTGGCCAGGCCGTGCAATTGCGTCTCGCGATTGAACTCGGCCCACGTGACGCCTCCCTGCGCTCGCGCGGTTCGATTCTTCGGATCCACGTGCACGCCTTTCAGGAGGGACAGGTCGATCATCAGCCCGCCATCCAGGGTCGCACGTCCTGCCACGTTGTGTCCGCCGCCCCGCACCGCGACTTCGAGGTTCAGAGTTCGCCCCAGGTTCACGGCGTCGACGACGTCGGCGAGTCCGCGGCAACGCGCGATCAAGGCGGGCCTCTTGTTCACGAGGCCGTTGTGGACCTTTCTGGCCTCCTCGTATTCGGGATCGGCCGGGGCAAGAAGCTGCCCCGAAAAGGTCTTGGCAAGCTCGTTGACGGCGTTTACCAGAGAGGATGCAGACATCTTGGTCTCCTACGGTCAACGGGTTTCCGCATTCCGAGGATACCTCTCCTCGCACGTCGGTTCTCCGCGCCCCTATATCGATTCCCTGTTCCACCCCGCCTCCTGGACTCCCCGGCAGGGCTCCGCGGGCGACCGTGTTAACTTTGCAACAAAAAGTACTTGACAGAATAGTGTCAAACCGATTAGCGTCGCGGGTGCCCCGGCAGGACCCGTCGCCGAATGAAAGGAGAAATGCCCGTGGGTCGACCCGCCTCGGCCGAGATCGAAGGACTCTTCCATGTCGCGATCGTCATGGACGGCAACGGACGCTGGGCGACCGCGCGCGGAATGGGACGGGCCGAGGGTCACCGGCACGGTGCGCACGCGGTCCGCCGGACCATACGCGCCGCGCCGTCTCTCGGGATCACCACCCTGACCCTCTTCGCCTTCTCTTCCGACAACTGGAAGCGGCCGCAGCAAGAAGTCGGGACGCTCCTGCACCTCTTCGGCGATTACCTGCGGTCCGAGCAGGTGGAGCTCCGGCAGAACGGAGTCCGCCTTTCGGTGATCGGAAGGCGCGACCGACTCCCCGAAGAGCTCGTCGCGGCGATCGAGGCCTGCGAGGCCGCGACCGCCCGGGCCTCGAGGCTTCATTTGCGGTTGGCGATCGATTATTCCGCCCGGGGCGCAATTCTCCGCGCGGCCGGATCGCTCGCGGCAGAGGACGAACCGAGCGTCGCCACGTTTCAAAGACGACTGGGACTCGCCTGCGGCGCGGACACCGCTCCGGATGTGGACCTGCTGATCCGAACCGGCGGAGAGTATCGGTTGAGCGATTTTCTGCTCTGGGAAAGCGCTTACGCCGAGCTCTATTTCCTGCCCTGCATGTGGCCGGACTTTCAAGACACGGATCTGGCCGCGGCCGTCGCCGAGTTCCACACCCGGCAGCGCCGCTTCGGTGCTCTTCCTGCCGGTCTTGCTTCGCGGGAGTTGGCGTGAAGAGGTGTTTGCTCTCATCAGAGGAACCTTTTCAACAGAAGCCCGGGCGCCTCTGGCTGCCCAGGGAAATGAGCACCCCGCCCCATCTGGAATCGGATTTGCCTGCGGCTCCGATCGAGAGGCGCCTGGCCCTGCTGATCAACCCCTTCTATCCGAAGGACGCCCATGCGAGCTTTGGCAAGCACGTCTTGACTCCCACTCTCGCCCTGACGAGCGTGGCCGGGGCCACCCCGCGAGAATGGACGGTGAAATACTGGGACGAGAATCTTCTTCAGGGACCTCCGCCGGAAAACCCAACGCCGGAGGTCGTCGGAATCACGGTCCACTTGACCTTTGCCGCGCGAGCCTACGCTCTGGCCGCGTGGTATCGCGCTCGCGGCGCGCGTGTCATCCTGGGCGGACTACACGTGCTCTCCTGTCCGGAAGAGGCCGCGCCGCACGCCGACGCCCTGGCGATCGGGGACGGTGTTCAGCTCTGGCCCTCGATCCTGCGGGACGTCGAGAACGATCGGTTGAAGTCCGTCTACCGCGCGATGTACGACAATGCCTACCGAGACGACTCTCCGCCGCGGCGAGACCTCCTGCCGCGGCGGAGTTTCCTGACGACCTCCAGCCTGATCGCCACGCGGGGTTGCCACAATCGCTGCGGGTTCTGTTATCTCTCGACCGAAGGCCTGCGGATGCCTTATCGAGTTCGGGACGTCGAGCAGGTTGCACAAGAGTTCCTTGCCGATGACCAGCCTTACGGCGTGTTCCTCGACAACAACCTGGGCTCCAGGCCGGAATACCTGCGCCGGTTGTGCCGGGCCCTCGCGCCGCTTCAGAAGATCTGGAGCGCGGCGCTCACGCTGGACGTGACCGACGACCCGTCGCTGGTGAGGGAGATGGCGCTGGCCGGCTGCACGGGAGTCTTCATCGGCTTCGAATCGCTCTCCGACGACAATCTCAAGGAGGCGCGCAAGCGAACGCCTCGAACCGAGGACTACGCGCGGCGTGTCGCCATCCTGCACGACCACGGGATTCAGGTGAACGGCAGCTTCGTCCTCGGTTTTGATCAGGACCACAAGGATGTCTTCGTGAAGGCGGCTCAGTGGATCGAGGAAAACCGGCTCGAGTGCGCGACTTTTCACATCCTGACGCCGTACCCGGGAACTCCCCTCTTTCGGAGGCTCGAGGAGGAAGGCCGGCTTCTCCACCGCGATTGGAGCCTCTACGACACGGCGCACGTCGTCTTCCGCCCGAGACAGATGACCGAAGCGGAGCTGGCGCAGGGTTACGCCTGGCTTTACCGCCGGCTCTTCTCACACGCCTCGATCTGGCGCCGCCGCCCCAGCGACTGGCGCGCCGTAGCGCCGTACCTGGCGATGTCCTATCTCTACAAGCGCTCGAACCGATTCTGGCACTTCTTGATCCGCCGGAACTTGACCAGCGCCGTCTGGCGCCCTCTCGTCGAGCTCACTCGCCGCCGGCATTTGAAATTCCGCCGCAATCTCTCCGCCCGCGGCCCGAGAGTGCGGGCCGCCGCTCACGGCCGTCTCGCGGTGACTCCGGGGGTCTAGCCGCCACCGGCTGGTCACAACCCTGGTAGGCAATGCTGTTTGCCCCGCAATGAACGGGGATGTCCGACAACCTGAACTGTTCGACGCCGCGCTCATCACAGATGCAGAGATCGACTCGTATTGCCCCACTCAAGTTCGCGGCCAAGCGTCCGATGAGAATGTCGTCTTCGGCCCTCACGGTGCACCGGACGCTACCTCCCGGGGAAGGGGCGTATTCACGGACACGCAAGCCTTCCTCCGCGGCACACCGAAGAAATGCGTCACTCACGATCATTCGCAGGGAGCCCTCGCGCGCCAGGTTGCGGACTCCTTCGGCAAGCGCGATCATGTCGCACATAAAATACGTGTTGATGAACGTTGAACTAGAAGATGCCAAGGCGTCAACTGGAATGGAAACCGGGTCCGACCTCCCTTGGCGGACCGCTTAACCGGAGGAAGGCGTCATGGTCAATTCGTACAAAGCTGCACCGGATATCGAGGTCCTCACGTCGAACTTCCCGATCCCAGGCTATGGGCTGGTGCCGATCAACGCGTTCGTCATCAAGGGCTCGGAGCCCATCCTGGTCGACACTGGTTCCGTGGTGGAGAGCGGGGAGTTCATGCCCGCCCTGCGGTCGGTCATCGATCCAGCCGACGTGATGTGGATCTGGCTCACCCATACGGACCTCGACCACATCGGCAGTTTGCATCAGTTGCTCGCCGAAAACCCGCAGATCCGGGTGATCACGACGTTTCTTGGCGTGGGCATCATGAGCCTGTCCGCTCCCCTGCCGATGGAGAGGGTCTATCTCGTCAACCCGGGCCAGAAGATCACCGTGGGCGACCGCACGCTCACCGCCATCAAGCCTCCCGCGTTCGACAACCCTTCCACCACTGGTTTCTATGACGACAAGTCCGGTGTGTTCTTCAGCTCCGACTGCTTCGGAGCGCTCCTCTCGGCGGTTCCCCAAAACGCAGCGGACCTCTCTGACAAGGATTTGCGGGAAGGACAGGTCTTTTGGGCGACGCTGGACGCGCCGTGGCTACACAAAGTGGATAGGGGCGCGTTCGCGAGGGAACTGGACAACATCCGCAAGATGGAGCCGAAGATGGTCTTGAGCAGCCATCTGCCGGCCGCCCCGGGACACATGACCGAACGGTTGGTGGCGTCGCTTGCGGCCGCCCCGACAGCTCAGCCATTCGTCGGGCCGGATCAGGCAGCGCTCGAGCAGATGTTGAAGCAGATGACGGAGGTGGTTTAGAAGAGGCAGACGGGTCAGCGCCGGATTACTGAATTCGCGGATACGGAGAGACTCGGCCTTCGATGACGATCCCGGTGTTCGAAATGACGGATCGGACGAGCCGGACAGGCAACCGTTCGCGGGCAGGCTGCCGTTGAGCGCCTCCGTCACCTCCGTGGAAGAACCCCGCCGAACAGCCGGCCGCGCGATCCTCTGGGGCGGCCTGATCTGCGGGGTGCTGGATATCACCTCCGCGGTCGTCATCTCGCTCGCGAACGGCGGCTCGCCCGTTCGCATGCTGCAAGGCATCGCCGGCGCTCTGCTGGGGCCGGTGACCTTAGAGTACGGCGCCGCCACCGCGGCGCTCGGTCTCGCGATGCACTTCGGCATCGCGTTCACCGCCACGGCGATCTTCTATTGGCTCAGCCGGCGGATTCCCGCGATGGTCGAGTGGGCCGTGCCGAGCGGCCTCCTCTTCGGCGTCGTGTGGCTCCTCGTCATGTACCGCGGCGTCATTCCGTTGACGATAGGGTTGCGGACGCTCTACCTCTCCAACGTCAAGCGATCGCTGCCGGCACTCTGGCCGTTGCCCCTGCTCGTCCACATGACGTGCGTGGGATTGCCGATCGCGCTCGCGGTCCGCCGTTTCGGGCCGTGGCCGCGGGGGAATCGAGCCGTATGACGACCCACCCGACGCGACACTTTGTTCGGGCGACCACAGTCCTGTTGCTCATCCTGCTTTTCTGCGCTCCTCTGGGCGCCGCCCCCCCTCCCCCTCCATCCGCCAAGCCCGATTACTCGATTCAGGCGATTCGCTACGGGACCATCGTGGGCTTTCCCGTGGCATCCCTGGTGATGGGCGCACCCAAGGGCGAAAAGACCGATATCGCCATGGTTGTCTGGTTGATCCGCTGTGGAGGCCGCAACATTCTGTTCGACAGCGGCTTTCATCGCGAGGTCTGGCTCAAGGAGTTTCCCACCGCCGACTACCTGCGCCCCGACGAAGCCGTGAAGCTCGCTGGCGTCCGGCCCGAAGACGTGACTGACATCGTCATCAGCCATGCCCACTGGGATCATATGGGCGGCATCGACCTTTTCCCGAAGGCGACGGTTTGGATTCAGAAGCAGGAATTCGCCTATTACACGGGAGACGCCTGGCAGCCGGGCGGACGGCACGGAGGCATCGATCCCGACGACGTGAAGGCCCTCGTGCAACGCAACACCGAAGGCCGCCTGTGCCTTGTCGACGGTGACAACGTGGAGATCCTTCCGGGCATTCATGCCTACACCGGAGCGCGCCACACCTGGGCCTCGCAGTACATCCGCGTCGACGGCGACCCGCCTTTCATCCTCGCTTCGGACAACTGCTATCTCTACCGGAACCTCGCCGAGCACAAGGCCAGCGCCACCTTCAGCGATGCCGATCAGGCCGCGAACATCCGGAATCAGGCGCGCATGGTCGAGCTTGCCGGTTCCGTCGACCGCGTCGTCCCCGGCCACGACCCGCGGCAATTCGAGAGATTCCCCACGCAGGGCCGGATCGCACGGATCCGGTAATCGGCTCCCTGGACTACTCGTATCGCAGCGCCAGTGTTGGCGCGATCCGGGATGCTCTTCGCGCGGGCACGTAGGCCGCCAGCATGGTCACCAGAACCATCGACGGCACGACGATGAGATAAACGATCATGTCGATGCCGCCGGCATTGAACAACATGGAATTCATGAGCTGCTCGACGGCGAAACCCATCGCCAGCCCGATCACCGTTCCGATGCCCACGAGCAAGAGGCCCTTGCCCATCACCAGGCGCATCACATCGAGGGGTCCCGCGCCAATCGCCATGCGAATGCCGATCTCGCGGGTTCTACGGCTCACGTTGTACGCCACCACTCCGTACAAGCCGGCGATGGCCAGCAGGAGGCCCACCGCGCCCAGGGTACCGACCATTTCTACCGCTATGCGTGGCCCCTCCACTGCGTGGTATCGGTACAAGTCCTCATACGTCCTCATCTCCGAGATCGGCAGATTCGCATCGAGCGTCCGGACGATTTCCTTCACGGACTTGACCAATTCCAGCGGATCGCCGCTCGACCGCAACAGCAGGACCATTCGCGCGACGGGATGCTGAGCCAGCGGCATATAGACGAAATCTGTCGGCCTTTCGCTGGTTTCTCGATACTTGACGGTCTGTGCCACGCCGACAATCTCAACCGGCGTCCCGGTGCCGTGATCGAGCCGGATGTGTTTCCCCACCGCGTTGGTGCCCGGCCAATAGTGTTTCGCGAACTGCTCATTCACGACGGCGACACGCGGCGCATCCGCGGCATCGGACGCCAGAAAGCCGCGGCCGCGCATGATCGGTATCCCCATCGTCTCGAAGAACCCTTCATCGATGGTGTCCATGGACGACGTAGAGCTCTCGCGATCGCGCGGCATCTGAAGACCGTCCGGCACGAAGGCGACGCTGCCAAAGTTGTCCAGTCCGAGCGGAGGGTTCTCCGTGAGAGCGGCGCTCTCAACTCCAAGCACTTCTCGCGCACGTTCAGCCAGTAGCTTGTAGAACTGCCGCGTCTGAGCTGCGTTGTACTGCACGAGACGCGGATCGAACCTTGCCATCAGCAGATGATCCTTCGCGAATCCGGTTCCCTCGCGCAAGCTTTGGTGGAAACCCCGGTACATCAGGAAAGCCGCCGCGAGCAACATCAGGGACATGGAGACCTGCGCGACCACCAGCACATTCCGACCCCACAGGCGTTTGCGTCCGGGCACGTCCGCGTCGGCTGACTTGAGTCCGCTGACCAGATCCGTGCGGGTGCTCTGGAGCGCCGGCGCCAGGCCGCAGAAAAGAGCGCTCAAGACCGACAACGCGAGGCTTGCCAGCAGCACGCGCGTGTCCATCCGGAACGGGATCGTGATCGGCAACTCGGATGGAATTCTGAAAGTTCTGAGGAGCTCTATGGCACCGTACCCGACGGCGATCCCGCCCAACCCACCCAAGAGCGCGAGAACCAGGCTTTCGGTCATGAGCAGACGGATCAGCCGGAAACGCCCGGCGCCCAACGCCAGCCGGACCGCAATTTCGCGCGTTCGCGTGCTGGCGCGGCTCAAGAGAAGTCCCGCCACGTTGGTGCACGCCACCAGCAGCACAGCCAGCGCAAGGATCGTAAAGATCACGCCGAATTTCCAATTGACGTCATCCCCTCGCGTCCGCATTTCGAACTGGGTGTGCACCGCCGCGCCGCGGCTGCGATTGAGCTTTGGATACTCGTGTTCGAAGTCTCGCGCGAGCAGGGCGAGCTCACTCCGTGCCTGCCGCAGCGTCGTGCCCCGTTTCAATCGCGCCCTCACGGTCAACTCGCGATCATCCCGGTCCACGAAAAAGCTCTTCTGCGGGTTGGTCGAAAACACTCGCGCCATCGCCAGCGGCATGTAGAAGTCGGGGCGCGTGAATATGTACATCCCCGGGAACGTCTCCGGCGCGACGCCAATCACGGTGAAGTCCGTACCGTTTAAGCGAACAGTCCTGCCGACGACGGAAGGGTCGCTCGCGAATTCCCGCTTCCAGAAGTCCGGCCCGAGCACGACCACGGCATCGCGGCCGGGCACCTGATCTTCGTCCTCCCGAAAGCCACGCCCCAGCTGCGGCTCCACGCCGAGCACATGGAAGTAGTTACCGGAAACCATCATTCCGGCCCTGACCCGCGGCGTGGCTCTGGGTTCGGCCCTGAAGCCGACGGCCCCCAAAGGCGCGTTTGCGATCACGCCGTCGTAGCTCTTCGTGTTATCGCGGATGTCCAGGTACTCGCGATACGAGAAAGAGTCGAAGCTGTTGTCGTGTAATGTGCTCACCAGAGTGACCACGCCGCTCGGATGCGGGACGGGGTACGGCCTGAAGATCAGCGCATCGAGCATGCTGAAAGGCGTCGCGGTCATCCCGATCCCGAGCGCAATCGTGATCACCACGAACGCGGTCAGTCCCGGCGTCCGGCGCAGGCTGCGGATCGCGTAGCGCACGTCGTCGAGAAAATCGGTCAACCAACGAATGCGTCGCATGTCTCGCATTTCTTCTTTCCTTTGATCCAGTCCGCCCATCGCGCGCATGGCCCGGTAACGCGCCTTATCTGGGGAAAGCCCGTCGGCGATGCCTTCCTCGATCTTTTGCTCCAGGTGGAACTGGAGCTCCTCATCGAGCTCCCTCTCTACCCGGCGGCGGCGGAGGATAGACTTGAGCCGCAACGGCGCCGTGAACCACCAGTGTTCGAGCCGCATAGGCTAAGCCTCTGAGAGCTGGACGACGTGCGAGATGGCAGACGACAGCCGCTGCCAGTTCGCCGCCTCCGATTCGAGTTGCTTTCTGCCCAGGCGGGTGAGCGAGTAGAACTTCGCTCGCCGGTTGTTTTCCGTCTGCTTCCACTCGGCCTTGATCCAGCCTTCCTGCTCCAACTTGTGCAATGCCGGGTAGAGAGATCCTTCGCTGACCTGCAGCACATCTCCCGAGATGGATCTCAGGCGAAGACTGATGGCCCACCCGTGCTGGGGCTCCAGCGCCAGGATTTTCAGAAGGAGCAGATCGAGGGTGCCCTGGACGAGATCGCTCGGTTTACTCATATCGGTTTCCGAGAGGAGTGTACCGCATCCTCCCCTCGGTAAGCAAGGGGGCAGCGGCGGCCGGCCCAAAAGCGCATCATTTCTTCGTCTGCGGGAGGAAGCCCGGCTCGCTGGTTGGAGGAACGATGTTCTTCAGCCGCATGTAGGTGACGAGGTTGCCGTAGTGCTCCACAGTATGCGTGCTGTTGGCAATCAACACGCCGAGCTTCGGTGTGTCGCTTCCGTGGAACTTCACCGGTTGAACGGCGGACGCGTCGGTCATGCCGTCGTAAGCCTTGTCGCAGTAGGCGAAGGCGTCTTTGAGCGCCGCGGTCAGATCGGCTTTCGACGTCTTGCTCTGCTCGATTTTCGGTGCGGGGTTCTTCTCACCGAGTGCGATGGAGCAGAATGTGTACTGTGCGTCGGCGACGTGTCCAAGGATCTGGCCGTAGCTGCGGACGGCGTCCGTCGGCTTGAAATTGTAATTCTCCTCGGGCATTTTGTCGGCCGAGCGGACCAGGATGTTCCTCAACGCTCCGTACATGTACTTATTCCATGCAGTGAGCGGATTATCCTTGGGCAAGGTGAAGGCGGCTCTCGGCGGGCTCTCCTGGGCAAAAGCGACGGCGGCCGGCGCAAGAAGGCAGATCAGAAGCATTCGCAGAAATGTTCGCGTTGGTCTGGTGGCGTCGACGGGGATTCGCATTTTCTTCTCCTTTTGACCAGAAATGGTCTCTCCTTACTCATCTCGGTTTCCGAGAGGAGTGTACCGCATCCTCCCCTCGGTAAGCAAGGGGTCTCCGGGGGTCAGACCCGAAATCTTAGTCTGGACGTTTCCCCAAGGGTCCGAATCTGTTTTCCACGGTCTCCCATCATCCCGCGGCCTCCGCTCCCCGCGGCGCGGGAGAGGTCGGGGCATGCCCGCCCACAATATCCGCCCCTCTCATCCGTCTACGATAGTGAGAGGAGCAAAATCCTGATCCTCGAACAAGCGATGAGCGAGCAGGACCGGCGAATCGCCGAGACGATCGAACGCGAGCAGGGCCGGCTGCGGAACTTCATCCGGAATCGCGTGCCCGACCGCCTGGACGTGGAGGATGTGCTGCAGGACGTCTTCTTCGAGCTCGTGGAGGCGTACCGCCTGATGAAGCCCATCGAGGAGGTCGGTGCCTGGCTGTTCCGCGTGGCGCGGAATCGGATCATCGATCGGTTCCGCAAGAAGAGGAGGGAGTCGTCGAGCATGACGCCGTCGGTTGCGGATTCCGATGAGGACGGAGAGAGAGTCATGAGCTCGCTCGAAGACCTGCTGCCCTCTTCCGACACCGGACCCGAGGCGGCTTACGCCCGCGGCGTGCTCCTCGACGAGCTCGACGCCGCCCTGGAAGAGCTGCCCGAGGAGCAGCGCTTCGTGTTCGTCGCGCACGAGCTCGAAGGCCGCAGCTTCCGCGAGCTCGCGTCGGAAACCGGCGTCAGCGTGAACACGCTTCTTTCGCGAAAGCACTACGCGGTGCTTCATCTGCGCTGCAGACTCCAAAACATTTACGACGAGTTCAAGGAGAAATGAAGATGGAACCCACGAGAAAGCGTCGCATCGTTAGACTCATCGCACTCCTGCCGATCTTCTTGATCGTTTTCGCCGGCCTGATCTGGGCGGTCTCCGCGCTCTGGAACTGGCTGATGCCGAGCATCTTCGGTCTGCACACGATCACCTACTGGCAAGCCCTCGGCTTGATGGCGCTCTCCTGGATTCTCTTCCGAGGCTTTCGCGGCCCGTCCATGGGTCACGGCCCGTGGCGGCACGACCTGAGGAGGCGTTGGGGAAGGATGACTTCTGCCGAGCGCGAGGAGTTCGTCAAGGGCCTGAACAGCCGGTGCGCCAGGACGGAATCCCCCGAGCCCGAGCCGAAGGCGTAACACTCTGTCATCCTGTCATCCCGAGATCGAAGCCGTTGGCCGAGGCGCGGGCCGGTGGCTTCGCCAGACTGCGAACCAGCGGAAGCGACGGTCACCGCGCTCCGGTCACGACGGACAGGTCGTCCAAGATCCTTCGATAGGAGTAGACGTAGGACTTGCCTTCGTCATGAGATCAGCACTGGACCGACGTTCAGAACACCGGCCGCGTCGGGCGGACGCCTTTGATGAGCAGCCACAGGCCGAGCGGCACCTCGAAGGCGAGCATTGGTAACCACATGAGTTGCGTGATCGGGCCGCGGAGGATTCCTACGAGCTGCAGGGGAAGGCCCACCACGATCAGGATCGAGGCGATCACGCCCACCCAGGCCAATGCGCTGGGGACGATCCGGCCGCGCAGGAGCAGATAGGCGAAGATCGTGCTGCCGACGGCGAAGAAGCTGGCGCAGAGGGTCGAGCTCCAGCTTGGCAGCTTCAACAGTATCGCGCCGAGCGCGCTCGCCGACGCGGGGTCCGGTGCATCCGCTCCGGTGGCGGTCGCGAGCCATAGCCGTTCCAATGTCCTCGGCAAGGAGACCGCACCGATCACGCCCTCGCCTGCGCGAAAGACCAGGACCAGCATCGCGAGGTCGGGGTCCTGGTCGCGCGTGATCGAGTACAGCGTCACGGCCAGCACCAGTGCGGAGAAACAGCCCAGCAGCTCGAGCAAGACCGCCGCGCGCACGTTTGACGCATGCCCGGCGATGCTGGCGAGTTTCGCGGCGGTCCCCTCGCCTCTGGCCGCCCTGCTGGACAGGACCACTCCGGTTAAGGCGACTGCGATGTAGAAAAGGAACGTGAACCCGGCGATTCTTGCGTTCGTCGTGCGAGTCATGTGCCTCACCTTACGGGAGAAATGGAGTCCGCTGGAGACACATACGAGCACGGAGCTCAAGAGTTCCCACTTTTTTTTCCGCGGGTCGGTCAGCCGCCGCCGGGCCGTGATCTCATTTCACGAATTCGGCGAGCTTACGCAGGCGGAGGTTGGGGTCGCTGGCGAAGTCGTGCTGCAGCCAGCCGAGGTGGCCGGCCCCGAAGATGACCAGCACGCGCTCGTTCGGAGAGTCGGCGAGCCGCACGACGTTGCTGAAGATGCGCATGTTGCGCCGGAACCAGTCGGAGACGAGGTCGGCGCCAGCCCAATCGCCGGGCTCGCCGAAGTGCGCGGCTCGGTAGTACCAGCCCATGTTCTCGGCGAATCTGTCGTCGGCGTTCATGTAGAGCAGCGTCTCGAGGACGGTGTGTGAGGCGAGATACGCATTCTCCGCCTTCACCGCGCCGCCCATCTCGTCATTCATCGCGTCGAGCTCCTTCGAGCGGCCGCTCGCCTTGGCGTAGTTGACGATGCGCGGGTATGGGAAATCACCGTCCGCATCAACCGGGTACACGGTCTTGTGGCCGAGCTCCTTGGCGAGTCGCAAGCCGATCTGATCGATCTCGTTGCGCGTGAGCTCGTACTTGCCGGCCAGGTAATCGGCGTATCGCTTGGGAATGCGGTCTTCGTAGACGCCGGCTTCCACCGCGATCTTCGTGGGATGGAATTTCTTCAAGACCTCGATGAGCTGGGCGATCTCGGCCTGGCGCTTGGGGGCGAGCACGTCGTCGGCCTTCATGTTGAAGATGTCGTGCCCGGGATTCGCCATGTGGTAGACCCCGAGCACCAGGACCTGGGCGCGCGCGGAGGGCGACTCGGGCTTCTGGGCGGCCGCTTGCTGCGCCAGCGCGGTGATCGCGCTCCCCATTGCCAGCGCGAATGTCAAAACGGATCGGTTCACCATTTCATATGTACCTTTTACTGGAGAGTACGCTGGCGCGCGAGAGAAGTTCCGTCAACAGGCTGCTGAAAAAGCGTGTGGGTGGCGTTGCGAGCGCCGCGGGGTCGGATGCCACGAGCCGCGACGAAGGCTATGCCGGTCACGACACCCGCATCCATTTTTCAGCAGCCTGTTAAAGATCGAAAGCCCTCGACCTCAGAGGCCACGGAGGAAGAACAAGTCAGAACGAAAGGGTCAGAGGGGCAGTCTAGAAATCAAGAGGAGAGAGGCGAGAGGTGTCAGGGTTCCGGCACGCGACAGAAGTCCTCGGGGTCCGCGCGCGAGCCATCCCCGAAGACCTCGGTGTTTTGCACGTGCACGACGACGAAACCGTCCTCGATACGTTCGACGACGCCGTTGCGCTCACATAAGGAACAGCAGACGACGGCCCCTTGCATCGGGACCTCGGCACCGGACGGGAGACCCACGAAGCTCTCCTGGCTGATGAAACGGCCGTCTTCATGGGAGCATTCGGGTCTCCGGCCCGGGCACTCCAGGATCCGGCACATGAAGCCCTTCGTCTTGCTCTCGCTCATGTCGCTCTGCGGTCGAAATCTTACGTCGGAACAGAGGGCAGGGGTCAAAGAAAGTCAGGATTGACCCGCTTTGGAGCAGAGCCGTTCTCGGATGCGCTGGCCGCGCACCATCAAGGCCTTGCTCCCCGAGCGCTCGGCCCGGCGCAGGTAACCCCCTTCACCCTTTCTCCCTTCCAGACCCCGCCAGATCGCCCGCTTCCAACCGTCTGGAGACAGGGGGGCTTGTGGGCGAAGAATCGGGCATGAATCTGGCAGAGCGTCCTTAGGCTTGCGGAAGGGTCCGCGGGCTTCTGGAAGTTCGTTCTTTTCCCGGAGGTTCCCCATGTCCCGTTCTTTACCGAGAGCTCTCGCGGCCCTTCCCCTTCTCGCGGCGTTGGCCGGTGCGGCCCACGCGCAGACGATCACCGCCGGCAGCATCCCTGCTTCGCCCAATTTCGGGTTCAACCCCACGCCGGTCGCGATCACGGCCGTGGATCTGACGGCGCCCGCGACCGGCTCGGGCGACATGACGACGGCCACCTTCGTCTGGTCTCTGGCGCCCTGCGCGGCGTCGGTCAAAATCAAGTTCTTTCGCCGCTCCGGCGACACGCTCCTCTTCCTGGCCGAGCGCGGCCCCTTCGACGTCAACGCGACCACGCAGGCCGTCGCGCTCTCGCCCGCGGTTTCCGTGCAGGCGGGAGACCTGGTCGGCATCGCGCGTGTCGTGGGCTGCGGGAGCCCGGTTGGCCTGAGCCCGGGAGGCACCTCAGGCCTCGTCGCGTTCGGCTCGGACATCACTTTCAACGTCTCGATCTCTTCGGGAACGACCGCCACCAACAGCACGCTCGCCGTCATGGCTACGGGCACTGCCACGGGCGGGCCTCCTTCCAGCCCCGCGGAGATCATCCCGGTCGTGATTTCGAGCCCGGGACTCCTCGGCGCGAACTTCCACACGGCCGTGCAGCTCTACAACCCGACTCTGACGATCGAGACGGGCAGCATCGTCTTTCATGCCCAGGGTGTCTCGGGATCCGCCTCGGACCCCTCCATCGCTTACTCGATCAATCCGGGTCAGACGCTCTTCTTTCCCGACGTCCTGACGAGCCTCGGCCAGACGGGCATCGGCAGCCTCGACCTCGTCGCGACGACCGGGTCGGCTCCAGTCGCTTCCGTTCGCGTCTACAACGACGCCGGCGCCGCCGGCACGTCCGGCTTCACCGAGCACGGCTTGAAGCCTTCCGAGGCCCTCTCGGCGGGCGCTCGCGGCATCCTCATCGGGCCCTTCGATCCGCTCCTCTTCCGCTACAACCTCGGAGTCCGGACCCTCTCGACCGGCGCCACGATCTCCATCACCGTTCGCGACGCCGTCGGCAACATTCTTCGAACGCTCGCGCGGAGTTATCCGGCCAACTTCTTCCAGCAGACCGACGTCGCGAGCTTCCTCGGCGGATTGAGCTTGGCCGCCAACCAAACCGTCACCGTGGACGTCGTTTCGGGAAGCCTCTTCGTCTACGGAGCGACCGCGGACGATCGCACCAACGACCCCGCGCTCGACTTCGCCCAGAGCGTTCCGAAGTAGCGGAACGCCGACGTAGGGCTGCTCGGGCTGAAAGGGAAAATGCGGGGGTCGGACTTGCCTATTAGCCCTGCCTCGGTTGGTGGCGGGCATAAATAAATACCACAAAGAAAGACTGACCCCGTTCTCTTTGCCTTATCGAGTAGCAGAGTGGCCGGTTCCTCGGGAACCGCGTCTTGCTACTATCGCGTCGACTTTGCCCGGAGCCGTTTGTCGCGCCCCACCGAGGCAAGGACAGAGAGGTACGTCATGAAAAAGGCCGCGGTTCTTGCCGTCGTTCTCGGTTGCCTCTGCGTTTTCGGGTCAAGCGCCTCCGCGCAAGAGAAGAAGTCCCCGGCAGCGAAAGAGCCGGCTGCCGCTAAGAAGCCCATGCACGTCATCATGAGCGAAGCCGACATCAAGTGGGGAGATGCGCCGGCCAGCCTGCCGGCTGGAGCGAAGATGGCGGTTCTTCAAGGCGACCCCGGCAAAGCGGGCATGTACACGATCCGGCTGAAGACGCCCGACGGATACAAGGTAGCGGCCCACTGGCATCCGACTGCGGAGCACCTCACGGTGATCTCGGGCACGTTCAACCTCGGGACAGGCGACAAGCTCGACGAGGCGAAGACCACAGCCATGGCGGCGGGCGCCTTTGGTTCGATGCCGGCGAAGATGCATCACTTCGCGTGGTGCAAAGGCGAGACGGAGGTTCAGGTGTCGGGGATGGGTCCGTTCCAGCTCATCTATGTCAATCCGGCCGACGACCCAAGCAAGACGAAGAAATAGGTCACCGTCTTCGCCGGAGCCCACTTCAATGGGGAAAGATTAGGGAAAGATCGGGGTCAGCCTTTCGCCATGGGGTTATTGAGCGAGTCGCTGTTGGTTGCCGCCCGAAATACCATTTCGGAAGACTGACCCCATCTCTCTCCCGATCTTCGCCTCCGTAAGCCTCCGGATGGCAGGCGGCGTTCCCGCGGCTCGCAGGAGACGCTCGGCAAGCCGCTCGGTATTCCCCGATGCCGGCCCGACTCCAGTCCTAGCAGGTTGCTGAAAAAGGGTGTGGGTGGCGTTGCGAGCGCCGCGGGGTCGGATGCAAGGAGACGCGACAAAGGCGATGCCGGGCGCATCGGGGAGGAGCGGCGACGCTGCAGACGGCCCCGCGCCGCCGCAACCGCTCGCGGTGGCTGGCCTCTTGCTCGCGACGGTTTTAGAGAGAAAGTCTTCTCTGCGAGAGAGTCTTCCTTGCGTCGCGAGATGCAAAAGGCCAGACACGACACCCACATCCATTTTTCAGCAGCCTGCTAGTCCGCGAAGAAAGTAACCGCGCCGGTCTCCAGATCGTACATTCCTCCAACCAGTCCGACGGCGCCGGAGTCGAGCATCTCCTTCAAGACGGGGCTCTTTTCGCGGATTTCTTTCATGGCAAGCCGCACGTTCTGCTCCCCGACCTTGTCCACGTAGGCGTGGTCCTTGCTCGTTCCCGACCCGGAAGCCGCGACCGCCGGCTGGATCTTGGCGACCAGCTCGGTCAAGCTGCCGAGCTTCACGTTGTCGATCGCTCCCTTGACTGCGCCGCAACTGGTGTGGCCGAGGACGACGATGGTCTTGACTCCGATGACTTTCCCCGCATATTCGAGAGAGCCCAGGTTGTCGGGGTTCACCACATTTCCGGCCACGCGGATGCTGAAGATGTCTCCGATGGACTGATCGAAGACCGCCTCCGCCGGGACGCGCGAGTCCATGCAGCTCAAGACCACGGCAAAGGGATACTGCCCGGCGGCTGACGCCTTCACCTTCGCGATGAGGTTCTTCTGGACCGATGTCCCGGCGCGGAACCGCTTGTTTCCCTCCTTCAAGGCGTCCAGCGCCTTGGCCGGAGTCATCACCCCTTGCGACTCTTTGGTCTGCACGACGGAGCTCTTGGCGGCGGGCTTTGCCCCGGCCTTCGGATCATCCGGCAACGCAACACCGGTGAAAGCGACGAGAAGAGCGATGGAGATCCAAGGCCGTGAGTGACGAGCGCGCATAAATTCTCCTTTGAAATTGCTCCTCAGCTTATCTCGAGACACAGAGATGTCGAGGTGCCGGAGCTCATTCGCGAACCCTCCGCATAGAGCAGGTCGCACGCGCGGTAGCCAGCGACTCGTAGCTCGATCTCCAATCGTTGCGATCGCCAAGCCGGAGGGAGGGGGCGTCTCGAGCGCGGGCCATGACCGGCTATTTCGGAAGGCTCTGCGGCTGCATTCCGTATGCCATGTCGGCGGTCTTCTTCAACCGCGACGGGTCCGGCGTCGCCAAAGAGGCCCTCGCGCTGGACCGGGCCCTCCAGGAAGCTCCGCGACCAGACAGTCTCGCACGCCGTCTGATCAGGACTTCATCAGCCTAATACCGATTTCCAAGCCTGGTCCCCACTTCCTTCCTCTCCTCGGATTTCCCTCTATCGTCCCGCTCGGCGAACTCGGTCCTGTCTTCTCCTTCTTATCGGCGGTCAGGACTCATCCTCGATGAGGATGGGGCCAAGCTGCCCTACTCGCTTGCCCACCCGCGCCAGCCGGCGGCCCACCTGTGAGAGCCGATGGTATCCTCACCTCCCGAAAACAACGAAGGAGGAGGACATGAAGGTCAGAACGGCCTTGGCATTCCTGGCGGCGGTAGCGGTGGCGACGGCGGCGGCAGCGCAAACGAAGCAAACGGGCACGGCCCAGTGCGGCAAAGGAAACCCGGAACAGATGATCGAGGTCGGCGACAAGCCCAACCACTTCATGGGAGTCAGCAAGTCCACATGCACCTGGACCACGCCGATGGACACCGAGGGGCTGAAATCGAAGGACGGCTACAGTGTCGCAGCGATCGACGCGACCGGCAACAATTCCAGCAGCCACGGTGTCCACGTCAGCACGATGGACAACGGAGACAAGATCTACGTCAAGTTCCAGGGGAACGGAACCTCCAAGGACGGCGCCACCCAGACCGACTCCGGCAAGTGG
>WNGF01001186.1_pt1 | contig 44638 bp, 42 predicted proteins | sample 5400641 | NCBI WGS metagenome assembly WNGF01 (sample SAMN13153371, study PRJNA577476) | soil metagenome | isolation source: 80 cm soil or saprolite under grassland replicate 2 | place: USA:California | collected 2016-06-15 | reverse complement strand
AGGCGCGTCGTCGGCCACGCACGAGGACTGCAGCCACGCAGCTGACTCCGTTTACAATACAGGCTACGGCACAGGCTGATTTGCAGGTTCTTTCAGAGCGGATGATGGGATTCGAACCCACGACCTTCTGCATGGCAAAGGCTGGCGGTCGTTCGCGCCCGTTCGCGCCCGTTCGCTCAAACCGCTTGTTTGTAGGGTCTTCGTCCCAGCGAGCGAACATGACCGAACCCGAGCGAACGCCGAACCTTGCCATTCTTGCCACATCTGGTCGGGGAGGCCGTTGCGTGCAGTGAGGAGTGTTCCTAGGCTGTCGCTGCGAGCAGCGCCTCGCCCTCGCGGAGGTAGCGGGTCGCGCCGACCGAGCGGTAGAAGGCGAGCGCGTCCTGAAGCGGCTCGTCGACTTCATTGCGGCGGCCCTGCTCGACGAGCGCCTGTGCCGCGCGCAGCCGAGCGTATGCGGCATCCGGGAGCGAGCCGATCTGCGCGTATTTGGCGGCGGCCGCGGCGAAGTCACCGTCTGCGAACGCGCGTGCCGCGTCGATCCACGGCGTCTGCTTCTTGAGCGTCGCGATTGCCTGACGGAAGGCGTCCGCGCGGTCGAGCTCGACCGCCGTGGCGGCGAGATCCGGCAGCGATGCCGACACCTGCTGCGAGCCTTCGGCGGCGAAGCGGTCGAGCAGCTCGTCGACGGCCTCGAGGGCGGCGGTTCGCTCACCCGCGGCGAGGCCGGTCCGCGCGTGAACCGCTAGGGCGGGATGGAGCGCCTGCAGATCGCTACTCGCGCGCCCTACCTCGACCGCCTTGATCGCGTCGTCCAGGGCGTCCTCGACGCAATCACGCGCGAGCCGGATCTGGCACCGGACGGTGTAACAGCGGCTGGCAATCGGATCGCTCGCGAGCACGTCGTCGGCGAGGCGAACGGCGTCGTCCCAGTTTCCCCTCCAGTAATGCTCGCGCATGCGGAAGATCGCCGAGCTCGATTCGCGCTTGCCCGATCAGCCGGAGGGAGCCGACGAGCCCCTCGTCTAGGCTGAGCTCCTCCGCGATCCGGTGTAGCTCGTGCGCCTCCGCGAGCGCCCTCTCCGAATTGCCCCGCAGGTGATGGCGAAAGGCCACGGTCTCGCGGACCTCCGCCTTCGCGCGCGAACTTGGAAGATCGCGCGCCAGCTCGAGCGCGTGTTCGGCATGCGCCATCGCCGCCGCACCTCGACCTTGCGACCACGCGATCTCAGAGAGGATGACCTCCGCTCGCGCCGCCTTCTCCTCGTCCCCGAGGGCCAGCAGTGCGTCGCGCGCCTCGGCCGCCTCCTCGCTTCCCGCGTGCTCCGCCTCCCCCCGGCTCGCGGCGAGCTCGAGCAGCAGAGAGGGACGATCCCGGTCGTCGGCCGGCCAGAGCGCGAACGCCTGCCGGTAGAAACGCACCGCCAGCGCGAACGCGCCCAGCGCGAAAGCGCGTTCGCCCGCGCCGCGGAACGCGAAGCGCGCGCGCTCAGCAAGGAGGGCCACGTCGCCGCCCACGGCGCGCGCCAGCTCGAGCGCGCGCTGGTAGTGCTCGGCGAGCAGCTCGACGTGGTCGTCGCGATCCTCGACCAAGGCAGCGATCCATTCCGCGGCGAGCCGGTGCTTCTCGACCCGAGAGCGACGTGGGATCTGCCCGTAGGCGACATCGCGAATGAGTATGTGACGGAACGCGTACTCCGCCTCGCCGGCGACCGCGGAGCGGCGCCGGCGCCGAACGAACTCCTTGCGCTCGAGGCCGTGCAGGCGCTCCTCGACGGCGACTCGGTCGCCGCCCGTCATCGCCGCGACCGCACCTGCCCAGAAGACCTTGCCGTGAACCGCGGCGGCATGGAGCAGCTCCTTCTCCTCAACAGAGAGGCCATCGAGTCTCGCGGCGACGATCGCCTGCACCGTCTCCGGCACCGAAAGCTGATCCGGGTCGGCTCGCTCGGCGAGCATGCGCGCATACTGCTCCGCGTACAGAGGATTCCCACCCGCGCGCTCGACCAGCGCAGCGTGCGTCTCGGCATCGAGCACCGGGCAGGCGAGAGTGGCGGCGAGCAGGCGTGTCGTGTCCTCGTCCGAGAGCGGCCGCAGCGACAGGGTGGTCGCGTTCGCCTTGCCACCCCCCCAACCCGGCCGCCGCTCGAGCAGCTCGGGGCGGGCGGTGCAGACAACGAGCAGCCGCACGTCGGCAGCCCAGTCGACGAGATGATCGACGAAGTCGAGCAGTTGCTCGTCGGCCCAATGAAGATCCTCGATCACCAGCACGAGTGGGGCCTGGTCGGCAAGCGCCTCGAACAAGCGCCGCCAGGCGGCGAACGCGTCGGCCTGGGAAAGGCGCCCGACCCCGGACTCCTCGACGCCGATCCCGACAAGCGGCCCGAGCTGGCGTTCGATCCACCCTGCTTCCTTCTCGTCGGAAACCGCGGCCGCGATCACCCGCCGCAGCTTCTGCTCCGCCCGCTCCGCCGTGTCGCTCTCGAAGATCTGCGCATGCGACTTCACGATCTCGCCGATCGCCCAGAACGCGACCCCGTCGCCATAGGGAAGACAGCGGCCTTGGCGCCAGACAACGGCCTCATCCACCGCGAGCGCGTCGAAAAACTCCAGGGTGAGGCGGCTCTTCCCGATGCCCGGCGCCCCCACGACGGTCACGAGCTGCGGCTCGCGCTCGTCGCGCACGCGCTGCAAGGTGCTGAGCAGCAGCGTGAGCTCCTGGTCGCGCCCGATCAGCGGCGTGCGCCCCTCCCCGCGGATGTCGACGCCGAAACGCGAGCGCGCCCGAACCGCTTCCCAGACGGGCATCGGCCTGGCCCGCCCCTTCGCCCGCACGGGCCGTCGCGCGCGGTAGTCGATCACGTGCCTGGTCGCGCGGAAGACGCGCTCGCCGACGAGGATCCCGTTCACCGGCGCAGCCGCCTGCAGCCGGGCGGCGGCGTTGACGACGTCGCCGGCCGCCATCCCCTCGCCCGCGAGCGGTTGCGCCCCAAGCCGTACAAGCGCCTCGCCGCTGGTGACGGCGATCCGTACCTCTAGCCCCTCCTCGCGCGCCCAGTCGCGGATCGCAAGCGCCGCCCGAACGGCGCGCTCGGGATCGTCCTCGTGCGCCCGCGGGGCGCCGAACAGCGCCATCACCGCGTCACCGACGAACTTCTCGACCGTGCCCCCATGGCGCTCGATCTCCCCACGCACCGGCGCCCAATAGCGATCCTGGATCGCGCGAACGTCCTCCGGATCCAAGCCCTCCGCCCGCGCGCTGAAAGCCACGAGCTCCGAAAACAGCACGCTCACCACCTTGCGCTCCTCGCGCGGCGGAACCGCAGCGGCGGCAGGCGGGAGCGACGGCACGACGGCTCTGCCCTCCCCTCCCGGTTCGCTCTCAACGACTGCAAGGCGTTCCGCCTCCGGCGCCACGTGTCGGCCCTCGGGAGTAGCCCCGTTGAGAAGCTGGCGATAGATCGACTCTGTTTCCGGCGAGGGGTAGGCGCCGAGCTCCTCCGTGAGGAGCCGCCGGCAGCGCTCATACACGCGAAGCGCCTCGGCTCGATTGCCGGCGGCGGCATGCGCCTTCATCAGACGTCTGTAGCCACTCTCGCGAAACGGCGCGACGGTGATGGTCTCCTCGGCCCACTTCGCCGCCGCTCGGGCATCACCCGAGCGCAGACAGGCATCGCTCAAGACGTTCAGCGCGCGGACATGAACCTCTGTGAGTTCACGCCGCTTCTCTTCCACCCAGGTCCCATCTTCCCCCGGCAGGAACGGCCGCCGCGTCAGGGACGCGGCCAGCGCGGCCGCGGTCTGTGCCTTCTCGAGGTCGCCTGCGGTGAGCGCATCGTCGGCCTCTTGCGCCGCGCGTCCCGCGGCGGCGACGTCGACCCAGCTTCCCTCAGGTAGGTCGAGCCGGTAGCAGCCGAAGGCGCCCGTCAAGGCGCTCGAGGCGTCGATGCCGTGTTCTGTGAGCAATCCGCGGAGCTTGCTAACAAGCACCGTGAGCGCCTTGTCCCACGTCGCAGGCGGGTCATCCTGCCACAGCGCCTCCGCGAGCTCGCCCCGAGGTACGGCTCTTCCCTGCTCGGTCACCAGATAAGCGAACAGGAGCCGACCCTGGCGGCCAGGAAAGCGCCGCTCATCGGTCACCACTCCGTCGGTTTCGGCGGCAACCCGACCCGCAAGGAAGACCTTCAGCTGACCCTCCTAGCCTGATTCTTGTCCGGATTTTGCCTCGATTTAGGGGCGACTGCCTAGGCTCGTCGCAAGGGTCGTGGACAAGGTGCTGCACTGCGACTGCGGGTTCGAAGCCCATGCCGTCGACGAGGACGGGCTTGTCGGCGAGGTTGGGCGCCACGCGTGGGAGCCGCATGGCATGGCGCTCTCACACGACGACGCGCTGCTGCTCGCCTTTCGGGCCGAGCTGGGCCCGACGGCGTCGCTCACGCTCCCACACAACACCAGAAGGGAGGAGAAGTGAGACATCTTGCTTGGGTTCTCCGGGTCGTGGCGATCGCCGTTGCGGCGCTGGTGATCGCGGCGTCGGCAGGCACGACCCGTGACGCAGCGGCCGCGCTGCCGCCGGGGAACACGGTCGCACAGTGGAACAAGATCGCTGAGGACACCGTGGTGGGCTCAGGTACGGTCGCGACGGAGCCCTTCATTTACATGGCCTACGTCTCGGCTGCCGTCTATGACGCCGTGGTCGCGATCGAGGGTGGCTTCGAGCCCTACGGCCCAGCAATCGACGCACCCGCCGGGGCGTCGGTCGACGCGGCCGTTGTCGAGGCCGCGTACCGGACGCTCTGGGCCTACTTCCCGCCCGAAGCGTGCAACCCCGCCTCGCGGCCGGACGTCTACGCGTTCTGCCTCGGGGTGCGTCCGCGCCTAGACGCGTTCTACGCCGAGGCTCTCGCCGCGATCCCGCCGGGGCAAGCCAGGACGGACGGACAGGCGGTGGGGCTGCAGGCTGCGAATGAGATCATCGCCCTCCGCAGCGGCGACGGACGGATGACACCGATCGCTGTGAGCACGCCCTTCCCGACGCTGCCGCCGGGCCCGGGCGTGTGGCGCCTGACGCCCCCGTTGTTCGGCGCGCCGCTGGTGCCGTGGGTCGGGAACGTGCGCCCGTTTGTGCTGCAGGGCGTGGATCAGTTCCTGCCCGACCCGCCGCCGTCGCTGCAGAGCGAGGAGTGGGTCGAGGCGTTCAACCAGATCAAGGCCTACGGGGCAACGGACAGCAGTGTGCGCACCGCGGAGGAGACGACGATCGCGAAGTTCTGGTCGGCGAACGTGATCCGCCAGTACAACCGGGTCGGACGCGACCTCACCGGTGCGGGGCCCGACCTGCTCGAGGCGGCGCGGCTCCTGGCCATGATCAATGTCGTCGGCGCCGACATGGGGATGTCCGTCATACATGCCAAGTACCACTACTTGTTCTGGCGGCCGGTCACCGCCATCGACCCCTCCGCCGTCACCGCGGACGGCTTCGGCCCCGTACCCGGCTACGACGACGGCAACCCGGCCACGGCCGAGCAAACGGGCTGGCGGCCGCTCTTGACGACGCCCGGCCACCCCGAATACCCCGCCGCGCACGGCGTGGACGCGTCGGCGATGGCCGAGGTGTTCAGCACCTTCCGGGGCACGAAGCAGATCGACCTCGATATCCACGGTTTCGACCCCGCCGGGCCAGATGGGAACCTGAACGCCGTGCGCCACTTCGACAGGGCCGACGATCTCCGCAACGAGATCATCGACGCCCGGCTCTGGGCAGGGCTGCACTACCGCTTCTCAGGCGTCGCCGGCGTTGTCCTCGGCCGCAACGTCGCGAAATACGACCTCGCGCACGCCTTCCGACCCGTCGACTAACACTCGGCAGCACTTGGCTCGGGACGCGCCCACCGGCGCGTCCCGAGCTTGCGCCCGACCGTTTTGTTGCCCGTTTCGACACCAGTCGGACTAGACACCTACTACACAGGCCCTGCCGGTCGTAGCCGGTCACAGCCGGTTCGCGACAGCCCAAATGCTGGCTCCAGCCGAACTTCCGGGTAGTCGCCTCCCGTGGCGGTCGAGCCGCACCGGTCTGTCACGCCGAGGTCGCGGGGTCAAGCGTGCGTAGCTCTCGTCGTTTGGAGTGCCTCAGCGGCTCGTATAGGACGGCGATGCGCAGATCACCCTTACGAGCTGTCAAGGGGCGCCCCGGCCGCAGTCACCGATGAGCCTCAGATGACCTTCTGCATGCTTCTGCAGACTCCGCCAGCAAACCGACCAACTCGCGCTCCCAGCCTCGCTGCTCAACCAGGGGCCGAGCGAGCGAAGGTCGATTTGCGGGACATTCTCGCGAGCGGATGATGGGATTCGAACCCACGACCTTCTGCATGGCAAGCAGACGCTCTAGCCAACTGAGCTACATCCGCGTGGCGGCCAGTATAGCCACGAAAACCTGCCGCTCTCGCGTCAGCTTTCGGCGTCGAGGGCCTCGTTGACGAGCCTGTCGGCGAGCTCGTTGTGGGCCCTGCGGACGGCGGTATAGCGGACTCTCGCGAACTTCCGCTCCAGGTCCGAGGCCTCCTCCCAGAGCTCCCGCAAGGCTTCGTTTTTGACCCGGTACTCACCTCTCATCTGCTTGACGAGCAGCTCGGAGTCAGAGACGACCTCGAGCTCTCTGACACCGAGCTCCGCAGCTTTCGCCATCCCGGCGACGAGGCCGCGGTATTCGGCGACGTTGTTCGTCGCGCGTCCGATCGCCTCGCCGTGCGCGGCAAGGACATCTCCGTCCTCGGTCTCGAGCACGTAGCCGAAGGCCGCCGGGCCGGGGTTGCCGCGCGCGCCTCCGTCGGTCGAGAGCTTCGCCTTCAGCTGGCGGTGTCGATCTGCGCCTTCTGCAGCTTGCCGCTGTAGTCGACGTAGATCGACTTCCACTCGGTGAAGACGTCGAGGGCAGCCTGGCCCGCTTCGCGGTGGCCGTTGCCGGTGTCTTTCGTGCCGCCGAACGGGAGGTGCACCTCGGCGCCGATCGTCCCCGCGTTGATGTACGTGATACCGGCCTGCAGGTCGCGCATCGCCCGGAACGCCTGGTTCACGTCACGCGTGTAGATAGAGGACGAGAGCCCGTACTTGATTCCGTTCGAGACGCGAATTGCTTCGTCGAAGTCACGCACGCGGATCAGCGCGGTGGTCGGGCCGAAGATCTCCTCCTGCGCGATACGCATCTGGGGATCCACGTCGCCGAAGATCGTGGGACGGTAGAAGGAACCGTCGCCGAGCCCGTTCCCGGTCGCAGCCTCGCCACCGGTGAGCAGCTTCGCGCCCTCGTCTTTTCCGATCTCCGTGTAGGAGTGGATCTTCTCGAGTGCGGTCCTGTTGATCACGGGGCCCACGTCGGTGTCGTCTTCCCAACCGGCTCCGAGTCGCAGCCGCTCGGCGGCCGTGACGAGCTTCGACTGCAGCTCGTCGTAGACACCGTTCTGCACGATCACGCGCGAGGCCGCGGTGCAGCGCTGGCCTGACGTGCCGAACGCCGACCAGACGATGCCTTCCATCGCGAGCTCGAGATCGGCGTCGTCGAGGACGATGATCGCGTTCTTCCCACCGAGCTCGAGATGGATGTGCTTGAGCCCCTCGGCTGCGTTCCGCATCACCTCGACGCCCGTCTCGCGAGAGCCCGTGAGCGTGATCACCGGGACGTCCGGATGGCGCACGAGTCTGTCGCCGACCGCGCCGCCACCGCCGTGGACGATGTTGATCACGCCCTTCGGCAGGCCTGCTTCGTCGAGGAGCTCGACGAAGCGCTCGCCGAGCAGCGGCGTGTCGGTCGCGGGCTTGAACACGATCGTGTTCCCACAGACGAGCGCCGGCGTGATCTTCCAGGAGGGGATCGCGATCGGAAAGTTCCAGGGCGTGATCACGCCGATCACACCGATCGGCATCCGCACGCTCATGTTGAACTTGTCGCGCAGCTCCGACGGCGTCGTCTGGCCGAAGAGGCGCCGACCCTCACCCGCCATGTAGAGGCTCATGTCGATCGCTTCCTGGACGTCACCGCCCGCCTCGGCCCGCACCTTCCCCATCTCCCGCGTCATCAGGTCGGTGAGGTCTTCCTTGTGCTCGGTCAGCAGGTTGGCGAACCGATAGAGGATCTCGCCGCGCTTGGGCGCCGGGACGAGCCGCCACTCTTCGTAGGCCGCCTTGGCAGCCTCGACAGCACGGTCGACGTCCTCTGCGGCGGAGCGGGGGAACGTGCCGACCGTGTCCCCCGTGGCCGGGTTGACGCTCTCGAAGGTCTCGCCGGAGCCCGCGTCGACCCAGTCGCCGCCGATGTAGTTCTGGAAGCTCTTCGTCCCGGTCAGGGCCACGCAGGAAGTCTATTCAGGGTCTATGTCCGGGAACGTCCCGGGGATGCGAGCCCGCCGCCGGTCGCGGATCGTGCGTAGTTCGTGGGCTTCGTCCCCGCCGCCGCCCTTGCGATTGCGACGGTCGGGGCCCGTGCGCCGGTCGATGATCACCGTCACGTTCGGGTTGTCCTTGTAGTAGTCGACCATCTTGTCGAACAGCTCGTCGGCAAGCTCCGGCGGGATCACGCAATAGATCACCCTCTGATTGTAAGAGGGACGAGCCGAATCGCTAGAGCGGCGAGATTTCGGGGACGAGCCGGCCGTCCTCCTCGATGCGTGCGTTCCAGCGCTGGTAACCCGCATCGAGCTCGGCCAGCTCGTGTCCTCGCTCCGCGAGCCGGACCGGCTGCGCCGAGTCCGGCGTGACGCGGTACTGGTACCAGGAGATGTCCCAAGCGACCGTGACGACAAGCTCGCCGGTGACACCCGAGAGCGGAACGATGCTGGCTTGCGGGACCCCGAGGCTCTTCGCGATCCCGCCCACGGTGCGGCGGTAGTCGCTTCCGTTGAAGATGTCCGCTGCCTCGACCATCTGCTGCTCGCGGGCGGACAGACGGCGCAGGATCGGCTCCGAGACGACGGGATCGTCCGGGGGCTGGCGGCGAGGATCGAAGAGCGACGCGAGCCCGCGTCGGCGCCGGCGGCGCTGATTCGGCACGGTCGGCGAGGTCGGGCTGCCTTCCTTGACCCAGCCGTGCTCGATCGCGATCTCCTGGCAGAGCGCGCAAACGTCGACGAACTCCTCGCCGTCAGGCGAGAAGCGGATCGCCCGCTCGCCGGTGAGCAGCGTGCGCTCGCAGACCGCGCAGATGCGCTTGACCGGTTGGCGGGCAACTTGTCGCACGACGTGGACCCTAGCCAACGTTCGCCGGAGCGCTGGTGCTACAGTCGTTCACATGTGTGTTTTACATGTAGAGGCACCTTGAGACCTCGTGGTGGTCGTGGTGCGCGCTGCCGGCGCATGGTGCGTCCCGGCCACTGGGGTGTTCGGGCGCGGGTCGAGCGGTTCAGCGAGCCGGCCCTCCTCTTGCTCCTGCGCGAGCGTGCGACTCACGGGTACGAGTTGCTGGAGGCGCTTCCCACCCTGACGGGCGAGGCGCGCGTGGACATGGGCAATCTCTACCGCGTCTTGCGGGCGCTCGAGGAGGACGGGCTGGTGACGTCGCGCTGGGAAGCAGGCGCGCCTGGCCCCGCGAAGCGCACGTACGAACTGACGACCGAAGGCAAGCGCCTCCTCGACGAGTGGGCTGCTGCCCTTCGCCGCTCGAGCGAGCAAATCGACACGTTTCTCGACCGCTACGAAGGGAGGTGACGATGCACCACGGACGCAGAAGGCACTACCGCGGCTTCGGCCAGCGCTGGTATGACCGCGAGAACGTCCTCGAGCGGCTGGAGCGTTACCAGCGCGACCTCGAGCAAGAGCTCGCAGATGTCTCAGATCTGATCGAGCGGCTTCGCGCCGGCGAACAGCCGGGACAGCCAGAGCCGCAGCCGCAGAGCGTCTAGCGGAGGACTTTCGAGGCGAAGGCGAGCGCAGGTGGCCGTTCCTGGCTCACGCCTTCGCCTCCTCCTTCTCCCTCTTCGCCTCGTCGATCACCTTCTGAGCGATGTGCGCCGGAACCTCCTCGTAGCGCAGGAAGTGCATGTGGTAGTCGCCGCGGCCGCCGGTCATCGAGGTCAGCGCCTGCGCGTAAGTGAGGATCTCGGCCATCGGCACCTCGGCCTTGATGGTCGTCATGCCGCCGCGTGGCTCCATGCCCTGCAGCCGGCCCCGGCGTGAGTTGAGGTCACCGTTGACGGCACCAACGGCCTCGTCCGGCGTCGTGACTTCAAGCTCCATGATCGGCTCGAGCAGGACTGGATCCGCCTTCTCGTAGGCGGACTTGAACGCCATCGAGCCGGCGATCTTGAAGGCCATCTCCGAGGAATCGACCGTGTGGTACGAGCCGTCCACCAACAGCACGCGCAGCCCCTGCACGGGCGCCCCCGCGAGCTCGCCGTGCACCATGGCCTCCTGGATCCCCTTGTCGACCGCGGGCCGGAAGCTCTGCGGGATGACGCCGCCGACGATCTTGTCGACGAACTCGTAGCCCTGATGCCCGTCGAGCGGCTCGAGGACGATCTGACAGTCGCCGAACTGGCCGCGCCCACCGGTCTGCTTCTTGTAGCGGCCCTGTGCGCGTGCCTCTTTGCGGATTGTCTCCAGATAGGGCACACGCGGCTGATGCAGCTCGACTTCGACGTTGAACCGGCTCTTCAACCGCTCGACGGCAACCTCGACGTGCATCTGAGACAGGCCGCTCAACAGCTGCTCCCCCGTCTGCGGGTCGCGGCGCATCTGGATCGTCGGGTCTTCCTCCCCGAGCCGCCGCAGGCCCGCCGCCATCTTTTCCTCGTCGCCCTTCGACTTCGGCGTCACTGCAAAGCTCATCACCGGCTCCGGGAACCCGATCTGGGGCATCTCGATCGGGCGCTCGGTGTCGATCAGGACGTCGCCGGTCTGCGTCTCCTTCAACTTCGCGACCGCGCCGATGTCCCCCTCGCCAAGCTCAGGCACATGTGCGTGCTCTTTGCCCTGGATCTCAAGCACCTGGCCCAGCCGCTCCTTCGAATGCGCACGTGCGTTCACGATCGTCGAATCGCCCTTCAAGGTCCCGTTCAGCACGCGGAACACGTTGATGCGGCCGGCAAACGGGTCCGCGACCGTCTTGAACACGAACGCCGCCGTGCCGTCGCCATCCACGCTGATCGGCGCCCCCTTCTTCGCCGGCGACGGGACGCCTTCGACGAGCAGATCGAGCAACGCGGTGGTCCCGAGATTCTTCGAGGCGACTCCGCACGCGACGGGAAAGATCTCGCCGCGCGTCACCGCGTCCTTCAACGCCTTCGCCACCTCCTCGGCCGCGAGCTCTTGACCGTCGAGGTAGCGCTCCATTAGGGACTCGTCCGTCAAGACCACAGCGTCGAGGAGCTTCTCGCGGTACTCGTCCACCTGGGGTTGCACCTCGGCCGGAATCTCGGTCGGAGCACCCTCGCGCTGCCCTTCAGGATCCAGGTACGCCTGCATGTGCAGCAGGTCGACGATCCCCTTCAGCTCGTGCTCCGCGCCGATCGGGAGGTGGACGGCGACGCACTTGTCTGACAGCTGTGTTTGAAGGCCTTCCAGTGCACGGAAGAAATCGGCCCGCTCTCGGTCGAGCATGTTCACGAACAGGACGCGGGAGAGCCCGGCCGCCTCCGCTCGTAGCCAGTTCCGAGACGTCTGCACCTCGACCCCCATGACGGCGCTCACGGCGAACAGCGCGCCCTCGACGACACGCAACGCAGCGATCGCGTCGCCCTGAAAGCCGGCGTCGCCGGGCGTGTCGATGAGGTTGATCTTCCGGCCCTGCCACTCGAGGTGGCAGATCGACGCCGAGAGGGACATCTTGCGACGCTGCTCGTCCTCGTCCCAGTCACTGACCGTGGAGCCGGATTCCACCGTCCCCAGCCGGTTCGTCGCTCCCGCCTGGAACAGCAGTGCCTCGACGAGCGAGGTCTTGCCCGTTCCGCGGTGACCGACGACGGCGACGTTGCGGATCTTTCCCGGCTCGACTGCCATGCGCTAGCTCCTCCTGCGACGCGGTTTGCGTCGCGCATCCTAGCCTCTCAGGATTCCAGCGAGGCCCGGGTCGTCGAGCCGGAAAGGCGAGCCTTCAGGCGGAGGATCGCCTTGGTGTGCAGCTGCGAGACGCGCGACTCGGTGACGCCGAGGACCTCTCCGATCTCGCGCAGGGTCAGCTCCTCGTAGTAGTAGAGCGTGACGACGAGCTTCTCGCGCTCCGGGAGCCGGGCGATCGCCTCACCGATCGCTTCCTTCATCTCCGTCTGGGAGAGCAATCCCTGCGGATCCGGTGCCTCCGTGTCCTCGATTGTGTCGATTAGAGCGATCTGGTCTCCGCCACTCGAGCTCACCGTCCAGAGCTCGTCCAGGGCGCCGATCGACGAGCGCGAGATGTCGGTGAGCGACTCATCGAGCTCGTCGACAGAGACGCCAAGCTTCTCGGAGATCTCTTCGTCGGTCGGAGCGCGATGAAGCTTGCGTTCGAGCTCGGCGATGGCCCGCTCGATGTCGCGCGCACGGGCGCGCACGGAGCGGGGCACCCAATCCAAGGCACGCAGCTCGTCGATGATCGAGCCCTTGATGCGAGCAAGGGCATACGTCTCGAACTTGACGTCCCGGTCAGGGTCGTAGCGCTCGATCGCGCCGATCAGGCCGAGCAATCCGTACGAGACGAGGTCGCCTTCGTCCACGTGCGCCGGTAGTCCGGAGCCGAGCCGACCCGCGACGTATTTGACCAGGGGTGCGTAGGTCAGGATCAGGCGGTCGCGGAGCGCCTTGTCACCTTTGTCGGCGCTGAACTGGCGCCACAGGGTCTTCGTGTCCTCGACCTCAGCCACGCGGAAGAGGATACGCCCTGTTTCGGCCTACCTGAGGGCGCGCAGTGCAAGCGTGCCGAGCCAGAGGGCGAGCACTGCGGCAGCAACAACCACGATCCAGCGCCGAGCCTCAGCCCCAGCGCCGTAGCCTGCAGCGAAGGCGACGCCTGCGAAACCGAGCGCGAGCATCGAGAAGAGCGCGCCCAGCGCGCGCCGCTGCCTGTTCCGGGAGGACGAAGTCGCGACAGGCGAAGGTTACGCTTGCAAGTCCGGCGCCGCTTCGCCGCGCCATGATGACTTGCAACCGATCTTTCGATCCCAGCGTTTGCGGCCGCGCCGGGCAAAGCCCGGCACGGCGGCGAAATCAAGCGGGGCTACAATCTCCCGAGCCCAGGGGCGTAGCTCAGTTGGTAGAGCGGCGGTCTCCAAAACCGTAGGCCGGGGGTTCGAGTCCCTCCGCCCCTGCTGCACACTTCCAGGGAAAACCGCACGGTTGACCCATAAACCACCAATCGGATTGCCGCTTACGAACGCTAATGACCGGGGCTGACTGGTGCGCAACTGGTGCGCACCGGCGCGCATCAGGCGCCGTCGGCCTCGCGCACGTAGTAACGGGATGTGTTCGTCACCTTGGCCGACGCTTGCTTCTGGGAGCCCGCCCACCTGCCGCCTGGCGAAAAGGCCGGGACCGTGAAGGAGAAGCTCAAATAGCCGCTGCGTTTAGGGAGTGCCAACGCGGGTGATTTACTAGTCAGTCGGAAGGCGCTGCGGCACGACGACCTGTGTAGGCGAGGACAAGGTGGGTTGCGGCGCCCTGGCGAGGCGGTCGGCCCGGTTCCACCTGCGGCCTCGGATTTTCGGGGAGAGGAGGGACCGCTCGACCGCGCCGGTCGCTCTAGTCTAGGAGGGTTTGGCGAAACGCTGGGGGCGACACTGGTTGCAGAGATCGCCGCTCGGTCGCGTCGTCTGGCGAGACACGATGTTGGCCGCGTCGGGTAGTTGGAGCAGTTCATACACCAGTGCCATTGCTCGCTTTCAAGGCCGTGATTCTTTCCGCCGTCCGTTAGGGGCGGGGCCTGAGCTTCCAAGTCGGGGAGCTCCCTCCTACCACAATCGCGGATCTTCCCAAACCGACCCGATAGTTTCCGGCGACCGAGTTGGATGCTGGTAGAGAAACCTCGATGATTGTGACAGCATGCCGAGCGGGCGGCCCTAAGGCCGCGACCGATATCTGAGGAGGGGCAGACATGCGGAGGAAGGAAGGAGTGCGCCGGAGGCCCGCCCTGCGACTGTTGCCGGCGATCGTGGTCGCCGCTGTCGTCTCGCTCGCGGTGGGCATCGGCCTGGCCGTGGCGGAGGACGATCCGCAGCCGATCGACTTCACGCATAACAGCTTCGACGCGGATGCGCCGGTGACGGGTGGTGTCTTCGGCAGCGGCCCTGCATTCAAGACGGGGGTGGCGATCTGCACGACGCCGACACAGCTGGCGCCGAATGTGAACACTGATTGCGACGCGACCGCGTCGAACGGGATCACGAACCCACACAACGAGACGTCGATCGCCGTCAATCCGACGAACACGCAAAACATCGTCGGGGGCGCGAACGACTACCAGCTCGGCATCAACCCGGGCGGGCACGTCAGCCAGACGCTGCGCTCTCTCGCGCACGTCAGCTTCGACGGCGGCAAGACCTGGTCGGAGTATCCGCTGTACTCGAACTCCGCGTACCAGGCGACGGGTGACCCAGCGGTCGCATTCGACGCCTCGGGCCACGCCTATTACGCGACACTCGGGTTCCGTTTCGTCGGCCCCGCGAACGCGCAGAACCCGGACATCCTGGTCGCGAACTCGGGCGACGAGGGCAAGACGTGGGACGTTGCCCGCGTCGCCTCGGGCAGCGGCGTTCAGACGAGCGTCGGCGATCTGCTCGACAAGGAGTACATCGCCGCGTGGGGTGCCGGAAACGCGATCGTCACTTGGGGTGACTTCCGGCTTCTCGGGAAAGGGTCGTTCTCGACGGCGAAGATCTACAGCTCCGTTACGCATAACTTCGGGAAGACGTGGTCGGCACCACAGATCATCTCGGGCGACCTCGATTCATCCTTCGTCTCGGTCCCGACGGTGGCAGCCGACGGGAGCATCTACGTCGCCTTCATGAACACGGAGTTCCTCGACCCTGCAACGGCCGACTTCGGCCGCGACGTGTACCGGGTCGTCAGGGTAAGCCCGGCAACTGGCGCGCGCGTCGCGGGCCCGTTCTCGGTCGCGAAGGTGATCGACGGCTTGTACGACTACCCGATCTTCGGAGGCCGGCAGACATACCAGGACAGCATCTTCAGGACCTGGGCCGCCGGCAACATCACCGCCGACCCGAAGAACGCGGCGCACCTCGCGGTGGTTTGGTCGGACATGCGGAACAGCTCCAAGCCTGCGCCTGATTTCGATCCGTACAAGTCGGTGACGAACTCGGACGTTGTCGTGAGCGAGTCCTTCGACCGCGGAGCGACGTGGTCGACGCCGACCGCACTCACGCTGGCCAAGGACCAGTTCATGCCGTGGGGTGCGTATGACCAGACGGGCCAGCTGCGGATCGGGTTCTTCGACCGGCAGTACGACGCGACCAACCACCAGTACGGGTACTCGCTCGCGACCGCGGCGGCCGTGATCGGCACGACTCCGGCGTCGACGTTCACTCCCGTCCAGGTCACGACTGCCCTGTCCGACCCGACCAAGAACGACCGGTGGTTCGCTGCAACGGTGAATCCTGCCTTCCCGTTCGCGACGACGTTCATCGGCGACTACAGCAACATCGCCATCGTCCCGAACGCGACCACCACTGGAACGGGCGTCGTCGCGTACTGGACCGACATGCGCAACGAGGCGTGCTTCCCGCCCGGCGGCCGCTGTGGCCACGGCGAGGATGCCTACTTCGCCCGCGTCGGCGGCTAAGAATCCTCGCGGCAGAGGGTGCGGCGGCTACACGTCGCGGCACCCTCGCCGTCAGGCGATGTGCCGCCTACCGCGGCACTAGAGTACTCCCCGCAAGGGTTTCCGCTGCCCTATAAGTGCCTGCCGCGACCTTCGCCTCGTGCGCTGCGATCGACAACGAAGGAGGCGCTAGGATCGAACGCGCCGTCGCCCCAGCGGCACTCACATGACGTCGTAGGGGACAGCACACGACCGCTTCCAACGCGCGATCAGGGACCGCCACCTACGGCGGGCGACGATGGCCGCTCGCGAGCTCGGCCATGTAAGCCTCGCCGACGCGCTTGCGCTGGCGCTGCTCGCTGGCGACCTGCAGGATGAATGCTGGCCTCGAGCCGACCGCGCGATGGGTCGGCCGTTTCCTGGTCGCATCTCCTGCCATCACAATCAGCGAAGCAGTACTGGCAACTGTCGCGGTCTCAGGGCTAGCCGGCCGGGATCGAGCGTTGGCTCAGGAGACTCTTCGGCAGCTCGCGTCGAGGCACGGCCATGCTTCCGTAGTGGCGCTCCTCAACCGGCGATAGGTCGGTCACCCCTTTCGGGCGCTGGCTTGTATGGTTGGTGCTAGAGGTCTATCGTTGGTCGGGCGTTCGACCTGCGGCGAAGCCGTCGAGGGCAGGGGGTTCCTCTCCGACTCCGGCACCGGGTGGTGCGCGTCAGCCGAGACGCGTGTAGTTGGCGTCTGCGTCTCGGACAAACCGGAGAGGAGACAGATGGCTTACATTGACCGCGCGCCCGTAGGGCGCGCAACGAAGGTGCGAAGACAGATGCGACTGGGCTGGCTTGTGGTTGCTGTTGCCGCGTGCGCCGTTCCGGTCGCGCAGGCGGATAACTGGGGCGTGTCGCCTTCAGAGCATGGCAGCGGCGTCAGCGTGCGGCCTGACGATCGGGCTGCCGGGCCCCGTGGCGGCGCACTCACGCTGGCCGCGGCCGGGGTTCGTGCCGACGATCGCGGTGGGATTCGCGGAGTCGGTTCCACACACGCGACGGCAGCCAGTTCAACGTTCGCATCCGCCGCGACTCGACCTGACGACCGGATTGGCGTTCACGGGTTTAGCCCGGCACCAACTCCGACCAATACCGCGGCGGTAGTGCTGCGAATCGACAACTTCCAGTGGGCCGATGCCAGTATCGGTGCCGCGATCGCAGTCGCCGCGATGATGCTTCTCGCTGGTATCGCTCTTGCGATGCGAAGACACCGCGGCCTCTCAACGCCTGTCGCGCCATAGCCAAGCCACACCCGCCTCCGCGCCCGCGACCGTCGCTAGGTCGCGGGAGCGGCGGCGGGTGGCGCCGTCATCCAGCAATCTCCGAAACTGCTAGCGCTGCTCCCGCGCGCATCGCGGCGCGGCGCGTCCGCAAGGGAGCGAGACGTGACCTGGGGAGGTTTCTCGCCACCTCGGGCGCGTCCTCCTCGGCGACGTCCTTGCGTCGTGTTAGCGGCTACGCCTGACGATGACGCTGAAGCGTGCCATTGCCGTGTTGCCGCTCCCGTCAGTGGCGGAGCACGTCACGATCGTGCGTCCGACCTTGAAGCGGCTGCCCGAGGCGGGTCGGCAGGAGACCGCAACCGATCCGTCGACATCGTCGGTTGCGGTGGCCTGGTATTTCACACGCACACGCTTCGCCTTGCGCGGTGCTCGAACCGCCTTTGACGTCGCTCCGCTGATCGTCGGCGCAGTCACGTCGAACTCGAGGCGCGGTACCACGATGCTCCCCGTCCACGTGTCCGCCCCGGTCACCCTGAGGCCAGGAGGGCCCGCAACACGGGTGAGCGTGCCGCTCCCCGACGCTCCGACGTACGCTCCAGTACCTCCTGTCACCGTGAACGCCTGCGGCGACGCGCCCGGGACGCCAAGCTCCGGAATGCACTCCGGCAACCCCGCGACGGCGAGGTCCAGATCCCCTTTCCCCGCGACGCTCAACGTAGCAGAGTACGTCAACACCTTCGCCGCAACTGTCAGGCACTCCGTCCTGTCAGCCATGAAGACGTACGTCTCGGTGACGCGGCCAAGCCCCGCGACCACGCCCGTGCCTGTACGCGCGTGGCAAATCACAGAATCTGGCACACCAGGCGGGCAGCCGGTCGGTACGGAGACGAACCGCACTTCCCCTGCAGGTTCAGCGTCCCGGTCGCCCTTGCCTCACCGCCGCCCGCGACCGGCACGGCTGTCGTCGCGAGAACAACCACGGCTACGAGGACGCACTTCCGCATCACGTCCGCTCCACCGTACGACGATCTTCTATTGATTTCAACGACTGCGCCGATCGCCAGCACAAAGCAAGCTCTGCGGCGAAGCCGAGCAGGCCGGGGGTTCGAGTCCCTCCGCCCTGCTGCGCCAGTGAAGCTAGAAGCGCCCTCTTCCGGGCACGCCGAGCTGCACAGACCGAGGGGCGAACGGCGGTGTGGTTTGACTAACCATGAGGATTGTGTTCGTGTCTGACGCCTGAGCGACAGAGACGAAATCGTGCGGCGGATGGAATCGTTCTACGCCGAGAGCCTGCACCCGTGGGGCGAAGAGCCCGACGAGTTCGTCGTCGACCACGCGGACGGGTTGCTGCCGGGTACGGTGCTCGACCTCGGCTCGGGTGACGGACGGAATGCGCTTCTTCTAGCTCGCCGTGGATTTCACGTTGTCGCGGTCGACGTCGTCGATACCGCCATCTCCGAGCTACGGCGCACCGCCTCCGAAGCGGGGCTGACCCTCGAGGCGCAGGTAGCGGATGTCGCAGACTTCCCTCTCGCGGCGACATACGCAAACGTCGTCTGTACGTTCACGCTCCATTTCCTCGCAGCGGACGCAGCGATGAGCCTCATTTCGCGGTTAAAGGAGCAAACAGCACCGCGCGGGTGCCATCTTCTGTCCCTCTTCACGAAGAACGGCCCGCTCTACCGGCCGGGATCGAAAGCCTTCTGGCTCGAGCCAGGAAGACTGAAAACGCTGTACGACGACTGGCACGTCATCTACTCCGGCCGCCGCATCGTCGAGACGGTAGCGACCGACGAGTCCGGCAACCCATTCAAGCAGCCCACGGACGAGCTCGTGGTCAGAAAGCCCAAGCGCGCGCCTAAATAGGCCGTTCGGCCCATGGATTTTGGGTAGTGCCTCCTGTTCAGTTGGAGGACTAGCTCGTGCGGCTCCTTCGCCTTCTCCTCCTGGCCGGTCTGGCGTTCGCGCTGTCCGCCGCGTCGCCTCAACGCGTTGAGTCCACGCACCTGAAGATGATCGTCGGCGTTACCGACGACACCGGGAAGTGGATGGACCGGCAGGAGGGGATCGTCCGGTTCCACCGTGACCTCCGGCTGATGGCGGTTCGGATAACCATCCCGTGGCGGCCCGGCCAGGTCGGGCTGACGAAGCTCCAACAGATCTACATCCACAGGATCGCGCGCATGATCCAGCTCAACGACCGGATCGTGCTCGCGGTGTACAACACGGCCCGTTTCGCGCCGACGAGTCTCCGCGCTCGAAATCAGTACTGCTCGTTCCTGCGCGGTGTCCTCCACCGTGTGCCGCTAATCCACGACGTCGAGATTTGGAACGAGGCGAACTCGCCGACATACTGGCCGCAGGAGGACGGCGGCGAAACGTACACGGCCTTGCTCGCGCGCTGTTACGACGTGCTCCACGCCCGGCGGGGCCCGGTGAACGTGATCAGCTCGACGGCCTCACGCCACGATCCTGCCGCGTTCATCTTCTGGCTGGGCGACGCCTACCGGGCACGCGGTCGTACTCGCCCGATCTTCGACACCTTCGGCCACAACCCCTATCCCGAGCACTCTGCAGAGCCACCGTGGGCAACGCATGCGGATTCCGACCTGATCGGCGAAGGCGACTACGAGACGCTGATGAACGTCCTGCAGACGGCATTCGAAGGGACCGGGCAGCCGCTGCCGGGCATGCGAGGCGTAACGATCTGGTACGTCGAAGACGGGTTTCAGACATTTCCACCGCCGGAGAAGCGGCGCTTCTACCACGGCCGAGAGAACGACTCGCATGCGATACCCGCCCTCGCCTCGGAACGGTGGCGGCGGATCGGCGTCGTCGACCAAGCCACCCAGCTGCGGGACGCAATGCTGCTCGCGTACTGCCAACCCGCGGTCTCGGGCTTCCTCAACTTCGAGCTGTTGGACGAGGACCGGCTCGGAGGGTGGCAATCCGGACTGCTGTGGCGCGACCGCACGCGAAAGCCCTCGTACGACACGTTCAAAGCGGCGATCGCCGAGGTGCGGAGGCGCGACACCGACTGCTCAAAGATCCGCGGCCCACCGCAACGCTGAGCGCGCCGCAAGGCTGATCCGCCCGCGGCGTCTACTTCGCGGCGAGGCGGGGAGGTCGGTCAGAGGGACTTTCCCCGGCTCGCCTACGAGCAGTGCTCTCCTGTGGGCAAGTTAGGCTGCGGCGCCGTGCGCGTGTCCTTCCTCGTGCCCGCCTACAACGAGGCGACGACGATCGTCGAGCTGCTGGATCGCGTCACGGCACTCGATCTGGAGAAGCAGATCGTCGTCGTCGACGACGGATCGACCGACGGGACAGGCGATCTCGCCGAGCGCTGGCGGAACGGGCGCAAAGACGTCGTCGTCATCCGGCAGGCGAACCGGGGCAAGGGCGCAGCGATCCGCGCGGCCATCCCACACCTCGACGGCGACATTGCGGTCATCCAGGACGCAGATCTCGAGTACGACCCGGCGGACGTTCCAGCGTTGATCGATCCGATCGAGCGGGGAGCGGCGGACGTCGTGTTCGGCTCGCGACTCTCGGGCGGGCGACCGCAACGGGCATATCTCTTCTGGCACCTGGTCGGAAACCGCTTTCTGACCCTGCTCACCAACGTGCTCTACAACACCACGCTCTCCGACATGGAGACCGGCTACAAGGCATTTCGCATCGACGTCCTGCGTTCGCTCGACCTTCGGCAAGACGACTTCGGCATCGAGCCCGAGATCACGGCGAAGGTCTGCAAGCGCAAACTGCGGCTGTACGAGTTACCGATCGCCTACTACGGCCGAACCTATGCAGAGGGGAAGAAGATCACGTGGAGGGACGGGTTCAAGGCGATCCGCGTCCTGCTCGGCGTTCGCCTGTCCGGCTGAGAGTCGTCGCGGCGGCTGTTTTCACGGCGGGTATCGCCGCGTCTCTGGTGATCGGCGCGGTCGAGGTGCTGCCGGGACTCGAGGACGGCATCGTCCGCGACTCGAAGCTCACTGCCGCCCAGCGCCGCCACGCGGCGGGCGACCGACTCGGCCTTGACGCCGCGCCTTTCGACGCCTTCCGCGGCAAACTGCACCCGCGGGATCGGTACGCCGTCGACGTGCCCTCGGGAGCGAGGGGTCCCTTCATCACGCGGGGCGAGGTCGTCCGGGCTTACAGCGCGTTCTACTTCCTTCCGGCGATCCAGGTTCGAAGGGCCGACCGTGTCTTTCGTTATCGCTTCCGATGAGAGTCGCTGCGCTCCTCGCGGCGAATGTGCTCATGCTTGCCGCCGGGCTGGGCGCCCTGCCGCTCCTTGGCGTCGCGAGAACGTGGCGGCAGCTCGTCGCGCGCTCGGGCCTTGCCTACCTGTGCGGGATCGTGATCGCGGGCATCGTCGCGGCCAATCTGGCTCTCGTGCGGGTGAGCTTCGGGTGGACGGGCCTGGCTGTGCTCGCATCGGTCTCGCTCGCAGCGGGCGGCTGGCGGCTGCGCCAGAGCGAGCGGCCAGTCTGGAGACGCCCGGAGTGGATCACGCTCGTCGGAATCGCAGCGATCGTGGCCCTGCTGGTGGAGTACGGACGCGCCTTCGCGGTCGCGCCGCTCAACCGCTACGACGCCTGGGCGATCTGGGCGCTCAAAGGACACGCGCTCTACGCGTTCGGCTGGGCCGACCCCGCGGTCTTCGCCGGCGACGCCTACCGCTTCGCCAACCTTGACTATCCGTTGCTGCTGCCCTCCCTGGAGGCGATCGACTTTCGGGCGATGGGCGCGTTCGACACGCGGATCCTCCACCTGCAGTTCCTGCTCTTCCTCGTCGCCGCGCTGATGGCGCTGGCGGCGCTGCTGCGTGACCGCGTGCCGCCTCTGCTGCTGTGGCCGTCGCTTCTCGCGGTCGCGCTTGCGCCTGCCGTCTTCGATCAGCTGCTGACGGCATACGCCGACGTCCCGCTCGCACTCGTGTTCGCGATCGGGATCGCCGCCGCGGGCCGCTGGCTGATTACGAATGAGCGCTGGGCACTGACCCTGGCGGCCCTCTGCTTCGCCGGCGCGCTGCTGATGAAGAACGAGGGCACGCTCTTCGTCGTCACCGCTTTCCTCGGCCTCGCCCTTGTCGCTCACCGCCGCTGGCGGCCGCTCGCAGTTGCCGCCGCCTTGGACCTGCTGCTCCTGCTTCCGTGGAAGATCTACGTCCGGATCTACGACCTCCACGACATCAACTACAGCCTCACCGATACCTTCGACCTCCACCACATCGGCGGCAGGATGGGGGTTGGGCCCATCGCCTTTCGGACGCTCGGGGGCGAGATGGCCGACCCGTTTCAGTGGGGGCTCCTGCTCCCGCTCTTCGCGGTCGCCGTGGCCGCCGCCCTAGTGACAGGCTTGCGCGCGCTACCTTTCTACGCGCTCGTGTGGCCGCTCGTGTCCTGGCTCGGGCTGAGCTGGATCTACGTCATCACGCATTTCGAATACAGCTCCTACCTCGACTCGACCAAGGAGCGCGTGACCGCGTCGATCGTCCTGGGCGCAGCAGCGCTGACACCTCTGCTCGCTGCTGAGGCCTGGGCCGCGACCAGGGCCCCGGCTAGTCAGGACGGGTCCAGCCGAGACCCGCTTCGGAGCGGCGACGGACGAACTCCTTGACCTCCTCGAGGAAGCGCGAGCAGTCGGCTTCATGCTCGTCCGACACGAATTGGCCGGGCGGAACCGACGGCTCAGATTTCGGATCGGGCTGCGTCTCGCCGGCGTCCAGACGCGGCAACGGTCTCCACCCCTTCCCTGTCGTTGACCTCGGTGGGGCGCCCGGCGGAGCGGAGGGCTAGGACCGTGCGAACCGTGGTGCGCCTCGGCGCGCGAGTGTAAAGCGTTCATCGAGAGAGGCATCCCTCGAACGAGGGATGCCTCTACGGCGTGGTCGCAAAGAGCGGGCGATTCAGACGAGCGCGAGCTGCCGGTGACTGGCCAATCCGGACACGCCCACGCCGACGAGGCGGAGTGCGCCCGGGCGGTCGGCGAGTGCGCGGTCGAGTAGGCCGCAGGCGAGCTCCCCGATCTGTGTCGGGTCGTCGATGCCGACCCGCAACGAGGTCGAGCGACTACGAATCGAGAAGTCCGTGTAGCGGAGCTTCGTCGAGATCGTCCGCGCGGTCCGGCCGGTGTCCCGGAGATGCACGCCGACCCGCTCGGCCATCCTGCGCAGCTCGTCGTGCAGCTGTTCGCGATCCGTGAGATCCCGCTCGAAGGTGTTCTCGACGCTGATCGAGATTCGCTCCGTCTGGACCTCCAACCCGCGGGGGTCGAGTCCCTGGGCCCGGTCGCGGAGCACGCGGCCGACGCTCCCCGGGAGGAGGCCGCTCAGATCCGCGTCGCTGAGGGCCGCGAGGGCCCCGATGGTGGCGACGCCGCCGGCGGCAAGCCTCTGCTCGGACTTCGGCCCCACGCCGGGCAGCCTGCGGACGTGGAAGGGCGCGAGGAACGTCGCTTCGCTTCCGGAGGGGACGACCGTGAGGCCGGCGGGCTTGCGGAGGTCGCTTGCGATCTTGGCCACGACCTTGGAGCTGGACACCCCGAGTGAACAGCTGAGGCTCGTCGCTGCGCGGACCGCCGTCTGCACGGCTTCGGCAACCTTCCGGGCGGCAAGAAAGCTGTCCGCCACCTCGCCGATGTCGAGATAACCCTCGTCGAGGCCGGTCCGTTCAACGGTGGGAACGACTCCGCGGACGGTCGCCCAGACCGCCTGGGAGTAATCGCGGTAGAGCGAGTGGCGCGCGTGGACGAACACGGCGTGGGGACAGCGCCGCAACGCCTCCGCGCAGCTCATGGCGGATTGGATCCCGAACTTCCGTGCCTCATAGTTCGCGGTCGCTACAACGCCTCGTCCATGCGGATCGCCGCCCACGACGAGCGGCTTCGTCCTGAGGCTCGGGTCCTCGAGCTCTTCCACCGCCGCGAAGAAAGCGTCGAGATCGAGGTGCGCGACGACCATGGAAAGAGCCTAGACGTCGGACCTCCCGGCACTCGTCCATCCGCGTGCTTCCCACCCGTCACGCACCCTCTAGGTACACGCGCGCGCGTCCCCACCCGGGTGGGGGTTGTCACCCACCACCCACTGAAATCGACGCTATCGGAGAAATCCCGACACGTCTGTGCCAATTCCGTGCCGGAAGTGCTGCGCTGCCGAACGAAAGCGAGTCTAGGCGAGCACCCATTCATCGGAGCGCAGAATCGGGACCGCGGCTCTTCCTGCCTCGATCCCGTCTACCTCGACTTCGGGGCCGCCGATCATGAAATCCGTGTGGATGCTCGACGCGTTGAGGGCGCCGTCCGGGGACTCTTCGCCGGGGGCGACCGTGAAGGAAATGCCTGCGCCGTAGGCGATGTGGCAGGTGGCGTTCTCATCGAAGAGGGTGTCGAAGAAGGTCACGCCGAGTTGACCAACGCGGGAGTTGCCGTCTACGAGCGCCACCTCCCCCAGCCGCCGCGCGCCCTCGTCGGTGTCGAGTTGTGTTCGCACGACGTCCTCACCCCGGTCGGCCTTCACGTCCACGACGCGGCCGCCGTCGAATCGAAGCTCGAGCCCCTCGACGATGACGCCACCGGCGGCGACGAGGGGCCGCGTCGACCGGACCCTCCCCTGGGTCCGCCGCGCATCGGGCGCGGTGAACACCTCTTCGGTGGGCATGTTCGGGATGTACCGCCGCCCCCGCGCGGTTTCCAGTCCCGCAGCCTGCCATCGAGTCGCCGGTGAGAGGCCGATCATGAGATCCGTCCCGGGTCCGCGAAACCGGATCGCGTCGAAGCCGCGCTCGTTGAGCGTCATCGAACGGGCGACAAGTCGATCGACGTGCTCCCGCCAGGCGGTGACCGGGTCGGGCTCGTCGAGCCGGACGGCCCTCGCGACGTGATCCCACAACCTGTCGACGTCCGGCTCACCGAACACCTTCTGCGCCCAACCGGGCGTCGGGTAGGCGACGATCGTCCAGTTCAGCTTCCGTTCCTTGAAGATGATCTGGAGGTTTCGTTCTGAGAGCTCCCTGGGTCGCGCCTTGCCGACCCGCTCGCCGTCGAGATCCGCGAAGACGTCGGGATTGGGATCGCCGGCGATCGTGATCCAGGCTCCTTCCTGCTCGGCGAAGTACTCGAGCTGGGCCAGCTGCCACGGGGGCGTCCACTCGAGCGTCTCATCGGCGCCGTGGAGGATCAGCTGCCGCTTCACGTATTGGTCGGCATAGAAGACCGTGAAGTAGCGGGCGCCGGCCTCGTACGCAGCCGCCGCGAGCGCACGCGCAAAGGGGGCCTGCTCGACGTGCGCGGCCACGATCACGTCCTGCCCCTCGCCCACGTTCGCGCCGACGCGAACAGCGAGCTCGGCATAGCGCCGCAGGAGTTCTTCGCTGCTCACCGCGCGATTGTAGGCTCCTGACATGGCGCTCCTCGAGACAGCCGTCCAGCGGGACGAGGTGTTCGAGCGCCGGCGCGAGCGCATGGAAGGCCTCGTCTACGAGCTGCGAGAGCGCGCAGGAGAGGTGGCACTCGGCGGCGGCGAGAAGGCGACCGAGCGGCACCGCTCACGAGGGAAGCTGACCGCCCGGGAGCGAATCGACCGGCTCGTCGACCCCGGCGGCGCGTTTCTCGAGCTGAACGCGCTCGCGGCTTGGGAGCTCTACGACGGCACCGCGCCGGCGGCCGGGATCGTGACCGGAATCGGAGTGGTCGAAGGTCGCGAGTGCGTGGTCGTCGCCAACGACGCCACGGTCAAGGGCGGGTCGTACTTCCCGCTCACCGTCAAGAAGCACCTCCGCGCGCAGGAGGTGGCCGAGCAGAACCGCCTGCCCTGCCTCTACCTCGTCGACTCCGGCGGCGCGTTTCTGCCGCTACAGGATGAGGTCTTCCCCGACCGCGAGCATTTCGGCCGGATCTTCTTCAACCAGGCGCGGATGTCCGCCAAGGGGATCCCGCAGATTGCCGTCGTGATGGGCTCCTGCACAGCGGGCGGCGCGTACGTGCCCGCGATGTCGGACGAGACGATCATCGTCCGCGGCACCGGAACCATCTTCATCGGCGGCCCGCCGCTGGTGAAGGCAGCGACCGGGCAGGACGTAACCGCCGAGGAGCTCGGCGGCGCGGACGTCCACACGAGGCGATCAGGCGTCGCCGACTACTACGCCACCTCCGACGAGCATGCGGTTGCGCTCGCGCGGCAGATCGTGCGCAACCTGCAGGGACGGAAGCCCGAGCTGCCGTGGGAGCCGTCCGCTGCCGACCCGCCCGCAGCCGATCCGAGCGAGCTGTATGGCCTCATCCCGGAGGACTTCCGCCATCAGGCTGACGCGCGCGAGTTGATCGCCCGCATCGTCGACGGCTCCCGCTTCGACGAGTTTAAAGCCCTGTACGGCGAAACGCTGGTCACGGGCTTCGCGCGCATCGAAGGCTACCCAGTCGGGATTCTCGCGAACAACGGCGTCCTGTTCGCCGAATCCGCGCAGAAGGGCGCGCATTTCATCGAACTCGCGTGCAAGCGGCGAGTCCCGCTGGTCTTCCTCCAGAACATCACCGGCTTCATGGTTGGCCAGGAGTACGAGGCAGGCGGGATCGCACGGGACGGAGCGAAACTGGTGATGGCGGTCGCCAATGCCGAGGTGCCGAAGTTCACGGTCATCGTCGGCGGTTCGTTCGGCGCCGGGAACTACGCCATGTGCGGCCGCGCCTACGCGCCCAGACAGCTGTGGATGTGGCCCAATGCACGCATCTCGGTGATGGGAGGGGACCAGGCCGCGACCGTGCTGACCATGGTCGGAGATGCCGACGCTGACGAGATCAGGGCGAAGTACGAGCGCGAGGGCAACCCGTACTACTCCACCGCAAGGCTCTGGGACGACGGGATCATCGATCCGCTCGATACTCGCCGGGTACTTGCACTCGGGATCTCGGCCGCACTGAATGCACCGATCGCCGAGACGACGTTCGGCATCTTTCGAATGTGATGCGTCTCTTCAGCCGGAAGCCAAAGGCGCGGCTGCGCGAGCTCGGTGAGTCGGAGGCATACCACCACGCCTACGGCGAACCCCCGCGGGACGTAAAGGTCGTGAAGCTCGAGCCGCGGCGGCCGCGCTATCGGCAGGTGCTCGCCGACGGGGAGCGTCTCCGACAGGCGTTCCTGCAAAGGCTGGACAGCAGGGAGAAGGAGGACTGAATGGGATATTCCGTCGTGAACGTCGACGAACTCGAGGGGGAAGGCCCGGGCGGAGCGGTGCGTTTCGTTCGTCGCAAATTGGGCGTCCAGGCGTTCGGCATCAACTGGATCGAGCTCCCGCCGGCGGCCGAGGGGCACGAGCACGACGAGGCCAAGTCCCGGCACGAGGAGGTGAACGTCGTTATCCGCAGCTCCGGCGTTTACCGCGTCGACGGTGAAGATCGACAACATCACTGGAAGGGGCACAAGTGCACACGATCGAACTGAGCGACGAGGAGCTCCGGCTCCTCCATGCCGCGCTGCATTCCTATCTCGACGACTTCGGGCACGAGGAGGCAGACCTCCTCCGCCGGGTCAAAGCACTGATCGCCAGGCTGCCGCCGTCGGCGTGATCCTCCCCTTCGTCTTTTGGCCTCCCCGGTGATTGTTCCGCCGCTCAGAGGACAAGAGTCTCCGGAAACACGGCCCCGTCGCTAAAGCGCTCGAGGCGGTAAGGAGAGAGGTCGAGCTCCGAGGTCCCGTGCAGGAGCTCCTCTGCGACGGCCAGTCCCACGGCCGGCGACTGCATGAAGCCGTGCCCGGAGAAGCCGCACGCGGCATAGAGGCCGTCTTCGACCGGCCCGATGATGGGGTGCGCGTCCGGCGTCATGTCGTACAAGCCCGCCCAGGCGCGCACGACGGGCTCCCCCGCCGCAGGCGGATAACGATGCGCCAGCCTCGCGCGCCAGTCCTCGACGAGAGCGTCGTCCACCACCTCGTCGGAGATCCAGCGCGGCGCGGGCTCCGTCATGGCGAGCCGAAGCGTCTCTCCACGGCGCCGGAAGTGGAATGTCGTCTCGTCCTCGATCGTCATCGGCAGGTCAGCCGGAAGGTCATCGATCGGCCCAACGTCGACGAGTTGCCGGCACAGCGGACGGATGGGCAGCTGCGGACACAGCTCCGGCGATGCGGCGCCGCAGGCAATCACGAGCACATCTCGCATTAGCTCGCGTGCGTCGGTTCGCTCTCGTACCTCGACGCCGAGCTCGCCCGCGCGGCGCACGAGTTCGTGCGTGATCGCCGCAGGCTCCGCAACGCCATCCTCCCAGCACGCGACGGCGCCGACCACATCGTCGGTGCGCAGTCCACGCACGCGAGCGGCGTCGACCACCTCGACAGGCACGCCCAGGCTGGCCTGCATCTCGGCGCGCTGCCGCAGGCGCTCCCAGCCCGCGTCCGTCGTCGCCAGAAACAGGTAACCGACTGCTTCGAAGAGCGGCGGCCCGAGCTCGCGAAAGAGTTTCGCGCTCTCCTGGGCGAGCCTGACTTCCGCTTCGCTGGAGAACTGCTGCCGGAACCCGCCCATCGCCTTGCCCGTCGCGCCCGAGGCGATCTCGGCCCTGTCTGCGAGCACGACGTCGCGCGCCCCGAGAAGGGCGAGGTGGTACGCGATCGATGCGCCTACGGCACCAGCGCCGGCAATGACGATCCGAGCCACGACTCGAGCTCCTCCCGCTCCTCGTCTGTCAGCGTCCGCAGTGGACGGCGGACGTCGGGGCCGACCGGGACACCGCGCCGCGCGAGCACGACCTTCGCCGCGGCCTGAAGGGGGAAGCGCTCCATCGCGGCCCGGACGGGCCCGAGGTTCGCGGCCTCCGGATTGCGCACCGCTGCCGCGACGAGCTCCGGAAACGCAGAGCCGAGCGCCGAGACCGCTCCCACTGCGCCGCCGGCGATCCCCTGCCCGATCAGAGCTTCCGGGCCGACGAACACGTCGAGCCCCTCAAGCAGATAGGGCGCGAACCGTTCCCAGGGGGCGTCAGACACCTTCAAGCCGCGGAAGTTCGGCGCAGTTTCCCGCAGCCGCTCGAGCACGGAGACGGGGACCGGGTACCCGCTCCGCGCGGCGAACTCGTACACGTAGAAGGGCGTCGCCGCACAGGCACGCGCTGCGGCGAGCAGGTGCGCCAGGAGCGCCGCCTCGTCGAGCGGAAAATAGGGCGGTGCCATGACCGCGACTCCGTCCGCCCCGATGTCGGCGGCGTGCGCCGCGAGCTCGACGGTGTCCCAGGTCGACTGAGCACCGCAGTGGACGGCAACGAGCAGCCGCCCCTTGGCGGCCTCGACAAAGAGCTGCCCCGCGCGCATCCGTTGCTCGAGCGGCAGCAGAAAACCCTCTCCGGTCGTCCCGAGCGCAAGAAGCCCGTCGACCCCGCCGGCGGCGAGGAAGTCGACGTACGGAGCGACGGCGTCCTCGTCGAGCGCCTCGCCGGCGTCCTTCAACGGTGTGACCGCAGCAGCGAGCGCGCCTCGTAGCATGCGCCGAACTTTAAGCTCACGCGGTGAGCGCGCTTCGGATCGAGCGTGACGGGCACGTCCTGCGAGTAACGATTTCGCGCCCCGAGCGCCGTAATGCCTTCGATGCGAGCCTGATCGCCGAGCTCACGCAAGCCTTCGTGGACGTCGGCGATGCGCGCGTGGTCGTGCTCGCGGGGGAGGGCGAGAGCTTCTGCGCAGGCGCCGACGTCGAGTGGCAGCGCTCCTCGATCGAGCTCTCCTTCGACGAGAACGTCGAAGACGCGATGCGCCTGTACCGGATGTGCGATGCGATCGACCGCTGTCCGGCACCCGTGATCGCTCGCGTGCAGGGTTACGCGCTCGGAGGAGGGTCCGGGCTCGTCGCCTGCGCCGACGTGGCGATCGCCGCGCCCGACGCGGTCTTCGGGTTCTCGGAGGTGAAGCTCGGAATCATCCCGGCAGTGATCTCACCCTTCGTGCTGCCGAGGATCGGCGCGCACGCACGCCGCTACTTCCTTACGGGCGAGCGCTTCGACGCCGCGGCAGCGCTGCGAATCGGACTCGTGCACGAGCTCGCGGACGATCTCGACAAGGCGATTGAGCCCGTCGTTGGAGAGCTGCTCACCGCCGGGCCCGAGGCGGTCCGCGAGGCGAAACGGCTGATCCGCGAGCATCCCCCCGGAGACGAGGCCGCGCAGATCGCCGCGCGTCTCCGCTCCGGTGAGGAGGGCCAGGAGGGCCTGCGGGCCTTTCTCGAGCGGCGAACCCCCAGCTGGCGCTAGTGCGCCGCGTCCTGCTCCTGACGGGAGCGATCGTCTTCGTCGACACGCTGTTCTTCGCAGCGCTGACACCGCTGTTGCCCCACTACGTCGGCGAGCTCGACCTCGGGAAGGCCGGCGCGGGGGTGCTGCAGGCGATGTTTCCCGCCGGCGCCCTCGTCGCGGGAATCCCGAGCGGGATCGCAGCCGCGCGGCTCGGCGTCAAGCGGACCGTTCTGATCGGGCTGTCCCTGCTGGCCGTCACGACGGTCGCCTTCGGTCTGGCCGCTTCCGTCTGGATCCTGGACCTGGCTCGCTTCCTCCAGGGGATGTCGAGCGCGTTCTCATGGACCGGCGCACTTGCGTGGCTGGTGGCGGCCGCCCCGCCGGGGCGTCGAGGGCAGCTGATCGGGTCGGCCTTCGGAGTGGCGATCGCCGGCGCGCTCTTCGGCCCGGTGCTCGGCGCCGTCGCCTCTTACACGGGCACGGGGCCTGCCTTCGGCGCGGTCGCAGGGCTCGCGCTCATCCTCGCAGGCGTCGCGTCGACGACTCCAGCGGCCACCCCGGCTGAGCCACAGCCGCTTCGAACGCTGTTTCAGGCGCTGAGGGTGCGCAGAGTCCAGATCGGGGTCTGGCTCACTCTCCTGCCGGCCCTTCTGTTCGGGAACCTCTCCGTGCTCGCACCGCTCCGGCTCTCCGAGCTCGGCTGGGGTGCGGCTGCGGTCGGCGGCACGTATCTCGTCATGGCCGGGATCGAGGCCGCGTGGGCACCCGTGCTGGGCCATGCGTCTGATCGGTACGGCCGCTTTCTCCCGCTGCGAGCCGCGCTCGTCGCGTCGGCCGTCGTCAGCTTCGTCCTCCCCTGGCCGGCGAGCGCATGGTTGCTCGCGGCGGTCGTCGTCAACGCCGGGTTCGCGTTCGGAAGCTTCTGGACTCCTGCGATGTCCATGGTCACCGATGAGGCGGAGGCGATCGGCCTTGACTACGGCTACGCCTTCGCGCTCGTGAACATCGCGTGGGCACCGGGCCAGGCCGGCGGGTCTGCGATCGGCGGCGCGCTCGCCTCCGCGACGAGCGACGCGGTTCCGTACCTCTGTCTCAGCGTGATCTGCCTGGCGACGTACGCGATGCTCGCGCGTTACAGGGAGACGGCGGCACCGCTTGCCGCCGAGCGGTAGAGCGCGTCAATCGCCCGTGCCTGACCGACGGCGTCCTTGCGACCGAGCAGCGGCTCGGCTTCACCCCGGATCGCGGCGCTGAAGTTCTCCGCCTGGAGCTGGTAACGGTCCATGTCCTCGACGTCGATGCGCTCACCGTTCAGGTCCAGGTGCGGATCTTCACACCGGAACGGCTCAGGAACGAACACTTGTCCCTCCGACCCGATCGCCTCGAGCCCGGAGGCGTCGGGGAGATCGAATGCGCAGTGGAACTCGCCGAGCACCCCGCCGGGAAACTCGAGCACGCCCACGAAACCCAGGTCTACTCCGGTTGTGCCTGAGCGCTGCAGGCCGAAGACCTGCTCGGGCTCACCTGCGAGCAGACGGGAGATGCTCAGGCAGTAGCAACCGACATCCATCAGCGAGCCGCCGTCGAGCTCGGGCGCCAGGCGCACGTCGTCCGGGTTGTCGAGCGTGAAGGAGAACGAGGAACGCAGGTGCCGAAGCTCCCCGATCGCTCCCGCGGCCACAACTTCCTGCAGCTTCTTCGTCTGCGGATGGTGGCGGTACATGAACGCCTCCATCAGCAGGCGTCCGGCCTGGTCGGCCGCATCGAAGGCCCGCTCGACCTCGCGGGGTCGCCTGTCGAACGGCTTCTCGCAGAGGACGTGCTTGCCGGCCTCGAGCGCCCGCACCGACCACTCGACATGAAGCGAGTTCGGCAGTGAGACGTAGATCACCTCGACGTCGGGGTCGTCGAGCAACGCCTCGTAGCTCCCGTGCGCGCGCTCGATCCCGTGCTCGCGCGCGTAGTCGTCCGCGCGCTGTTGCTCCCGGCTCGCGACCGCAACCACCTCGGCGCGATCGGTCTGCCGCACGCCCGCAAGCACGGCTTGATTGATCCGCGCCGTCGAGAGGAGTCCCCAGCGAACAGGCTGCACGGGGGACATCATCTACGCTCCGTCAATGAGCGTGATCGTGTCCGTCGAGCGCGAGCTGCGCGCAGCGGTGGCGGCGGAGGTCGTCGCGCCGACCGCTGCGTACCTCGCGGACGAGACCGAAGCCCGGGGGGTCCGGGGCCATGCCGACGCCGTCGCTATCCCTCGTACGGCCGATGAGGTGGCGGAGGTCGTCGCCTGGTGCTACGAGCACGAGGTCGCGATCGTGCCGCGCGGCGGTGGTACGGGCTACGCGGCGGGAGCCGTCCCGCTCGACGGCGGCGTTGTCCTGTCGCTCGAGCGTGTGGATCGAGTGCGCTCGTTCGACCCGCTTCTGTGGCGCATCGAGGTCGAGGCGGGACTTCGCACCGGCGAGCTCCGGCGGATCGCCCGCGAGGGCGGGCTGCTCTTCCCGCCGGACCCGGGCGCTGCGGAGCAGTCTCAGATCGGAGGAAACATCGCCACGAACGCCGGCGGGCCGCACGCATTCAAGTACGGCGTCACCGGAGCCTGGGTGACAGGGCTGGAGGCCGTCGTCGCGCCCGGCGAGCTGATCCGGTTCGGTGGGCCGCTCCGCAAGGACGTTGCGGGGTACGACCTCAAGAGCCTGTTGATCGGCTCGGAGGGAACGCTCGGGGTGATCACGGCGGCCTGGTTGCGGCTCACGCCCGCGCCCGAGGCGGCGTGGCCGGTGATCGGGTTCTTCGACGGCGTGAAGGCGGGCTGCGGTGCGATCGAGCGCGTCGTCGGCAGCGGCCTTCCCGCGGCTGCACTCGAGTACCTCGATTCCGAGACGATGCGTTACGCGCGCGCGACGTTCCCCGCGGAGGTCCCGGAGGGTGCCTTCGCGGTCATCGCCGAGGCGGACGGCTCGACGGATGAAGCAGCGCGCATCCGTGTTGATCTGCTCGAGCTCTTCGGCGAGGAGGCACTCGCTCTCTATGCGCCCGAGACCCCGTCTGAGATTGCCGCCCTCTGGCGCTGGCGGGACGGCCTCTCGCTCGTCATCGGCGCGCAGCGTGGAGGCAAGGCGGGCGAGGACATCGCGGTGCCGCTCGACCGGCTCGCGGAAGCGATCGAAGAGTCGCTCGCCATCGGGAGGCGGGTAGGCCTGCCGGCCTGCTCGTGGGGTCATGCGGGAGACGGCAACCTCCACACGACCTTGCTGCTCGCCGCCGGCGACGAACGCGAGCTCGCCCTCGCGGCACAGGTCTCCGATGGGCTCTTCGACCTGGCGCTTCGCCTCGGCGGAACCATCTCCGGGGAGCACGGCGTCGGCTTCGTGAAACGCAACTGGCTCGAGCGGCAGCTGGGCGCGCGCGCATTCGACCTACACGGCGCCGTCAAGCGCGCCTTCGATCCGCAGAACCTGCTCAATCCCGGGAAAAAGGCATGATCGAGGAAATCCGCCCCGGACTGAAGCGCTGGGTCGCGCCGCACCCGGAGTGGAAACCGGAAGAGGACGAGCTCGACGAGTCTTACCGCCCAGTCGCGAGCCTTCTGTTCCACGGACCGGATGCGCTCGTCTTGGTCGACCCGCTCGTGCCCGACGAGCTGTGGCCCGCGCTCGATGCCGAAATCGCGCAGAGCGGTGCGCCGGTCGTGGTGCTGACAACGATCAAATTTCATGTGCGCAGTCGGGACGAGATCGCACGGCGCCACGGCGCCAAGCTCGGCGGGAGCCCTGCCGGTGTTCGTTCGTTCTCGGCCGAGCGCGGTGACGAGGTCGCACTGTGGCTCGAAGGGCCGCGCGCCGTGGTGTTCGGCGACGCGATCCTGGGCGACCAGCGAGGCGGTCTTCGCCTCGCCCCGTGGTTCCTCGAAGACGAGGCGCGTGAGCGGACGCGGGCGGCGCTGCGGGCTCTGCTCGACCTTCCCATAGAGGTGGTGCTGCCGTCGCACGGCAACCCCGTTCTCGCCGACGGGAAGGCTGCACTCGCGCAGGCACTTGACCAGTGAGCTGGACGACCTGCGTGCCCTTCCGCACGTGATCCGGAAGCTGCTCGTCGCGAACCGGGGAGAGATCGCGCTGCGAATCTTTCGCGCCTGCAGCGAGCTCGGCATCGCGACCGTTGCCGTCGTCGCGCCCGATGACAAGGGGTCGTTGCACGCACGGTCCGCCGACGAGACTGCAGAGGTCGCGAGCTACCTCCTCTCGGAGGAGCACATCCGGGCAGCCAAGCGGACCGGCGCCGACGCGATACATCCGGGGTACGGCTTCCTCGCGGAGAACCCTGACTTCGCGGTGGCCGTCCAGTCGGCTGAGCTGACCTGGGTCGGACCGCCACCGGAGGCCCTCCGAGCAGGCGGCGACAAGCTCGAGGCCAAGCGCATCGCCCGCGAGGCGGGAGTCCCCGTGGTGCCGACAGGTGAACCGGAGGAGATTGGCTTCCCGCTCGTAGTGAAAGCCGCCGCAGGCGGCGGGGGACGCGGCATGCGCGTCGTGCGCACTGCCGACGAGCTAGACGAGGCGCGCGAGGCGGCGCGCCGCGAGGCCAAGGCCGCCTTCCGCGACGATCGCGTCTTCTCCGAGCGCTACGTCGAGCGTCCCCGCCACGTCGAGATCCAGCTGCTCGCCGACGCGCACGGACGCGTCCTCGCACTTGGCGAGCGCGAATGCTCGATTCAACGCCGCCACCAGAAGGTGCTAGAGGAGTCACCGTCGCCGGCGGTCGACGAGCCGCTTCGGATCGCGATGTGCGAGGCGGCGATCGCGTTTGCACACGCAATCGGCTACGAGAGCGCAGGGACGGCCGAGTTCATGCTCGACGGACGGGAGTTCTGGTTCCTGGAGCTCAACGGCCGCATTCAGGTCGAGCATCCGGTGACGGAGCTCGTAACGGGAGTGGACCTTGTTCAGGCGCAGCTCCGCATCGCCTCCGGCGAATCGCTGGACGTGTGGCCGGACCCACGCGGACACGCGGTCGAGGTGAGGCTCTACGCGGAGGACCCGCGAACGTTCCTCCCGCAGACGGGAAAGATCGAGCGCCTCCGGTTGCCGGACGGGATCCGAGTCGATGCCGGGGTCGAGGAGGGCGACGAGGTCGGCCTCGCCTACGACCCGATGATCGCGAAGCTGATCGCTCACGGCACGACGCGGGACGAGGCACTGGATCGTCTCGGCACCGCCCTCAACGAGACGGAGGTCGAGGGCGTCACGACGAATCTCCCGTTCCTCCGCTGGCTGGTTTCGCATCCGACAGTACGTGCGGGCGAAACGACGACCGCGTTCCTGGTCGAGAACCCACCCATGTCGTTGCCGCCGTTGCGCGCGTGGGCCCTGCCCTGGCGCGGCCCGTTCCGACTGAATCTCCCCTCCCCCGCCCCCGCGGCCGCCCCCGACGTCGATGCGTCCGCGTCGGATCACCGTGGTCCGGGCACCGAGCAGAGCGCGGTTACGGCGCCGATGCCCGGCACGGTGATCAAGCTCCTCGTCGGGGAAGGAGATTCCGTGCGCGCGCGCCAGGCACTCGTCGTGCTGGAAGCAATGAAGATGGAGACGCCGTTGACGTCGCCCTACGACGCCGTGGTCCGCGCAGTCCACGTTGCAGAAGGCGACCGCGTCGCCGGAGGCGCAGTCCTCCTTGAGCTCGAGGAGTAGTCGAATACCTTAGGCCTGCGACACGACCAAGGCCGGAGGTTAGGGCAGCGAAGCGCCCTAACCGGAGGCCGTACTAACGCGCGCGGAGACGCGAAGCGCCTCCGCGCGCGGACCACGCCCAAACGCCAACGGCGCCCCATAGAGAGTGCGCGGGCTCTGCCCGCGCACGTTTACTCGCGAAGCGAGCGATCCAGCAACTGCAGAAGCTAGAAAAGCTTCTGCAGCTTCATCGCGGCACCCATGTCGCCTTTGACCTTGAGCTTGCCGGTCATATAGGCGCTGGTCGGGTTCTGATCTCCGCTCACCAGCTTCTCGAATGTCTCTTCGGAGGCGGTGATGACTGCGTCGGCATCCTGCTCGCCTTCGCTGACGTTCACCTTGCCGTCCGCGACGCGGACGAACCACGTTCCGGCCCCGTCGATGTCGAAGAGATAGGAGTTGTTCATTCCCGCGGTCTTCGATTCGTCGACGCGGCTCTCGAGGTTCTCGAAGAACTCTCTTGCGCTCATGGGACCAACCCTATCTCAGCAGCCGGTTCCAGCTTGCGGCGTTCACGGCCCGAAGGTAGGAGGGCCGCCATGAGCACGGCGATCATCGGCGCCGCCGCCGCAACGTAGAAGGCAATGCGCAGCGTAGCCGTGTCGGCGAGCAAGCCGAGGCCGAGCGCGGCGACACCACCGAGCCCGACCGAGAGGCCGATGACGAGCCCGGACGCCGTTCCGATGTGGCGCGGCATGTATTCCTGTCCCATCACCATCGTGACCCCAAAGGTGCCCACGACGCACGCCCCGACGAGCGCAAGCGCGATCGCGCCCGGCACCCCGCCGACGAGCACGAACACCAGCACGAGTGGCCCCGTCGCCACGACGCTGCTGAGGAGGACCGGCCGGCGGCCGAAGTGATCTGCGAGCGGCCCGAGGGCGAGCGTTCCAATCCCGCCCGAAAACAGCATCAGGGCGAGCAGGTGGTTGCCATACGACTTCGAGTGGCCTTGCGAGACCTCCCAGAGCGGGACGAAGGTGATCAGGCCGAACCACGCGACGCTGCGCAACGCGATCACGCCGAGCAGCAGCTTCATCGCCCGCGGGTCGTCAACGCCGGCACCCGTGTGCGCCGCCTCCGGCTCGGGGGCGAACCCGCGGAGGTAGGGCGTCCAGGCGACGATCGCGACGGCGGCCAGGAGGGACGGCACAGCCAGCAGAAAACCCCCGCGCAGGCCGAGCGAGGCCACCACGGCTGTCGTCGCAATCGGGCCTAGGGCATAGCCCAGGTTTCCGCCGATCGAGAACCAGGACATTCCGCTCGCCCGTTTGCGGCCGCTGACGTACCCGGCGAACTTCGACCCTTCGGGATGGAAAGCGGCGACGCCGACGCCTGAGGCGAGCACGAGCACGACCGCAAGCCAGTAGCTGGGCGCGTCGGCCGCGAGCCCAATGCCGACTCCCGCAAGTGCCACGCCTACGGGGAGCAGCCACATCGCGCCACGTCGGTCCGACCAGAGGCCGAACAGTGGCTGGATCAACGACGACGAAGCCTGGGAGGCAAGCACCAGCGCTCCGACGAGCGTGTAGGACAGCGCGAACTTCTCCTTCAGGAACGGCAGCAGGGCCGGCAGAGCGCCGTTCGCAAAGTCGGTCGCCAGGTGACCGCCCGACAGCAGCGCCATCGCGCGCCTGTCGATCTCCGCTCGCACGCAGGCAGACTAGTCGTGGGTGAGCGACATCCGGATCGAGCGGTGGGATGACCGCAACGAACGCTGGGAGCACCTCATCGAGCTGCTCGAACGGGAGGATCAGCTCCGCTGGGTCCTGCCGGAGGACGGGCCAGTCGGAAACGCTCTAAGCGGCTTGCGAGTGAGCCCGCAGGTAGCGCTCGATCAGGGCGTGGGAGAGCTCCCACTGCGCACGCGCCAGCTTGACGCGGTTCCGCTCGAGCCGGGCCGCGCCGGCATCCTGGTCACGCAGACGCTGCCGCTCTGCAGTGAGAACGGAGATCTGTTCCATCAGCACTTCGACGGTAGGGCGCGAATGCCCACGCCGGAAGCGGGAAGGAACGGCGGACCGCAGGACCGTTGCGCTCATCTTCGTGTTCATCATCGGCATGCGACGCAAAAAGTTGAGCCGAGTTAGCGCAATTCGTTAAGACACCGTAAAACCCTGCTCGGATAGCATCGCGCCCCGATGCACGAGGTCGCCGTCGAAGTCAAGCTGCCAGGTCAGGCCGAGGCCGACACGCTGGCAATCCTGCTCTCCGAAGGCGAACCCACCCCGTTCTCGGACGGCGCCCGCATACTGGACGACCAGCTCAAGGGGCGGCTCCGGCGCCTCGCGGAGAACGGCGAGTTGCGGGGAGAGCTCGGCAAGACCGTCCTCCTTCACACCGACGGGGAGCTCAAGGCGCGACGCGTCGTCATTGCGGGCATCGGGAAGCTCGATCGAGTCGACACCGACGCCCTGCGAACCGCCGCGGCCGCGGCGACGACGTGTGTCGCCGACATCGGCGGCAGCATCGGCTGGCTGCTCGACGAGTCGCTGCCGCTCTCTCTGGAAGAACAGACGCGCGCCATCGTCGAGGGAACCGTGCTTGGCTCGTACGACCCGGCGCATTGGAAGACGCAGGAGAAGCCCAGGAAGAAGATCGAGAAAATCGTCCTCTGCACCGGCGAGCAGGGCGGCCTCGCCGACGCGGCCAAACGCGCCGCACAGGTGGCGAAGTGGGTGAACTGGGCGCGCGACCTCGCCAACGCGCCGCCGAACGAGCTCACGCCCGAGGAGCTCGCGGCCAGAGCCGGCGAGCTGAGCGGTCCGACCGTCCGCGTTGAGACGCTCGAGCCGGCGCAGATCGACGAGCTCGGCATGGGCGCGCTCTCGGCCGTGGGCCGCGCGAGTGCCAACGGCCCGCGCCTGATCGTGATCCGCTATGACCCTCCGCAGAAGACCCGCGGAGATCTCGTGCTGGGCCTCGTCGGCAAGGCGATCACGTTCGACGCCGGCGGACTCTCCCTCAAGCCCGCCCTGAAGATGTACGACATGAAGGGCGACATGGCCGGCGGCGCCGGCGTGATCGCCGGCACGGCGGCCGTTGCGGAGCTGGGGCTACCCGTGCAGATCGTCGCTGTCGTCGCGGCGGCGGAAAACCTTGTCGGGGGAACCTCCTTCCGGCCGGGTGACATCCTCCGGGCCGCGAACGGCAAGACGATCGAGATCACGAACACCGACGCGGAGGGCCGGCTCGTGCTCGCCGATGCGCTCTGGTACGCCCGCCGCGAAGGCGCCACGCACGTGCTCGACCTCGCGACGCTCACCGGTGCAATGGAACTTGCCCTCGGCGATCTCTACGCCGGGATGTTCGCCGACGACCACGACTGGGGGCACGAGATCCTCGCCGCGGCCAAAACGAGCGGGGACCACGCCTGGCCGTTCCCGCTCCACCCGCGCTACCGGCGCTATGTCGATTCCGCCTACGCCGATCTGAAGAACTCCTCCGAGCTCCGCCAGGCCTCACCGGTGCTGGCAGCCGAGTTCCTGCGGGAGTTCGCGGGCGAAGGCCCGTGGGCGCACGTGGACATGGCAGGGCCTGGATTCCTGGAGCGCTCGCGTGGCGACTACCTCACGCAGCGCGGCGGCACGGGGTACGGCGTTCGCATGATCGTCGAGCTCGCTCAGCGCCTCAGCAATTGAACTTCGATCTCGACCAGGAGCACGAGCTCGTTCGTTCGACCGTGCGCGAATTCGCGCAGGAACGCGTCGCACCTGTGGCCGAAGAGCTCGACCGCGAGAGCCGCTTTCCCTACGAGCTCGTCGCGGAGCTGGGTGAGCTCGGGTTGATGGGGATGACGATCCCGGAGGAGTACGGCGGCGCCGGGGCGGATACCGTGTCCTACGCGATCGCGGTCGAGGAGCTGACACGCGTGGATTCCTCCGTTGCGATCACGCTCGCGGCACATCACTCGCTCGGGACGCTGCCGATCTTTTACTACGGCAACGAAGCGCAGAAGCACGAGTGGCTGCCGCAGCTCGCGTCGGGAGAGAAGCTGGCAGCGTTCGGGCTCACCGAACCGGACGCCGGCTCGGATGCGGGCGCGACGCGCACCCGCGCGGAGCTGCGTGACGGCACGTGGGTGGTGAACGGTTCCAAGATCTTCATCACAAACGCAGGCACCGACATCACCGCCTGCGTGACGATCACGGCACGTACCGGCGACGAGGAGATCTCCAACATCATCGTCCCGAACGGCACGGCCGGCTACGAGATCTCGAAGCCGATGAAGAAGCTCGGCTGGCGCGCCTCGGACACGCGCGAGCTCTCGTTCAAGGACTGCGAGGTGCCGGCAGGGAACCTGCTCGGCCCACGCGGAAACGGGTTCCAGCAATTCCTCGAGATACTCGACGGCGGCCGGATCTCCGTGGCCGCGATGGGTGTCGGTCTTGCGCAGGGCGCCTACGACCTGGCCTACGCGTATGCGCGTGAGCGCAAGCAGTTCGGGCAGCCCATCGCCCGCTTCCAGGCCGTTCAGTTCAAGCTGGCGGACATGGCAACCGAGATCGAGGCCGGCCGCACGATGGTCTACAAGGCCGCCTGGCTCAAGGACCAGGGCCGGGACTTCACTCTCGCCGCGGCCCAGGCCAAGCTCTACACGGGCGAGCTGTCCAACCGCGCCGTCAACTGGGGGCTCCAGATCCACGGCGGCTACGGGTACATGGACGAGTACGCGATCTCACGGCTCTATCGCGACCAGAAGATCCTCGAAATTGGCGAAGGCACCAATGAAGTCCAGCGGATGGTGATTGCACGACACCTCGGCCTGTAACTGGGGAAACCTCCCGGTTTCCCCAGACCCCTTCCACCGGTTCGCTTCGCGGACGGTCATCGCCCGCGACTTGGGGCTTTGATTCGCACCGGAGCGTTGAACCGCGTGTAGCGGTGCGTCATGAAATGTGCCGCAGCCGTCATCCTCAGGTCACGCGGCAGCGACGTCCGGCGGTCGAGCCGCAGCGTGAACCACGCCGGACCGACGGGCTTGAGAAACGAGACGACGTATGTCGACGGAGTTGTCTCGAGGACATAGGCGTTCGTAACCGGGCCCGCCCAGATCGGCTCGGGTTGCGCAGTCGGCTCCTGGGGTGACAGCACCCAGGACCCGCCCGCCTCGCGGTCCCACCGCCGCGGGCCGATGATGATTCCGGACGCGCCTCCGCGGATCCGGTACTCGAGCCGATTGGGGCGCTCGAGGGTGAAGTCGGCCACGACGCGATTCCGGGGACTCGACGCGAGCCTCTCGACGTAGCTGACGGTCTCGAGGCGACGGAACGCGCGCGTGGCGCGGGCGAGGAGCGCCGTTGCCGAGCGCGGCGCGGCCGGGGTTTTGAAAGCAAACCTCGCGCCGTCGACGGTGACGGCCACTACGCGGGCGGACGAGAAGGAGGCCCCATAGCACCCCGGCCCGCACGCGCGTGCCTTGACCCCCGCGATCGTGACGTCGAGCCCGTCCACCCCCGTTCCGTTGGGGCTGAGCACGGTTACCTCGCCACCAGGAGGGCGCACCGCGAGGGCAACCCCAAGCTCGCCGTCCTCACGCGCGACGACCACCATGTCCTTGGCCGGAAGCGGCGGCGGGGCATTCGACTCCTTGGCGGGTGCTGCAACGGCGATGCGGTCGCGGCCCGGCCGGAGGTCCGTGAGGAACGCGACGGCGGCGGCCAGACCGACGAAGAGGGCGAGCTCAGCGGCGACGCTCTTCCGCAGCCCGCCGACTGCGCGGCGTGGAATCAGGCGATACCGATTGAGCCAGCCCAACCCGACGAGCAATGTGAGCAGGCCCGTCTTGACGATCAGCGTGCGCCCGTAGCCGGTCGACCAGAGCTGGCTCACCGCGTTGAGCTCCGAGAAAGCGCGAATCACCCCGGTCGCAGCCAGGACCAAGACGGACGCGAGCGCGATGTTCGAGAATCGCTTCAGCAGCGGAGCCCGCTCGACGCCGCCTCGCAGAGCGAGCGCGAGCGAGACCAACCCGCCGAGCCAGAGCGACGCGGCGCCGACGTGCAGCAGGTCGACGACGATCTCGATTCGGGGCCGCCCGGCATCGAGGGCGTGCCCCGCAAGCGTCGGCAAGGGAAGCAATACGACGGCGGCCGCGATCGCGAGCCACTCGAGCTGCGAATAGAGCGGGGCGAGGGCGGCGAAGAGCGCACCGACCGCGGCGACGCTGACGGCGACCGCCATCACGGTCCCGAAGCGCGTGGAGATCGAAGCGTGGCCGATCGCCTCCGATCCACCCAGGAACACGAGCAGGAACGCGCCGAGCAGCACGCGCGGGCGGATTGGCCCGATCGCGAGCCGGAAGAGCGCAGTTCCCACGGCTGTGAGCAGCCCCGCGAAGAAGAGCCAGCGGGAAACGATCTCGCGTGCGCTCGGCCCGTTGTCGACCGAGAGTGCCGCTTCCGGCGGCGGTCGTCCTGCTCCGACAGCGAAGGTCGTCACGCCCGCAAGCGTGTGGCCGTCGTCTGAGAGCGCCCGCCAGAGCACGGTGTAGTCACCGTCGCCCAGCCCGGCTCGAAGCGGCACGACGAGCACCCGGCCGCCGCCGACGACGTGGGGCTTCCCGGTTAGGACCGACCCACCTCCGTTCTTGATCGCCTTGATCCCCGACCGTGCACGCACGTCGTCGTCGAAGACGAAGCGAACGCTCGTGGGCGCGGCTGCCAGGACGGCCCCGTCCTGCGGAGTGCTGCGGACGAGGCTCGCGTGGGCATGTGCGATCGCCGGTAGTGCAAGCGCGAAAGCCGCCACGAGCGAGAGTGCCGTACCCCTAAGCCTCACGCCCTTCATTGTGTCGGCGGGGCGTACATCGCCTGAGAAGGTGGCGTTGCTTCGGCCGAGCCCGTAGGAGACCATGACCCAGTGGAGTCGATCCTCGAAGCGATCGGGAACACGCCGCTTGTTCGTCTGCGCCGCTGCGCGCCGGCGAATGGCGCCGAGCTGTGGTTGAAGCTCGAGTACTGCAACCCGACGGGATCGATGAAGGATCGGATGGCGCTCGCGATGATCGAGGGTGCGGAACGGGACGGTCTGATCTCGTCCGGGGACACGATCGTCGAGTACACCGGCGGCAGCACGGGGCCCGCGCTCGCGCTCGTGTGCCGCGCGAAGGGGTATCGGGCATTGATCGTGATCGCCGATTGCTTCACCGAGGAGCGGTTCCAGCTGATGCGGGCGCTTGGTGCGGAGCTCGATGTCGTTCCGTCCGTGGAGGGCCGCCCGAAGGTGACCGCGAAGGACATCGACAACATGGTCGCGCGCGCCGCCGAGCTCGCGACAACGCCCGGCCACTACGCCACCGACCAGTTCAACAACCCGTACATCATCCCCGACCATCGCGACCGGCTCGGCCGCGAGATCTGGGAGCAGACCAAGGAACGGGTGACGGCGTTCTGCCACGGCGTTGGGACGGCGAGCTCGCTGATGGGAGTCTCGGACGCGCTAAAGCCGCGCGGCGTCTTCATCCAGGCTCACGAGCCCGCAGGATCGGCGGCGATCAGCGGCGGCGACCGCGGGCCGTTTCTGATCCAGGGCTGGACCGGCCTCGTCATGCCGCACTGGCATCCCGAAAAGGTCGATCAGATGGAGCCGATCGCCGATGACGAGGCGCTCGAGATGACCCGCCGGCTGGCGCGCGAAGAGGGCATCTTCGCAGGCATCTCGACGGGGGCGAACGTCGTCGGTGCGCACCGGCTCGCCGACCGACTCGGGCCGGAAGCGGTGATCGCGACTTTGGCCGTCGACACCGGCTTCAAATACATGAGCGTCGCCCCCTATGCGGAGACGTAGGGCCCCGCGCCCTCGCCTGCGAGTAACTCCTCTAACACGTTCGTCAGCGCCTGTCGATCCGCTGAAGTCGTGACGTCTGGCCAGCGCTCGACCGTTTCGAGTGCCCAGGCGGCCCAAGACGCAGCTGCCTTCGTGTAGTCCCAGATCAGGCGGTAGCAGACGACGTTGACGTGAAGACGCTCGGGGAAGGGCTCCTCGCCGTCGAGGTACTCGCGAAAGATCCCGCGCAAAGCGTCCTGCTTCGTCTCGAGCTCAGCCAGAAACCGATTCAGGTGGTTGAGCAGGTCCTCCTTCGAGCCGTACGGGGCGAACATGAACTTGACCAGTGTTTCGGACTCGAGCCGTGACTCCGCGGCCGGCTCCGCGAGCCAGGATTCCAGGGCCCTGCGACCCTTCCTCGTGATCGAGTAGACAGTCCGCCTTCGCTTCCCGACGTGCTCGGAGCGGGCGTGGGCAAAGCCGCCGTCGACCAGTCGCTTCGGCTCGGCATAGACGTTGCTTTCCGCGCGAGGCCAGAAATAGTGGAGATTGCGACGCATCTGGCTCGCAAGCTCGTACGTCGACCAGGGCCGGATCGCCAGCAACCCCAGAATGGTGTACGACGTCGTCGTGAGTTCGCGCTCGGCTCTTGACAGATACTCCTCCTAGGAGTAGATGTTGCTCCTACCAGGAGGATATCGCGCTTGGATCGGATCCGGAGACCCAGTTCATGACCCAAGGAACGGCTCTCGACATTGTTGTACGGGACGCGGGCCCGGCGGACGCGACGGCCGTCGCAGCAATCGGCAAAGTAGCGGTGCCCGAAACGTACGAGAACCTGATCAGCGACGCGTCCGTGATGAACACGATCGTCGAGCAGAGCTACGCGCTCGACGCTCTCCGCGACTGCGTCGCTCGCTCTGCGC
>WNGF01000873.1_pt1 | contig 44681 bp, 50 predicted proteins | sample 5400641 | NCBI WGS metagenome assembly WNGF01 (sample SAMN13153371, study PRJNA577476) | soil metagenome | isolation source: 80 cm soil or saprolite under grassland replicate 2 | place: USA:California | collected 2016-06-15 | reverse complement strand
CCATAGCCTGGCAGGCGCAGAATGCGTGATACGATTTCCTCGGGCATCGGCTCCCTCCTGTCCGTGATGGCGAGTCACGTCAGGAGAGCTATCACTTTCGGAGCCGATGCCCCCTATCATCTCAGCCCCCGCATCCACACAGGGGTTCGTACAGATTCTGGTGAAGACCGCTCTATTTAATGGGCTCCTGGCATGGCGGGCGTCCGAGTCTGGGAGGCTATGTCACGGGGATGCGCGCCACGAGGGGGCGACCGCTGCCGGAGGCTCTTATACATGCGACTTGGTGAAGTCCGGACTGAAGTCCGAGTAGGCACGCCACCGCCACGCCGGAACGATTCTGGTCCCGCCAATCACACGCTCCTCTGGCGTAAAATGAAGGCGTGTGCGGCTCGGGCTGCTTCGACTACTGGTCCCGGCTTCTCGCCCTGGCAGACGCGCTGCCTGACGACGTCCGGCTGAGTCGGCGCGGCTTCCTCGCCGCCTCGGCCGTGCCGTTCGTCGCCGTCGCCTGCGCCTCCGCGCCGGCGCCGTCCGGCCCGACCCGTGACCTCCTCGACACCACGCTCTCCTTCGACCTCCATTCGCACCCGGGCCTGTTCAAGAGCGTGTCGAACGATACGCTGGCCGGGCATCGCGAGAGCGCGGAATCCGGCCGCGTGAAGCTGATCGCCCTTACGGCAACGTCCGACGCGCCCGTGCTCGCCCGCGACCGGGCCGGCGCCTTGCGCGCCGTCCGCGAGCCGAAGCCGGGGGAGCTTTACGCCTCGATGTACCGGCAGATCGACGCGCTCGTGGCGTCGAGCGGCGCGGCGGGCATGCCGATCGTGTCGAGCGTCACCGATGCCGGCGCGTCGGGGCCGCCCGTGCGCGGCATCCTCGCCGTCGAGGGCTGCGACTTCCTCGAAGGACGCCTCGACCGCGTCCAGGAGGCCTTCAATCGCGGCATCCGCTCGCTCCAGCTCGTGCACTACCGGGTCAACGAGCTGGGCGACATCCAGACGGATCCGGCCATCCACGGCGGCCTGACCGCCTTCGGCAAGGACGCGGTGCGCGAGATGAACCGCCTGGGCATCGTGATCGACGTCGCCCACGCCCGCTTCGAGGTTGTGCGCGGCGTGGTGGAGACGACCACGCAGCCGATCATCCTCTCGCACTCCAACATCGTGGATTCGAGCGGCTGGGCGCGCTTCATCAGCCCGGAGCACGCGCGCCTCGTCGCGGGCACGGGCGGCGTCATTGGCGCCATGCCAATCATCTTCGGCCGGCGGAGCGACGACATCACCGGCTACGTCCACCACGTCTCGCGGCTGGTGGACGCGGCCGGGATCGACCACGTCGGTATCGGCACGGACATGGACGGGATCGGACCCGGCGCGATCTTCACCAGCTACGCGCGCTGGCCGTCGCTCGCCGCGGCCCTGGTCGACCACGGCTATCGCCCTGAGGAGGCGGCGAAGATCCTCGGGGGCAACGCCCAGCGCGTGTTCCGCCGCGTCGGCGCCAGCGCGGCGCCCCATTCCGGCGGCTGAGTGGTTGCGGAGTGTCGCTCGGCCTGTTCCACCCCGCCCCGGAGGCCGTGCGTGAGCGCCGGAAGAAACTTGACAGAGACTTCGCGTCCGAGGCATAGGCGATTCCCGAACCACGCGCCAGCGAGCGGACTAGATGTCGATAAGCCTGAGGTCGCTCGCTAGCTCAACCGACCCACCGAATGCGGCTCGGGCCTCGGCCAGCATCGGTTCTGCTAGAGACTCGGCCGGTACATGGGTCAGGATGAGGCGACCCACTCCTGCCACCGCCGCGACCCGGCCTGCGTCCCCGGCCGTTGAATGGCCCTGCCGGTGGACCTCGGCGGCTTGCGCATCGAGGCCGCCCGACTCGTGAATGAGGACGTCGACCCCGCGAGCCGCCTCGAGCAGCCGCTTCGTGGGACGGGTGTCGCCGCTGTAGACGAGCCGAGCGCCATCCCGCTCCACCATACATCCCATGGCGCCGCCGCCATGGGGCTCGTGATCGACGAGAAACGTCGTCAGCTGCGCTCCACCCCGCAGCTCCGCAGATTCTCCATCGGCAGCTTCGACCCACCGGAGCTTGTCACTGAAGAGCCTCGGCACCGCGGTGGCGATTGCGCCGAACAGCTCCTCGATGTCGGCAAGAACGCGCCGGTCAGCGTACACACGGGTCTCGTCGCTCGGTGGGTAGCTCTGGTTGCCCAACGTCCTGATGATGCTCCAGAGCAGAAGCGGTTCCAACCCTCCCACGTGGTCCATGTGCTGATGACTCACGAAGATATCGCGGACCTCGGCTGGCTCGCATTTGGCGGCGATGAGTAGACGGACGATGTCCAGGCCGACCCCCGTGTCGAGCAGGATTCGCCCTCCCCTTGCCCCCTCGCCCCACTCGACGAGCACCCCTGCCTGGTGCCGCGCTTCGTTCGCCGCTCCACCGGTTCCGAGCAGGCAAATACGCATCCGTGAGCCCACAGGCTTCTCCTCGGAGAATGCTGACGCTCTTCTAACGGACCGTGGCCGGTAGTGGAGCAACAAACCGCGGCCGGGTCAAGAGCCCACACTTTGGCAGGCGGTGTCGCACACGGCGCGGCCGGCGCCAAGGAAGGCGCACGTTGTCTCGTGGCGGCATCGCCTCCCCCGGTGGATCGAGCAGTAGGCAGCCAGAATCGTTTCCCTTTGAGCACGGATTCCAGCCTAGCAGGACCATTGCAGCGACGAGCACTTGTGAGCGATATTTCATCAGGGATTTGGCCAACTCCGGTCCCCTAGGAGATCCCATGCGCGGTAGACAGATCCTGATGGAAAGCCTCATCGCTCAGGGCGTGAGCTACATCTTTGGCAATCCGGGGACGACTGAGAGCCCCATCATCGACAGCCTGCTCGACTACCCCCAACTCAACTACATCGTGGCTCTCCACGAAGGGGTGGCCGTGGGCGCGGCCAGCTACTACGCGCAGGCCAGCGGCAAGACGGGCTTCGTGAACGTCCACGTGGCGCCCGGGCTTGGCAATGCCATCGGCATGATGTACAACGCCCTCAAGGCGAGTGCTTCCATCGTCGTCACCGCCGGGCAGCAGGACACGCGCATGCGTCTCCGTGATCCGCTGCTGGGGCACGATCTCGCGGCCATGGCGGCCCCGGTGACGAAGTGGAGTGTCCAGGCCGAGCGAGCCGACGAGCTGCCACTGCTCCTCCATCGCGCGTTCAAAGTGGCGAACGATCCGCCTGGCGGTCCCGTCTTCGTGGCCCTGCCCATCGACGTGTTGGAGCAGGAGTCGGAGAGCGAGCCCGTGGTTCCCGGCAAGCTGCACCGGGCGGGCCCCGCGGCGCCCGCTGGAGTCGCCGAGGCCGCAGCCCTCTTGGCTGGCCGGCAGAGCCCCGTCATCGTCGTCGGGGACGAGGTGGCGCGTTTCGGAGCGGGAGCCGAGGTCGTGGCGCTGGGAGCCGCGGTCTGGACCGAGGGCATCCGCATGCACGCTTCCGTGCCCAGCAACCACCCCAACTTCCGGCTGGCGCTCGGATTCGACGCCCTGTCGATCCGGAAGGCGCTGGAGGGTGCCGATGCTATTCTGCTCGTCGGCGGCCCCTTCTTTGAAGAGGTGTGGTTCTCGCCCGGGTCTCCGTTCCCCAGGGATGCGGCCGTGATCCAGATCGAGGCCTCGTCGCAGCGGCTGGCGTACAACTACGGCGTGAAGGTGGGACTGATTGGTGATCCGAAGGCCACGCTCGCGGTGCTGCGGGCCGATGTGAACGACAACGCTTCGGCCGGATACCGTGAGGCGGCCGCCCGGCGCAACGAGGCGCTCAAGTCGCTCAAGGACCGGGACGCCGCGGCCCAACGAGCCCGCGCCCAGAAGCGCTGGGACAACACCCCCATCTCTATGCCCCGGCTCATGGCCGACATCGCTTCAGCGTTGCCAGCCGACGCCATCGTGGTGGACGAGGCGATCACGGCGGGCCCCGATCTCGCCCGCACGCTGAGCTTCAGCAAGCCGGGCGACTACTTTGGAGCGCGGGGTGGCGGCATCGGACAAGCTCTGCCGGGGGCGCTCGGCGTCAAGGTCGCGTGCCCCGACCGGCCGGTGGTGGCCATCTCGGGTGACGGCTCGTCCATGTACAGCATCCAGGCCCTGTGGACGGCCGCCCACCACAATTTGCCCATCGTGTTCGTCATCCTCAACAACGGCGAGTACCGCATCCTCAAGCACAACATGGACGTGTACCGGCAGCGCTTCGGGGCCAAGCCCGATCGCCCCTACCTCCACATGGATCTGGGGAAGCCGAGGCTTGGCTTCCTTGATCTCGCCCGCGGGCTCGGACTCTCGGCGGAGCGCATCACGACACCCGGCGAGCTGACTGGCGCCCTGTCGCGAGCCATCGCGGCCAAACGTCCGCATCTGATCGAGGTCGTCATCGAGGCCAAGGTAGCCTAAACGCCATGGAAGATCTTCTGATCGGCGGCGCCCTCATGATCGACGGCAGCGTCTGAACAATTTCGTGCTGGCCAGCCGGTCACAGGCAAACACGACGCAGGTCCGGAGCGTGACCATGATTCGAAGTCTGTCGTATTCCACGTTTTCGCCGGCAGTCTCGCGTAGTTCTCGGCGACAAGCCATCTTCAGTCGCGGGGCGACTAAAATATATGCAGGCTACGGATGGCTGAAACATCGTTCGGAGGTTGGCTGGCTCAAATCACGGGCCGCCCTGCGCCGTGCAGCAGCTCGCGGGGCCGGGTCACTGTCCACGCACCCTGATCCGAGCTAGTGGCTTGTCATCAGGTTCTCGCGAAGGACATTCGCCTCCAGCTTGAGTTCATCCAAGCGGTGCTTGACGACGTCGCCGAGACTCACGATTCCGCAAAGCTTGCGCCCTCGACCGCGGGGAGGTGACGAACGCGGTAGCGGGTCATGCGGTCCATGACCGCCCTGATGCTCTCCCCTGGCGTACACGTAACAGCCGGAGAGGGCATCAGCTCGGAAACCGGCAATGTCAGCCCGTCACCGGCATCACCGGCTCGGGCCGTGACCGCCCCATCTGTGCGCCTCGCCGTGGAGGTCGGGGCGGCCTTCCTCCGAGCCCGGACCTTCGATGGCGGCGGGCGACAGGAAGCGGATCTCTCGGATTCCCGGCACCCTGCCCAGCGCCTGCTCGGCCGCGCGGCGCACGGGCCACTCCTCGACCCGCCCGCCGAGGCTCACCAGCCCGTCCGTGCAGTCGACGCTGATGGAGTGGCCGCGGGTGACAGGATCGGCCACCAGCACTGCCCGCGCCTGGGCGACGAGGCTCAGGTCTCGCAGGGTGAGTCGCGAGGCTTCGGTGGACCGGAAGCGCGGGTGCTGCAAGGCCTGCTGCACGAGCCGGGCTCCCTCCTCAGCTTCCAGCCGGTCGGTATTGATCACGAGATCGTAGAGAAGTGGGTTCTCCAAGTCGACGTGGTGGAGGAACCACACGCGGCCACCGCGCTCGCGGTCCGACTGCCGGACGCGGTCGAGCGCGGCCGTGGGATCCAACCCTTGCGCCTGGGCCACACGTTCGGCCCGGCGTCCTTCCGGCGCGGTCACGCGAGCCCGCAGCGTGTGGGGCATCCCGGCCAGAATGATCGTGGACGCCAGCCCCACCAGCACGATGTCGTCGCGGGCCGCCATCTCTTGAACGGTGGCCTCGACGTACTGCGCGAACCGCAGCTGGAGGGTGCTTAGGCGGTCGACGAGGGTCGGCCGCTCCTCGACAGCATGACTCAGGCGAGCCACATCTGCGCCGAAACGATCCGCCGCCTTGCTGATGATGTCCCGCTCGGCGAACCGGTAGCCGAGCCAGGCGGCCACGGTATGACCGATCTCGATGCCCAAACTGCCCATATTCTCGGAGACGGCGACGACGCTCATAGTGCACCTCCTGGGAAAGCCAAAGTCCCCCGCAGGCCGCGACCGTGGTGGCGAGGGCTTTCTTCACGACCCGCTACACCAAGATAGTCATTGATGCTGAGGAGGTCCGCTCGCAACATCGGCTCCGCGGAGGCGAGGTGGATGTCGGCCACCGGCAGAAGGTCCTCGTCCAGAACTCGCAGGCGGGAGACGGCGGCGAGGCGAACCACATCGACCGGGGTGAACGAAGCCATGACTGCCATCCCTCCTGGGCGGCAACGTCTCGGCCAGATCCGGTGGACGGAACTCTAAGGGGTATCAGGAGGGCATGTCAACCGTCGCTTCATCCATTGCCAGGAGAGGAGCCGGCCCATGCTTGATCTCGTTATCCGTGGAGGGCAGGACCCGGACTGGTCGAGCTGAGGCCAGCGGCGTCAAGGCAAGATCCACCGCCCGATCACCGGCAAGAACCACGGGTGACTGTGCAAGACCTACGGTCGGATCATCGGCTACCCGATGCTGAAATTACACGATCTCCGCCATGGGGGTCGCCATGGAGATCCTCGAGCAGCAGCACGACCTTGAGGCGGTGCGGGCGATGCTGGGCCACACGCGCATCGACACCACGCAGACGTACGCGCAGATCCGCCCGGCGCAGCTCAAACGGGCGGTCGAGTTCTACGAGGGAAAAGCGGTGGACTTACTTGGCAACTGAGCGGAAAAGACAGCTCCAAGTTTGAAGAACTCTTGGAAATTCCTCGAACCCGGAGCATAAAACATCAATCAAAACGCCTTGGTGGCCCCAACATCTGTGGCGAGGTTCGAGATCATCGAACCGCGCCTTCGGATGGTACTCATGTTAGATTGTCCTGTCTGCGGTGTCTTTGTGATTGCCCCGCTCCCTCCAGTCATTTCCGCAGGGAGAACCGGCGATGGCGACCGGGCACAGCCAACGGTAGGCAGCAGTGTGGGTTCGCTATCGTTCGTCGGCCGGTCGGTGGGTCTTGGTCGTCACGGTGCTTGGCTCTGGACTGGTGGCCCTCGACGCCACCGCCGTCAATGTCGCGCTACCCGCCATTGGCCAGGACTTCGGCGTCAGCCTCATGGGCCTCCAGTGGATCGTGAACGCCTATTCGCTCACGTTGGCTGGTTTGCTCCTGCTCGGGGGATCCCTTGGAGATCGTTACGGCCGCCGGCGGCTGTTTGTGTTCGGCATTCTGTGGTTTGCCGTGGCGTCCCTGATCTGCGCAATTGCGCCGAACACCCCATCGCTGATCGGCGCCAGGGCGCTTCAAGGGGTCGGAGCTGCACTGCTCACTCCGGGGAGCCTCGCGATTATCGAGACCACGTTCCACCCGGAGGACCGCTCGGCAGCGATCGGTGCCTGGTCGGGCCTCGGGGGCGTGATGATCGCGGCCGGACCCGTAGTCGGGGGCTATCTGACGACGGCCATGAGTTGGCGGTTGATCTTCTTCATCAACCTGCCCTTCGCGGCGCTGGCGGCTTGGGCCGCCATGCGGCATCTCCCCGAGAACCGCGATGAGACTGCGGCGGCGCGGCTCGACTACCTTGGTGCAGCCTTAGCCGCCCTCGGCCTGGGCGGGGTGACCTGCGCGCTCACGGTCGGCCCCGTTGACGGCTGGAACATACCTACCGTGCTTGTGGCTGGGGTCGGCGGGATTATCGCACTCGTCAGCTTCGTCCTCGTGGAGCGCTCCAGCCGTCACCCATTGCTACCGCTCGTGATATTCCGCTCACGCCAGTTCACCGCAGCCAACGTGATCACCTTCGTCATCTACGGCGCCCTGGGCGGTGCCCTCTTTCTGCTTCCCATCCAGCTCCAGCGGGTCGTCGGGTTGTCTGCTCTGGAGTCGGGCAGCGCGCTGATCCCGATGACGATCCTGATGCTGCTCCTGTCGTCCCTTGCCGGTCGATTTGCGCAGCGGACGGGGCCGCGCCTGCCGATGACGGTCGGACCCCTTATCGCCGCCATCGGGCTGGCCCTCCTCGTGCGAGTCGGGCCCGATGGCGGCTACCTGCTCACGATCTTCCCGGCCGTGATCGTCTTCGGGCTGGGCCTCTCGATCACGGTCGGCCCGTTGACCGCGACGGTGCTGGCCGCTGCTGGCCCTGAGCACGCGGGTATCGCGTCCGCGATCAACAACGACATTGCGCGGGCGGCGGGCCTCATCGCGGTTGCGACCTTGCCGCTCGTCGTCGGCATCACCAGTCGCGCCGCCCTTGACCCGTATATCTTCTCAGCCGGTTTTGGCATGGCGATGTGGATTACGGCCACGCTGGTGGCCGCCGGTGGCGTGCTCAGCTACCTGACCATCCGTGACATTCCGGCCGCGGTGGATGTGTCCGCCACGTCAGCGCCGGACCGCGCTAGCCACGTGAGCTGTCCGCTCGACGCACCGCCGCTCCGGCGTATGCAGAGGGGCTGAGTAGCGCGAGCAGGAGTCCGTCAGACTCTCTCAGGATTGGCATTGACGGCGAGCTTGTCACCGGCGTGCGCCAGAAAGGCGTGAAGCGTTGCGACCACTTGGGCGCCCTCCCCAACCGCAGCAGCGACCCGCTTGACCGATCCGGAGCGCACGTCACCGATCGCAAAAACGCCGGGGCGATTCGTCTCGAGCGGTCGGCCTCCGCTTCCGAGGTTTGCATCCGTGCGCACGAAGCCCTTGTCATCGAGCGCCACGCCGTACTGCGATAACCACTCGGTGTTCGGATCCGCACCGATGAACAGGAAAAGGTGGCGAATGGGTTGCCGTATTTCCTGGCCGGATGGGCCCTGGCGCCAGCGGATGGCTTCCAGAACTCCGCCTTGTCCTTCAAGGGCGCTGACCTCGGTCTGCGTCAGGACCTCGACATTAGGCAGGGCAGCAATGCGGTCGATCAGATAGCGCGACATGGTCGCCTCCAAGCCAGGCCCGCGCACCAGAAGCCAAACCTTGGCGACCTGGCTCGCCAAATACACCGCCCCCTGGCCCGCGGAGTTGCCGGCGCCTACCAGTGCCACCTCCTGCCCGGCGCAGAGCCGCGCCTCCAATGGCGACGCCCAGTAGTGGACGCATGAGCCTTCGAAGGCCGCGAGATTCTCGACATTGAGGCGTCGGTACCTGGCGCCGCTGGCGACAATCACAGCGCGGGCGCTGACGCGTTCACCATTGGAGAGACCCAACTGGAATCGCCCGCCACTAGACGTGGAGTGATCCTGCAGACTCACGACCTCGTCCGGTATCGCCATCTCGGCCCCAAACTTCTCCGCCTGGTTGTAGGCGCGCGCCATCAGGGCCATGCCCGCGATTCCGGTCGGAAAGCCCAAATAGTTTTCGATCCGGGCGGAGGCGCCCGCCTGGCCACCGAAGGCGCGGCTATCCAGCACGAGCACCGAGACACCTTCGGACGCCGCGTAGACCGCCGCGGCGAGCCCCGCGGGTCCGGCACCGACGATGGCCACGTCATAGACTTTGGCGGAATCGATGGGCTTGAGGAGACCAATGCAGCGGGCGAGTTCCGTCTCGCTAGGATTGCGTAGCAGCTGTCCGCTTGGACACACCACGATCGGCAACTGGAGGGGATCAATGTGGAAGCGCTCAAGCAAGGCTTTGGCGCCCGGATCGGTCTCGGGGTCCAACCTCTGGTGGGGATGCCCGTTGCGCGCGAGGAATCCTTCCAATCGAAGCACATCGGCGTGCTCTGCGCGGCCGATAATCACCGGTCCGCCGGCACCCGCTTCGAGAAGGCCGACACGGCGCAGGATCAGCGCGCGCATGATGCGCTCACCCAACTCGGTCTCCTCCACTAGAACGTCCCGAAGCTTGGGCGAAGGAATGACAAGGGCTTCGACCGCGCCTTGAGCCTGCCCGTCCACCAGGGCGGGGCGGTCGGAGAGCTGGGCGAGCTCACCCAGGAACGAGCCCGGACCGTACGTGACAATCGGCTGATGGTGTGCAAATTCGTCGCGCTGGGTGATGACGACCTCGCCGGCCAAAATGACAAACATGCCGGGACCGACCTCGCCGGTCGTCGCCAGGCGTTCGCCCGCGCGGTAGGACCACGTCTCGCCGAACCGGCGCAACCGATCGACCTCCGCTGGCTCCAAGATGGGGAACATCTGGTCGTGTCGAGTCTCGATGATCGGGCGTTCAGATGCAGCCATGGTCGATCCCTCGATAGACAGAATGGCGTGGAGCCGCTTCAATCGCGCTATCTCGTCTCCAAGACATGATGCCAGGGCTTGAACCACAATTCGACGAGATCTTCGGAGGAACCGTCGGCTTTGCCCCAGCGGCGCAAGCGCGACGGAAACCTTCCCGGCGGGCAGATAGGGGCTCTGAGAGTCCCCGTGGCTAAGGACGCGCGTGCATTCATTACGCACCTTGGTCAGGCCTGGAGGGCTGCGGGATGTCAGACTGCCGGCACAGTGCCGCCGTCGATCGCGTACTCGCTCCCGTGAATCGAGGCTGCTCGGTCAGAGACGAGGAAGGCGACCAGTTCAGCGACCTCATCGGGCCGCGCGGGCCTGCCGATCGGAATTCCTCCAAGCGAGTCCATCAGGCCCCGACGGGCGGTGTCCTCGTCAGTCCCGGCCTTTTCTGCGAGCCGAGCGATGAGGCGATGGGCCGCCGTCGTTTCGATGAAGCCCGGCGCGACCGTATTCACGCGGACGCCCCTGGGCCCGACTTCCTTCGACAGCCCCTTGCTGTAAGGCCGCGAGGCGCCGCACGATGGCCTCGCCCATGCCCTTGGTGGCGCCCGTGACAAGGGCTTGCTTGCCGGCGAACTCGGTCGGATCGGTCGAAAAGTGTATCGCCCCGCTCATGAAAGGATCTCGACGATGGCAGCCGCGGTGAAGAGGGCGAGCATGGCGTGAATGTCGTGATTATTCTGTCCGGCGATATAGGACGCGATAGATGTCGATCTCGCCGCTCCCCTGCACGAGCACATCCACAATGGAGCCGATCGCAATCCGCTTCCAGAGCGGCCGGCTCGGCTTGCCGACGACGATCTTGCTGACGTTGCGGGCCCGGGCCAGGGCCAGGATCTCCTCGCTCATCCGCTGCCCGCTCAGGCTGACGGTCACGGCCCCGAGCTGCTCCGCGAGCCGCAGGGCCTGCACGACGCGGTCGCGCGCCTCCTGGGGCAGACGGAGCTGGGCAGGCGTTTGCACGTAGGCCACGATTCATTCGGCATTCAGCCGCTCGGCCATCTGCTTCGCGGCCCGGATCAACCGGACCGAGAAGGGGCTGGGCCCGATACAGACCAGCAGGCGCTCGCGGACCGGCCAGGTCCGGGTGATGGCGTGGTCGCGCATGTAGACGCGCATCTGGGCATCCACCCGCTGGGCCGTGCGCTGAAGGGCAAGCTCGCGGAGTGCGATCAGGTTGCCCTTGCGGAAGAAGTTCTCGACAGCCTCCTGGGCCAGCCCCGGTATGTAGACCTTGCCGTCCTTGAAGCGCTGGAGCAGGTCGTCGGGAGGCAGATCGATCAACTCGACGAGCGCGCGATCCAGGCCTGTGGGGCACTCGTAGACTCGAGCCATGTAAGTCCCGAGCGGCTTGACCAGGGCCAGGAGCACCACCATGTAGAGGATGAGCTGAAAGATCCCGTTCGCGGTCATTGAAAGAGCTCTGGCTCGAGCAGCGCGAGCACGAGATAAACGAGAAGACCCAGCGAGATCACACCGCCGACGACGTAGAGCAGTGGCATCAACGCCTCCTACAGACGCTCACACAGCCTGATGAAAAGCCACGAGAGCCCGAAGAAAGCGACACCCATCGCGAAGTAGAGAAGGTCACTCATCTCTGCGCCTCCATGTGAGACCCTGCAGAATGCAATGCTCAACGCGTTGCTCGTTAAAAAGCTCTCAAGAGATGCCCCCGCCGCGTAAAGATCACGTAAAAAGGCGCCGGCCTGCGTCTGGAAGAAGGAAGATCACTGTAAGGTGTGGCCTTGGCCCCATTTTGAGCACTGCATGATCTAGGCGGTGATAGATTTGGCAGAATCTTGACGCCCTTCCGAGTCTCCTTGGGTCCGCGGGGACGGGCTTCTGTTAGGGTGTGGTGCTGGTCGGAAGCAAGACGAGGCGACGCGCAGGAGGATCAGGCATGCGGCGAGAGGATGATTCCATGGTGTGGGTGGTGGCTGGGGGCCTCGGGGCCATGGCACTCGGCATTGTGCTGATCCCACTGCGCGCGCTCACTTCGGCCTCGAACCTTGCCTTCGTGTTCGTGGCTTTCACGATCGTCATGGCCGAGCTCGGCGGCCGCACCGCCGCGATGGTGACGGCCGTAATCTCGGCAATCAGCCTCGACTTCTTCCTCACGGAGCCCTACCTGCGGCTGACCATCAGCAAGTCGGAAGACGTCATCGCCTTCTTCGCGCTGACGGTGTGCGGCCTCATCGCCGCGGCTTTCGGCACACGGCGTGCGCGCTGGTCCGAGGTCGCCGGGCGGGCGGGCGGGGCGCTGGACGTGCTCAAGACTCTCGTCGGACGACTGCGGGAGGGAGCAGCGCTGGACGGCGTCCTGGCTGATCTCCGGCGTGGCTTCAGCCTCGGCGCCCTCGTGCTGCGTGATACAGGCGACAAGATCCTGGCCGTCGCGCCGCCTGGCGCGGCGCCCGCATTGATCCCCGAGACGCTGCTGGCCGCGGACACGCTCCTGCCCACTGACGCGTCGAAGGTCCGCTTTGGAGCTGGAGGCATCCGTCTTCCCGAGGGCGGAGGGCGAATCAGGCTCCGGACGGATCGGGGCTTCGTTTGGCTCGACCTGTGGGAGGGAGACATGCGGGGAATCGCCGTCGACGAAAGCCAGGCGTTGTCGGTCGCAGCGGCCATCCTGGAGCTCGATCTCTGCCGCCGGCAGGTCGTGTAGTGTCGTCTCGCCTGCTCGCGACGCGCCCCGCTTTCGCTCCAGCCTCTGGCGGAGTCTCGCGTGGTGAGCCTTCGCTTGCACCGGGCAACAGTCCCCACGGCGACGGTGCGCGCCTTGGGCGCCAATGGCTAGGAGATGCTCGTGCGGAGATTAAATCGCCGCCCGAATTTGAGTCTTGGTGGCCACGTTGTTGCCTCAACGGACCTAATGCCCGAAGCTCCTTGGACAGCGCGTAGCGCGGCTCGCTGCCGCGAGGTCGGCGAGCCGAGCGCGGTGGAGAATGAACATCCCGTCCGCCACGACGAGGAGTGCGCCCGCACGCTCTTTGGCCATCGCCGTGAAGGCACCGTCGAACTCGGTGGGCCCGCGTGCCTCCAGGAGCTGAAGCTCCACTCCCAACGATCGGGCCGCGGCCTTCACGTTGCTTATCGCGAGCGGTTGGTTCGGATTGGCCGGGTTCGAGAGGATCGCTACCCGTCGGGCCTTGGGGACGGCTTCCTTGAGCAGCTCCAAGCCCTTTGCCGAACGTTTCCATTCCAACGGTGAAGGACAGCCCCCGTGACGTTCCCGCCCGGGCGCGCGAGGCTCGCGATGAGCCCGAGCCCAACAGGGACGATCGGGATTGTCCCGGTGGCCTTCTTGGCCGCCGCCGTGGTTGGCGTCGCCACCGCTACGATGATGTCCACCTTGAGCCGGACCAGCTCGGCCGCGAGGTCGGGCAGCCGGTCGAACCTAGCCTCCGCGGATCGATAGTCGATGACGATATTCTGGTCCCCGACCTACCCGAGCTCGCGTAGCCCTTGCCGGAACGCCTCACGGAGATGTGGGAAAGCAGCAGACGAGCCACTCGTGAGATAACCTATCTGGTAGACTTTCCCGGCCTGTTGCGCATCGGCAGCGAATGGGGAGGTGAGGAAACCGCCAGCCAGCGTGCCGATGAAGGCTCGCCGGGTGATCATTGGATCAGCTCGTCGGCTCGCAGCAGTAGGGACTGGGGAATGGTTAGCCCGAGCGCCTTGGCGGTCTTGAGGTTGATCACGAGTTCGAACTTAGTGGGCTGTTCCACAGGAAGCTCGCCGGGCTTCGCGCCCTTGAAGATCTTGTCGATGAAGCTTGCGAACCGGAAATAAATGTCGGGGTAGTTCACCGCGTAGGCTATCAATCCCCCGGCCTCGACGAACTCGCGGGCCGGACAGGCGGACGGCAGCCTGTTGCGGGCGACGAAGTCGACGATCGTTTGTTGATGCATTTGGGTAAGACCGTCTGCCCCGATGACGAGCGCGTCGACATGCCGTCGGACTGCCAGTTCGAATGCGCGGCCTAAGTCGCCCTCGTTCCGCACGTCGAGAAGCTCAGCCTTGAGACCCAGGGAGCGGGCCGCCGTCTTTGTCTCTTCCCATTCGGGTGGGGCAGCCGGATTGCCCATGTTGTGAAGCAACGCAACTCGCGAGAGCCTCGGAACCAGCTCTTTGAGGAGTTCAATCCGTTTCGCTGTCAACTCGGTGCTGAAGGTCGTCACCCCCGTGATATTGCCACCCGGGTGCGCGAAGCTCGCCACGATGGCATGCGGGTCGCCCATCGTCGCCATAACTGTTGGAATTGTTTCGGTCGCTTTTTTGGCCGCCCTGGCGGCTGGCGTCCCCCTGGTCACGATCAGGTCGACCTTGAGACGAACCAGTTCGGCCGCGAGGTCCAGGAACCGCTCGGCGCGACCATCCGCCGACCGATATTCGATGACCAGGTTTCGCCCTTCGACGTAGCCGAGGTCCCGCAGCCCCTTGCGCAAGGCGTCGAGATTGGCGGCGTTCCGTGCCGCTGGTATCGTCTCCAGAATCCCGATGCGATAGACCTTCCCCACTTGTTGCGCGCGCACAGCGAGCGGTGCGGCGAGGAGGCCGACAGCCAGGATGACCATGAGAACGAGCCGTGAAACTGTCATGCCCTCCCCTCCGGCTGGAGATCGTGATGCCTTCAGCATAGCGCGGGTCCAGATCGGCAGTCAGATGCGATTCCGGTGGCGCCGGTCGCGGGAGGATTGACCCAGACTTCCGTGGGGCGCGCCGGTGGTCGGGGGAAGCGGAAAGGGAAGCGTTCCGGGTGCGCGGCGTAGGCGGTGGCGAGCACGGTGGCCCGCGCGGCCACGCGCTGCTCGGCGAGGCCGTAGTGCACATCATGGGGCGTCAGCAGGCCCAGGCTGCTGTGATGATGTGCGACGTTGTACCAGGGGAAGGAGATATGGCAGTGGGCGCGGACATCCTGGATCGAGCCGAACCGCGCCGGGAAGTCCGGCCGGTACTTCAGCGTCTTGAACTGCGCCTCCGAGAACGGGTTGTCGTTGGAGACGTGCGGCCGGCTGTGGGTCTTGGTGATCCCCAGGTCGGCGAGGAGGAACGCGACGGACTTGGAGGTCATGGCCGAACCGCGGTCAGCGTGGATCGTTAGCTGCTCGGGGGCGATGCCCTGCCGAGTGCAACTCTCGTGGATGAAATCCGGAAACGCGCCGACTATTCGCAGACCGCGATCTCGACGAGCGTGTCGCAGAAGGTGGGCCCGTTGCCAATGTCACCCAGCCGGTCACTGGTGAGGGCGTTGACGCTGGCCCCGTCGTGCATCCAGTTCCCGAACGGTGCGGCCACCATGCCCGGAAGGACGCGGTCGGTCACACGTGCGCGGTAGGTCACCGTCCCGCGCTCGTTCCAGACCCGCACAGGCTTGCCATCCTTGATGCCGCGCGCCGAGGCGTCATCGGGATGGATCTCGAGACAGGGCTCGGGCTCGGCGTGGAGCAAGACGGGCAGGCCACCGTACGACGAGTTGATGGAGTGGTGCCGCTTGAGCGTGAGCAGCCGGAGCGGGAAGCGCGTGGCCAGATCGGGGCGGGTCTCCGGGCTCTCGGCGGGCGGCACGTACACGGGGAGCGGGCCAAGGCCCGCCTTGGCCAAATCAGCCGACTCGAACTCGAACTTTCCGCTCGAAGTGGGGAAGCCACCCTCGGCGAAGGGTGCGCGGCCTCGCGGTAGCCCGACTCGCACGAAGCCTTCGGCGTGGAGACGCTCAAGCGTCGCCCCGTCCGCCTCCGCCCTCGATCCGCGCACCGCCAGCGCGATCAGCTCGCGATCCGTCATCCGGAACACGGGCTCGTCGAAGCCGAGCCGGGCCGCCAGAAGTCGCGTGACCTCGGAGTTGCTCCGGGCCTCGCCAAGCGGCGCGATGGCCTGCTCCGAGAGGGCGACGTAGTTGAAGCCCCAGGAGCCGACGAGGTCTTCCTGCTCGAGCATGGTCGGCGCGGGCAGCACGATGTCCGCATAGCGCGCGGTATCCGTCATGAACTGCTCGTGCACCACCGTGAAGAGATCGGCGCGGGCGAGCCCCTCCAGCACGCGCGCTTGGTCGGCGGTGATCACCGCCGGATTTGAAGCCCAGACGTAGAGCGACCGGATGGGCGGGCGGAGCGCCGGATCGGTGAGATGCCGACCGAGCTGGATCATGTTGAACGTGCGCGACGGTGAGTCGCCCAGGTCGAGGCGCATGAGATTGCCGATCGCCACTGCGCGAATGGTGCGCGCGTCCGCGATACCGCCGGCGTGGTGGCGCCACTGGCCCGTCACGACGGGCAGGCACTGGAGGGCCCGGAGCGCCATGCCCGCGCCCGCCGCGCGCTGCATGCCCACCCCGTGACGGATACACGCCGGTCGCGTCGTCGCGTACTCGCGTGCCAATGCGACCACGTCGTCCGCGGCAAGCCCGGTGGCTCCCGCCGTCGCCTCCGGAGTCCACGGCGCGACGCTCTCGCGCAACGCTGCGAGGCCCGTCGTATGGCGCGCGATGTAGTCCTGATCGTCCAGTCCGTCGCGCAGGATGATATTCAGTATGCCGAGCGCGAGGGCGCCGTCGGTGCCCGGCAAGATGCGGATGTGAAGATCCGCCTGCGTCGAGGTACGGCTGCGGTAGGGATCGATCACCACGAGCCGGGCGCCACGCTCCCGTGCCCGGCGGATCAGGCTCCAGGTATGGACGCTGGTGCTTATCGGGTCCATGCCCCACACGAGGATCAGCCGGGCGTCGACGAGGTGCTCCGGATCGGTCCACGTCGGTCCCACGAGCCCGGTGAGCCCGACGTTCTGTCCGCCGCAGATCGTGCGCTCGAGACGGCTCGCCCCCAGCCGGTGAAAGAGCGCATGCGTGGTGCCGAACGTGGCCAGCGTGCCCATGCTTCCGAGATACGAGTAGGGCAGGATGGCCGCGGCGCCGTCGGCGACGATGATGGATCGCCAGCGAACAGCGATCTCGTCGATGGCCTCGTCCCACGAGATGCGAGCGAAGCGCCCATCCCCCTTGACGCCGGTGCGGCGCAGGGGATGGAGCAACCGATCCGGGCTGTAGACGCGCTCGAGATAGCGGTCGACCTTGACGCAGAGATGTCGGCCGGTGACGGGGTGAGCGGGATTCGGCGCAACGTCGACGGCGCGGCCGTCCCGGACCGTGATGAGCATCGCGCAGGCGTCGGGGCAGTCGTGCGTGCACGTGACGCGTGCGATGCCGGTACCTGTCTCAGCCACGATGCCCAAGCATAGCAGGCCCTGGCTGTGAAGTTCCAAGCTAGGATCTTAGGTGGGTGTTCAGAGTCCACCGTGACTGGTGAGAGATTGAAACGCGACTTTCAATCCCCGTCGATGCTGGCCTCCAGCTGCGAGTCGCGATCGCAACTCGTGTCTGGTCGGGCGAGCGTCTTCTAGCCTCCAGCTTTCAGGGAGGCGCGAAATCCGAGCTTGTCAACAGCCTGGATGAGCTGATCGGTGGTCACTCGCGCGGGATCGAATGTCACCCGCGCTTCCTTGTCGCGGAAGCTCACATCCGCTCGCTGCACCCCCGGGAGCCCTTCCAGGGCCCGTTTGACCGCAACCGGTCAGGCCCCTCAGGTCATCCCTTCGATGACCAGCACAACCGTTGACTGTGCGGCCAGCACGACTTGCGCCGCCAATAGGAGAGCAAACGCGGCCAGCCAGAATGCACGCCCACGCTTCATGGCGTCACCTCCCGCCCATACCCTTCATGTCATGACCGGCTGCGCCGTGAGCGCTCGAGCGACTCAAGCGGGCGAAGAGGTCGGAACTCGCCTCGGGGAATCGGTCCAGCACGATGGCGGTGACCACCACGAGGCTCGCCAGGACCAGCAAAACGAGGGTGGTCCGGCCGCCTGCCATACGGCAGGCGAGCGCCTCGCACTGGCGGCGCTCCCGGAAATAGAGGGCGAAGCCCGCGAGCATGCCAAGGATTCCGGTCGGGATCAAGAGCCAGCGGTATTGCATGGTCACCGCCATGAACGCGCCGCTTCCGAGGCCGAGGGCGATGACGGTCAGCGGCAAGAGACAGCAGAGCGATGAAAGCAGGGCGCCGGCCCAGGCAGCCGCCCCCGCGCCGAGCGAGCCGAGTTTCATGGCCTTCTCCTCCGAACCTGTCTGTACCGGTACACGGCGAATCCGGCGAAACCGACCAGCAGAGGAAACAGGAGCAGGTCCAGGCGACCCGTGAGCGCACCGAGGCCAAGAGCCCCCAGCAGCAGCACCAGCACCGGGGTGAGACAGGCCAGGCACGTCAGTGCCGCCCCAATCACACCGAGGACCAACCAGCGATCACGCCACATAGCTCGTCCTAAAACGCTTCCGCAGCGTAGGCCCCGAATTCAAAGGTGAGCCGATACTTGCGCCCGCAGCACTCGATCAGGTCTCCCGCCTTGGCATCTTCCGGAAGCGTCAGCGCCGCGTCGCAGGCGGGACAGCTCACCCGATACGCGAGCGTTGCCGACCATTGCCCATCCTTCTCCCTGATGCGCAGGGTGTGGCCCGCACAGTTCGGACAGTCGAGCAGATCCCCGGATGTGACTCCACGGGGCAACTCAATCTCTTCCCCGCAGTCGGGGCATCGGACCGTCATCGCGGCTAGAGTCCCAAGAGGCGCTTGAGCCGCCCCCGATCGAAGCCGATCATGACTTCGCCGTCGAGCGTGATGACGGGCACGGCCATGCGGCCGGTCTTGGCGATCAGTTCCTCCCGAGCCGTGGCGTCCTCCGCGACGTTCTTCGCGACAAAGGCGATCCCCTGAGACGAAAGAAACTCTTTCGCCGCATGGCAAGACTGTCAGGTGGTCGACCAGTAGACCGTAATCTGCCGGTTCGTCATGGCTTCTGGCCCTTCAGGAGCCCTCCAAAGACCCGCTCGCCGAGCTTGAAGGCCTCGGACACGGGAGTCCCCGCGCCTTCCATCGTGAGATTGGCCTCCCACCACACCCTCATGTGCTCTTCCGACCGGAAGAAGTTGAGGGTCGTTCAGAGTGACGTCGAGACCCTCCGCTCCCCGTCGCACCGGTTTCCCACCCAGACCATGACCCCCTCGGCGCCCGGCCCCGGCCCGAAGGGGTCGACCGATAGCTCAAGAGGCTCCCCGCAATGATGGCAGCGCGACCGGATGCGCACCGCTTCCCCCAGCATCGGCGCCATCCCCAAGGCGTCGATGGCGCAGCAGGCGTAACGGTCTCCGCGGTCGGACAGGTGGACCACAAAGGCTGTGGGGGCAGCCGAGAAGGGATACGCCAAGTCCACGCGACCATCGCGGATTTGGATCAGGTCGTCCTCGTCCAGTCTCGTCAGGGCCGCTCGCGTATCGTCCGGGGCTCGCTGGGGGAAGGCCCTGACGAACTCCTCAACCACGATCGGGTCGGGCCGCTCGAGGAACGCTCGCAGGATAGCTTGCAAGATCTCGGTTTCCCGCGCCGCGCGCCGTGTGGTCCATCGCGCTTCCAGCGTCCGGTCCACTAGCTCCACCGCGGTCTTGATCTGGAGTGTCATGAGCATCCCCCCTCCGAGCTCTTCGGTGACGGTCTCTTACCGCTGGCACAACGGTACAGTCTGTAGTAACTACAGACTCAAGCACTTTCTTCGAGGGGGTGAATCCAGGGATGAACGCTCGAGCAGATGGGTTGCCCATCGGAGCCCTGTCCAAGCAGACGGGCTGCAACATCGAGACCATCCGCTACTACGAGAAGGCCGGGCTCCTACCCGTCCCCGCGAGGACTCCCGCGGGCTACCGGCAATATGCCAGCACGCACCTCAAGCGCCTCACCTTCATCCGCCGCGCCCGGGCGCTCGGATTTTCCATCGAGGAAGTCCGGAAGCTTCTCAAGCTCGCTGATGAGCGCAAACGGCCGTGCGCTGAGGTCCGAGTCGTGGCCGGTGTGCACCTAAAGGATGTGCAAGCCAAGATCGCGGACCTCCGAGCCATGGAGCGCGTCCTGCGGGAGACCGTTTCCAAGTGTGCGAGCGGCAGGAGTCCCGACTGTCCGCTCATCGAGTCATTGTCGCGAGAGAACCCAGGCAATCCCTCCCCGTGAAGGGCGAGCGGTTTCCGGGCGCAGAGGACGGTGTCAGAACCAGTCGCCCGGGACTGAAACGCGACTTTCAGTCCCCTAAGTCGGGCGGCCGGGTCGCGCTGCTTCGCTGGTTCATTCCCCCTGGTGGCTCGAAGCGGTCGCGTCAAGGCTACCGGGGGCGCGGTTGGACGTCCGTCGCGCTATTCTGGGGCAACGTATCTGCGCGACCAGCTGCCACGCTCTCGGATGGCACACGTGGCAAGACCAATTCGGGTCTGGACACCACTAGACCATGTGGCTCCCGCCGTTGACGTTGAGCGTTTCCCCGGTGATGTAGCGAGCGCGGTCTGAGGCGAGAAACAGAACCGCGTCGACAACGTCTTGTACCTTCCCCAGGCAACCGAGTGGGATCGTGGTGAGGTAGGCGTCACCCATCAACTGTCTGGACGCCTCACCCATTTCCGTATCCTCGATGAGCCCTGGCGCGATGCAGTTCACGGTGACCCCGTAGGGCCCAACTTCCTTAGCGAGGGTCTTGGTGAAGGCTCCTACCCCGGCCTTGGCCGCGCCGTAGTGCGCATGGCCAGGAGTCCCGCCGCGGAACTGGGCAATCGAGGTCATGTTCACGATACGACCACTCCGCTGCTCGATCATCTGGCGCCCAGCGGCGCGACAGCACAGGAAGACACCCTTGAGGTCGATGGCGATGGTCAGGTCCCACTCTTCCTCGCTCATCTCGACGACGGGCGCAGTCAGATAGACTCCCGCATTGTTGACCAGCACGTCGAGGCGGCCGCAGCGATCGACGACCGTCCGAACGAGCGCGTCGACATCTCCTGCGGCCGAGACGTCGGCACGGACCGGGAATGCCTCCCCACCGGCCGCGAGGATCTCGCCCGCCACGGCCGGCAGCGACGCCGCCGTACGACCGCACAGGGCTACTGTCGCGCCCTCCTCGGCGAAGGCGCGCGCGATGCCGCGCCCGATGCCCTTGCCGGCGCCCGTGACGATGACGACCTTCCCGGCGAACTCCTTCCGCGCTGTTTGCATCAAGGCACCGGCAGGAAGGTCCGGTACCACTCGAGAGTCTCGCGCATCGTCGACACGAACCCGTTCTCCCGGTAGACGTCGTAGTGCGTAAGACCGCGGAGAATGACGAGCTTCTTCGGCTCGCGAGCCCGCGCATACATGGCCTCGGATTCCTCCGGGGGCACTAGCTCATCCTGTTCGGCATGAAGCCACAGAATCGCGCGCGGCGCGATCCTGTCCACGACATCCTCGGGCGCGTACTGAACGATCGCCTCACCGCTCTCGAGCACGATGTCGGTCGCGGAGCCGGGGAACTGCTTCTGCCGTTCGGTGTGCTCCGCCTCCGTGTTGGGGTCGCGCACCATGATCTCGTACGGACTGACGTAGATCGCCTTCCCGGTGAGCACGCGCTGCACCCGATCCTCCTCGAGGCGCCGGAGGAACGCCCGCCATTCCCAGTAGCGCCGGAGGCTTCGCATCCAGCGGCGACCATTCCCGATGCCGACCGTGCTCACCGCGCAGAGAACGCGCCCGTCGACCCCCGCGGTGTAGGAGACGTGCGCCCCCCCGAAACTCGTGCCGTAGAGCCCGATCCGCATCGGGTCGACCTCGGGCTGTTGCTGGAGCAACGTGATCGCGTTCCGGATGTCCTCGACGTGCTCCATGGGGATCACCCGCCCCCGGGCACCCTCGCTCTCGCCGAAGCCTCGGTAGTCGAAGCGGAGGGCGACGTAGCCCGCCCGGGCCAAGGTCTCGCAGATCTCGGGGAGGTAGAAGGCTTGGACCGCAGCGAACCCTGTGCACACGACGATTCCGGGCCGCTTCCCCTCGGCGTCGCTATCCGGGGCATGGAGGTATCCCGCCAGCCGAACTCCAGCGCTGTAGAAGGTGAGTGGTTTCTGCATTTGACCTCCCTACGGGCTCTCTCCCCGATCAGTTCTCAGGACGAGGGGCGCCATCGCGCCCAAGGTAGACCTCGCTCAGGCGACCGGCTAGCCCGCCCCGGAGCAGATCCGAGGCTGGCCCGTGGCCGACCACGCGCCCCCGCTCGAAGACGTAGCCAGTGCTGGCGACCTGGAGCCCGAGTAACGCCATCTGTTCGACTAGCAGTACCGTCTGTCCCGCGCGCTTCAACTCCTCCAGCTGGCGGAAGATTTCCTCCACGAGCTTGGGCGCGAGGCCCAGCGAGGGCTCGTCCAGGAGCAGGAGCTTCGGGCGCGAGAGCAATGCCATCGCGATGACGAGAATTTGCTGCTGGCCGCCCGATAAGGTTGCCGCAAGTGCCTTTCGCTTCTCGGCGAGGATGGAGAACCGCTCGTAGATCCCGGCAACATCGTTCGCCACCGCCTTCTTGTCCCCATGGCGGAGCCGCACGTAGGCGCCGAGCACCAGGTTATTGTGGACCGTCTGGTCGCCGAAGAGCCGGCGCCCCTCCATGACATGCGCGATCCCGAGACCACGGCGCCTCTCGGTAGACACGCGGGTCACCGCGACGCCTTCGAAGACGACTTCGCCGCCCTTGGGCGCCACCAAGCCGCTGATGACCCTGAGGCAGGTGGACTTACCCGCCCCATTGGCGCCGACGATCGCTGTCACCTGTCCCGCCGGCACGGTCAGGCTCACGTCGGTGATGGCCTGGACCGCGCCATAGACGACCGACACGTTCCTAAGATCGAGCATTCGCATACGCCCCCAGGTACGCCTCAATGACGCGCCCGTCCCGGCGCACCCCGGTCGGCGTCCCCTCGAAGATCGTTTCGCCGTAGTCGAGCACCGTCACCCGATCGACAAGACCCAGGAGAAAGTCCAGGTGATGCTCGATCAACAGGATCGTGACGCCGGTGTCGCGGAGCGTCCGGAGCACGTGGGCGAGGTGCGCGAGCTCGACCTCGCTCAACCCTGCAGCGGGCTCATCCAGGATGATCATCCGGGGGCGGCACATCATGGCGCGCGCCACGTCGACCATACGTTGCATCCCATAGGGAAGGTCGACGGCCTGCTCCTGGGCACGGTCAGCAAGGCCAACCTCCACTAGGACTCGGTCGGCGCGGTGGAGCATCCCCCCTTCCTCCGCCACCGCATGGCCGAGATTGGCGACCGTGGGCCAGAAGCCACTCCGGAAGTGCCAGTGCGCGCCGATGATGACGTTCTCGCGGACCGTCAACCGCCTGAAGATGTGGGGACTCTGGAAGGTTCGCACGAGACCCCGCCGGGCAACTTGGTAGAGCGTGAGGCCGTCGATCCGCTTCCCACCGAACGTAACGATGCCTCCGTCCAGATGGTAGACACCAGTCACCAGGTTCACCAGCGTCGTTTTGCCCGATCCGTTGGGGCCGATGAGGCCGTGGATCTCGCCTGGGCTCACCGCCATGCTCACCCCGTTCACAGCCCGCACCCCGGCGAAGGCTTTCTGGAGGCTTTCGACGGCAAGCAGCGGTGCACCCGCCGGCACCTCTGCGTCCCTGCTCTTCTCGATCGTCTCGGCCTGAGCGGCACTACTCCCTCCCTCCGCGATAGCAATGGGCCCCGGACGGACCTTGAGGAATGAGCTCTGGAGTCGAAGGAATCCCGCCAGGCCTCTCGGAAACGCGGCGTAGGATAGGAGCAGGAGCGCTCCGTAGATCAGGAGCTGGTGGGTCTGGAAGGCCTGTAGTTTGTGGGGCAGCACCGTCAGCACGATAGCGCCCAGAAAGGGGCCGACGAAGGTGCCGAGTCCTCCCAGCACGGCCATCACCAGAATGGAGGCTGACTGCCACAGGCTGAAGGTCTCGTAGCCCAGGAACGCCATGAGGTGAGCATAGAGAGCTCCGGCCAATCCGGCGAGCCCCGCGCTGATTGTGTACGCCTGCCGCTTGACCGCGCCAGGCGAGATGCCGAGGCTCGCGGCCGCGATCTCGGAGGTCTCGACGGCCACAAAGGCCCGGCCGATGTAGGACCGGATGAGGTTCACCTGGAACCAGGAAGCCGCCACGACCATCAGAACCACTAGGTAGTAGTAGCCGCGCTCGTCCAAGGAGATTCCAAAGAGGGTGAGGTTGCCAAGCACCGGGGCGGGCACGCCGCTCAACCCCTGGAAACCCCCCGTGAGGTCCCACTGCTTGACGATCACCTGGACAACCAGACCAAAGGCCGCGGTCACCATGGCCAGGTAGAACTCCTGGACGCGTCCAGCGGGAATGGCGAGGAGGAACCCCACGATCATGGCGAACCCGATCGCCGCCGGGAGACTGAGCCAGAGCGGACACCCTGCCTCGATCATCAAGAGCGCCGAGGTGTAGCCGCCGATGGCGAAGAACCCCGCCTGGCCGAGAGAGATTTGCCCGGCATAGCCGGTGAGCACGTTGATGCTCTGGGCCAAGAGGATGTTGATGCCAACCAGCATGGCGAGCGTCGTCCACGTCTCGTTGCCTACCCAAGGCCAGGCGACCACGACTGCGCCGAGCCCGAGCCAGGGTACGGCTCGGCTCGCCCGCATCAGACCTTGACCTCCAGCTGCTTGCCGAGGAGTCCCTCTGGGCGGACGGCCAGCACGACGATAAGGATCGAGAAGACCACGCCATTCCGCGCGGCCGAGGAGATGTAGCCCCCGACTAAGAGCTCTAGGAGCCCGACGAAGATCCCGCCGACCAGGGCGCCACTCGAGCTGCCCAGACCCCCCACTACGGCAGCCACGAAACCCTTGATCATCAGCTCGAGGCCGAAGGCGGGATCGATCCCGGTAAGGGGGGCGATTAGGATTCCGGCCAGCCCGGCCAGAAGCCCGCTCAGCACGAAGGCCAGCGAGATCATCCGCCGGATGTTGATCCCCATGGTGCGGGCACAGTCCGGATCAGCCGCTGTCGCCCGCATGGCCTTGCCGAGGAGCGTGGCTCGAATGCCCACCTCGAAGAGCACCATGACGAGGAGGGCAGCGGCGAACGCAAGCAGGAGTTGGGCGGAGAGCTGGACTCCTAGGAGCCGCACGTAGTCGGTGCTCTCGAAGATGATCGCAGGGAAGGCCTTCGTGCGGGTACCCCAGATGTCCGTGGCAATTGCCTGGAGCACGATGCCTGCCCCCAGGGTACTCACCACCCAGCCCATTCCCATGCGCGCCCGCATCACCGGGCGCACGGCCACGAGTTCGAGGACATACCCCATGGCGGCGCTCAGGGCCAGCCCAGCCAGGATGGCCGCCCAGAGCGGGAATCCCGCATTGACGACGGCCAGCGCCACCATCACGGCCATCATCAGGAACGAGCCGTGGCCGAAGTTGACGACCCGAAGGGCCCAGAACGTGATGTTGTAGCCCTGCGCCACCAGCGCATACACCGCGCCCAGGGAGATCCCTGCCATAACGAGCTCCAGGAAAAAGATCGCCCCGCCTCCTCAGTCAGGTTCCGGCGCGCCCCCATGGGCGCGCCGTGTGCTGGTTTCCTTCCGGTGCCGACTCACTTCGACGCTCGCAGTACGAGCCTGCCCCCCTCCTTGACGTACTGGAGGACGTCTAGGTCCTCGGCGGTAATAGACTGGTGCTTCTGGGCGCTGAAGCGATGCCGCTTTATGATGCCCTGGTAGTCGGTGGTCTCGAGCGCTCCGATGATCGCTTTCGGGTCGGTTGAGCCAGCCCGCCGGACCGCGTCGATCATGATGTTGGCGCCATCGAAGTAGCCAGCCTGAATGGCGAGGTAGATCTTCGGCTCCTTGTCCGGACCATAATATTCGTCGTTGCCGAACTTCTTGAGCCAGCCAGCCGCGAACTCGCGGGCGGCCGGTGTGAACTTGGCCGGGTCGGCGAACGTCGCCAGGAGGCTGCCGTAGGTTCCCACGGCGAGATCGCCCAGGAGATTCGTGTACTGCGCGGAGATCACCCCGGCCGAGCCCAACAGGGGCGCGGTGATTCCCAGCCGGTTCATCTCCTTCCGGATCGTGGCGTTGTCGCTGCCGAGACCGATGGAGATGATGACCTGCGCGTCGGCCTTCTTCAGGCGCGCCAGCTGGGCGGTAAAGTCGGTATCCTTCTGATCGTACTGCTCGCGGCCCACGGGCTTCGCCTTGAGTTCCTTCTCCATGTACTCAACCATCAGGTCCGCACCCGTCTTGCCGTAGCCCGTGCTCTCATGGACGATGCCGAGTCGCCGCCAGCCCTTCGTTTTCCAGGCGAAGTTGGTCAGGTTCTGGGCCTCGGCGTCATTAGGTATGGCCGCGCTGAAGACGTTCCGACGGGGTGGCTTGTCGTACCCCTTCGGATACTGGATGGCCGGCGTCTGGGCCATCATGTTCATGTGTGGGATGCCCTTCGCTTCCGTGAGTGGGACCGTGGCCAGCATCGGACCGCTGCCCGAGGGACCGAGGATCAGCGCCACCTTCTCTTCCTCGACGAGCTTCTTCACGTTGAGGACGGCAACGTCAGCCTTGAGCTGGTCGTCGAGCACCACGAGCTGGAGTGGTCGCCCGAGAACCCCGCCCTTGGCATTCCACAACTCGATCGCCAGCTCGGCGGCCTTCCGCATGCCAGTGCCATACTCGGAGTAGGGACCCGTCATGGCGCCAGTGGTGCCGATCTTGATTGACTCCCCGGCAGGGGCTTTCCCTTGCGCGAGCACCGGCCCGTTCCAGGCGGCGAACAGGAGGATCAGGCCCGTCATCGTTCGCAACGCGTTCCACTTCATGGTGTTCCTCCGTCGTGGGTGCTGTTTAGGGAGTCAGGACGACCTTGCCGAAGATCCCGCGGTGCTCCATGAGGCGCTGCGCTTCAGCCGCTTCGGCCAAGGGCAGGACGCTGTGCAGCACCGGTCGGAGCAGGCCTCGGCTTGCCACGGTGAGCACGTCGAGGAGATCCTGCCGCGTTCCGGCAAAGGACCCGATGAGTGTGATCTGCTTCACGAAGAGGTGCCAGAGGTCGATGCCGACTTTGAAGCCCGTGTGGCCCCCACAGGTCACGAGACGGCCGTTCCGCGTCAGGCAGGCGAGGCTCTCCTCCCAGGTGGCGGCGCCGACGTGCTCGAACACCACGTCGACCCCGCGACGCTCCGTGACGCGACGCACCTCCTGGCTCCAGCCGGGGCGGGAGTGATCCACCACGAAATCGGCTCCCAACGCCTTCACCTTCTCGAGTTTCTCTGGGCTCCCCGCGGTCGCAATGACCCGCGCCCCCGAGAGCTTCCCGATCTGCACACCCATGGCACCGATGCCGCTGCCGGCCGCCACGATGAGCAAGTCCTCGGACTGACGGAGGCGCGCCCGGCTGACGAGCATGTGCCACGCGGTGGCGCCGACGATCGCGATCGCCGCCGTCTCGACGACGCCCAGCCCCTCGGGAAGCGGCACGATGTTCCGCGCGGGGGCAAGCGTGTACTCAGCGTAGCCGCCGTGGCACATGACCCCGAAGATTCCGCCCCTGAGGCACATGTTGTCCTCGCCGACCCGACACATGCCGCACGTGCCACAGCTCAGAGTGGGCAGGATCACGACGCGGCGGCCCAGGTCGATGCCCTCAACACCTTCCCCTGACTCGACCACGACACCCGCCACGTCACTCCCCGAGACGTGCGGGAGTGGAGTCTTGAACGGCGTCTGCCCTTCGCGGCTCAGGATGTCCACGCGGTTAACCCCGCACGCCCCCACGCGCACCATCACTTCCCCAGGGCCCGGGCGTGGCGTGGGCGCCTCCTCGTAGCGCAGCTCCTCGAGGCCGCCGAACCGGTGATAGCGAACCGCGTGCATCGGCCCCTCGTCAGCGCCGGCCACTGCCAAGCGCACGCTCCCGATAGTTCCGCTGCTTGGCGCGGAACTCTGCCGAATGGAAGCAGAGTCCATTGGCAACGGCCTCGTGGTGGAGCTCCGTACGGAGATCCACGTGGGCGCCATGCCGGACGACCTGCTTCGACATCAAGACGGCGTCACGGCCTGCCGCCGCAATGGTCTCCGCGACCTTCAGAGTTTCCGACAGCAACTCGTCGGCTGGAAGTACCGCGTTGACAACCCCCCACCGCTCGGCCTTCCCGGCGTCGAGCGGCCGGCCGGTCATCAGCAGCTCCATCGTTCGCGGCTGGCCGATGGCGCGCTGGAGGAACCAGGTGAGACCGAAGTCCTGGATTACATCAACTTTGATCGGAATCAGCCAGAACCGGGCAACCGGAGAGGCGAAGCGAATGTCGCAGGCCATGGCCATCCCAAACCCGGCCCCGCCCACCGCATCGCCGTTCACCGCGCAGAGGGTAACCTGGGGCAGTTCGTAGATCGCTTGGATCAGGGCATGCTGCCAGTCCAAAAGGCTCTTACCGGCGAATGCGGATGGCTCGTCCACTCCCTCCATGAAGAACGAGGTCGTGAGATCGACGCCGGCGCAGAACGCATGCCCGTTGGCCGCGAGCACCAACACGCTCGCATCCGACCGGGACACGCGACCAAGGGCGTCGAGCGCCTCGTCCAGCATCTCGGGGCTCAGCGCGTTCAGCTTCTCGGGACGGTTCAGCGTAAGCCGTGCGATCCGGCCCTCGATCGCGAACTGGATCCGCTCGTACGAGCGAGGGCTGTCGCCGGGGCCGGCCCCCATCACGCGCTCCGCCTCGCGCCCGCCGGGGCGGTCCGGCTCTGCGTGACGCACGCGAGCAGCGCGCTGAGGTTCGGCAGGTGGTCGAGTTCCCTGACCACGCCGATGAGTCGCTCGACGTCCTCCGCTGTCATCTCCATCTCCGGCAACAGCCCCCGCACGAGGGCAGCGTCCTCGTCGAAGCTGAACTTATGGGTGGTTGGGGTCGCCACGGTTTCGCGGGTCAGCTTCCGGCCGTCGACGGTCGTAACCGTGAGCCGGCTCGAGAGGGGGGCGATCGCGTCATTGGCAACGATCCGCACCCGCTTCGTCAGGTCGCCCAGAACCCGGTCGTCGAACCGGAAGAGCCCATCGAGCGTCGCCTTGCGGTCCGCCAGGGCTAGGGCCATGCAGAACTGGCCGCTCATGAGCGTCCCCCCCTGATCCCGGAAGGGGCCCACGCTGTCCGTCCCCGGGTATTTCGCCTCATAGGGGTTCAGCTCGAGCACGACCTCGTGCACCTGGGCCGGCTTCACGTCGTGCGCCGTCGCGAGGTCGATCATCATGGCGACGGGGCTTTGTTGGATCGCGCACACCGGGTAGGGTTTCAGCGTCACTTCGGGCACCTGCCACTCCTTCCCGAGGCCCACCAGTGCCGTGCGCGCATGCTCGATGGTTCCGCCAAAGGCGGCGTAGAAGCCGGCGATCCCCTCCAGGCTCTCACTCGCGGCGACCGCCCCGGCGGCCGCGATCCGCGCTGCAAAAACGCCGTTCCTTCCAGCGATACCGACTTGAAACCGCCATTCGGTCGAACCTTCCACCCACGTCTGGCCGAGCCCGCCGGCCAGGTTCGCCGCAAACGCCAGTGCTGCGGCGGTCTCATCCGCACCGAGTCCCAACAGGCGCGCGGTTGCCGCCGCTGCGCCGAACACGCCGTAGATCGAAGTGGCGCGAAAGCCCCGGGGCGTCGTGAGGGTGTCGTATTCCCGGCCGACGCGTCCAGCGACTTCATAGCCGAGCACCATCGCCGTGAGGAACTCCTCGCCCGTCCTCTGCTGCGCCTCAGCCACCGCCAAGGCGGCCGGGATGACCGTGGAGCCGGTATGGGTGCTCGACGGAAAGTGTGTGTCGTCCTGGGTGCGCGCGTGCATCAGAGCGGCATTGGCCAGAGCTGCTCCCTCGGCGCTGACCTTCGAGCCGTCCCAGAACAGCGTCGACTCCGGAGGAAGCGCGTAGTAACGGGCAACGAGCCCGTGGACCAACCGCTCCGCTGGCCGGCCGGCCAGCGCGACGCCCAGGTTGTGGAGGAGGCAGGTCTTCGCCCGATCAACGATCTCTCGAGGCAGCTCCGCGAACTTCGTGTGAGCCACGAACTCGCCTAACGCGGTGGTCACCGTCTTCATCACACGGTCCTCCTCTCCGGCCCCTGGGCCGGAACGTCTTGGTCGTCCAGACTTGCGCGCTCGATGCGAGCTTTGAGATCGCCGAGGAAGCGTGCCCCACCAGCGCCGTCCGTCACGCGGTGATCGATCGTCAAGCCGATCATCATGGCAGGTCGGGCGACGACCCGACCGTCCGCCACGGCCGGCCGCTCGCGGAGCGCGCCGATGCTCAGGATCCCGGCCTGACGCGGATTGAGGATCGACGTAAAGAAGTCAATGCCGAAGCCGCCCAGGTTGGACAACGTGAAGGTGCCGCCGGCCACATCGTCCGGCCTGAGCTTTCCCGCCCGCGCCCGGGCGACGACATCGGCGCGGGCAGCCATGAGATCACCCACGGAGCGGGCGTCTGCACGGCGGATGACGGGAACCACGAGCCCGTCCTCCAGTGCGACAGCAAGCCCCAGGTTAACCTCATCCCACTCTCGGACGCCGTCCGGCGCATACGAGGCGTTGAGAGCCCGGTGAACGCGGAGCGTCCGTGCGGCGAGCCGAAGGAGCAGATCCGTCAGCGTGAGCTTGACCCCCGTCTCCGCCTCGAGCCGCGGCCCATGCGTCTCGCGGTACCGGAGGAGCGCTGTACCATCGACTTCCGCGGCGAGGTAAAAGTGGGGCGCTTCCCGGGCACTCCCGGTCATGCGCTCCGCGATCGTCCGCCGCATCGACGTGAGCGGGCGAAGGAGAAAGGGTGTCCCCCCCGCTTCAACTTCCGCGGGGACCGTGCGGCCCTGCGGCACCGCGGTGGTGGCTTGCCGGATGTCTTCCTCCACGATGGTTCCGTCAGGGCCGGTCCCGATCAGAGTCGAGGCATCGACACCAAGGCTCTCGGCCAGCTTCTTCGCTCGCGGTGAAAGCCGCCGGCGGCCCGGGCTCTTGGCGGTGTCCGCCGCCGGCTGGGCCGCCACGACCTTGCCGGGCTGCGCCGGAGCGCGAGTCGCGGGCCGGTCCGGCCCGACTCGAACAGCAGGCTCGACCGATTCGCCGGGTGCCAGGATGGATACAAGAGGGGTCCCGACCGGGACCACTGCGTCCACCGCAACGAGAATCGTGCCCACGACCCCGTCTGCCGGGGACTCCATCTCGTAGGCGACCTTCTCGGACTCGATCTCGGCAACGATCTGTCCCCGGGTGACGTGATCGCCTTCCTTGACGAGCCACGCAACGAGCCTTCCCTCCTCCATGGTCATGCCAAGCGCGGGCATCCGGAGCTCGACCGGCATGACGTCGTCACTTTTTCCCGAGTACGGCTCTGACCGCAGCCTGGATCTCCGGGGCCTGCGGATAATACGCAGCCTCGAGCGGCGGACTGAACGGCACCGGCGCCCATGGCGCCGCCACCCGCCGGACGCGCGCGTCCAAGTCTTCCAGGGCTTCCTCCGCGATCATGGCGGCGATCTCGGACCCGAACCCGAAGGGCTTGACCGCATCGTGGGCGATGACGAGCCGGTGCGTCTTCGCCACCGAGGCCAAGATCGTCTCCCGGTCGAGCGGCGACAGCGTTCGCAGGTCGATGACCTCGGTATCGATCCCCTCGGTCGCCAGTTGCGCCGCGGCGGCCAGCGCCCGGGGAACCATGCTTCCGACCGCCACAACCGTCGCGTCGGCCCCGCGGCGTCTAACCTCTGCCTTTCCGATCGGCGTCAGCTGCTCCTCCTCGGCAACGGATTCCTTGGACGTCCACAGGTTCAGGCTGTCAATCACGATCACGGGGTTGTCGTCTCGAATCGCGGACTTCAGAAGGCCCTTCGCATCGGCGGGAGTCGACGGCCAGACGACCTTGAGGCCAGGCACGTGACAGAGCCATGCCTCGAGGCTCTGACTGTGCTGCGGGCCATTGTTGCGCCCCGCGCCGCAGAGGGTCCGAATCGTCAACGGCAGGCGCTGGCGACCGCCAGACATGTAGGAGACCTTAGCAGCTTGGTTCACCACCTGATCCATGGCCAGGCACATGAAGTCGAGGAACATGATCTCGACCACGGGCCGGAGCCCGGCGAGCGCGGCCCCTACGGCGAGACCGGCGATGACAGCCTCGCTGATCGGGGTGTCTTTCACACGCCACGGGCCGAACTTGTCCAGGAGCCCGCGGCTCGCGCCGAATGGGCCTCCTGGCGCGGCAACATCCTCGCCAGCTAGCGTGACCCGCTCATCCCGCGCCATCTCCTCGAACAGCGCCTCGTTGACTGCTTGCCAGTACTTCAGCTCGCGCATGGGCGCCTCCTCACCAATCGGTTTGACTCAAGGTTCCGCATAGACATGAGCTGCCACCTCATCAGGACCAGGTAGGGGAGCTGCTTCGGCGAAGGTGACTGCCTCCCGGATCGCGTTCTCGACGTCTTGCTTGATGGCCTCCAGCGGCGGTTGGCCTAGGCCCCCGGGCCCCGTGAGGTGCTCCGTGAAGAGCTTCAGCGGGTCCCGCTCTTTCCACCGGGCTTGCTCCTCGGCTGGCTTGTAGCGCTGGGGGTCGCCCTCGAAGTGCCCGCGGACCCGGAAGGTCTTGCATTCGAGGAACGTGGGGCCGCCCCCGCTACGGGCCCGCTTCACGGCCGTCTCGACGGCGGCCAGCACCGCCAGGACGTCGTTGCCATCCACCGTGACGCCGGGCATGTCGTAACCCGCCGCGCGCACGGCCAGATCAGGAACGGAAGCGTGGACGCCTTGCGGGGTCATCTCGGCGTACTGGTTGTGCTCGCAGACAAAGAGCAACGGCAGCTTCCAGAGCGAGGCGAGGTTCATGCTTTCATGGCACCCTCCCTCGTTCGCCGCCCCGTCGCCGAAGAAGCACGCGACGATCTGGCCCGACTGGCGGGCCCGGCACGCGTAGGCGGCGCCGACCGCGATCGGGATGCCCCCGCCCACGATCCCGTTCGCGCCCAGGACTCCCTGCGCCGGATCCGCGATGTGCATGGACCCGCCACGCCCCCGGTTTGTCCCGCTGGTCTTGCCCATCAGCTCGGCCATCATCTCCTTCAGGTCAACGCCCTTGGCGATGCAGTGGCCGTGCCCGCGGTGGTTCGAGAGGATCAGGTCCCGGCGCTCGAGCCCTCGACACACGCCGGTCGCCACCGCCTCCTGGCCGATCGACGCGTGCAGGGTGGCGGGAATCTTGCCGTCGACGAGGAGCTGGCATGCCACCTCCTCGAACCGACGGATCGTGACCATCACCCGGTAGATCTCCAGGAGGCGCTCCCGGGACAGCGGGGCTGGCGCGATGGCGCTCATCTTGACACCTCCCGCGACGGCAACGCCACCGTCGCCTTCCCAGGCGCGCACACCTCGCCGCGCTGGTTCGTTTCTGCCAGCTCCAGATCGACTAGGTGCCGACCGCCTTCGATGCGCTTCGCGGTGACGCGCCCAGTGCACGTGAGCGTGTCGCCCGGGACGGCCCGGCCGCGGTTACTCCAGCCAAAGCTTACGATCCTTGCCCGGGGCCCCATCCAGCTCATGATCATCTGGAGCAGGAAGGCGCCGTGGAGGTGGGCCTGGACCAGCACGTCGGGGTGACCCTCGCGGAGAGCGTGCTCCCGCTCGTAGTGAATCCGATGGGCGTTCCAGGTCACCGCGCTGTAGCGGAACAGCTGTACCGTCGTGGGCACTTTCGCCAGCGCGGGCAGCGCGGTCCCAACGTCGACATTCTCAAAGAACAGGTCGGGCCGAACGGTGACGATCCCCATGGTCTGTGCCTTTCACTTCGCCGCAATGACGGTCTCGCGGCAGGTGACGAGGTGCTCGCCACGCTGGTTGGTGTAGACGATCTCCGAAACAGCGAACGTCAGGAGCCCCATCTTCGACTCACGTTGGTAGAGGTCCGCGAGCTTCCGCCGCGCGGTGATAACGTCGCCAGGACGCACCGCTTCGCCAAAGGTGAGATCGTGGCCGCCACCCATGAGGCGCAGGCCTTGGATCTCCGGGACAAGGATCTTGGGCTCCGTCCCGTCCTCCAGCAGCTCGTCCTCGGCCGGGCCAGCCTCCCAGCCAAGGACCGAACTGAGAAAGTTCGGTGGGGCCACGATGTCCGGATACCCCGCAGCGCGGGCGGCTGCCTCGTCGAAGTAGATCGGGTTGAGGTCGCCGACCGCGATGGCGTAGCGCTGGAAGGCGAGCGCCGTGATCTCACCGAGGACGCGGACGGTTGCGGGACGCTGAACAATCTCTTCCTTGCTCGGCAGCATTTGCACTCTCCTTATGCGGCGCCGCTCGCCGCGGTTTCACCATGGACCGCGATCGACACCGTGCGCCCGTCGACCACCAGGGTTTGGCCGGTGACGAAGCCCGACGCCCGTGACGCCAGGAACAGGCACGGACCCAGCACCTCCTCGACCGTCCCAAACCGACGGAGCGCGACCGACTCGCGGATCCGGCGCTTGAGATCCTCCGTCGGCCAAGTGACATCGGTCGCCCCCGGTGTCTCGATGGGGCCCGGTGCCACGCAGTTGACCAGGATCCCGTGGCGGGCCCACTCCATCGCGAGCGTCCGCGTGAAGACGATCACACCCGCCTTGGCTGACGAGTAGTGGGCGAAGTGTGGGAAGCCGAACACGCCGGCGGTGGACGAGATATTGACGATCCGCCCACCCTCCCCCCGGCGGATCATCGCCTCGCCCGCCGCCTTCGCCATCAGGAAGACGCCCGTGAGGTCGATTGCCACAATGGTGGACCAGGCATTGGACGACATCCGCTCGACCGGACACGCGAAGCTCGCCGCGGCGTTGTTGATCAACACGTCCAGCCGACCGAAGCGCTTGAGGGCGAACGCGACGACGCGCTGCACGTCTTCCATTCGGCGCACGTCGAAGGTCTGCCAGGCCACCGGCAGCCCCTCCGCTGCGAGGCTCTCGGCGACCGGTTTCAGATGATCCTCGCTGCGGCTGGCGATCACCACCCGGGCGCCGCGCCGGGCGAACCCCTCCGCAAGCCCTCGGCCGATACCGGTGCCGCCGCCAGTGACCAACACCACGCGGTCCCGAACGCTGAACAGGTCGTCAGCGTCCAGCATGGCCCGTCCGTTTCTGTTCCTCACGCCGGAGGATCTTCTTCTCGATCTTCCCGATGGACGTCTTGGGAAGCGCCTCCCGCAGCTCGACGATCTGCGGGATCTTGAACCTCGCGAGCCGGCCGGCGCAGTGGGCCAGAATCTCGTCGACCGTGAGCTGGGCGCCGGGTCGTGGCACCACGAACGCCTTCACCGCTTCGTCCTTGATGGGATCCGGCACCCCGATGACGGCGCACTCGAGGACCCCCGGATGTTCCATCAGCGCCTTCTCGACCTCGCTCGCCGACACATTCTCGGCTCCCCGCTTGATGACGTCCTTCTTCCGGTCGAAGAAGTAGACATAGCCGGCGTCGTCCATCGAAGCGTTGTCACCGGTATGGAGCCAGCCATCCTTCACGGTGGCTGCGGTCGCCTCCGCGTTCTTGTAGTAGCCCTTCATTATGGTGCGGCCGGGAACCCCCTTGACGATCAACTCGCCAACCTGGCCGCGCGGCACCTCGACGTCCTGGTCATCCACGATCTTGATCTGGCGGTCGATGGCTGGAAGCCCGATCGATGGCCACTTCCTATTTCCGTCGACGGGGGCCATGGTCACGATCGTCATGGCCTCGGTCAGCCCGTAGCCATTCAGGAAGCAGACTCCGAACCGATCCTCGAATTCGGCCTTCTCCTTGTCGGTGCAGTTGATCGCGTAAAAAACGACCCGGACGGCGTGGTCCCGATCGTCGGGCCGAGGCGGCTGGGCGGCGATCGTCCGCATCAGCGCCGGTACAATGCTCAGCATGTTTGCCCGATGTCGTCTGACCTGCTCCCAGAACTTCGTCGCGCTGTAGAGCTCGATCAGGATCAGGGTTGCGCCGGCCGTGAGGGTCGAGAGAATGGAGATGGATTGGGCGTTGACGTGAAAGCATGGGAGCGCGGTGAAATTCCGCTCGCCAGGCGAGAGCCGGACCTGCTTGGATGCCCGCTCGCCCGACCACAGGCAGTTGGCGTGCGTCAGCATGACGCCTTTGGGCTGAGCTGTGGTGCCGGACGTGAACAGGATCTCCAGCGTCGACTCGTTGGAGAACCGGATCGGCGACACCGTCGTCGGCCGGCCCTGCCACAACCCGTCCCACAGCCGCGTCCCCGGCAGCGCGCGATCCGTGCGCGCGAGGAACACACGCCGGATCCCAGGGCATTGGGGGAGCGCCTTGTCGAACATGTCCATGAACGGCGCTTCCGTGACCACCGTCGTTGCGTCAGAGGAGTGCAGCACGTATTCCATCTCGGCCGACGTGTTCGCGGTGTTGGTGGGGACCATCACCGCCCCGATCTTCGCCAGCGCGAACCACGTGAAGAGGAACGTGGGGCTGTTGGGCAGGTGGACAACCACTTTCTCGTCACGCTGGATCCCCTCAGCCAGCAGCCCATTGGCCACCTGGTTCACACGGGCGTCGAACTCGCAGTAGGTGTACCGCTCGATCCGGCCCTCCCGATCCTCGAAGATCAAGAATTCCCGGTCACCGTAGAGCGCAACCCTCTCCTCGAGAAGATCACGCAGGGTGCGATCCCCGATCAGATCCATAGCCGCCTCCGTCAGTTCCGGAGCATGTTGCGGGCGATCATCATGCGGTGGATCTCCGAGGTCCCGTGGCCAATTCGCCAGACCCGTACCTGCCGGTAGAAGCTCTGGATCGGCACCTCACGCGAGTAGCCCATGCCGCCGTGGATCTGCAGCGAACGATCGCTGACACGCTGGGCCGTCTCGGTGGCGTAGAGCTTGGCGACGAACGCCTCGTTGCGGATCTTCTGCTTGCTGTCCGCCATCCAGGCCGCCTGGTACACCAGCAAGCGCGCGGCCATCAGTTCCACCTCCGAGTCCGCCAGCATCCACTGGATGGCCTGACGGCTCGCGAGCGGCTCCCCAAACGTGACCCGTTCCTTCGAGTACCTGACCGCCATCTCGAGGCAGCGCTGGGTGATGCCGACATTGAAGGCGGCGATCTTCAGCCGCCCGTGCGTGAGCTGCTCGTCCGCGACGATGAATCCCTTGTTGACCTCTCCGAGCACGTTCTCGTCCGCAACCTCGCAGTCCTCGAAGGTGAGCGTGTAGGGATTCCAGTCGTCCCCCATGGTCGGGATCGGATTCGAAACGTGGAGCCCCGGCGTGTTCTTGTCGACGAGGAAGCAGGTGAGGCCCTTCGATCCCTTGCCAGGGTCCGTTGAGGCGAAGAGCATGATGAAGTCCGCCCGGTCGACGTGCGAGATGAAGGTCTTGCTCCCATTGATGACCCAGCGGTCGCCCTTCTTGACCGCCCGCGTCTGAACCCGCGCCAGATCGCTCCCCGTCCCCGGTTCGGTGAAGGCGTAGCATGATTTCTTCTCGCCACGGATGACCGGGTGGAAGTATTTCTCCTTCTGCTTGTCGTTGCAGAGATAGAGGGCGGGCTCCACATAGCCCCCGAACTCGAACATCAACGGGCTTCGATACAGCTCCTCATGAATGACACACATGGCGAGTTGTCCAAGACCCGCGCCGCCGTACTCGGTCGGCACGTCGAGCGCCCAAAATCCCAGTTCCCGCGCCTTGCCCTCCAGCTCGAGCCGCTTCGGGAGCGGCAGGTACCCCTGGAGGCAGAATTCCTGCTCCAGCGGGAACAGCTCGCGCTCGGTGAATTCCCGCACGTTCTTCTGGATCATCTGCACCTCTTCGGGAAGCGAAAAGTCCATGATGTCCCCCTCCGCGCCAGTCAGCGCTAGCCGCCCAGATAGGTCGCCCTCACCTTGGGGTTGTCGCGCAGCGCCTCGCTCCGGTCGTCGAGAACGATGCGCCCGGTTTCCATGACGTATCCACGATGGGCGACCCGGAGCGCCTGGTAGGCATTCTGCTCCACCAGGAGAATCGCCGTCCCCCGCGCGTTGATCCCACGGATGATCTCGAACAGGTCCCGCACGACAAGTGGCGCCAGCCCCAGCGACGGCTCGTCGAGCAGCAGGAGCTGGGGCCGGGCCATGAGCGCCCGTCCGACGGCGAGCATCTGCTGCTCGCCGCCCGAGAGCGTTCCCGCAACCTGCCGTGCACGCTCCCGCAGGCGTGGGAAGAACTCGTAGATCGCGGCCACATCGTCGTTGAGATCCCGCGACGAGCGGCCCAGCGCGTATGCCCCGAGCCGCAGGTTCTCCCTGACGGTCATGTACGGGAAGACCTTGCGGCCCTCCGGGCAGTGGGCGATACCGAGACGGACGACCGCCTTCGGGTGAAGGCCATCGATCCGCCGGCCGAGCAGTCGGATCGTGCCGCCGCGCGCCGGAAGCAGCCCGGAAATCGTCCGCAGCAGGGTGCTCTTCCCGGTGCCATTGCTGCCCAGAACGGCCACGACCTCGCTGGGGTGCACCGCCAGCGACACGCCGCGAAGGGCCTGGACGGGCCCATAGAAGGCGTTCACGCCCTCGACCTCGAGGAGGGGGCGGTCGGGCTGCGTGTCAACACCCCGGGACGGCACTAGTCGCTCCCCTCGGTGCCAAGGTATGCCGCGATGACCTCCGGGTTCCCCTGGACCTCGACAGGCGAGCCCTCGGCGATCTTCACGCCGTGGTTGAGCACCACCACGCGGTCCGAGATGCCCATCACCACCTTCATCCGATGCTCGATGAGTCCCACGGTCACGCCGGTCTCCCGGATCCGACGGATCAGCTCGATGAGGCGCTGGACTTCCTCGTCGTTCATGCCGCCCGTCGGCTCGTCGAGCAAGAGCAGACGGGGCTTCGTGGCCAGCGCGAGCGCCATGGCAAGTCGCTGCTGGGCCTCTGTCGGCAGCTCCGACGCCCGCCGCTGCTCCTGGCCGTCGAGGCCGACGAACTCCAGGATCTCGCGCGCTCGCTGGCGACTCTCCTCCTCCTCGCGCTTGAATCCCGCGGATCGCAGCAGCGCGCCCCCGAGGCCAACACGGGTGCGGCAGTAGCAACTGATGAGCAGGTTCTTGATCACGCTCAGCTCGCCGAACAGGCGCGTGGACTGGAACGTGCGCGCGATGCCCGCCTTCGCCACCGCGTGCGGCGACCGGCCACTGATATCCCGGCCTGCAAAAGCGATGCGCCCGGCTGTAGGACGGAGTTGCCCGGCAATGAGATTGAAGATCGTCGTCTTGCCGGCACCGTTGGGCCCGATGATGCTGAGGATCTCACCCTCCTTGAGGACGAGATCGAGCCCGCTGACGGCCAGCAAGCCCCCGAACTGCCGAGTCAGCCCTTGTATCTCAAGCATGGGGCGTCGCTCGCTCCGACGACCTTCGCGCGAACCGCCAGAATCTCTGCACGCTCCCGACGATGCCCTGTGGAAAAAATATCGTCACCGTGATCAGCAGGAGACCGAAGAACAGCAGCCGGAACTCCTCGAAGAGCCGGAGCATCTCCGGCATGATCGTCATGACGAATGCGCCCACGATCGGGCCCGCAACCGTCCCGGCTCCGCCGACCACGACGAAGAGAATCCCGTTCAGCGAGACCCAGAAGCTCGCGTCGGCGGGGTTGAGGTAGGTGATATACACAGCGTACAGGCTTCCGGCGACCCCGGCGATCATCCCGCTGAGGACGAACGCGAGCAGCGCCAGGCGCATCGTCGGGACGCCGAGGGCCTCCGCGAGATCCTCGTTCACACGGATCGCTTGAAACGCACGGCCCACCCGCGAGTCCACCACCCGCCGCACCACGATCACGGCCACGATCAGCATTGCAAGGACCAGGTAGTACTGCGCCGGCAACGACTCGAAGGTGATCCGCCCGAGGCCGGGCACGGGTAGAGGACTCGCCACCGGGATGCTGGTTATTCCCAGGGGCCCGAATGTCAGACCTTCCCACTTGTCGATCAGAATCTGGACGACGAGACCGAAGCAGAGCGATGAGATGACGAAATACGGTCCCCTCGCTCTGAGTGTCGGGAGGCCGATGGCGAGGCCCCCCAGCCCGCCTGCCACGGCTGCCAGCCCGAGCGCCGGCCAGAAGTTCATGCCTGTCCGCACCACGAGCAGCGCCGACGTGTAGCCGCCGATCCCGAACAGCGCGCCGTGAGCCGCCGACAGCAGCCCCGTCACGCCGAGGACCAGGTTCATCGACACGGCGAGGATGGCCCAGAGGCAGCTCATCACGAGCAGGTGGAGGATATACGCATTCGGTACCAGCGCCGGCACCGCCACCCCGAGACCGAGGACACCGCATGTCAAGAGCCATCGAGCCTGGCGCGCCGTCATGTCAATGCGCCTGGCCGAAGAGCCCGGTCGGCCGCACCGCGAGCACAATCACGAGAAACAGGAACCCATAGAGATCCTTGTAGGAGGGCGACAGGAACCCAGCAGCGAGACTTTCGACGAGCCCGAGGAGAAAGCCGCCGGCGATGGCCCCCACGACACTGCCCATCCCGCCCAGGATGATGATGACGAAGGCCTTGACGATCATCAGGCTCCCCATGGTCGGGAAGACCAGAATGACCGGGCCGATCAGACCGCCCGCCGCGGCAGCCAGCGCACTACCGACGGCCATGGTGAGCGACGCCACCCGGTCTCCGTCGATGCCGACCAACAGAGCCGCCTCCCGCTGTTGGGAGACGGCCCTGAGAGCCGTACCCGCCATCGTCCGCCGAAGGAACAGTTGGATTGCGACAATAATCACGATGACGGCGGCTACCACCATGACTCGCTGAAGCGGAAGCCGCACCCCCAGGATCGTCAGCACCGCGCGGTCGTATACCGTCTCGATCTTCCGGTAGCTCGCGCCCCACGCGATGAGCGCTGAACCCTCCAGCATGAATAGGAGTCCGAAGGCCGCGATGAAGCCGTTGACGTGGGGCGCATCCTTGATCGGTCGAAATATAAGTCGCTCGATTCCGACTCCGAGCAGCGCCAGCGCAACCATGGCAATCGCAACTGCCAGGAAGTAATTGACGTGATACAGCGACACCAGGAAGAATGTGATGTAAGCGCCGATCATCGCCTGGTGGCCCAGGGCGAAGTTGGGGATGTAGAGCACGCCGTAGATCAGGGTCAGCCCGAGGGCCATCAGGCCGTAGATGCCCCCGACCATGATCCCGTTCGCAACCTGCTGGAGAAAGAGCTCCACTGGCGACCTTTTCTTGACGCTCTGTCCACCTACTCGGTTATCGCCAGGATCTTCCGGTCTTTGAGAAGTCCGACGTACATCGGGAAGTCGATGTCGCCCTTCTCGTCAAGGTTCGACATCTTGAAGATCGCGTTCGGGACATCGTAGGCACCCGGGAATGCTTGGCGAATCTTCACGGCGTCAGTCGCGGTACCCGCCTTCTCGAGCGCGCGAGCATACAGACGGACGCCTTCGTAGCCGACACCCGCGATGAGATGTGGCGTTTCATTGTTGTACTTGGCCCGGTACTTGCCGATGAACTCCTGCACCGGCGGCGTCTTGAGCACCCACGAGGCCACCTCGACCAGCGTCCCGTTCACCATGTCGGGCGGCAGCAGCTCCAGCAGTCGCTCACCGCTCGAGGCCGCAGAGTTCACGAACGTTCCCTTGAAGCCCAGCTCGCGCGCCTGCTTGATGACGAGGGCGGATGGCTCGTCGACAGTGGTGAGCAAGATGACGTCCGGCTTCTTGGGCAATAGACTGGTCAGCTGCGGGTAGAAATCGGTCTCGTTGGCGTCATAAGAGACCTTGCCGACGATCTCCCGGTTCCGCTTTTTCCACTCACGCTCGAATGCCTGCACCCATTCCTTGCCGAGCTGGGTGTTCACTTCCATGATCGCGACGGACTTGGTCGCAACGCCAGTACGCTCCAGCTGCTTGAGCAGCAGCGAGAGCCATCGGTCCATAGTCCGATCGACGTTGTTGACGAACCGGACGACCAGCTTGTTGCCCTTCTCTGTGAACGACGGCGACTGCGAGGTCGCCATCAAAAGGAATCCCATTTTCTCGTTGAAGCCCATGAGTGGGAATGCCGAAAGCGAAGCCGGCGTCATGATCATGGGGACGTGATTCATTGAAGCCAGCCGCCGGCCGCAGCTGACCGACTTATCCGACTTGAACTCGTCGTCGCATACGACAGGCTCGAGCTCGAGCTTCTTGCCCCCCACGGACACTCCTCCCGCCTTATTGATCTCTTCAACCGCGATCTGGATGCCGCGCCAGAAATTGGTCCCGTAGTGCGCCGCCCCGCCCGAGAGCGGCGTGATGACACCGAATGGCGCTTTGTCGGCGGCCACAACCCCAGACGGCGCGGCGAGGGCAATGGCAGTGAGCAGGGCGACCACGATGGCGGCACACTTGCTCTTCATGGCTGGATCTCCTTCTTGGGCGGTTCGCGTCCAGGGTCTAGTCCGTGACGGGTGAACTGCATCGTGGTCTCGAACACCTCAGGTGGGATCGGCTTTCCCGTCCAATAGGGCCACCGCATGCCAACGAGGTCACCCACACCGAGAAGGCAGTACACGACGGTCTCTGGATCCATGCGTCGCACTTGGCCTCGGTCCATGGCCGCCCGCAGCCGCCTGGCGTACCCTGTGACGATGCTGCCGTAGTAGGCGCGGAAGGCGTCGGCATCTACGAACTCAGCCTGGCGCACGATCCGGTAAAGGTGCGGATGGTTGCCGACGAGCGAGAAGAACGCCGCGAACCCCCGCTCCTCCTCCTCGAGGCGGTCGCGGCTGCCTTCGAGTGCGCCCCGTGTAACCTGGCGGATGAGGCGCGCCAGAGTTTGAACGACCTCGATAAATACCTCGCGCTTCGAGCTGAAGTACACGTAGAAGGTGCCCTGGGCAACTCCCGCCTCTCGCGTGATGTCGCTGATGGAGGCCGGGAAGTAGCCCTTGTCGCCGAAGACCTTTTCGGCGGCATCGAGGATCCGCTGACGCGACTGGCGACCCCGCTCGGTACTCGGTACCGAGGGTACCCGTCTCACGGCCGGCATCGGCACGGTCCCCCACGGACGAAATACAGCGTTTTCAACGATCCTGGACTCGCAGCCAAATCAGTCATCACGTGATTCTCGACAACTCCCATGAATCCCACGCGCAAGATCCCGCCAATGGGCTGAACACGTCCGTTTCGTCTAGTCCACAACCTTCTCGCCGCGACATCGGCCAGCCGATTGGCTGCGGCCAAGCGACGAGCCGCCGGGCCGCGATTCTCCCCTCTCGATCCAATATGAAAAGTGAATCAACTATCATGTGGCCCCCTTGTACGGGCTACATTGGCCCGAATCAATAGATCAAATGCTTCAATTTTCTGGCGCAAAGATCAGGGCTGGAAGTCATGCAGGATTTCTAGATCGACCATACGCCGCACGATAAGTTCGTGAAAAAACGAGCACAGAAGGAACAGGTAGCGTTGCTGGATTCGGAAACTAGGAAGTAGAGCTGCACCATCACGGGGAGGACGTAGAACGATTCTATGCGCGGTCCATACCGGGCCCGACCGCGACGAGAGCCTCGAACTCCTAGGGTGACTCGACACCCACATCCGACACTCGATGACCGGGTCGCGGAGGCAGTTGATGGGGATCCAGGGCCCGGCAGCTGCTGACCCATCCCGGCGTCGTGCGATGACGGCACTCACCACGGTGCTGGTGCTCTGCCTGAGTTCAGGCGCCTCGAGACGTGTCACAGAGATTTCCTACGAGCCTTGCACGGGAGTTATTCTTGTGTATACATATCGGCCATGGCGCGACGCCGGGCACGTCGGCCGGTCGCGGGACGGCCGCGGATCACGTTCTACTGGGACAATCCCCCGGGGCCGAGGTCAGGCGGGGCCATCGAGCGGGTCTGGCGCGGGCAGGTCTACGAACGTGAGCTTGGCCCAAGTGATTGGCTGGATGCCCCGGAAGCTGCGGCGGCCTTGGGCGTGCGGCATGTCTTTTCGGTGTATCGGGCCATCTGGGATGGACGGCTTAAGGCGATCCAGCGCGGTCGCGACATCCGGGTCTCCCTGGCCGCGATCAAGGCGTACCTGAAGGAGGAGGCATCGCGGCCGGGCCGGAAGGGTCGGCGACGGCTGAGGGAGTGAGATCTCCGGGTGCGGCCATCACGAGGCCGAACACGGCCACGGGGAACTCGCGAAAGCCCCCCTCGCTGATCTTGTGGCGCGTCTTCGGCGTGGATGGCGCTGCCCGACGTGAAGAACCTGAACAAGGCGACGAGGCGCAGCGGGGGGCCATGACCGAGGGTCCTGACGGGGGTCTCGACGGGGGTCTCAACCGGACGATCCCTCCCCCCTATCGGATAGGAGAGGCTACCCCCTGTGGGATAGCGGGGAATAGGAAGGATATAGGGAGGCGATAACCATGCAGATACGAGAGAGCATCTACGACGGACGGGCAGACGACATCTACGGCGCCCCCCTGCCCGTGCCCTCAATCTATGGGAGCTGTGTCATCGGCTCGGCCATCGTCCTCGGGCCGCTGGGCGCGTGGCAGGTGCCCGCCCGGTACAGGGCACGCCCCGTGACGTTTGTGCCCTCACAGTTCTGGCCCAACGCCGTGCGCACGGCCGTCGTGGACGCGCTTGCCGCGGCCTTGGTCCAGGACGTGTTGACGCCACCGTGTGAGCCCGGCCACGGGGAGACGTTGACGTGAGTGCGCGGACGGGTCGATCGA